>Ga0172362_10004675_pt1 | contig 11869 bp, 13 predicted proteins | sample LakKivs1_kivu2a2_FD_114534 | JGI IMG/M metagenome (GOLD analysis project Ga0172362, IMG submission 114534) | Sediment microbial communities from Lake Kivu, Rwanda - Sediment s1_kivu2a2 | ecosystem: Environmental > Aquatic > Freshwater > Lake > Sediment | place: Rwanda: Western Province, Lake...
CGGTCACGACTGGTTTATTGCCCTGAGTGCGATGCCACAAACCATTGGTAGTAAGACAGGCTACGGTCTATACGTTAGCCTTGAGTACCTATAATAGAATAAGCTACACGCGATTGCAAAGAGAAAGGCCGATGGGAAACAACTTCCACCGGCCTTCTTTGTTTTGGGGGGCGATTGCTCGCCGCCTTCCACCACGTCACTTAGGGTGACGAATCCTTTCTTTGTCAGTACGCTCGCGGCAGATATCGCAGCTATACACTATTTCTCCACTCATTATTCCTTCTGCTTAGTCTGAGGATTGTAGACTTGCCAACCGTCGTGAGGCAACCACGTAGCTTTTCCGTCAGCGTTGGGTTCACCCTTCTTCTTTGGGAACAAGCCGCCCGCTGGCTTCTTGTGACAACCGAAAGCGAGGACCGCACGACATTTGAGGTCCATGCAACGCATTTCGTAAAACTTATCTTCATCCTTGTTCTGACGAACTACTAGACGAATGTTAGTTCCGCCACACTTACCACACTTAGTAGCTTGTCCGAAAACCTCTTGCAAACTCGCAAGCTGTTCAAAGACTTCGGTTTCTTTCTCACCTTCGGCGGTGACGATTACATTTGGGGCAACTTTAAGTTGTACTTGCATGATATGATACCTTATCTCTTTTGCCAATCTGTTGTGTAATTAGGAATTCCGGGTGGCTTTGCTTTCTGACCACGTTGAATCTTATTCAACTCTTGAATCATACGCTGAGCCGTAGTGCTGGTCACTTCACGGATATCACCGTAATTCTTGCGACCAGAATTGATGAAGTGTAATACTGACATATTTAATCTATCAGAGTTACACAACATATCAATAACCGCGATTTGGGAATCAGTGATTGGTTCCTCTGGTGCCCACTCGTTGCTATCTTCTTCTTCGGCTACTTGACTAACTTCCTCTGCGGTAGTGACACCGCGTAAGCGAAGTAACTTACGTAATGCTCTACCTTCTGCACGGGTAGCTGCTGTAGCCGATGGATATTTGTTATATGGTTCATCTGTGTTGGCGTGATTAACGTCAGCGATTTCTTGAACCGTAATTGTACGTCCAACAGCAGGGTGAGACTCATTGGTAATGTATACCGATATCTCCACAACTACCGTGGCCGTACCATAATTATCTCTGGTTGGGCCAATATAGCTTGGGATACTGGTACTGACAATCACTCCTACAACTTGTTCTAGTACGCGACGGCAACCATCACAGGTCGGAGCATTGTTAATGAGTTCGTTATCATGGAACTGACGCATAACATAATCATGCCAGCTTTCAGTACCAAAGGCCGGTTGAGTACCTTCCTCGTCTGGTTGAGTGAAGTCGTCTAACTCTTCCTCTTCGGCGGTATCAAATACGCGGTCTTCTTCCTGCTCATCCTGAGCCTGTTGTATTCTTGGGTCTACTGCATCGGAGTTAATATCTAGTGCGGCGTCAGCCATATTTATACCTCTAATTCAATTAAGCGATTAGCTTTAGTCGGAAAGTGTTTTTCAATCTTATCAAGCTGTTCTAGGACCATACGCAAAACATCTCGCTTAATCTTCTGCGAAAGAGTCTTACGCATATACTTAATACGTATGATAACCAGTCCCATGTGAAGTAGCAAACCGGTTTTTTTCTCGTCAGCTTGGATTGTCTTTTGGAGTTGTTCTGGACCCCAAATTGGCAAGAAATGACTTGGGCCATCTATTTCAATTGCTGTAGATAAACCCGGCACAAACAAGTCTATTTGTAGCTTACCATCGGGAAAGTCTCCCTTATGGTATTCTATCACGTAACCGGCTTTTGTCAAGTCTGTTCGTAGGAATTTTTCGAGTTTACTACCCTCTTTAGCGGCACGTAAAATAGCTTCCGTTCCGGCCTTATTGAACTTGGCTCGCTCAGCTTCGCTCATTGCTTCCCATTGTTGGCGTGCCTTCTCCGAACGACTACTTAACTTAGCATCACTTAGCTCTGACCAGTTTTGTGCTACTGATTCTGATATCTTAACACGTACATCGTCAGACCTATGTTTTCCTTCTGTGGGGTGCTGGCGTCGTCCAGATTTTAATGCGGAGTGCTGGGCGGCAGATTGACCCTTGAGTGAAATCCCCATTTTAATAAGGGCACGTCTTACCTTATGACGATAAGTTCCCAGTTCGTTAGCTATGTCTTCACAGCTACGGTCTTTAGTGATATATTGCTCAAAGAGCCACTTTTTATTTTGTAGTAGAGACATTAGCGAATATCTCCTTCATAGCGGCAGCATCCAAGTTTTCTATGATATACTCGGTTTGCCGATTAAAGGCGTCAGCAATCACTTGTGCATGTACATTTGTACGAGCTATTAGCTTCAAATCTTCATGAGTAAACAAGTCGTATAATGGACCCCACATACGTTGTGGACCACGCATCCATTCTAAATCCCACACGTAAAAGAACTTGATATCCGCACCTGGAAAATCTAGTAGGTCTACAGCCGTTGGAATAGAAGTGGCGATTGTAATACCAGACTGTGCCCAACTCTCTACCATTTGCATAGTAGGAAATTCTGGACGTAACACACACTTGCTTAGCTTGTCATAGAAAGCTATGACTTGATAACCGTCGTGAGCTAAAGCATTACCGCAACGAATTAGGTAATACGCTAACTGACAAGACCCCAAATGCTCAACTAGAAAGTTAATCTTCTTCATACTTTGATTCCCTGTGTCTTTAGTGCTTCACAAACATCCTCAAATGCTTTCTTATAGGTTAATTCACTTTCAACAATTCGTTTATGTCCTAAGGAAGCATGGGTAATACGTTCACCATCTCTACTTGTTAGAAGCTGATGGCATGTATCATACAACTCAAAAGCGTCACTTGCTGGATATACTAAATCGGTAAAGAAATCCGGCAATTCATTATTGCTAGTAACGACACAAGTATTACATGCAATAGCTCTACCAATTTCTTCTACTTGATTTGCGTATACCAATTTAGCTGATTGATATAGCATAATGAGTTCTTGCCACTGGGCAGTTCCTACATACTGTGGCACCGGCCATCGGGTAGGTCCGATAATCTTGATACGGAACTTACCAGTTCCGCACAAATAAAGTAGGTGTGGGTGTGGTGCTTCGCAGCATCCAATCTCACATAGTAATTTAAGATTTGGGTGGCCCGGTTGATGCACGTTTGTATTTACAAGTAATGGATAACTCCAAATGTTATCACCAACTTGATAGGTATATGGACCAGTCTGATACATAGCCTTAGTCTTATGCCTGTAGATATTCAAGCACTTTTTAACGGCTTTACTAATTTCCCCACACCCGATAAACAGGTCTGGTTGAACTTCGTCAAACACGTCGAACGCTGCCGCGTGGGATTCTTCCCACCATATCCATTGGTGACGACGAGACTCAAATAACTCTTTGAATCCAAAAATATGATTGTCTTTAACTGCTTGTGCTAATATCTTCATACTACTAATCCTCTAATGTTTTGCAAGTCCTTAACGCTATCTATTTCTAACCAGTGCATACCAGCGGGTGAATGAACTAAAAATATACCATTAGCATTTATCACCTTATTGACACCTTCATAGAAAAACCAGTTGGAAGATTGCTCATGGTTAAACGCCACCTTCTCAAATGCTAGAACTTCTTTCCCTGTAAAATAAACCATTTGCCCCCAGCCTCGCGGAAGACCATAAGACATATTAGTAATACAGTTATCGTGTATAGCTACTCCTACTTCGTTATCGTCTATCCTACTACTAGCTGGTAATACTAATATCTTAGATGACTTTCCAACGATATCCGCTATAGCATTAGTATTAAATAGCACATCTCCGTGTAGGATTAGGATATTACGTGATAGCGTAGTCTCCAATGCTAGTGCTATACTATACATTACATTAGTAGTTTCATAATTAGGATTGAACACAAACCTAACTGGATATATCCCACGAAACGCATTTCTGATACGCGGAGCCTGGAACCCTGTCACTACAATGATATCTGCCTTTGGATAAATCTTCCATAGAGTCCTCAACTGATATTCTAGCAGGGTACTATTACCTATTGGTAAAAGTGACTTCGCCCCTTTACTCTTCATTCTACGTCCTGCACCGGCGGATAATATCACAATCGTCAGGTCGTTATTGACCAGCGGTGATTTCGCTGCTACGGTACAGTTGGGTGAACTATGGTTCATTTGATTTGCCTTGCTTGGGTTCTTTCCATAACCACTTTAAGGGCTTGCGTATTGATTTCAGCAGGAGGAAGGGCATCAATGCTTAATACCTCGGGGATATGTACAGCAATAAAACGCTCAGTAATCCTAAGCCATAAATCCCAGTCCTCGTATGCTTGGAGAGTATGCTCAAAGCCGCCTACGGCTTCTAGGGCTTTCTTTGGAATCAAACCGCCGCTAGGAATCACATGATTAGCCACCAGAGATTCCCTATCGTAAGCTGGATAAAATTGTCTATAAGTAATACCATCCACTTTCATCATGCAATCGTGGTAGACTACACCAATGTTAGGGTCGGATTCAACAGCTAGTAAACATTCAATCAATTTGCTTGGCATGAAAGTGCTAGTCGGTTCTAACACTGTAAAGTATTTCATGTGTTGCCACAATGATAGAATACCCTTATTCTTACTTAGAGCGGTGCCCTCATGCTTCAAGTGACTAATCATAATAGTAGGAACACTACCTATCAAGCCAACCGTGAACGCCTCGTCATCGTCAAGCGTGTCGGTCTTTACTTCTGAGAGTAATTGGCGTACAGTAGCTTCGGTGGAGTCCGTAGAACCATCATTGATGATGGTCAGCAATACACTGACTTCTTCCTGCTTTAATACGCTTTCTATCGCTGGTAGGATAGTGTCGGCATTATTATAGCATGGTAGGATAACGCCTACATGGATGGGACTATTGCCTTGAGCGGGCGTATCATGTTCGGGCAGTTTTGACTTAGACATAGTTCTTTCAACTGTTCTTTTAATGGTCCATATTTGTTACCTACTAATGTTTTATGCAGTTGACGCATATATGTTAGTCCATTGATATCTTCTACTGGTTCCAGATAAAGGAATCTTTCCAGGTTGTCATACAATGCTGTATCTATCGCACTGAGAAAATCTGCTGGGATTTCAAAACCGGCACGGAAGATACTGATATACATACCAGTACATTTCTCAGCTACAAAATCTATTGCTCTAGCATCTATTTGTGGTTGAGTAATAGTTTCGATACGCCAAGGTAAATCGTGTATATTTTGATTGACCCATTTCAAGAATTCACTTGGATAACACATCTGATTAGCGAAATACACACGTATTGGCTTTAGTTCCATACCACGGATAGACTCTACCGTGCGTGTTATTTGAGTGTAATCAGTTTGCTCGTCACAATAAACGATAATATCAGCTTTAAGTGTTAGCTCTTTACGTGCTTGCTGAGTGAGTTCTTCGGTGGTTACTACTGCCGGGAACTGTTCCAGCCACCTTTTGGGACGCCAATAGTAGCATACACAATCCTTGACCATATAGCATTTGCAATCACCAAGGACTCGTAATTCTACCTCTTTGCCTTTAGCCTTATGTCTTTCGAGTATGTTAGCATCACAACCCGTTTGGATATCGCCATCAAATGCAGCAAAGACACAATTGCCACATAAGGTATCTATTCTATTTTCTGCTTCACTCATGGTCTTTTAGCCTTTACTGAATACTGATATACGTCTATTCTACGCTGCATGATTTCTAAGCCGTTCTCAGCTAAGAAGTTGCTAATGCCTTGACAAGTGAGTACAACTGTCTTGAGCATCGCTGGGTTGTCGCCGTGGAGCAGGATATTGAATTGTTCAATACCCATCCTAATTTCCACAAAAGCCTTGGCTACTAAATAGCCATCTACTCCAATGATATTGATAATACCACCATGTCTAATCTTTTTAACTAGATGGTTTACTACCTTGATTACATCAGCAATAGGTATGTAATCTAATATATGCTCTACTACGATTTCCTCTAGCTCGCCATTCTCAGCGTACTCGTCAATACATAGATTGCGTATATCTATATGCTTGATAGTATCTGTGTTCTCTTCCACCACAGGGGAAAGAACCAGATAATCTTTAGGAGCATTGTTGAGGTCTAGTGTAATGTATATCTTCATATTATTCCTCTAAAACTTTTGCAAAAATTTCTTCCCACGTCTTAGTGAAGCGAGTCACTCCAAATTGTTTCCTGATGAAGTCTCTACCATTGATACTTAGTTTAGTAGATAGGTCTTTATCATTTAAGACCATCATACAGAATTGACGTAGCTCATCTGGATTATTGGCTACAAAGCCATTCTCTCCATTCTTGATTAACTTAGGTAGGTCGCCAACACCTAGCGACACAACCGGGCAACCGCACGCCATAGCTTCTAAAACCGTGGTTGGTAGCGGGTCATTTGGGCGGGTATTGAGTAGCACACCAGCACTACGATAAGCATGTACTAAATCCTCTACGTCATGTACTGGTTTGGAAATACCGGGGTTATCACCTACAATTCTTAGCTTTGTCATTGGCATTGGAAAGCCAGTGATATATCGCATCATACCAAAGCCGAAGGTTTCGTCTTTGTGTAGTATGTTATCACCAAACCACAGTATGTGGTCTTCGCGTTCTACTTCGTCATCGGATGGAGAAAATACCTGAGCGTTGATACCTATATAGTTAACTATACTATCATAGTCTTCATCAAATCCCCAAGTTTTCTTCTGACAGTGTGCGGTGAATACATTAACAACACCCTCACGCTGTCTTAGTGGATATAATCTACTTTCACTCCACTCAGCCGGTGGTAGAGTATGCTCTACTAATACTAGTGGCAACTGATACTCTTGAGCCAAATGTTGGCCTACACTATAATGTATCCCTCTGTCGTGTGCGATTATCATATCCAAATCAGCAGCCAATGGCAAGCTAGCCTGACCATCTACAGTTGGTATGATACGATAATTTGGTGGTATTGGATATGAGTCAGACCACGGCTTTGCATTAGGAGCAGTAAGCCCAATGAATTCGTGACCTGTTTCTGCTAAACTCATATCGTAATGATTGTCACTAGGGAAAGTAAGAATAGTTAATCTATCCCCACGCTTCCTAATAGCTTTACGCAATATACTTTGAACTTGTGTTGGCATCTTACTTCCTCAGATATGATAGGTCGTGAGCAGGAGAAGAGTGCGGCAATCTCTTTTGGTCCTCAAGGGCATTTCTTAAACGTTCACCTACGGCTTCGTAGCTAAAATCGTAAGCCCGGTCAATTCCTAACGCTTCTTTCTCCTGCTTTAATTCTTTGTTTTCATAGGCTTGTCGCATGGCTTTTCTAAGACCACTTATACTAATATCTATCCATTCTTCGTCGCCAGTGAATAGATAAGGTAGAGTTTGCTTAGACGTACCGAACGCTGGGGTGGGATAACCAGGAACAAGCCAGCCAGCCGTTTTATATCGCTCGCAACCCGGCATTGGATTACCATTGAAATCGCGTGATATTACTGGCTCTTGCACTGTGGTTGTTAGGAAGTCGTGCATCCCACCTACATCAGTACATATAGGAGTCTTACCCATAGCCATAGCGTCGAAAGCTGGTATGCTCCATGCTTCACCGAATGATGGGCATACAAAACAGTCGCATGTAGTATGAAGCCGCATAACCTCTTCATTAGTGAGGCTTTGCATAATCAAAATCTCTTGGTGATACTCATTGATGTTGTATAACTTGAGTTCACGCTTGACTTCTTCTATTATTACATGCAAATGCTTGTTACATTCCATTGGTGATTCACCAGGAATACGAGCCTTAATTACTATTGCTACTGGTTCCTGTGGATGAAATTCCAAATGGAAAGCCTTGAGCATAGCAACCAAATTCTTACGTCTGGTTAGCTCGCCTATGGTGTAAAATGTAAATCGCTTATGTAGCTCTGGAATCGGATATGGCTTATAGCGCTGAGCATACTTGCCTACATCGCACGGAATAGGCAGGACACTAACAGGAACTAATACACCGGTATCTTTTGCGGCTTGGGCTTGCTGTTCATTAGCTACCCATACTTCATCCATTAGGTTTAGATACTGGCACCAGTTGGACCTCTTAAAGTGCGAAGTTTCGGTGAAGTATAGACCAATACACTTATCGAAATTACCATTGTAATCCATTAAGTGTGGTAGTATGTGTTGAATAACTATATCGCAGCCTTGCGCGTTACGCTTCTCTAGTTCCTCTATACGTTGAGGTACTTCTCCATCATTGCCAGCTATATTGATATGGCGTGGTACAACTTCTATACCAGCGGCATCTAAAGCAAGAATGTAGCTTTGAGCAGCGTTGCCCCAGCCGGTTCCATTTCTATACACTCCTAAGTATAATACCTTCATTTATGTACCTCTCTCTTAGCCTGAGTAATAAACGGTGGCTTATCTTCTGGCAAGATTCCAACTCTACGTTGTTCCCAATGGTTTCTGTGTTGGGCTAGATTAACCATTAGATTGACTACCATCTCTCTAGTGAATGGAGCAAACTTATTGTTGTAATTAACAGCACTCTCTTCATCGTAGTGTAGTTCACCACCACTAGGAGCGTGTCCGTAGTTTAAGTCACGGATAGTTCTTAGCGTAATGTAACTATTCAGTCTTTCTGGCTCACCCCAAATGTTAGCTACACACCAGCGTACAAACTGTTCATTAGTCAATCCTTGGGGTATGTTCATATTGGGTTGCATGATTCTCGGCGGGCGTTTCCATGTTGCCTCTGCCGGTAGCAGTTGTACGCGGTCGAATATATTTTCCCAAACGCGAGTGGTCTTATCCCAATCGTAATGTTGACGGCATAGACGATAAGTATTCTTACTCATCTTCATGCGTTCGGTTTCTGGCTTCCTCAAGAAGTCAGCTAATTTTTCAATGAAGTCTTGGTTGCTAGGATAAGCACGGTAACTATGTGTTTCGCACTCTCTGAAAAGAGTTTGTACGTTAATGGGTATTCCATGTAGATTTTGTACAACGGATTCCATAGCTGAATAGTTAACAGCCATAACTGGAATACCACACGCAGCAGCTTCTACCTGTGGCATACCGAAACCTTCACAGATAGAGTATTGAACATATATATCAAAGCAATTGACTACATCAGATAATTGCTTGTTATCAATACCAGAATCAGAAGTGGGCATTTTAGCCGCTAACTTCTTGCAGCGTGGACAAGACTGTTGTGCGTCTTGGAAGAATGATGGAAATACATAACCACAATTCTGACAGTGGTATGTAAATAGAATCTTGTGGCCTATACCCGACTCACGTACAAGACGTGGCATATCCCAACCAACATCGGGGAACGCGGTATGGCAGTACAAGAAGGTCTTTTTACCTAGCTCTGGATATTGTTCAAGAAATCCCTTGAAAGCAGATATTAACTCTGGATACAGCTTACGCTTTTGATTACGCATAACTGTACCGACAATAGTTATATCACTTTCTAACCCCATAAACTCACGGAGTTCTTTCTTGTTGGGGGCTGGCTTCCATACGTTGTAGTCAGCGGCGGGTGGAGCGATACCACAGAACTTGACCTTACCATTGGTTTCACGTATCATACAGTCACGACCAAACTCTGAGTATGCACAAACAGAGTCAGCGTTTAAGTATGTACCTAACCATTGCTCTCGTTGTGGGGCACTATCAATGGTTGGCATAATGGCCCAGTGGAACATTGGGCGTAGTGGACTACGCTCTACGAATTCAAACATCCACCAGTCTCGGATATCAAATACGATATCAGGCTGGAAGTCTAACAATACTTCCTCGAACCTCCAATTTCCCCACTGGTTAGTAACATGAGAATTGTATGCCTGTTCTTCCGAGGCTGACATTGGTAAGTTACCATAATAAGTCCAGGGAATATCCAGGCGGCGTGGTTCAAACACCGCTCCGTAGATACCCAACTCTGCTAACTCATACTTACCAGTTTGATATAGACGAGATAAGACTTCTTTTCCGTATACTGAGAAACCAGTATTCAAGAAACTAGCTTCCCCCACCCACAGGATTTTCTTCTTTCGGTTCATTACTTTCCTCTTGCTTGATTGGTTGACCAACTAGCATGGTCCTAATAATCAGGAAACCCTCAAGTACGCCAGCTTGTTTAGCAGACTCTTCGTGCATTGGTGTAAATGCGGTAAAGATAGCTTGTATGATGATAGGCTTTAGTTCTTCTTCTAATGCCAAGTCAGTCTTATCCATATACTTATTGGTACAACCTTCATAGAACTCTGCTTCTTCCACCTGTGTTTCATTCAGTGTAAAAGAGATTAAGGCTATAGCATAGTTGATATATAGACACTTAGCTATGATATGCGTAAACATTAGTAGACGTTGAGCATACACAGGACACGGAAATATCTTATCCTTATGTATTTTGCCGTCTTCATCTGATATGATAATACGCAAGCCTTCTTGAGTATACTGATACTGTATACGTGTTAAACCAGCGATAGGCTGTTCAACTCTAGCTGGATATACCGATAGACACCCATCCTCAGTGGAGTACACTGTTACCTGATAGTCGTTACGTTCCAATATATTTCTGACTTCGGCAATGTTGTTTTCCATACCCATTGTACCAGCTAAACCTATTTGTTGTCCACTAAATCTGCCAAACTTTCTTAACGATGAAACCACCCTGCTTGCGGTCACGCTCGCCTTGTACTAAAACGGTGTTGCCTTCATAAAGTTTAGAACTGTGTTCCGCCCAAACATCGGGGAAAGCCACGGCATTGTCCAGACTACAGCTAGAATCTGACAAACTGAGTGCCGCCATCTTCTTCCCAGGCGACTTACCTCTTTTAGTGGTTAGTTCACGAACGCTAACAACCTCAACGGCAAGTACGGTATAACCATTCTTACCATCAATAATTTCCTTACAGGTAGTATTAGCATGGGCCGCTTCCGCACAGGCATCAACCTTATGACAAGTAATAGGGGCACCTAATAGGTGTTCCTCATGCCACGCAATGAAGTCGGCTGTATCGGTCAATGAGTGTGGTGGATGGTCTAGGCTATAAAGTATGCTCTGCATTGTGGCGACACGCCGCTTATCGTGACATGCCCCACCTTCCTTCTTGAGCTTATTACCTTGCCTAATAGCATCAACTAATCCACACCACATGCCATTGGGCGTATGATATAGACCCTTAAACCAACTCTGTTCTTTATCAGATACCTTATTCCATGCCTGATACTCATAGAGTAGCTGACTACGTGGAATACCAAAGTAGTCCAGGGCACCCACTAGAATTAGTGCTTGTACAGTAGTAGATGATAGACGCGGCGACAGATAGAATAAGAACTCCAACCATGACCACTTATCCCGTAGCTTTTGTAGTTCCGCTTCTACCTCAGCCGTTTCCCTCTTGATTTTAGCTAGAGCGGCAGCACCGATACCCTTGATGTTACCAAGGCTAAAGTATACGGTATCGCCCTTGATGTAGTTGCACTCTTGTAGGTCGCGGAAGTCGGGGATAGCGATAGTAATACTATTAAGTTTAGCGTCATTCACTAGCTCATAAACTTCCTGCTGAGTGTCTTGCTTCCATCGTGAACCTTGTAGATAAGCACAATAGAACTGCGTAGGAAAGTGAGCCTTACAGAATGAAGTCCAGTATGCGTCTAGCCCATAGCAAGCCGCGTGAGAATTTGATGTAGCTATACCGCCGTTAGCATAAAAAGTATGGGATTGATTATCAACCTCTATATCTACCGTTCTAATGTTACCAATACGTTTGATTGATATTATCTTTTCAGCGTGC
>Ga0172362_10004676_pt1 | contig 11867 bp, 13 predicted proteins | sample LakKivs1_kivu2a2_FD_114534 | JGI IMG/M metagenome (GOLD analysis project Ga0172362, IMG submission 114534) | Sediment microbial communities from Lake Kivu, Rwanda - Sediment s1_kivu2a2 | ecosystem: Environmental > Aquatic > Freshwater > Lake > Sediment | place: Rwanda: Western Province, Lake...
ACCTTAGCTCCTACCTAATATAATAAAGTTTTCTTTAAGCTGTTTTAATTCAAATAATTTAAATTTTCAGGTTAAATATAAAATAAGTAAATCTGCGATTTTTGCGATTTTTTGCAACAGTATTCTGAATAAAAAGGGAGAATCTGCTTTGTTTTTAGCCGCACAGAGAATAGTGTAAAAATTGATTTAAAAACAATTATAAAATAAATGAATAAAATGTCATTGACAATAGATTATTCGGAAGGAAGATTTGAATTGGGTAAAAATATACTTATATTGGGCCCGAGAAATAGTGGTAAAACTTCTTTAGTTTTGACCAATATATTTTTAAAATTCCAATCAAAATTAAATTATTTATTTGTGGTATCAAGAGATGAGAAATATAAGGAGATTACAAGTTTTTTATTTGATGAAAATCAATTATCTTCAATATTCCAGCAAATTCAAAGCTTAAATAGATTTGAAAAAAAATTACTAATAATTGATGAAGTTTTAGCGCATGATAATCCAATTATTGAATGTATTTTAATAAATTCGCATTTTTTTAATGTAACTGTTGTAGTTGTATCTAAGATTGGAAATTTTAGTATGGTTATTAGAGATTGTTTTGATAATGTGGCAATTGGGTCGGAAAAGAGTGTTACTTTGGTTAGGGATATATTTGAAAAATATGGTTCAATTTATGGAGATTTTTCTCATTTTTTGAGTGTAATAGTTGGATTGGGAAAAGATGAGTTTTTGTCAATAGCAAGAGGAAATAATATAAGTTTGATTAGAGTGAATGATCATTGGATAAGATTTTTGTATTCATATCGTATGTTTGTAAGATATGATATTTTGATAAAGATCAATGGTGAGAAAAAATCAGAGAAAGAGGATTTGGTTAACAAGGTTAACAAAATGATGGAAGAATTGTTTGAGCTCAAGAAAAGATTGGTTTAATTTATCTTCTTCTTTGTATTTTTACTTTTTTTAAAGAAATATTGTTGTAAAAGAGAATAATTATTATTATAAATATAATAGCTATAAATAATAAAATCATCCAATTGTATGAGGAAGGTGTAGATTTATTAGTTGCGTTATATTCTTTATCATATTGTAATATTTTATGATAACCAGCGTCTAACAATCTTTTAGCTAAAATTTTTAGTTCTTGACAATCTTTACTATCACAATAAACAATAATTGGGATATCTTTTATAGATAATTCATTATTTCTTACTAATGTTTGTATATCTTCATTTAATATGTTTATATTATTTTTTATAAAATTGTCTAATTGTTCGTTGGACATTTTTTGGGCATCTTTGTAGAATAGGTTTATAGAATTGGGTATTTTTTTATTCATTTGAAGAGCATTTAATATTAGATATGATTTATTATTGATTGCATTTTCTATTTTTTGTTGGTTCATTTTACATATAATTGTTACTGTTCTTACAGTTAATTCCCAGTGTTCATTTTTTTCATTACTTATCATAAAATGAATATGTGGGTAGTATGTTTTGTTGTCTATATAATATGGTTGAGGACATTCCAATTTAAATATTATTTTACCTTGATTATCAGTTTTTTCAATTCCGCTGTTGGTGTATTGTGTGCCGTAGGCATCAGGGGCGTTTTTTATTTTATAGGAGGATGCTTGATTTGTTGCCCAGTAGTAAATCCAGCGGTTTGCGTATTGTTTTCCTAAATTTAGTTCAAATGTGGTATCCCAATTTTTGGGTAATCTTGGGCGAATTCCGATTAGATAGGGGACCATATCATTTGGGGCAATAGTATATTCGCCTCTTTTAATCTTCCATTCGATTGATTTTTTATCAATAACTGCTTCAGATGTTATTTTATCTATTTCAATGGATTCACTTTTGCAAGTGGCACATATTTTCATATTTTATATAATATTATAATTGTCATCATTTGGGTAATATATAAAAAATTCAACTTTTTCGCCTATTATTTTTTTGTATTGATTTAGGTGTTTTCCGAATGGTCTTGGTGGAGGAGTAGCTGGTAATCCTAATTTTTTAAGTCCAATTGGGAAATTTATCATTGGATATTTATAGTAGTAGCTAATAAATAATGTCTCTAATCCTGATGGAAGAAAATCAAGAGGTTGATTATATGATAATCCTAATTTAAGTAATTTTAAACTTTGTGGTAAGTTATCCAATCTATGATTAAATTGGGATAAATAATCAAATCTTATTTCTTCTATTCCTTCAGGAAGATTATCTAATGGTTCATTAAAATCTGCATCAAATCTAAGTATTTTGTTTGATATTACTGACATTTTTTTGTTTATATAATGAGTAAGTTTTTTTTTCAATTTTTTATAAAAATTTGTTTCAATTAAAAAGTCAAATTCATCAGAAGTGATTGGGACATAGCATTCTTCGCATTCATTAATATTCTTTCCATGACTGCAATTATTTTTATTTTTTTTACATCTTACGCATTTATTTTTATTTGTTAAATGCATACATATCTGAGTCCCTCTACAATCAATGCAATAATCTTTTTGTCCACCATGTGCGCATATTCTTGAACCACCGCAAGGACCGCAAAATTTTTTATTTTTTCCGTGGATACAAGCTAAATTTGCACTGCATATAATGCAGTTATGTTTACGTTTTTTATGTACACATATAGCTTTTCCACCGCATTCAATGCAGAATAAGTGGTAAATATTGTGAATACATTTTTTTCCGTATCGGCAGTCTTTGCAGTAAATTTTTTGTTTTAAATGTTTGCAGATTTTGTAAAAATTGCATTTATGGCAGTTTTTTTTATATTGTTATGTTCGCATATTCCTGAGCCTTTGCATATTTTGCAGTCCCTATGGAGCCTATGATGTTCACAAGTTAATCTTCTGCCAGTCCATATTACAATTTTATTTTGATAAACATATTTCTTGCCTATTTCTCTGTTTATTTTGAGTCCAGGTAGTTCTTCATATTCATCCATTTTAATTGATTGTTGTAATTATAAAAAAATATTTCATTTTTTTATTGACAAAAATTGATAATAATATAATTAGAGGTAGGTATATATAAATGTTGGAAGAATATAGGAGAGGTGTAAGGACGTGGATGAATAATTATAGGAGGTATGTTGGGGAGTTTAAGAATGATGAGCCGCATGAGATTGGAGTGCTTACTTTTTTGAATGGAGATATTTATGAGGGTGAGTTTCAGAATGGAGATCCACAAGGAAAAGGAATTTTTAAGTTTGGTCATCTTATTTATGAAGGTGAATTTTATGATGGAACATTTCATGGGAAAGGCATATTAACCGACAATATTGTTAATAAAAAATTTAATGTTAATTGCATAAATGGTAAAATGTTTTTTAGAGAATTCTAATTTTTTTTAGAATATTATAGAATATAGTTCGTTTAGCTTCTGTTAGGTGGAATGATTGCAAGATATGTTCAATACAATTATAACTAACTACTTCACCATTACTTAAGAATACTGTATAGGTGTTATCTAAATTTATGTTAATAACGCGGTAGTAGTAGATGTTGTGGAATGGTTTTTTTAGATAAATTTCATTATAAAAGTTAATTCTGTTGATATAGTATGTGTTTTTAATTTTTAGGTAGTCTTCATTAATTTTTATGACGTATTTGAGGAGAGTATCGATAAATTCATCTATAGAATGTTGGTCTGTAATTATAAAATCTTTTTTCATATTTATTGTTGTGATTCCTTCTTTATTTGTTTTTATGGATAATTTGCACATATTTTTATCGAGATATATAACGCCGTAGTAGCTTGATGAGTTTTGTTCGTTTTTGAATTTAAGAGATTCTTTAAATAATTTGATGGTATTTGTGTTCTTAATTGTTTGTAAAAGTTGAGATTCTCTTTGTGCGTGTAACAAGTAAAAATCCATTAATATAAAATAAATAATTTTTTTTATAAAATTACACATATAGAAAAAAAAAGTTGAATAAATTATTTAGATAATACTTTATATATAAAAAAATATATAGAAATATAAATGACTTAACATGGAATGTATCATGTGGCTCAATGTCTGGTAAAGAGGGTTAAAGCAAGAAATGGACAGATAATGTTTTTTTGCAATGGTAAGAGAATAAGTAAAGAAAAGGCTAAAAAACTAAAGAAATAGTTATTATAGTAAAATAATAATTTTTAAATATTTTTTATTGCTAAAACATTTGTTTGTATTCCACAATTATGAACAAATTGATTAATGTTTTCAATAATTGGAACATTTTTTAAGGTTATATTATTTTGATCAATTTTTCCAACCTCAACTAAACCAGCGTTATATAATAAATAGTTATTATTAGATAATATTTCTAATATATTAATTGATTCTTCAATACCCCAGCAAGGTGTGACTTCAATAATAATATGTTTAATAATATTTGTTTTTAATGTATTTTTTAGTCCATTTAAACATTCTAATTCAGATCCTTCAATATCAATTTTCATTAAATCAATATTTTGTATTCCATTCTCGGAAATAAAATTATCTAAAACTAAGCTTTTTATATTTGAATTATTTCTATCACATTTTTCTACTCTTAAAGCACCCCTATTACCTTTACAAGTTGCAGATGATGTTTTATATGAATTTTCTTCATTATTTGTTATACAACAGTTTATTGTATTTATATTATTTACTCCATTTATTTCAGCAGACTTATTTAATAAATTAATATTTAAAATATCTGCTTCAAATGCATATATTTTTTTGCAATACTTAGATGAAATAATACCAAAATACCCAATAAATGAACCTATATCAAAAAAAATATTATCATTTTTTAATTTTAATATTTCTAATATAATACCAGATACGTTTGGTTCCCAACATTTATGTTCTAATAATAATTTCGAAATATAATCAATATTATTACAACATTGACATTTACTATGTAAAAATAGCTTACTACCATCAAATAACTCAGTTATTTCCATTATTATATAATAATATTATATTTTTTTTTAGTTACCAAACGAAGTTTGACAACCATTTATTACACAGCATTCTTCATGTAAATGTGTAATGTTTTTTGGGGGATTTGGGTTAAAACCGACTACTAAACTATCCATATAAATTATAAATATAATAAATTTTAAGAAATGGTAGTAAATTTTTCACAACCAGTCGCATGTCTTAAAGTATAAATATTCTTTTTCTTCCAATCATTTCCAGTCGTCTTCTGCGACATAATATACATATCTCCATGATGTAAAGGTAAAATCGCTCTTGTTCCAACTGGTGAGCCTTTATAGAACCATTGATAATGAATAGGTGAAGATTCACCAACACGCACCGCAATAACTTTTAAGCGTTCAGCATCTCCATGGAATCCAATTCCCATTTTTCTAATATCATGATAATTATTCAACTCCCCTGCCAAATTACCCCCTCCATTAACCAATCCAGCTAACTGATTCCTAATATGACTTGATAATGGAACATCATTGTAAGCAACTATTCTACCCCTTCCAGCTTCATAATTGGGTTCTTGTGCGGTAGTATCAAGACAGAGGTTATATCTGGCGTTTTTGTTGACAACTCTTCCATACATTTTCGCTTTTTTATCCCAATCTAAGTTTTTGAGTTCATTAAATAAATTATTCGCATTTGAACCAATACTTGATAAGAGAGTATTAACACCTCCTCGAATAATTAAAATTTTAGCTTCCTCCGCTGTTTCAGGTAAATAATCATTTAGACTAATAAGTTCGCATGTGCAGCCTTTTTGTTCAAAATTGATTTTTGCGTTTTGTAGGTCAGAAATAGAAAAGCCGTTTTCTGCGGCGGTTCCAATTTGTTGCATTCCAACATGATTTTCTGCACGATCACCAAAAGTAATCGTAATTGTTTGATGATTAAAATTCATTTTATTCATTATTATTATAATATATTATATAATCAATTTTTTAAGTAATAAAAATTTCTAATATAAAATATGGTTGAATTTAAGAAGAAGAGAGTAAATCTTAAGTCTGGAGGTTTAAGAACATATTATTATAGAATATCTAATGGAGTTAGTAAGCGTATTTCTAAGTATGAATATCATAAACAAAATGGAGGTTTATTTGGTTCAAGAATAGAAAGTGGTAATTCTTTTAGGATGTATGATAAATGGAAGATAGAAACTTCAAAATTGCTTGAAAAATTAATGGTAAATAATGAGGTTGTAGATAAAATCATTTCTGATATAAATCGCGAAAACTTGAAGAGAAAGAATGAGGAAAGTTTGAAGGGTTTTAATAAAAATAAAATGAAAAATAGTATATTCAAAATTGAAAAATTACTTGGAAATAAAGACTACCTTGAACAACTTAAAGGAAGACCCTTCTGGGAAGGAGATGTTATCAAAAAAATAGTAAATGCAAGAACCCCCGACCACATAAAAAAAATAAAATTATATCTGGGACCTGATAATACAATAATTGGAACCCTTAGTGAGGGAAATAAAGAAGATAATATTATAATAGTTGATTCAAATAATTCATCTGGTATAGATTACAGGTTAGTTAATAGAAACGATGGAAAGAGGCGAAAGATTACTTTGGGGGTGGCACCTGATACTGAGCGTTTTAAGAGGATAATTGGGGAGGCGAGGGAGATTGGTGCTAAGATTGGAGAGTTTATGGCTGTTCAGAGAAATTATCAAAATTTGATAAAAAATTATCAGAATAAGGAGGTAGCTTATGGTAGATATTTGACGAAACCTGAGATAGAATTGGATGAGGTAATTGTTCCGAGGGCTATAAATATATTTGTAAGGGGTGGGAATGTTTTTAATGAGTTATTAGGATTGCATTTGGATAAGTACATTGGGACGAGATATGGGGAGAATTTTGATAAATTGGAGTCAAGACATTTTTATGATAGGCAGAAATATAATGATTGGTTGATTTATCATTTTCTTATATATTTGTATGGTCAAATTATGGAGCTTAAAAAGTATGAGCAAGTTAGGTCAATTGCGCCGGTTATTGATAAAATGATTGAGGATATAAGGAAGAAGTATAAGAGGGATTATATGGCGGAGAAATTTTTCCATAAGAGAAATTCGCAGGGTAATGTAATCAATACTAAGACTTATAAATATTTATTAAATATGCGTAAGAATGAGGCAGAAGCAACAAATTTAACTACAACTTTAAGTAATGTATCTAATAATAATTCCGGTTAAATTTAAAAAAATTGATAATAAAATTGGTAGAGATTTGTTAATAAAAAATGGTAGAAAATCAGGAATTTTCTTATTTTAATTATTTAATAGAGAAGGATAAATTATTTGAGGGTGTTCAAGGAAATATTTTAAAAATTAGGAATAGTTTTAATGAAAGATTTTCTGACGAAATGCTTAAAGTCATCAAAGATAATGAAATAAATATTATTTCATTTGGAAGACAAACAGGTATTTTTAACAAGGAACTTGATAACTTACCAGAGGGTATAAAAGTTCTTAATTTGAGTTGCTATTTTGATAAAAGTTTAGACAAATTGCCATCATCATTAGAGGTATTGATACTTGGATATGGTTTTAGTGGTTCTCTTGATAATTTACCGACAAATTTGAGGAAATTGAATATTGGAGAGTGTTACAATGGTTCTCTTGTTAATTTGCCGAGGAGTTTGAAGGAGTTAGTGATTGGAAACAGTTACAATGGAACTTTGGATAATTTGCCGGATAATTTGAAGGAGTTGGTGATTGGAAACAGTTACGATGGAATTTTGGATAATTTACCGCAAGGATTGGAGAGATTATTATTAGGAAGGAAATGTGGAAACAAGTCTTTGGATTATTTACCAATAGGATTGAAGTATATACATTTTTACGAGGGTAATTATGTAAATTCTGGGATTTCATTGGATAAATTACCGGATTCAATTGAGGAGATTGAATTCAAGAAGAAGGAGCATATTTATATGACAAAGTTGCCTGCATCTTTGAGAAAGGTGTATTATCAATTTAGACCGAGTGATTTTAGATTACTTTTTCAGCTGACACCCAAGTCAATGGAACAAGAAATTATTTGTAATGAATTAGAAAATTATCATATTGAAGTAAAATCTTCAAAAAGATATGAAATTGAGCTTAGTGATGTGTTAGATATTTCTCAGAAAAATAAGAGTAATAGAGCAGCAAAACGTGCAAGAATTGATAGCATTTTTCATTTTCCTGAAAATCATGAAGAAATGATACGAAATATTATTTCTTCTCAACCAATAAATTGGGATAATTTTTCAGATTATAATTAAACTATTGGGAAAGATGGATCCATAGCGATACCGCATATTCCCTCATCATTAGTGCTGTCACTTCTTTCTATTTTAACGTAGCCTTCATCACCCCAGCTATCGCTCCAGCTATTTTTTACGAGCCAATATTTAACTCCGTTTTCTTCTCCGTATCCTACAGCTAAAACACCGTGGTCCAATGTAGTCCCACAAGCTTTATCAGTAATAACTCCTGAGGAGTAAAATTGGAAGGAATTTGTATCTGCTTCAATAGCGACTGATACTGGGCCCATAGAGACTGCTTCTTTGAGGGCTAATTGGTTGTTTGGCATAACATCTGCGCAGTTGGTAAATTTTGCGACAATTGTGCAGTTTTTGCATTTATTGGAGTCAATTGCTTTGTATTTATAGTCTTTTTCGGCGCATATTCCACCGTTTTGGATGGCGTATTGGAAGGATGGGTCCATATCGCCGCCATTGCAGCCTTCATTTCCGTATTTACGGCTGCAGTCCATAAGTTGTTGTTCGCTAAGACTAATAAGTTGTCCTTTAGCGATGGCCCATGCGCCTTCCATTGCACCGGTGGAGGAGAAGGACCAGCAGCTGCCGCATTGTCCTTGGTCTTTTACGGGTGTGACTGCTTTGGAGCGCCAGTCTACGGAATCGGGGAGGGTTTTGTTGGTTCCTTTGAATGAAATGCATGAGAAGTTGGATGCGAGGAGTTTATGAGATTTTTTGAAACCGTTTAAACGCGTTTCTCTAAATTCTTCGGGGGTGATGTCGGTAAATTGGTTGATAGCCATTTTGAATGTATTTGAGGCATTGTTGTTATGAAGAATGATATTGTTGAGATTGGTGCGGAAAGTTTCGAAGCGATATTCAAATTCTTCGAATGTATGGTATTCTTTATTGAATACTGATTGGAATTTGTTAAAGTGGGACCATTCATCGGATTCGGAGAGTTGGTTGTAGGTGATTGGGATGTCGCTGAACGCGAGGGAGAGCAGGCTGAGAAAAAGCAGAGATTTCAGCATTATATATAAGAAATTAATATTTTATTTTTTTGAGGAGATAAATTAATGTAATTATTATAAAAATAAAGAATGTAAAAAAGAAATTATTATAATTTAATTGATTATATGATGGTTTTAAGTGGGTGAAAATATTATTTTTATCTTCAGGTATTTCGCAATTCCAGGTAATATTTATGTCAAAAATTTCTTTTATTTTTTTATTTAATAAAATTATTTTGCACATTTAATATATTATGGGTCATCATCATCATTTCCATTTTGGACATGTATTTCATGCTGCTGAGCACATAGTTGAAGATGTAGCACATATTTCTGGAGGAGTAATTGGAGAAGCTGTTGGAGTTTTTACAGAAGGTAAAGATGCTTATGAGGATTTTAAGCATCATCATGATTTAGCGGGTGTTGTTGCTGGTGCGAGGGCATTGGAGAGTGGAGCATCATTATTAGGATTATAAATAGACGTGGTGCGTTTATTTTTAGTTTATTCTTAAAAAAATATGTATTATAAATTATAAATGTCTGTTCAACCGACTGTATATATTGTTTCTTCGTTGAAAGACAACAAGAATGTTGGAACATTAAGAAACGCTATTTGTAGTGCAAACAAGAATTCAAGTTCAATTATAACATTCTCTGTATCAGGTGTTATTAAGTTATGTTCAGCGTTACCTAAAATTACATCTACTGTGGTAATTGATGGAACAACTGCTCCATCATATTTGAATGCACCAGTTATTGAGATAGATTGTGATTTAAATTGTGGTTTGATTTTGGGTTGTAATTCAGGAGGGTCTGTAATAAAAGGTTTAAGTATAACTAATGCGAATAGTAGTGGGTTGATTATTAAGTCAGATGGGAATACTATTGTATTAAATTATATTGGGTTAAATTTAAATGGAAGTGTAAGGCCAAATCGTAAGAATGGTATTTGTTTATGTAGGTCAAATAATAATATAATTGGAAGTAATCCTACTAATTCTTCCGCATTTGCGTCAAATGTTATTTCAGGAAATTGGGAAAATGGTATAAAATTATGTATGTCATCCAATAATACAATTGTTTCTAATTTTATTGGAACAAATCCATCAGGAACAGTGGCTTTACCGAATAAATCTAATGGAATTTTAATCACAAATTTTTCAAATGAAAATCAGATTGGGGGGACAGTTTATACAAATAATCAGGGTGAGACGAATAATCCTACTGGAAATAAGGGAACTGTTCCAATTGTATTTATATTTCCTCCATTGGGTAATTTAATTTCTGGAAATCTTGGTAATGGGGTGTTAATAGATAATTCATCATCTGCGAATATATTTAATGGAAATTTTATTGGGACTGGAAGTTCCGGTATAATTGCTATAGGTAATGGTTTAAATGGTGTTCATGTAAATAGTTCCAATGATAATGTGTTTAGAGGATGTTTAGTTGATGAGAATCCCTTTGTTTATTATAACGTTTTTTCAGGTAATAAATCAAATGGTCTAAGAGTTACTAATTCAAATAATACTGTTATACAAGGTAATTTCTTTGGAATTGGGGCTGATAATGGTTCAATTGTATCTAATACGGAAAATGGGATATGTGTAGATGGAACTTCAAGTAATACTACTGATGGTGGGGTGATACCATTGGGAAATGTAAGTGCGGGAAATGGTAAGATTGGGATATATTTGACTGATAGTGCGTCATCTTATATATCATTTAATACATTTGGAGGTTTATTTGCTTTTTTTGGGGCAGCACCTAATGGTGAGAATGGGGCTAAGGTTGATTCAACTGGTCAGAATATTGTATTTCGAACTAATGTATTTTCAGGTAATATTTTAAATGGTATAAGATTGGTTGGAAATTCAAGTAATGTTACTGTGGAATCAGCGATTGTAGGATTAGCTACAGATGGTAGTTCACTATTAACTAATGGTGGGGATGGGTTGTATATAGGGGAGAATTCGAGTGGAAATATTATTGGGGTGAATGTTCCTTCAGTAATACCAAGAAGTGCTTTTTCAGGAAATGGAGGAAATGGAATACATATGACTGATAATGCGAATAATAATAAGGTTAATTTAGCATTTGTTGGATTAAGTGTAGTTGGAGAGGATACAAATTGTGGGAATCAAAACTATGGTGTTTTGATAGATGGGAATGCGAATAATAATTATGTGGGACAGACTTTTCCAGAAACATCTATATTTACTAATTATTGTTCAACAAATAAAGAATATGGTATCCAGTTAGCTGGTAGTAGTTTTAATAATGTAATAGAAGGCAATTATGTTGGATATACAATTGATAATACTCCTGCACCGAATTTATTAGGTGCTATAAGTAATATATCGACAAATGCAGGAACAAATGTAATAATAAATAACATTACATAAAAAATGATTGATAATTTTGTAGAGTTAATGGATAATAAAATGGCTAATAAAGTGCAGCAAATTTTTTATACAACATTGGTAGTAGGTTTAATTTTATTACCAGGTTTATTTTATTTTTTTCATCAAACAGGTGATAAATATTTGATGAAAGATTATACATATTATGAGGGATTATGTTTTCCTGGAAATAATGTTTGGTATA
>Ga0172362_10004677_pt1 | contig 11866 bp, 13 predicted proteins | sample LakKivs1_kivu2a2_FD_114534 | JGI IMG/M metagenome (GOLD analysis project Ga0172362, IMG submission 114534) | Sediment microbial communities from Lake Kivu, Rwanda - Sediment s1_kivu2a2 | ecosystem: Environmental > Aquatic > Freshwater > Lake > Sediment | place: Rwanda: Western Province, Lake...
GGTAACTCACCACATTTTCCCTTTTATGCCATTGACATCGTTGAACCACTGCTTTATCTCCAATCAAATCTTCGATGGCCCGGCGTATGCCCTTTGACCCGTCTATCACAAACAACAAGCCTTTTTCAATTTTAAGTCCCCGTTCCAGTAGATCCCTTAACAGTCCCTTGATAGCTTCTGCATTTTCTGTTGTTGTCTGAGCAACCCCTAATGGAATTTTTTCCCCATTGAACGTTACCCCTAAGATGATGATCATCTGTTGTTTGGCCAGATATTTTCCGTCGATAAAAATCGCCACAAAATCATTTTCCTCATACTTTCGCCTCTCAAATGCTTCCAAAACTTCTTTACTGTATTCTATAAAACTGCGACTGACTTGGGAAGCGCTTAATCCAAAGCTGTCGAAAAATCGTTCAGCTACTTTACCATAATCACGTGTGCTTAATCCATATAGCACTGACCGGACCATTTGATCATCGTGACCGGGCAACTCCCGGAGCTTCTCATAAGTTCCCAGACTTACATTCTTATTCAACTCTTTATCATAAATCCTTGGAACATCGATTGGCAACCGCTGGTCCCCTAATTTAACACTCCCCGGATTAAAGCCCCATCGCCAATATCGTCGACCGGGATCATTCTTATACCGTTCACCTGTAAATGAAAGAACGTTCTGCTCTAAAATATAATTAATCAACAGTTTACATAAATCAAGATGATGATTTAATAAACTCAACTGGACATCGATGGGTTGTTCTATTACCCATTGGAGATTTTCCTTTTTAATTTTACTAACTTTGTTTTCCATGGTTCTTCGGGTTTTTAGTTAAACTTAATTTTCTGACTTTAAATTTACTAATTTACCTGAAGAACCTTTTTCAATTTTCAACTAAGTTTTATACGATATCCTTATATTTTCAATCATTTCAAGTAATTCCTTTTCCTGTTTATCATATTCCTCAGCACTGATTTCGTCCATTTCAAATTTCAATTGCAAAGCCATGAGACGTTCTTTTATCTTACCTTCATCCGACGTTTCCTTTTGCATCAGTTCATCAATTTTCTTTCCTATGAAAATTATCCCTTTTAAGGGAGCAAAAAAGATGTCATCGATTAAGAACATGTTAATCTTCTTGTGTATTGATTATTAAATTTACAAAATTATATGGAGGTAATGACCCTACATATTTGAATTTAAGCAGATGACCGTATTGTCCATCCAAAGTATTAATGGCCTGATCAAATTCCATTTCCTTTTCTTTTTTAATGAGAAAAGCGGCATTAAGAATCATATAATTATTATACTTATCATTTACTTTTACATCTTCTGCTATAGGAGATAGGGCATCTATTATGGTGTTGCTGAATTTCAAATTTTCATTAATCAATGCCTCTTCAACCATCTCACCAATTCTTATCAACTGGTAATGTGCCTTATCTAATGATAATGAAGCAATCCTTTCTTTCAGTGACCTAATATCTTCGTATCTATCCAAAATATACTTAAAAAAAGGTTCTTCAAGAGTCATAACTTTTAATCCAAGTTCCTTTTTCCCTTCCATTTTATTCAATAAATCCGAAAACTTGTCATATTCTTTTTCAAGAATGTTGACAATTTTGGATTGGTTATATGATTCTGATATAGTCGAAAATCTGATTGGGAGAATGGAAAAATTTTTCATTACCTCTTCCAGCACCAATTGATGAGCCAATAAATTCGTCCGTCGAGCTTCATATCTCATCACTGTTGAATTACTCACAATAGCACAAATATCCTTGAAATTGATTGCATAGACGGAATCATTGCGATTCCCAATGCCAATCGGTCCAAACTCGATATTGCCCGAATGTCGAATAATGCAATATAAATAGATGCCTTCCTTCTCAATTTCTGCCATTTTCCCCATAAAATATCTATACCCCCTTAATTTTAATTATATCCTATATTTCCCACTTTTCGGGAAAAATTTTTAAATCAATGAAATTATAAACCGGCAAAGGACTGGTATATGTAAAGTCAATACGATTTTTGTACCTTTCTCCTAGATCCATTATGATATTATCAATTTCCTTTTCACGACCGCTGTTAATTAAAAATGCTGTATTAAAAAACATGGCATCTCCGGTTGTTCTGTTTGGTCTATATTCAAATATGGCTTTCTTAAAAGCAAAAAGGATCTTTTCTGCTTCTTTTTCTTTCTTTACTTTCAATGCCTTCTCAACCAACTTACCTGCTTCAGCCATTTTTGTTTTCCGGAGGTTGATATCTGTTTCTTCTTTGATTTCTTTCTTAATTAATCTTAACTCAGCATTCTCTTTGTCAATTTCTTGAAAAATATTGTTAATATCTTTCCATGTACATTTAATGTTCACTTCCATTTTATTTTCAAACACACGGAGTAATTCTGAAAATTCGCTATATCTTCGATTGAGTAAGTTTCTGATTTCATCAGGTGTAGCTGCTATGACTCCAAACCTGACAGGCAACACACTATTGAATTCCTTCATGACCTGCTCAATAACTTTCTGATGAGCAAGAATATTTTCAGGGCTTACAATAAATTTGTTAAGTGGATGATCACTCACTACCATGCACAATCCTTCAAATCCGATCGTGCTCACCATATCACCACGCCCACCGATACCAATGGGTCCAAAATTGCAATCGTAACTTGAAGCAATGATACAATAGATATATTTGCCATCCTTTTGCATATCATTCTTTTATTCTTAAAAAAAACAAATTCTCCGACACTGCATCAATTAGCAGTGAAAACTGCTCTTCAAACGAAGCTGGTTTGACAGCATTGATATAGTCCAACATGGTTTGATAAGCTTTCTTGATCCTATTAAAAGTTTCAGTGCTGTTCTTGCTCGAATTCTTGTCGGGGTGAAACAGTTTGACTTTATTAAGATACGCCTGTTTAATTTTTTTTTCAGATGCGAGAGCATTCAGTCCAAGTTCCTTTTTAGCTTCTTCTATTTCATTAAAATCTAACTCTTTTACTTCTAATGTATAAAAACTATAGCAAGGAAGCGGCCCCACAAGTTTGAAATTGACCTTCCTGTTTAATTCCGTATCCAGTTTATTAAGTGTCTGCTCAAATAAATCCAATTTGCTTTGGTTGATCAAAAATGCGGTATTAGAAATCATCTGATCATTAAGAACTTCATGTTGCCTGGAGCTTTTGCAAATTGGTTCCAGCACATTGATGATATTTTTTGCATATTCCTTTCTTGTCTCATCCAAAATTCTTTTTATTAGGTAGCCGATGATTAATTGATCAGATTGTGTCACCTTTTTTCTTTCCTCAATTTCGGTCTTCATTTCAATAACCTGTTGATTTGTTGATATTTCAAGCAATACCTGATCGAAATCAGCCCATGTCGATACGAGTTCGATCTCTACCATATTGACGATGTTTTCCATAATTTCCATGATCAGATCGTAACCCTTTTCTAATATTTTCAGCATTTTTGAGGTATTATTCACAAAAGTTCCAAGTCTCATCGGAATGATCGCTGTAAATCCGATGTTCATAATACTTTCAATCATTTTTTGATGATCTATCAGTAATTTTGCCAGAGGTTGGGTACCCAATTGTTTATAATCTATTACACTGCTTTCAGATACGATGGCGGAAATTTTCCGATAAGGAATATTAATGACATGAAAACGATCCAATTCCCTGAAATTTTCTGCTGGATAATAGGTTGGAATAATACCATATACATACAAACCTTGATTACTCATTTTCCTCTGTATATTAGGTTTTTATGTTATGTTGCTGTTTCACAAGCCTAATAACTTCGTCAAAGTGTTTTTCCATAATAATAATATTTACATTAATATCATTATCCTGTATTTTACCACTTTCAATAAGTTCGCGAATAGCAATAGTGGATGCTTTTCTGCATATAAACTCAATGTCGGCTCCTACTAATCCTTCCGTTTCTATTGCCAGTTTTTTCATGTCGATATTTTTTTGCAATGGCTTATTTGCAGTGTGAATTTTAAAAATTTTTTCACGTGTCTTTTCATCAGGAACCGGTAATTCAAACATCAGGTCGAACCGGCCACTTCTTAATAGTGCGGGATCTATCAAATCCATACGGTTTGTTGCAGCCAACACGACCACACCCTTGAGTTCTTCGATGCCATCCATTTCGGTTAGAAATTGGCTAATCACTCTATCGGTCACATTTGACCCTGAGCTATCTCCTGTGCGTCTTGGTACGAGGCTATCTATTTCATCGAGAAAAAGCAAGGTTGGGGCAGCCTGTTTAGCTTTTTTGAATAGTTCCCTCACCCCTTTCTCCGATTCCCCGATATATTTGCTCATGATTTGGGGTCCCTTCACTGAAATAAAATTGACTCCGCTTTCGTGAGCTACAGCCTTTGCCAGGTAAGTCTTTCCCGTTCCCGGTTTACCATAAAGAATGATTCCTTTGGGAGGATTGGTGCCGGCTTTATTAAACAACCCTGCATATTTCAATGGCCACTCAACAGCCTCCTTCAAAGCCTCTTTGATATCATCGAGGCCACCGACATCTTCCCATTTAACATCAGGAACTTCGACAAAGACTTCACGAATTGCCGAAGGTTCAACCTCTTTCATGGCATCATAAAAATTGTCCATTGTAACTTCAAGATTCAGAAGTAATTCGTAAGGAATTTCAGCCAATTCATAGTCAATCTTCGGCAATATTTTCCTGAGAGCAGTCATTGCTGCTTCTCTTGTAAGTGCTTCAAGGTCAGCTCCAACAAATCCATGAGTGATTTCAGCTAATTTTTCAAGGTTAACATCTTCTGCTAAAGGCATCCCACGTGTATGGATCACCAGTATTTCAAATCGTCCCTTTTTATCGGGTATTGAGACCGAAATTTCCCTGTCGAACCGGCCGGGTCTGCGCAAAGCGGGATCAATCGTATTAGGAATATTAGTAGCACCTATTACGATTACTTTTCCTCTTGATTCCAACCCATCCATTAATGATAATAGTTGAGCAACTACCCTCTTTTCAACCTGCTTTTCTCCCCCCAGTTCTTCTCTTTTCGGAGCAATAGCATCAATCTCATCAATAAAAATTATTGCCGGTGCATGGGCCTGGGCATCAACAAAAACTTTTCTTAACCGCTCTTCACTTTCACCATAAAATTTTCCCATTATTTCCGGTCCTGATATATGCACGAAATAAGCATCCGTTTCATTGGCTACTGCCCGAACAATCAATGTTTTACCTGTTCCAGGAGGGCCATATAAGAAAACCCCTTTAGGTGGATCGATACCTAATCGTTCAAATACTTCAGGGTATTTCAATGGGAGTTCTATCATCTCCCTTATCCGTTGAACCTGAGTTGAAAGGCCCCCTATATCTTCATATGAAACCTTGGATGATCTCTTTTCACCCTGTTTCAACAGATTCAGCTCAATTAATGTATTGGGATTAATCAATACGGTGTCAGAAGGATTTGTATCTACAACAATATAATCCACCGATCGTGATCCAAATAATTTTGCCCTTACTTTATCACCCTTTGATACCGGTAATCCGTCAATGAGTGAACCAATATACCTGGCATCATTGCTTTTAAATTGGCCACCAGTAGCTGTAACAGGTTGCAATTTGATTTTTATTGCTGATTTGTATGAGGTGATCTCAATTTTGACTTTTTCGTCGATACTGGCCTGGCTATTTTCTCTTGTAATCCCATCAATTTGTACGATTTTTTTTCCCCGGTTTTCAGCATAACATGGCATCACTTTCACCGGTGTTTTACGCTTACCTTCCAATATGACAATATCTCCTGCTTCCAGTCCAAGAGCCATCATATCTTGTGGATCTATCCTCGCAATGGCCCTTCCAACATCTTTTACCAGGGCTTCCTTTACCTTAAATATTTTTATTTCATGATTTAATTCCATTAGCTTATATTTGAGTAAATTTAATTTCTCAATCCAAAAAGGAACATCCGGAGTTCATTTAATTTGTCCAATCCTTTTATTTACTCTGAAAATAATGGTATAATTATCTTATTGATAGTTGGATATAAGTTATCAATTTGCGTAAGATATTTTTGCTGTACCGTTTTTCTTTCTTTGCAAAAATCACACGCTTCCGATTTAATGACATTATTCACGATCATTTGTCGGACGGGAATCATCAAATGTCTGAGGTTTGAAATTAAACGATTGGTTTCCAAAAGTGCCAATGATTCTGGAATACATACGGGAATAAATTCACAGCATCTGTTATTGCTAAGCAAATTCTCAATTTTCTTTACGGTCTTTTTCAAATTAATTAGCATCGTATCGGTTTTGTCCTCTGTGTAAGATCCCGAAAAACTTGCAACCATATAGCGGTATTTCCATCTCAATTTGGCAGCAATCTTTATCCATTGATCTAAAATAGCCGGAGAGGAAATGAGCCGTAAAGTATGGCCTGTTGGAGCTGTATCAATGACATACTTCTCAAACCTTCCTTCTTCAATAAAATCAACGACCTTTGTAAAGCCCATCACTTCATCTATCCCTGGAATTGACAGGCTTAACAAATCATCGATATCTTCCATGTCAAGGTTAGTGGAGGTGTCGAAAAGGTTCTTTAACTCTGTTTCATGTTGTTTTTTAAAGTCAGCATAAGCTTCCTCGGCAATAATTTCAGTTGCTGAAAGATACTCACTACCCTCCACTGCATGAATCCCGCTTCCAATTTGTTGACTTAGACAATCGGATATGGAATGAGCCGGATCGGTAGAAATAATGAGGGTTTTAAAGGTTCTTGCCAGTTCAATTGCAGTGGCCGTTGCGCAACTGGTTTTACCAACACCTCCTTTTCCGCCAAATAGGATAAGTTTCATATCGGCGTTATCCAAACCAATAAGCGCCATTTTTTATTTTTTTATCCTGATTTCAAGAATTCCATTGTTATATTTTACTTTCATTTTTGCTTTTTCCACTTTTACAGGAAGTAAAAGTTCCTTACGATATTTCCTGGAATTCCTCTCAGCCGAAAGTTCAAGCATATCTTCTTTGAGATCAATTTTTAAATCGCTTTCTTCAATGCCAGGCATTTCGGCGATGATGACGATTTCTTCCTTTTCATCAAATACGTCCGTTAAGGGTTCACGCTCCTCTTCTACTTTGGGTCCTTCGGGAGTTTTTTTAATATTCCCGAAGGTTTCCATTGTCGGCTTTCCGCCACCGACTGCTGTCTTAATAGTGAAGCCATAAACGGCTTTCATTCCCTTTTTGAGGTTGTCAAGATTAATTTCACCTTCTTTATTGATCTCTTTTACATCCTGGAGCTTTCCGGCGAGATCGACTAATTTTTCGATACCTTTGAATAATCCACCTAATCCAAGAATATCAAAGTTCGATTCATTGTCATTATGACTGTTTTTTTTCTTTTCCATTGTTGGGCTTATTTAACTTAAACTAATATTTAATAGGGATAGTTTTCCACTCTTTTTTTTCTTCAGGTTCCGAGGACAGTTTGTTTTCAACGCATGAACTGACCTCTTTCTTTCCTAAAATAGTGTCATAAAACTCTTCAATCTCCTTTATCCGTGAATTAATTGTATCAAGACGTAGAACAAGTCTTATCTGTTCATTATGCAATCTTGTCCGTTCCTTCTCTAACATAAACAGCTTGAGATAGTCAGCGTTTTCCTTATAAATATCGGCATCTTTTCTTTTAGACTGAAGGGTTCTTAAATTATGTAATCCTTTAACTGTATTCGATATCGGCATATGAACCTCCCTAAATTATATTATTCAAAAGATACTATTACCAAATCAGGTATATTGTTCAATAAGATTCTCTACGATGAGCCTGACTCTTTCCTGGTTTGTTTTTGAACCGATCCGGCTTGTTTCAGAGGTAAGAATATCCTGACATATCTTCTTGAACTTCTCATTCGATTTTGATGGTGATATTCCCAAAACCATTAAGGTTTTAGCGATCATGATTGATCCCCGAATGGTCGGGTCAAATTCGGTTTTACCAGAATCCCTCAAACCTCTCACGATTTTTACAATCTTTTCAGTCTCTTCAAGGGGAAGTTTAGATTTAGCCATGGTAATCTGCAATTCTGTTTGATAATCAAAATGATCGAGGTCAATTGTCACCATACGATCACGTAATGCATCCTGCGTTCTATTCACACCGGCATACTCTTCAGGATTAGAAGTAAAAATTGCGCAAAAATTTGGATGTACATTCAGGTACGAATTGTCACCTTTACTGAATGGTGTACTCATCATACGTTCTTGTAAAATAGGTAGCAGAATATTGTTGGCTTCCGGACGTGACCTGGTAAATTCATCATAAATAAGGGTAAAACCATATTTTACAGCGAGAGTTAAGCGGTTATTAACCCATTGCCTAGTCAAGTCTTCCTGATACTTGTGAACTGAATGAATAAAACGATCATCAAGTTTCCGTAATGTATAACCGCTTTCGCTACCAATCAAGTCGGAAGTTTTATATTCAGCATCCCCATGAATGATGACCACGGGCTTGCCCAGTTTGTATGCAAGGTGCATGGCAACAGTGGTCTTACCTGTTCCCGACGGTCCCCTGAAATGTACCGGAAAACCCGCTTCAATGTATGTCTGACCTCTACTAGTGATATCTTCAATATAGGGCGTCTCCACAAAATCGGGTAAGGGTGAAGGTTCCAGTACGGTATTGAGTTCATGAATCATGACTTGTTCTTTTCATTAAATAATTTCGAAAGCTATCCTCCTAAAATCACCACTATCCTCTTCTCACATTACTTAACTAAGTGATAGCCCGTTCCTTTACATTGAGTACAGGGTAGCCCATCTATTGCCTTTCCAGTCCCTTGGCATTTTTTACATATAGTTTCTCCCGTAATTGAATTACTGCCCTTACCTTTGCAAACAACACAGGGCACCCGTGCACCCAGAGGATTTTTACCGGTTCCGGAACAAAAAACGCACTCTTTATAAGGAATTTCCAATTCAACCATACCGGTACCGTCACATACCAAACAATAAGAATTTGGAGCAAGCAACTCAAAGAAATCTTTTCCCGTCCCCTTGCAATAGGCACACCTGATTTTTATTAGCATCCCTGAAGGATTTATAGTTTCGGCATAGGAAAATAAGTATTCTCAACTTTTGAAACTTTTCCTTCATCCAGCAATTTTTTAGCAATAAATCCCAGTCTCATCCTGGTTGCTCCAAAAGGTTTTTCCATTTCGGCAACTCTGACGCCCTTTTTATGAGTATTGATATATTGTAAGACTTTTTCTTCCAAGGTAAGAGCTTTTTCTGGTTCTTCCATTTTAGTTTTTTCTGCCGCCATAATTGTTTTTTCTATTTCAGTCTCAACAATTGGCTTCTCCTCAACCACAATTTCTTTCTTTTCCATGCTCTCTTTCTTGTCTGTAATTTCGAGTTCCTTTGCTTTCTTTTTACCTACAGGTTCGGCCTCGGGTATTTTTCTGAGCTTAGCAATCGATTCTGACATTTTTTCCCAGGTGGCTGCTGCCTGTTTCCTGTCAGTTAAAAATTCATCCAAATATGTTTTCACAAACGTCTGGATTTCATCTACCCTCTTCTGAATTTCAGTAAATGTGATATTAAAATCCTTCATTCTTTGTTTGTCATTTTGTGAAAGTTCTTTCCGCGATTTTTGCAATTCAAGCTGAAGTGCTTCAGCTATTGCCTTATTTTCCTTGTTAATCTCAGCAAGCCTTTTATCAAATTGACTGAGGAGTGTTCTTATATATTCAACCCGTTCGGTGAGGTTCGACTTAAGCTCGGCTCTCATTGCGACTGACATTTCGCTATGTTCATTAGAGAATCCTTTCAGTAATTTATCAGTATAACCTAAAACATCCACTACTTCTTCCTGAACTTTTATGATTTCGTTTTTAATATTTGCCATCAGATTATCAAACGTCCTCATGCGATCTTTGTTCCAATTTAACCGACTGGTCTGGTCTTGAGCAAATTCTTTATGTAGTTTTTCCGTCATCTCATCGTGAGATACTGAAAAGTCTTTGATTAATCCGGCTGTGGATTTTTTAATATCCTCCACTTCATCCTGGAGTTGCGAAATTGACCCGTGAATTTCGTGCATCAATTGCTGGAATGATTTCAGCCGTTCTTTTTGTTCCTTTGCAAGGTTTAAACGCAAATTAGTTGCATTGGCCCTTAATGTCGCAGCCATTTCCATATGATCATTATGGAAACCGTCGAGAGCTTTTTTAACTTCTTTAACTATCTCGGCGTTATCCTTTAGCCTTTGTTGAACCTCAGCCGCTCTTTGTCTATAAGAGGTTAAGATATCTTCGCTGAGCTTTTTCATATCATTTGCCATTCCCATTTTTTTACTCTCCTATTATTATTATCCCGTTTCATCGAGATATGGTTTATACTATTTCTTCTAATATGTATTTTTTTATCTTTTTGATATCTTTACAACAAGTAGAATCATCCTTTTCAAGTATCATTTTGAAACTTTCGATGATTTTATTATGAATATTTTGAAATTCCAGAAACTTCGAAATAACCAGATTTTTCCTCTGTTGTTGTGTGACTATGATATGCTCCAGTTCCTTTTTGAATTCTTCAATATACTTTTTATTATCATCTAAACTTGATGTCTTTACGGCTAATATACCATGCTTTAGAAAGCTCACCAGTGTTTTTTGATCTTCAATATAACTGGAAAAACTCCTTTCAGCATCTTGTTCCTTTTCATCCAGCAAAGCGAAAATTCCATCCATTATACTATTGTAATCATTCTTACGTAAAGATCCGTTTCTGGCAAGGGTTTCGCGGAGTATCGCATTCAATTGCGTTCTTTCTTCCCTGAGCTCTATAAGTGAATGCTGGAAATCGTGAAATAACATATGTGACGAATCGGAAACGGCCTCTGAGGAACGAAAGACTGATTCAATTTTTTGTATTTGATCTTCAAATGAATGAATAAAATTTTCGATGAAATCAATCGGACTGTTTTGCGTCATAATCATTATTGTTACTGAGGAAGATTGATTGTAAAATCAAGTAAAAAATAAGAGTTTCCTTGGCAACTCATACTTTCATCATGTATGAATAAGGATGTTTTGGCAAGTGAACTCTTTTTTACTGCTTATGCTGCTTTCGCAGTTAAGCCTATGGCTTCAGCATATTTCAGGTATGTCTCAACCGATGCCACCACCACTCTTGCTTCTATAGCCAGTAATTCGATACCGACCAATGATAAGCGAACCCACGCATCAACTACGACACCTTTGTCGAGGATGCGGTCGATGACTTCTACCAGACTCGATGAGCCAATTGTCTTTTCTACTGCCATTTTATACTCCTTTCTTATAAAATTAATAAAAAACCGTGCTTCACATAAGGGACGGTTTACCTCATTAAATTCATTTAGGCAAAGGGTATGCCGGGAATCAGTTGGATAGAGGATTTCAAAATACTCAAATCAGTAAATATCAGTTTCGGAAAGGCTTACAACGAAATAAAAGGAAAAGCAACAAGAAAAATTGTAATTTCATATTATAAAAATAGATACAGAAATGCTCAGAAATGAGCGTATGCTCATTCTTCATCTCTTTTTATGATGGAAATATTGTATTTCTGCATTTTTCGAGCCAGCACCATACGATGAATACCAAGCGAATGAGCTGCAGCACTTTGATTGTAATTGCAGTTATGTAATGCAAGCCTGATCAAGTTTATCTCATTTTCAACGAGATCTAGTTTTTGAACCTCGTTGGTTGGTGGCGATTTTACTTTGACTTTAGCCTTTACCGGAAAATCCCGAATCCCCAATCTGTTCCCTTTACTGAGAATGATAGCCCGTTCCGTCATATTTTTCA
>Ga0172362_10004678_pt1 | contig 11865 bp, 14 predicted proteins | sample LakKivs1_kivu2a2_FD_114534 | JGI IMG/M metagenome (GOLD analysis project Ga0172362, IMG submission 114534) | Sediment microbial communities from Lake Kivu, Rwanda - Sediment s1_kivu2a2 | ecosystem: Environmental > Aquatic > Freshwater > Lake > Sediment | place: Rwanda: Western Province, Lake...
ATTCTAATATTATCTGGTAAATTATCAATTTGTTGGTTAAATTGATCTCCAAAATTTACAATTAAAACATTTTCTAAAATTTCAAGTAAATTTTCGGACAATGGTTGATTGAAATTTCTATCAAAATAGATAGAATTGTCAATAATACTGTAAGGTGGCATTTTCAACAAACAAAAATAAAATATTTGCGAATCAATTTTTTATATCAATTGTTATTATTTTTCTTTTTCCATATCTGTGAATAACAATACCTAATTTTTCAATATTTCTCGGTAATTCTGGAAATAAATCAAATATTTTATTATTATTTTCACATATTTCGTCAAAATTTTTAATTAAAATCAAAGGAATTCTTTCTGCATAAGGTATTTTTAGATAATCAGCCGGAACAATCAATTTCTTAACTTGTAAATGTTGTATAGGAAATTTATAATATTCTCCAATTTCTAATTCAACTATAGAACGAGGTAAATTATTTAAAGGTTTTTCATAACATCTATCTAAATGTAATTTTTTAAGAGAATAAGGGAGAAAGTCAAGATTTTGGTTAAATTCACTACCAAGATATAATTCTTCTAAATGACAAGGTAAATTATCTATAGGTTTGTCAAAATAACAACCTCTTAAATTCCATACATCTTTTTTTCCAAATCTTATAATTTTTACATTATCAGGTAAATTATCAATATTTTGGTTAAAATATTTTCCGAAATAAACATTTTTTACTTTTTTTATATCATTTATTATTTTATTATCAAGAATTTTATTGAAATTATCATTGAAAATAATACAATCATCATTTATAACGTAATCCATTTAAATTATTAATCAAAAAATCTTTAATTATTCTTTTGGAGGTATATTATCTATTTCATCCTGATATTTTAACGCCAGTTCCATATTTTTATGTCGTTTACCCGCGTAATGTTTATCATTATATGATTGACTAAAAAATACAACATCACATATTGAACAATAAAATCTTTGTGCTTTTCTTTCTTCTAATGTTGAATGATTAGTTATCATATGCATTTTAAGATTCCAATGGGTATATCCTTTATAACCGCATATGGAGCAATCTTTGGGTAGTAATTCACCATTTCTTTTATGTTTTTTGCATTCATTATGTTTAATCCATTCATTGCAATTATGTGTTTTATAGTTACACAGATGACAAAAAAATTCTTTTTTTTTCTTATTATTTTCAGAATTTAAATTATCGTTATTTTCCATAATATAATATATAAAAAATTTTTACGCATTTATGCATTTTTTATAAATTTTACATAATTTGATAAAATTCCGCATTTTCACACCGAAAAGGACATGTCTTATTATTCTCTAACCATATTTCCAAAAAATCCCGTTTATATATGTTAAAACATTTATTACATCCCAATAATTCATCTTCTTCCAAAAATTCTTCATGTGAAATTGGACAAACTATATCCTTTCTAAAATTTTTTTGCTCACCTATTGGATATTTATTCCTTAAATTTTTATATTTTTCCAAATATTCAAACGATAATCTATTCATATTATAACCCATTTTCACCAAATACTTAACCATTTGATAATTTTTTATGTCAATACAATCTTCAACTGTTTCATCAGTTATTTTACCTCCATTATTTAATAAATATTCAACAATTATATAATGTCCACTTGTGCTTGCTACTTTTATTGCCTTGTCATTTTCCGCATTTACATCAGCTCCATTTTCAACAAGTAATTTTAAAATTTCAAAATGTCCTTCAATTGCACTATCAATTAGAGCAATATTTCTTTTTACATTTACTTTAATTCCTAGTTCAATCAAATATTTTAATACTTCTACACTATTAGAAAAACAGGTAAAACTTAAAATATCATCATTCTTTAAACGCGAACCCTTTTCAACTAATAGTTTTACAACCTCTAAATGATTACCAACACACGCTTGAATTAATGCATATTCATTATCATAATTTATATCTAATCCTGAATCAATTAAATATTCAACAATGTTTATATGACCTTTTTTGCAAGCAAATGAGAGATAAACTGGATTATTCAATTTTGCACCATTTTTTTCGAAAAACTTCAGTAACTCAAGATCATTATTTTCAATGATATTTTTTAACGCATCCATATTATTTGGATTTACACCCTTTTCAATTAAATATATGCTTATATCATTATGACCATTCAATGTGCTAAAAATAAGAGGTAAACAATCATTGAAATAATATATTTTACTTGATTCAAATAAATATTTAAAAATATCAAAATGACCAAAAAAAGCACTATTACTCAATGCTTCAAAATTATTTGTTGTTACATCAACTCCTAATTCTATCAAATGTTTAACTAATTCAAAATATCCATAATCTGCACTAATACATAATGCTCCAGATAAATCATCTATCATTATTCTATCAATTGCTTTATAACATTTATTTTTATACGCGAAATCTAATGTAGTTTCATAAAAATAATTATTTAAAAAATGCTCAAATATATGCAATTGATTATTATTCCAACTAAAAATTAAGACCATCTCTATCAAGTCTAGTGTAGAATGTAATTCTAAAAAATATAAAACTACATCTAAATGACCGTAAATTGCACTTTCTCTAATTGGATTATAATATTGATAAGAATAATCAGCGGAAAAACTAATTAGTAGTTTAATGATATCAAGATTTCCTTTTCTAGATACAATATCTAATAAACGAACATCATTTTTTATAACATTCGGGTTTTCACCTTTTTCAAGTAATTCTTGAATTAAAAAATATTTTTCATCTTCACAAGCTTGGAATATATCCATAATTTAATTTACACTTTTTTTTCTTATTTTATCCATAAAAATACTTATCATAACTTTTCTATTGCTCATTACTTCAACATTCGGATATTTTTCCTTAAATTCTCTATAATATTTGTAATTTTCTCCAATAAATAAATACTTCAAGTTAAATGGTGCATTTATTTCTTTATCTATAATTTTACTCCATATTTTTTCTAATATCATTTTTTTCCTCTCTCTCCAGTATCCAACTGCTAGCAATTCCAAAGAACTTGGTAAATTAAATAAAGAATACTTTGTATTTTTTAAACATAAAATTTTCAAATTAGCAGGTAAAAAATCTAATTGATAATCATAATCAAAATTTATATATAATTGTTCCAATGTTATCGGTAAATTATCTAATGGTATACTATAATCACAATCTAAAAATAATATATTTATATATTTTAAAGAATTTATAGATAATCCAATGCAAAAAAATATATTCAACTCTTTCACATTTTCTGACAAAGTTGAATAATCTATCACTTTATTATCTTTTACTATAATTTTAGTTACTTTTTTTGGCAAAAACTCAAGTGATTGATTAAAATTATCCTTAAAATGAATCACCTCCAAATTCTCAGGAAGATTTTTTATTTCCTGATTGAAATTTCTCCCAAATTTTATCTTCTTTAACGAACTAGGTAAATTATCGACTTTTTGGTTAAAATCCCTATCAAAAATTATTTCCTCTAATGAATCTGGTAAATTATCAACCGGTAAATTAAAATTATATGATAAACGTAATTTTTTTAAATTTCTAGGTAAATTATCCAATGAATTATTGTAATTACAATATAAATACAATTTTTGTAAATTTTTTGGTAAATTATCCAATCCCTTAATATGATCACTATCTATTATCAATTCTTCTAATTTTCTAGGCAATCTGTCCAATGATTGTTTAAAATTACTATTGATTTGAAGAATTTTTAAACCTTTTGGTAAATTGTTTAATGGTTGATTAAATTCTTCACAAAAAGCTAATATTTTTATATTACTTGGTAAATTATCTACCTTTTTGTTAAAACCACAACCAAATAAAATTCTTGTTACTTCTTTGAATTTATCAATATAGTATTCATCAATTGGGTCATTAAATAGGTCATTAAATATAATAGTTTTTACACAAACTGTATTTTTGTTTATTTTGATATAATCTTCTGTAATATCATAAGGATATGCAGTTTCCATTTATTTCTTCCAAAATAAAAACAATAAAAATCAATTTTTTTTCAAGGCAATAACAAAAAAGATGAATATTCCGTAAAAATTTTTAGAAAACAAGTCCAGAATATTATATGATACATTTTTTGGATTTAATGGCAATAAAAAAGCTACTCCATACATAGCCCATATTGTAAACATTATTCCTAAAAATATTGTCCCAATTTTTGTTTTTTTAGCATGTTCATATAATCCACCAAAACTTATAGTTAAAAATAAAGACCCTAATAAAAAAACAGGATATTTTGGTAAAATCCCTTTTTCACCCATATATCCGAATATTAACATCAATGCATTAAAACCTAAAATAATAGAAATATTACATTTATTTTCTTTAAATGTTTCTTTAACTTTAACCGGTTTTTTGTCCAGATATTTTAGATATAATAGTGTTGAAATCAACATAGTAGGCGTAGAAAAAAACCAATCTCGGTATCTAAAACTGGTATCCAGATTTCCTTTTGAAATCATACGAATAATTAAAACATAAAATAAAGCTTCAATAACTTGAACAACTAATTCCAATATAGCTATTTTTTTAAGTATTTGATCTTCTGGCTTTAATTTGTAGAAAAGTGACATAACAAGAAATATTCCGGCAATTATCTGTATAGTTAATGAAATTTTTGCTGTTCTTAATACTAATGACATTTATATATATGTATGAAAAAAATTGATTGAAAAATAAGTTAATTCTTACGAAACAAATATGCTTTCATCATTTTATGATAAAAACACAGAAATAATTCAAGATGATAATTATTTCAACAAAGAATGTGAGAAGCTTTTTATTAATGACTATATACCACGAAAACTAGATTGGAAAGAAGTTGAAGATCCTGTTCAAAGAAGAAAATTACGTAATAGAATCATAGCAGCAAAATGTAGGAGAAAAAAAGAAAATTATATAAATGAAATAAAAAAGTCTTTAGAAGAAGCCTATAAAATGATTGATAAACTTAAAAAAGAAAATGAATCACTTAAACAAAAATTAAATTCTAATTAAATCTTTTTCAATATAGTAAAATTAGATGTATTGCCATCAAATACTACTTTCATTTCATAATGATCTCCAAAATTATCAATTATAAAAAATATAACATTTCCATCATTTGAACTAAAAGTAGTATTTACCTTGCAATGACATTCTCCCATAAATTTCAATAAATCTTTTTCTTCCAGATTTTTCTTACACAATAATTTCTTAATATAACTCACATGAAATTTCATTAAAATTATCTTTTTTATAGTATCCAAATCAATCAATCCATTATCTCTCACATATCCAGCTTCTCTAAAAGTATCAATATCAACTACAATGTGTTTTCCTTCAAAAATATTAAAATTTTCGAAAATATGATTGTAATGACTAACTATATGATTATTTTTATCCACCAAATATACTCCCTTATGTGTATCACATTTAATTATATAATATTCCTCAGGCCAAGCCTTTACTATATTACAATCATCAAAAATATTCATATAATGATGTTCTTGAACTAATGTAGGTAAATGAAATAGATCTTTTTCCTTAATCGGTTTTGAATGAATTTTTACTCGATATTCATCATCTATTTTAGATTGTTCAACGTAAGGTATTCCACCAATTAAAAATGTTAAACTATCCTTTGATGGATTTTTTAATACAGTTAATTCTGTAAAATGATCGTTTAAAGTTTCAACCACATCCTTTTGAATTGACTCATCATAAGTCTTAAGATCGAAGTATGTCTTAATCTGAAATCCTCTGCGGTAGCAAATAGTGTTATCCACTAATATGAATTTATCCATTTATTAATATTCTTAATTTAATTTTCAATATTTTACGACTAAATTACTACAAAAATCTCTCCATATTTTTCTGAAACTTCTTTTGCGTATTTGTAATGATGATTTACAACTATTTTTTTTATACTTTTAGGTAAATTATTAAGTATATGTTGATATCCTCCTCCTATATATAATATTTCAAGACTTTTCGGTAAATTATCCAATTTATAACTAAAATTTGTGAAACTAAAAGATTCTTCGTATCCAATATAAAGTTTTTTAAGTCCAATAGGTAAATTATCTAATGGTTTATTATATTTACATCCAACTACTAAAACTTCAAGACTAATGGGTAGAAAATCTAAAGGTAAGTTATATTTATCGCTAACAATTAATTCTTTTAATCTTAAAGGAAGATTATCTAGATTTTGTTTGAAATGTCTGCTTTTTATATTTAATATTTCTAAGTTTTCTGGTAGATTATCTAATGGACAATTAAATTTTGAATCTTCGGGAAAATATAATATTCTTAAAGTTTTTGGCAATAAATTAAGTTTATGGTTAAATCGACTAAAATTAACAAATTCTAGTATCTCCAAATTTTTTGGTAAAAAAGATACTTTATCATCCTCCAATTCTTTATTATAATTATTATTTATTCTTAATGCAATTACATCATCTCTTAACAAATTTTTTAAACTAATATTTATTTCTGACGGTAATTCTATAAATTGTCCTCTTAATTCATATTTATAATCAATAAATTCTTTATAATCTAGGTATGTAATCATATATACTTAACAAGTATAATACAATTTTTGTTTTTCCATATAATACATAGCTAAAGGCATTATCATAGTTAATAATATACCAAAAAATGTTATTTTAGCTGGAATATATCGTCTATATGAAAATTCACCCACAAATTTCAATAAATTTAGTCCAATAAATAATCCACCATATAAAAGAATAATATCAGAATTATGCATAAATCCTGACAAAAACATTCCTATTATTGAACCTATAATACATCCATTGATAAATTGAACATCGTTCATTTTATGTAGAAGTAAATAACTTTATTTTTTTCAATTTTTTTTGTAATATAATTTATGTCTTGTGAAAAAAAAGATAAATTTCAAAAACAAATTTATAAATTTATAGATAAGTCTTTAACAATTCATCATATTCTTAATAATTATTACATCCAATTTTGGAAAAATATTTATTATAATGACGCATTTGTTTTCTTCAAGGAGGCTATTCTTTTTTATAAAAATAATGAAAATGGCAACTTTCACGATCAATTTGGTTCATTAATTAATGAATATTTATATAAGGGTTCATGTCAATATATAAAACGTAAATCTTCTTTCGTTGATAGAGAAAATGTAAAAACTACTTCAGAGGATTTATGTAGATTGACTAAAACAGTGATTAAATTATTAGACGAAGTATATGATTTTGCACCCAGAACACCATTTCCTTTAATATCGTTTAGAGTTGAAAATCGCAATATATATGATACTTTCTTTCAATTAAAGAAAGGAGATATATACAAGAATTTAAATTATTTGATGACAAGTGTATATCCTTTTCATATTTTTGATACACCTTATGTGCCATTCAATAATAATATAAAGATAAATTTTATTTTAATGATACCAGAGGGAAGTAAGGCATATTATTTACATAATCCATTTTTCTTTTTATGGGATAAGAAAGCTTTTAAAGAGAATATAATTGATAATAAAATAATAGCACATCAGGAGAATGAATTAGTTTTACCGAGAGGAAGTTTTTGGTTGATAAAGGAAATTATTAGAATTGATGAAATGAATTTTATATATATAATGGAATGTATAGATCAACCGGAAAGTAATAAAATGGAGAAAAATTTTGAACAATTACCTAAGATTTTTTATAAAAGGGATGAATATGAATTTGGAGTTAATGATAGATTATTGGAAAGATATTTTGAAGAAGAAATATTATTGAAAATAAAAACAGTAGAATTGTTTCAAAATTATGTTAAGAAAAATTATATTCAACAAAGTAATTTTTTTGATAAACATGGGAATATTTTTAAAATGATGAAAGAGAGGAATGTAACATCTAAAAAAATAATAAAATATATAGAGAAATATGATTTGGATTTTTATAAAAATCCGATAATTGATTTTAAAGAAGATAGTAAAATAATAATGTATGTTAGACCGAATCAAAAACTTTTTTTCAATTTATACAAATATTCTAAAAAATTTAAGATAGATTTTCCTATTGTTTTTTTCAATAATGAATGTGATAAGGAAGTAAAAAATATAAGAGATTTATATTTTAATTCTGAATTCACAGCTAGTGAAATTTATCAGCCACTGGAAAATATTAAACTTAAATATCCCAAACAAACTTCCAAACATATTTTCAATTATTGTGAAGAATATCCCGTTTATTTTTTACTAAAATTATCATTGAAAACACCCATAAAAGCATATGATATGAATCCAAATGTAAATATTGAAGACCCCTTAAAAGAATATTTATCAATCGGTAATTTTAATTTAACAATAAAAAAGAAGGAAAAAATAAATTTAAGTAATTTTAGATATTATGTGTGTGTGTCCGGAGAAATCTCAGCAAACTAATATGATTCCTTAGGGTTCTTGGCAGTTTCTTTATAAATATTAAAGATATCTTCTGCTGTTTTGGATCCATCTGAAATATTATGGATTTTAATTGTTGGAGTATTATTTTCTTTTGTTTTTTTGAAACATTTATGACAATCTAAAATCAATATTAATTTATATTTTAAATTTGGATAAGTATTTTTTAAATATTTATCTAATTCTTCCATATCTGTCATATCATTTGATAGATTTGGATATTCATCGTGTCCATGTTTAGGATGACTTTTTCTTATAAAAATAACTTCTTCTTTGCTATTTTTCATAATATTTTTTATTCGTTCAACTCTTCTTTCGAATTGAGAAGCATCTTCTGGAAATTTATGGTGATAAAATTTAATTTTATATAAATCATTCATTCCATTAGAATCCGCTTCAACAAAATTTTTGAAATCATTTTTAAATACTTTACTAACACCTTCGTAAGAAACAACCCAGTCAAACGGAAGAGAAAATTTTCTCCACTTAGTTTTTTCAATTATACCTGCTATAGCACAATCATAACCTAATGAGATAAAAATTGTCATATATTTATAAATAAAAAAATTCATCTTCATTTCTTACTCTAAAATAATCTTCGATATCCTTTAAAAATTGTTTTGTCATTTTTTTGGTAGGTATAATTACACCATTTTTGTCTTTTGTTATATGTATATTTGGGTCGAATTTATGATTCACATATATATCATTTCTTTCGATATATCTTCTGTTTTCTTTTGATCCATGAAAAAAATGTTTAATATTTGTTGGTATATATCCAATTTTAATGTTATCTAAATTTTTATTATATCTCTTTACATCTTCATCAAATCCTACCAAATCTCCGTGAACTGATGAATTCAATCCTAGATATCCTTGAGTCATTATATAATCACCAGAGCCTAAAATACTATTTTCATATAATCCTCCCATTTTATCAAAAAAATCTCTACGACAAGCCCAAGCATACCCACAATGCCAATAGTTTATTCCTTTGTCTTTATGGTAAGATGAGTTTCCGTGAGCATATTTATAGCCATAACTTTGCCATATGCTAAATGGTATTTCTTTTTCATCTAAATCAAGACAAGTTGTGAATAACTGGACTAAATCACATTTAGTTAAAACTTTTAATGTATCAATTACCCAGTTTGGGTTATCAAATTCAATATCGCCATCTATCCAAGCAACTGCTTTCCAATTTTTGGGTAAAAGCTTTTTAACACCAATGTTAATCATATTTTCTTTATGCCACAATGGATATTTTGTTCTTAATTGAAGATGATTCTTATTATTTTTATCAGTTATATGAAAATTTTGATTTCCATATGCTAATTCAACAACATATAATTGAATATTTTCAAAATTTTTCATTTTTTCGATAAATTCTTTCATAAGTTGCCATCTTCTTTTGAATTCACAGAAATTTGAAATTACTGTTATAACGTGAAGAGTGTCGTCATAAATTTCCCAATTATTTAGAGCTTTTAATATTTCTGAATTAAAAGGAATAATTTTTTTAGTTGGTTCTATACTACTCTCAATAATGACCATAAAATAATGTATAAAATAAATAAAGATTAATAAAAAATTAATTTCTAATAATTATATTATGGCTGGAGTCTTAGGATTGGACAGTATTAGTATGACATGTGTCGTAGTAATTATTTTAGTAATTCTTCTTTTTGTCGTTGTTTTACCTCGTATGGGTGTAAGACCAAGTGGAAATTTGTATACCAGAAAAGAACATTTTGGTGATAAATTATTTAGAAAATATTGGTGTGCTCATCCTCTTAGAGCCAAAAATTGCGAAGGAATGAGAAAGTTCAAATCAATGTACCCAAGTGCTAAAGATGGTGCTTGTTGGTCTGCTTGTGTTATGGATGATCCTGATACTATAGAATCATTTGGAGATAGAAGATATCAAAGAGATGGATGTGCAAATGAAACAAGAGGAAAGACTTGTGCAGAATATGAGAAATATAAGACAACAACTCCTCCTAATGGAAAGGATATTTTATGCTGGAGTTCTTGTGCAATGCCTGAGAAAGAGGATTATAAAAAATATTAGTCTTCAATTAAATCAATATGATTATATTTCTTAATTGATTGTTCAAAAATATTTTCCCATATTTTTGGATCGAAATCATTTTTCCTAAAAAAATTCATTGCTCTGTCATTAGTCATTAATGCTCTAATATGGAAAACATCAATAATAGTTTCTTTAGTTTTCATTCTTAAATTAAATACATTTTTCATTGAATAATCAAACATTGAAGAACCAATTATTATTCGAAGAGTTTCATTATCGTTGTAAAATTTATACAACGAATTAATAGCAGCGAAATTAAAAATTATTTCGTTAAAATCTTTTCCTGAAATAATTTGAGGTCTTTTTGTAAATTCAACCTTTTTATCTTCAAATATTAGTTCAAATATAGGATTAATAGTGATAAAACGTTGATAATTTTTACAGGATAGTATTTTTCTGATATCATTTTTTAAACAAATATCATAAATACTTACACAATCACAATCATTTATTTTTGATGTTTTAAAAGAATCAACAATTTTATCAAATTTAGTTTGTAATTCTAAATCTTTATTGAAATGTTCAATTGTTTTTTTAATATTCGAACTTGTTTGTGTCAAATCTATTTTTCCCTCCTTTTCCAAATTTGTCTCTATATATTTAACAGCACTCTCCAACATTTCTGGATCATATCCGGCACATTCTTCATCAATCATTTTTCTTAAATTGTGTATTTCATTAAATTTACTATCAATATCAATTGAAATCATATCAGAGAAATTAAATATTAATTTTCGAAAAGCTTCATCTGGTATTTTATGTCTAATTTTAAGTAAAGTATTAATATAATTTTCTTTTATATCCATTTATTTTGCTAAATTATAATAATAAAAAAAATCAATTTTTTTAATCAGGTCTTACAGTAGTATAAAAACTTTTCCTTATTTTAAATACATCCATGTTCAATTTATCAAAGAATTCTCTAATATTATCATAATAAAAATATTGTTCAATTATTTGATTAACAGATTTAGCGACATTATTGTCTTCAATCATTAGATATATATTTTTCAACATATAATCACATAAAGCGACAACCATTATTAATCTCATTTCATTATCAGAAAAAACTACTTGATGAATAATATTCATAAGATTTTTGCGAATTGGTTCTAAATCTTGACCTATCATTAGGACTGGTTCAAGAAACATTCGCATTTCTTTTCCATATAGGACACCAATAACTGGATTTAATTCCAGAAATTTGTTAAAATTTCTGCATTTTTTAAGGTCGGATCTAGATTTAGTAAGACATAGATCATCTTCAGAACAAT
>Ga0172362_10004679_pt1 | contig 11865 bp, 9 predicted proteins | sample LakKivs1_kivu2a2_FD_114534 | JGI IMG/M metagenome (GOLD analysis project Ga0172362, IMG submission 114534) | Sediment microbial communities from Lake Kivu, Rwanda - Sediment s1_kivu2a2 | ecosystem: Environmental > Aquatic > Freshwater > Lake > Sediment | place: Rwanda: Western Province, Lake...
AAATTAATCTCATCAAAAAACGTGGCAGTATGAAGGAAGGCGATACAGGCTCTCGTAGCTCAAGAATTCAAGAAGATTTCGAAGAAACCTATGAGCTTCGTAGCCAAATCTACCACGCTCTTATGCCATTTAGAGTAAAAGATATTCTTATTGTTTCTAGTTTGTATGATGCTTTTATCATAGAAGAAGAAGGGTTGATTGCTGAATTGGTCATAGGTGAGTATCAACATCTTTTACTTAGTGCTCCGCCAAGGGTTACACGTGTTTCTTCTGGAGAAAAAGCATTATCAAAAATAAAAGAGCGCAAGTATGACTTAGTTATAACCATGGCTAAAAATATCGGTATGGATCCTTTTGAATTCGGTAAAAAAATAAAGGCAATTCGTCCAGAGCTACCGGTCGTACTTTTGGCAACGGACAGAGCTGACATAAATCAGTTCCAGGAAGAAAATAGAGCCGGTAGCGGTATAGATAAAATATTTGCCTGGACTGGAGACCCTACGCTTTTTCTTGCTATTATAAAGTATGTTGAAGATAGCATGAACGTTCGATATGACACGGTAAATGGAAACGTTCGAGTGCTTATCATGGTTGAAGACTCAATATATTATTATTCTATGCTCCTGCCGCTTCTTTTGACAGAGGTTGTGCAACAGACAAGGCGTTCTCTTTCTGATGATCTTAATGAGATGCAGCGCCTTCTTCGAAGAAGAGCTAGACCAAAAATACTGCTTGCAGAAACTTACGAAGAGGCGGATTACTACTATAAAAAATACAAAGAATATGTTTTGGGCGTACTATGCGATGTTTCTTTCAAGCAAAACGGTCAAGTAAATCCTGTAGCCGGCCATGAATTTTTGCATATGATTCGTAATAATCTTCCTCATCTGCCACTGCTTATGCAGTCGTCAGAGACTAAAAACCAGGTTAAAGCAGATGAGTTGGATGCTTATTTTTTGAATAAAAACTCACCGACACTTGTTCAAGACTTCCAGCATTTTCTATTGAATCACCTTGGTTTTGGAGATTTTACATTTCTTTTACCTAAGGAAGAAAAACATTCTAAAAAGAAATTTCAAGACATAAAATCAGAGGAAATACACGTTCAAACAACGGAGATTGCACGCGCATCGAACATGAAAGAGTTCGAAGATTTATTACAAAAAGTTTCACTCGAGTCCATCTTATTTCACTCTGAGCGCAATCATTTTTCAAACTGGCTTATGGCCCGTTGTGAATTTGGCCTTGCTAGTGAACTACGACCAAAAAAAGTATCTGATTTTTCTGATATAAATGCAATACGAGAATACTTAATCAAGGTATTCAATGAAGCCCGCAGAAATAAACAAAGAGGAGTAATTACTGAGTTCGCTGGGCAGAAATTCGAATTTGATTCCTCCTTCACTCGTCTTAGGGGTGACTCGCTTGGCGGTAAAGGAAGAGGCCTTGCCTTCATGCGAGCTTTATTAACACGATATAAAATTGATGAAAAATACAAGGATGCCATAGTAAAAGTCCCTAATTCTGTTGTGATAGGGACGCTCGAATTTGACAGATTCGTTAACGACAACAATCTCTATAAATTTTTCAAAAACGAAAAACTATCTGATGAAGAAATAGCAAAAGAGTTTCTAAAATGTGAAATATGTGATGAGCTGAAACAGAATCTTTCAGTAATATTACAACATTTCAAAACACCGCTTGCTGTAAGATCCTCAAGTTTACTTGAGGATTACCAAAATCATCCATTTGCAGGTATGTACGATACTTTCATACTGCCAAATAATAATCAAGATGATAGCGAAAGATTGCACCAGTTATGTCATGCTATAAAACTAATATATGCATCAGTGTTTTTCAAAGAGCCAAAATCATATGCTGAGTCATTATCTCTAAAAATTGAAGAAGAAAAAATGGCTATCGTAATTCAAGAGCTAGTAGGACAAGAATACAATGGCAGGTTTTATCCAACACTTTCAGGTATAGCAAAATCCTATAATTTTTATCCAATATCTCATCAGACTGCAGAAGACGGAATTGCAAATATCGCTGTTGGTTTTGGTAAAGCTGTCGTTGGTGGAGAGAAAGTTTTCAGATTCTCACCACGTTATCCTGATTTAAACCCTGATTTTTCTACGCCTGAATCCGCTCTTGAACATTCGCAGCGTGAACTGTATGTTTTAGACACATCAAATAATCACATTGATTTTAAAAATTCAAAAATTGATACGTGTAAGAAACTAAAAATCAACGATATAATAAAGGACGGCTCGCTAGACCTTGTAGTTAGCACATACGATAGAAATGACGGGATTATTAGAGACGGTCTTTCAGATGTAGGTCATCCTTTAATCACGTTTGCGGGTATTTTGAAGTACGATGCATTTCCACTTGCCCCTATTCTCCAAGATATTTTGGCTGTTGGTCAAAAAGGCATGGGATGCCCAGTCGAATTTGAGTTTGCAGTAAATATAGATTCTGAAAATAAAACACCGCCAACATTTGCAATATTGCAGATACGCCCATTTGTTATATCCCAAGAGAAATATGAAATAGGTTGGGACAAAATAAAACAAGAGCAAATATTCATTCGCTCTAACCGTGCACTTGGAAACGGTCTAATAGACAGCATACGTGATGTTGTTTACATACCTTCAGAAGGTTTTGATTCGTCAAAGACAGTTGAAATGGCAGAAGAAATAGGAGTAATTAACAAAAAACTCGTTTCTTTGTCCTCTCCTTATCTATTGATTGGTCCCGGCCGCTGGGGAACCCAAGATAGATGGCTTGGCGTGCCGGTTCGTTGGGGGCATATATCGGGAGTAAGAGTAATTGTTGAAACAGCGCTTGAAACTTTCAATATCAAACCTTCGCAAGGGACTCATTTCTTCCAGAATATGATTAGTAGAGGAATCGGCTACATAGATATACCATTGGACTCAGATGAATGCTCGGTTGATTGGTCATGGCTTGAAAAACAAACTTTGGTGGAAAAAATGAAATTCGTAAATCATGTTCACCTACCCTCTCCGTTAATTGTTAAACTTGACGGTAGATTAAGTCAAGCAGTTATAATCAAACCAGAAAAACAAAAAACAAAATAAAAATATATTACGAACCCCTAGATACAAAATGCATGGTGAGTGTTCTCATGTATGAAATATTAGAAAAAAAAGTATTGTCCGATACGGTTAAACTGATGAAGATAAAAGCACCTTTGGTTGCAAAAAAGGCACAGCCCGGACAATTTATTATTCTACGCATCGACGAAAAAGGAGAGCGCGTCCCTCTGACCATTGCGGATTTTGATAGAAATAAAGGTACTGTAACCATCATTTTTTTGGAAGTTGGTAAAACAACAAAACAGTTAGGAAAATTAAACGTGGGCGATTCTATAGAAAACTTTGTTGGGCCACTTGGCATGCCATCTGAGATAAAAAAGTACGGCACGGTTGTATGCATTGGGGGCGGCGTAGGCATCGCATGTCTCTATCCAATTGTAAAGGCATTGCACGAAATGGGGAACCACGTGATATCTATACTCGGTGCAAAGACAGAAAAACTTCTTCTTTTGGAAAAAGAAATCTCATCACAAAGTGATGAATTCTACATTACGACTGACGACGGGTCAAAAGGTCAAAAAGGATTCGTGAGCGATGCTTTAAAACAAATCATTGAGAAGAAAAAGGTCGACATGGTGATGGCCATCGGTCCTATAATCATGATGAAAGTTGTATCCGATTTAACTAGGAAATATAACATAAAAACCTTGGTCAGTTTAAATCCGATTATGGTCGACGGAACAGGTATGTGCGGAGGCTGTCGCGTTTCTGTTGACGGTAAGACAAAATTTGCTTGTGTTGACGGTCCTGAGTTTGATGGGCATAAAGTTGATTACGAAAATTTAATGCTAAGAAACCGTCGCTTTGTTCACGAAGAAGGAGATGCGTGCAGGCTGGCAGGTGTACAATGAGTGTGAGAAAAACAAAACACGAAATGCCTGAGCAGCCTCCAAAAGAACGTATAAAGAATTTCAAAGAAGTTCCATATGGTTACAGTAAAGAAGTAGCAATTGAAGAGGCAAAGCGGTGTTTACAGTGTAAAAATAAGCCTTGCATGAAAGGATGCCCTGTAGAAATTGACATCCCCCGTTTCATTGCCTGTATAGCACAGGGTGATTTTGATAAAGCTGCCGAGGTAATAAAAGCAAAAAACAACCTTCCTGCAGTTTCTGGTCGAGTCTGTCCTTATGAAGAACAATGCGAGGGTCAATGTACTCTCAAAAAACTAGGCGAGCCCGTAGGCGTTGGCAGATTGGAGAGATTCATCGCAGATTATGAGCAAAAAAAAGGAGCCAAAATACCAAAACCACCTAAATCTTTGGGTAAAAAAGTTGCGGTTGTTGGTGCAGGACCAGCAGGACTAACCTGTGCCGGTGATTTAGCAAAGATGGGCTATTCTATTACAGTTTTTGAAGCACTTCATGCACCTGGCGGAGTTTTGATGTATGGCATTCCTGAGTTTCGTCTACCCAAAAAAATTGTTGAGGCAGAGGTAGATTATATCAAAAAACTCGGTGTAACGATAAATTATGATGTTGTTATAGGAAAAACAATCGCCGTTGACGAACTTATGAAAGAGTACGATGCTGTTTTTATTGGAACGGGTGCAGGTCTGCCAAATTGGTTGAATATTCCTGGTGAAAATCTTGACGGAGTTTACTCTGCAAACGAGTTCCTCACACGTGTAAATATGATGAAGGCATACAACTTTCCAAAGTTTGACACTCCAGTTAAAATCGGTAAAATCGTTGCAACATTTGGTGCCGGAAATGTTGCCATGGACTGTGCAAGAACTGCATTAAGGCTAGGTGCAGATAAATCTTATATTCTTTATCGCAGAACTGAAGCAGAGATGCCTGCTCGTATCGAGGAGATCCATCATGCAAAGGAAGAAGGTGTAATTTTTAAGCTTCTCACCAATCCGCTTCGTTTCTATGGTGATAAGGACGGACATTTAACTGAGGTAGAATACATTAAAATGCAGTTGGGCGAACCAGATGAGTCGGGCCGTAGACGTCCAGTACCAATTCCCGATTCTGAAGAAAAAATGAAAATCGATACGGCTTTAGTTGCAATCGGACAAAGTCCGAATCCGCTGATACCACACACAGTTAAAGGTCTGCAAGTTGGAAAGCATGGAAATATAATTGCCGATGAAGATGGCCGAACATCTATTCCAGGCTTGTTTGCTGGTGGAGACATAGCGACAGGTGCAGCAACAGTTATTTTAGCAATGGGCGCGGGTAAGAAGGCCGCACGTGCGATAGATCAATACATTAAATCAAAGAAATAGAATTTGTGCAAAAGAATTTTTTAGTAGAGCACTTCTAAAAGTAAAATCAATTGAAAAACAACAACCATTAAACGAGTTCCAGTTCTTTCATATCTCTCAAAAGCAGCCCACATCTTGTCCTCGTCGTTTTGCAATACGACTCGATAAGTTAATAGCCATGTTAAAAGCAGCGATATTGCGAAAATCATTCCACCAATCAGATAAATTGTACCAAATAATTTTGGGATACCAAGTCCGGTCCAATCAAAAGCAGGTAGAGGATATATAGGTATAAATAATAAATAGAAAAACAGAGCAAAATACATAGAATGTTTCCTGCCGATTTGTACAGGAAGAGTTCTAAATCCTGCCTTAAGATCGCCAACATAGTCACCGGCGTTTACCATTATCTCTCTGCCTATCTCCTGAATAAAAATTGCAAATGCTAACGGCAGCATTAGTGATGGGCATGTAGGAAAAACACATAAAGCTCCCCAAAATGGTATAGCGCCGACACCAATTGATACAGCTATATTTCCTATAATACCATGAGATTTGCCATAGTGATTGTAGTACAAACCTATTATCATAATAATTATTGATAAAAGCCCGCATTGCCAGTTCAAAACACCCGTATCTTTTATGTTGATTGTAAAAGCGATTATTATAGATAAAAACATCAATACGATGCCAGTTATGCTTGCAGTCTTGGTTTTTATAATGCCTTTTGGTAAGGGTTTATGTGGTCTGTTAATTTTATCTGATTCAAGATCTGTTACATCGTTGTGAATCATCAAACCTGATGAGAAAAATGCAGCACCCATTATGATCATTAATATTTGGAATGAAGAAAGACTATCATCTAGATACACAGCACTGTTTAAAGCACCGACTATTGCTCCTAGGCAGCTTATGAAGACTATTGGTGGGCGAATTATCCTAATCCATGCTACGATTTTCTTCATATAAACATTTACCTAATGACTTAATGTTAGATTAGTTTTATGATTAACATCTGTGAATTACAATAATACGAGAAAAATTATTCAATCCTATACTGGTTCCATATATAAAATATGTGAGATTCATGCATCTTAATATTATAAGAACATATCTAAGACTCGGCAGAGTTCACTCTGCAGTTTTAGCAGGTTTGGCACCAGTTTGCGCAGCGATGGCACTCGGTATTAATCTCCCTTTAAATCATTACCTCGAATTGTTTTTGATAGGTTTTTTGTTTCACATCTATCTTTTTATTTTAAATGAGATACAAGACATTAAAATTGATAAAACTTCAAAGGATTTAGTTGGTAAGCCTCTTATCAATGGTTCAATAAACATAAAAAGTGCAAAAGCTATAGTTTTATTGTCAGCTTTTTTGATATTGTTATTTAGTTTTATTTTCTTCTATGATAACTTTTTGATCCTTGTTACTGTAAGTCTGGTAGCATTTTTGTTAGGATGGCTTTATGATTCTTTTGGGAAAAAAATACCTCATGCTGATTATTCTATTGCGCTTATGATATTTTTTGTAGCTTTATATGGTTCGTTATCTGTAACAAATGATATTCCTATACTTTCATATGTTATTGCATCGATTGCTTTCATACAGGTTTTATTTCAGAATATAGTAGCTGGTTTGAAGGATGTTGATCATGATTTTTTAGCAGGAGGATTGAGTACACCACTAAGACTCGGGGTGCGTGTAGAAAAAGAGCGTTTTATTGTCTCAAAACGTTTCATCGCATACATTTTTATTTTGAAAATAATGCACGTTTCTCTTATTCTTTTACCCTTTGTATACAATTTGATTGAATACGAATTATGGCAACTATTTGTTGTGCTATTAATTGTTTTTGTTACATTTGTTTTTATGATTCGTTTCCTTTCAATAAAAACTTTTCAGAGAGAAAAGATCATGCGAGCAATCGGTTTTCATGAGATGTTTATCTTTATGACGATACCAATAATTCTCTACAGCTTTATCGGTTACGTTGCTACTTTGTTTTTACTTGTGCTACCTGTTTTATGGCTTGGTATTTTTCTTCTAATTATTTATGATAAACTTATGCCGGAGATATGATTTATGACCAAAATATCTGTTAAAAACAAGATTCTTGATTATATCCGTCTTTTTCGTCTTCAGACTGCTGCAGCGACCGCTTCCGCTCCGTTAATTGGTGGTTTGGTTGCAGGTTTACGTGATTTAAACTTGATTTTTATCTTGTTTGTAATCGGTATTTTTTATCATATTTATGGATTTGTATTGAATGAGTATATGGATGTGGAAGTTGACAAAAAATCTTCTGATTTGAAAGATAAAATACTTGTTAGCGGAAAAATAAAAAATAAAAATGCTTTACTGTCGATTTATCTCTCTTGTATATTCGCCTGTCTTTTTACTATCATTTTTTTCCAATACGTTTTACCGTTATTATTCTTGTTGTTTGCTTTGTTTTTGGGTGGAGTATATGATGTTTTTGGGAAAAAAATACCTGGTTTGGATTTTGTTTTAGGTGGAAGTTTTTTCTTTTTATGTCTCATGGGCGCAAGCACAGTATCATCTAATTTTACGCCGATTGTCTATATTGTTTGTTCCATATATTTCATTCATATTTCTTTTAACAATTCAGTGGAAGGCGGTTTAAAAGACGTTGATCATGATAACTTAGCTGATGCAAAGACACTTGCTACAATTATGAATGTAACCATAAAGAAAAATAAATTAAATATTACAAAATCCTTTGCAGCTTTTTCCATTATTTTAAAGATTGTTTTTTTTAGTTTAATTTTTTTACTTTGCATCCAACCAGAAATCAACATATCTGATTATATCTTACAATTAGTTTTAATCTTATTTTTTGCTGTTTTGGCATTGTATGTTACATATAAATTCTTGAAAAATCCGGTATTTGTTAGGTCGAGATTAAAGATATTATTTAGTGTGCATGAAATGTCTTCTTATTTCATACTAGTTATAGCATTATCTCCTTTGATTGAGCTATGGCCTACGGTAATTCTTATTTTCCTTCCTTTTTTTTGGTACATCTCTCTAAATTTTATTTTATATGGAAAACTATTACAACCTCAAGTTTGATTTATATTGACAGTTTTACTTGGGTTAAAAATGGGGTTTTACTATGGATATAATGGAATTACTTCTAAAGGACATAACCGTGTCTAGATCTTTTCAAACGCAGATATTTTACATATTCATGCTTTTCTTTGCAATCTTTGCGATATGGCTATCTAGACGATATCATTTATTCAAATTCTCAATGCTTCTATGGCTTAGTGCCGGACTTATTGGTCTTGCTTGGGAGATAGTACTTTTCTCTTCTGGTATGAGACATTACAGTTTTCTGTCTTCATTGGAATTGTTATACCATGCAATTACTGAAGGCGGACCTGGGCTTATTATAATGGCTGTATTCGCTGATAAGATAGGATTGATAGATCTTTCAGAGTACAAAGAAAAAGGAGGGGAGTAAGACATGGGATTGATAGAATGGCTAATGAGTCCTGCTCATGTATCTAGGGATGTTAACTACCTGTATTTTTTGATAGTTTTAGCTATCACATTGACTGTACTTGGAATAGCTCTTTATACAAAAAATAAGCGTGCTATCAAAATGTTCATTTTTGCAATGGGCATATGGGCGCTTATAGAAGGCATAGGCCTTGTTACTGGTATGAGGGCGTATAATCCTCCTGAGGACAGGATACCTGTGTTTATTTTTGTTGCACTCGTCGAAGATCCTGGCTGGGTCTGCCTTGGTTACATGATGGCCGAACAGCTATTTAAAAGAATAAAGGTGAGCAAAAAACATCAAACATTATTGAAATAGTTACAAATTATTTTTTTGCTTTTTGTGCTTTGGCTGCTTTTATAAGCCCATCAAACATTGGTGCAGGCTTCATAGGTCGTGATTTAAATTCCGGGTGTGCCTGTGTTCCAACAAAATATGGATGGGTCGGTAGCTCCATGAACTCCATTAGTATTCCATCTGGCGATTTTCCTGAAAAAGCAAGTCCGCTCTTTTCAAGTATCTCAACATATTTCGGGTTAACTTCATATCTGTGTCTGTGCCTTTCGCTAACTGTTGTCTGCCCATACAATTTTTGCATAAGACTTCCCTTAGTAAGAATTGCAGTATAAGCACCCAAACGCATAGTCGCTCCATACCTCGATTCACGTACTAACTTAACCTGCTCAGGAATAAAATCTATCACAGGATTTGTAGTATTTTTGTCCACTTCAATTGTATTTGCATCCCTAAGTCCGCAAATGTTTCTTGCATATTCAACAACAGCAAGTTGCATTCCTAAACACAATCCAAGATAAGGAATATTGTGCTCCCTTGCATATTTAATCGTAGCAATTTTGCCTTCTATACCTGATGAACCAAAACCACCAGGAACAATGATGCCATCCATCTTGTCAAGATTAACAAGTTTTCTTGGGTGCTTTTCAAATATTTTTGAATCAATCCATTCAATATGTGGCTTAACGTTATTGTTCCAAGCCGCATGCTTCACGGCCTCAATAACAGATATATATGAATCAGAAAGTTTATAGGAACCAATATCAAAGTATTTTCCAACAATTCCTATTCTTACAGGCTTGTTAACTTTTCTAACTTTTGCAATAAATTTTTCCCATATTTTCAAATTACTTCTTTTTCTTTTTAGATTTAATTTGTGCAGTATTTTTTTACAGAGGTCCTGCTCTTCAAAAAGAAGGGCAACACCATACACATTATCAATATTGGAATCAGATATAACGTCATCACCATGCATGTTACAGAATAGTGCAATTTTTTCTTTTCTTACATCGTCCAGAGGTTTTTCAGTACGAGCAACAATAAAATCAGGCTGTATACCAAACTCCCTGAGTAATTTAACCGAGTGTTGAGTAGGCTTTGTCTTTGCTTCTCCAAGTGCTTTAAGTACTGGCACATAGGTAACATGAACATAAATGATCTTTTCACCCTCGAGCTTCATCTGCCTTACAGCTTCCAAAAAAAGAACGTTTTCATAGTCTCCAACGGTGCCTCCTATTTCAACCATTATAAAATCATATTTTCCTTCTTTTGCAGGTGCTCTTATTCTCTCTTTAATTTCATCTGTCACATGAGGGATAGGTTGAACTGTTTTACCAAGATATTTGCCTTGCCGCTCTTTTTCAATAACTGCACCGTAAACTTGACCCGTTGTAATATTTTGACATTTGGGTATGTCAATATCTAAAAATCTTTCATAATGGCCTAAGTCCTGATCTATCTCTCCGCCGTCTTCAGTAACCCAAACCTCTCCGTGCTCTGTCGGCCTTAGCGTCCCCGCATCACAATTAATGTAAGGGTCTATTTTTATTGCTGTTACCTTATAACCATGCAACTGCAGAATTTTACCAATGGATGCAGTCGTAACGCCTTTCCCTAAACCAGAAATAACTCCGCCTGTCACAATTATGTAATTTGCCATTCCCCATCAACAGGCAAGTAGAATACTTTAAGTGATTTAAATGATTTTGCTTTCTTTAAAATATATAAATATCTAGATGTTTAACTAAATAAAAGTAAATAAAAAATAGAAATTATAAATAACTTTAACCAAACAAAACGTCCTGTCGTCAGGGCAACAGCTGTTTTATTAAAGTTATTTTCTTACTTTCCCTTAGTAGTCAAGGATATCTCTATCGAAGATACGTTGGAACTTCTACCTTCCTCATTGGTAATACTTTCCGTTCCAATCTTTATATCTTTGATTTTTGCGTTGGTTACAAACCTGTTTCTTGTTATCTCTGCCGTGTCTACAGCTCTACTTATGGCTCTGCCTCTCGCTTTTATTATTACTTCGTCAGATCCTCCATTGAACTGTGTCACGACTGCAAGCACGTAGCTCATTGGTGGTTTGTTTCCTACATATATGGTGTTCTCATCAGTTCTTTCTTTTTCTGCCATAAAATTTTTCTCCCTGTTATTTCATTGTTTTTAAGTTCTTATGCCAACAAGTTTATTGTTTATAAATCTTTCTATATGCTATCAGGAGAGCACCCACTTGAAAAAAAGATAATTATTCATTGTAGATATTTCAATTAAGTGCATCTGTAGAATTTTGGGCAATGATCTTTTTTCATCTAAAGTTTCATTCCTCTAAAAACACCGCTGCGGCAACAACTGTGGTCCAAAGACCGTCTTTATCTCCTTCTGCTGTTTGTGCGATACTCTGCGTTCTGACAATTTGCCCGCTCATTTTATACTCTTGTTTTCTTTTGTCCCATGCTTTATCTGGGTCAAACTCTAAACCCAACGTGGTTGCAAGCATTGTTGCAGCAAGATCTTCAGTGTAATCTTCTAGTTTTTTGCTTGTCGCTCCGAAAGAGTGATGCTCTGAGATATAACCATAATTGGATCTGTCTTTTGGCGTAGCAACACCAATAGCTGCACCAATGAGTCTGTTAGGTTCATTTGTAGTATTTCTAGACATTACAACGTAGGTGATTTCTCCAGCGCGAAGGTCTTGTATTCC
>Ga0172362_10004681_pt1 | contig 11861 bp, 13 predicted proteins | sample LakKivs1_kivu2a2_FD_114534 | JGI IMG/M metagenome (GOLD analysis project Ga0172362, IMG submission 114534) | Sediment microbial communities from Lake Kivu, Rwanda - Sediment s1_kivu2a2 | ecosystem: Environmental > Aquatic > Freshwater > Lake > Sediment | place: Rwanda: Western Province, Lake...
CCCCTGCGACCCCTGCCGCCGCTCACGCCATCACCTGCGCCATCATGAGCTGCCTGGCCTCGTCGGCGATCCTCGCCATGCCCTTTGACATCTGCGGCCTGAACGGCTTGCGGATGAGGCGCATCCCGGCCTCCTCCGGCGTCCTGTTGTCCTTCCTGGCGTTGCAGACGCTGCAGACCGTGACCATGTTCTCGTAGACCGCCTTGCCGCCGCGGCTGTCCGGGATCACGTGGTCCGTCTGGATCTCGGACTTCGTCAGGTGCTCCTTGCCGCAGTACTGGCACTGGTAGTTGTCGCGCTCCCACACGAACCTGTTGTGGTACTTGAGAACCCTGCCGTACGCCCTGATGTACCTGAGGATCTGGATGATCAGCGGGATCTTGAAGACGCCCTTCACTGTGCGCAGGGCGACCTCCGACCAGCGGACGACATGGGCCTTGCCCTCGCTGACCATCGCCAGGGCCCTGCCGACGCACGTCATGCCGATGCACTCGTACGAGTTGTTAAGGACATACACCCGCTTCATCTCCTCACCGTCCCCTCTCCGTTCCAAACGAAAAAGACGAAAGCCCGTCGGCACCGGCGCCGTGAGGCGCCGCGCGTTGCCCGGGGATCCCCTGCCCCCGAGACCCACGGCCTGCAGCCTGCCCGCCATCACGACCGCAGGGCCGTCAGACGGGCGGGGTCGAGTCCCCAGCCGCAGACCAGCGTCGCCACTCATGCTGCCCGACCAAGGAGGGTGTTCCCTCGCGGTACTGCCGTACCCCAGTCGGGCCATAGGCCGGCAATCGACCTCATGGCGACATCCTAACCCGGGGCGATTGCCGCCCCTTTCAACGGCGTGCCGTGCAGTTCAACCGACCCCAGCCGGGCTGATAGAACGCTTTCGCATCCCGACCCGTCCTCGACCGGCCAACCCGACTCCGGGCTTTCGAAAAACGTCGGCGGCGACGGTTAGGTGTCCGTTACTCCGACTGGCATGCGGCGTCTCCGCCACAGTAGCCAAGCCTTCTAGCGCCGCCTGTCAAAATGGTGGACCCGGCGGGAGTCGAACCCGCGTCCGCTACGCCTGTCCGTCGGCATCTACGCACATGTCCTGCCGTTCAAGGGACGGCAGGCGAACCCCTCGGCATCTCCCAGGTCTTCCAGCCATGACCATGTGCCGCCCGGCGAGCCATCGCCGGAATCCCTGGACAGGCGCGGCAATCCTGTCCGTCGTCCTCGGTATGGGTCGTACCGTTCCTTCGCCGCGCTCTCGCGCAGCCTCGAAACGCCAAGCTTGGCTTGGTGCCGGGTACTAAGGCCCCTCCCCGGGTTCCTATGGACTGCGGTTAGGCAGCCATGGGCATATCGTTGGCTGATATGTGTTCGACCGATGATTAGCGAGGCCGACGGTCATCCTCGGTGCGCAGCCGCCGGAATCCGACGAAACGTCGAAGCCGTTTCGGGCCCTTCGCAACTGTCAGCGTGCATTATTACCAGGTCTGTCTCACATGGTCAAGACGTTTTCTCTCCTCCGAGCGACGACGCCAGCGCCGCAAGGCCGGCCTCGAAGACGCTGCGGAAGACCGCGACGCTCCGCTGCTCGTCGGTCATCCCCTCGAAGTCCTGGGCGTTCTCCGGGGCCTCGGCGGCGGCCATTACCACCTTCAGGCTGGCGAGGTGCGACGGGTCGGAGATGTCGACGCGCGACGCCGTGACGACGACCATCTTGGCGGCCGCCAGATCCCCGGACTTCGCCGCGGCGACGAGGCCGTCCGCCTGAACCTCCAGATAGGCGCCGTCCCTGCCGACCGCCTTGGCCCTGTCGGACAGCCACCTCCCTCCCTTCTGGTCTGCCTGCCCGGCGGACTTCTCCGCATTCGGGTCCTTCACCTCGTAGACCTCGTTCTCGCTCATGTCGCTCCTCCTGCGTTTTGTTGCCCGCTGGTGGCGGCCACCCCGTGGTCGTCGACGGAGAACAGCGGCTCCCCGTCCAAGGCGCCGACAAGCTGCCCGTACGCCTCGGGCGACCCCCTCGCCACGGCGGCGTTCGCCCACATCACGCTCTCCTCGAGCTTCGTCATCGCCAGCGACCTCTCGCGTCCGCTTGGGCAGGTGGCGAAGATCAGGAACGCAAGCTCCTTGGCGGCCGCCCTGAGCCGCTCGTACTTCGCCGGCTGGTCGCCGAACGGAGGGTGGTACGTGAAGGCCCTCTCGATCTGCCCCCTATCAGACGGTTGCGAATGGATGCCGTTCGGCATGGTCACTCCTTGGATGCTGACGAGGACATGTCCTCGCCTGCGTTCAATCTCCTGCACAGATCGTTGGCGACACGGATGCTCTCGTCCCAGACGAAGCCGCAGACCGGCCAGTGGCATGGGCCGCCGTTGTGGTTCACGAACAGCTTGTCGTCCCCGAACCACCCCCAGCTCCGGCGGCCGTGGGCGTTGTCGGCCTTGACGACCGAGATCTCCCAGTTCTTGGAGCATCTCTCCCCGAACACCTGCACGACCCATTCAGGATGCCGATCCATTCACCCGTCCCCCTATATCCGTGCAGATGAACCGATGCCAGCGCGGCTGACGACGCAACGCCCATGACCAGTCTCATCGCCTCGGCCTTCCTCTCCTGGCCGACCAGCGTCGCCTCGTGCAACGCCATCCTCATGACCAGCCTCGGGTTCGGAACCTCGTCCTTCCCGATCCGCAGGCATATCTCGGTGTCGTAGAGCGAGTCCTTGTCCGAATCCGCCGGGAACCGCCAGGCGACCTCATCCTTGTCAAAACCGCCGGAGCGGTCCGTCATCACATGCAGGAAGCCCATCGACTCCATGACGACCTTCTGGGCGTCGCACGGCTTGACATACTCTGCAAGCATTTTGCCTCCTCGTGCCGATTATACACTGCCGAGGCGTCGGAGCTCGGACAGATCCATTGAGAACCCGCGGCTGGACGCCCTAGTCCACTCGCCGCACTCGCCGTCGCCGTCGCCATCCGTCTGCGGGTATCTCACAAGCATCCGGACATCGTCTCCGTCCTTGAACGCCGGCAGGCGCTCCGAGAACGTCGACACCCGGCATGTGCAGCCGTCTGGGGTCGTGGCGTCGAAGGAGGTCCTCATGTAGGTCTCCCCCTCCGAGACCTCCTTCCCGCTCACGGTCGCCAAAGGCACCAGGAACTTCGGCTCCGGGTTGTGCTCCGAATACGGGTGGAACGTCCTATGGAGGTATGCAGCGTTCTCGACGGTGAGGTCGGACGCCGACTCGACGACGGCGTCGAACCAGATCGTGCGGTCGGGCCGGCCGAACTGGAGGTAGTGAACGGCGCAGGCGTCGTCGAACACCCTCGGGGCGTCCTTGACGAACTCGGGCTTCAGCTCCGCCCCGCAGGCGGCGTCGTGCCCGCCGTACCTCGAGAAGATGTGCGCGCAGCGGTCCATGATCGCCTTGACGCTGACGCCGGCCGGCGACCTGCCGCTGCCCTTGACCCTGCCGCCGGCGGACGACAGCATGATGCACGGGACGGCGTACATCTCGACCAACTCGTTGCACGCCACGCCGCAGACGCTGGCGTCCCAGCGCCCGTCGACGAGCAGCAGGCCGTTCGACAGCCCGGACGCCTCGGCGGCGGCGACCGCCTGCGACTCCATGTCCGCCTGCACCGCCTTGCGACGCCTGTTCAGGTCCTCCATCCTCGAAAGGAGGTCGGCGACGGACCTGTTGTCGGACGCCACCAGCAGCGCGAGCGCCTCGTCGGCATGGGCCATCCTCCCGACGGAGTTGATCCTTGGGGCGACCTTGAACGCCACGTCGCTCTGCGACATGCTGCCCTTGCAGACCCTCATGAAGAGGTTCTGTAGGCCGTAGGAGTTGCTCTCGAAGACCTTCCCCAGCCCGTGCTTGACGATCGGCCTGTTGACCCCCTCGACCGGCACCATGTCGGCGACCGTCGCAATGGCGGCATAGCACAGGCACGACTCGGCGAATCCGCCCATGACCTCCATCGCCAGGAGGTAGCACTCGCCAGCGGCGCACATCTGGTCGTAGCCCGACAGCCGCCAGTTGACTAGGACATCGGCAGACGGTATCTCGTCGTGCGATGACGGGATGTGGTGGTCGATGACGACGACGCTGCGGACGCCGTGGCTGCGCAGATCGTCGACCTGCCTCCTCGACGACGTGCCGGAGTCGGCCACGACGAACAGATCCGGGACGCCGGACGACGCCCACCGCTCGGCCAGCGACACGAGCGTCTTGTCGTTCAGCCCGTAGCCGTCCTTGCGGCGGTCCGGCAGGAACACGTCGACCTTCCTGCAGCCTGCCGCGGTGCAGACCCTGCCGAGGATCGCCGCCGACATGACCCCGTCCACGTCGTAGTCGCCCATGACGCCGACAGACCAGCCGCTGGCGGCGGCCCGGCGGATCTCCTCGGCAGCCCGCTCGATCCCCTTCAGCCCCCTGGGGCTCCCGATCGTCGACAGCGGGCAGTCGTAGAACCTCCTGGCCGAGGCGGCGTCGCGGACGCCCCTTTGCGCCAGCAGGACCGCCTCCTGCCCGCCAACCCCCCTCATGCCCTCCGACATCAGCCCCTCCACGACCACCTCGTCCGCCGTCTTCCCACCCCACGGCCTGTCCGTCAGCCCTGTCCCATCGTGCATTGCTCGCCCTCCTCTCCGAAAAGTGTCTCCTCGCTCTCGCCGACCTGCGGCTCCGTGTACTTCCCGCCCGTCATCCACCACTTCCACAGCCCCTCGGGGGTGCTGAAGGTGGCGAGCTTGTACGGCGTCCCCTTCCTCGTTAGCTTGCCCTTGTGGCGCTCATACCATGCGTAGACTGCCTTGCGCCACAGCCTCTCGAATTGCGGCCACCTGGCGAACTCCTTCCACCTGGCGTCCCCGGCGAGCGGGCATCCGACGCAGCCGAGCCTCGTGAACCTCGGCTCCTTCTCGTCGTACAGCGAACAGTACGGGAGATCGTTCTTGTGGATGAACGCCCACACGTCCTCGTCCGTCCACTTCAGGATCGGGCACAGGCAATAGGCGCCGCCGCGCCACGGCATCCAGACCTCCCACTGCTCCTGGCGGCGCGGGCTCTCCGCCGACCGCACCCCGATGATCTTGACCTTGCCCTTGCCGCCCTGCTCCTTGTACTCGTCGCAGCACCAGCGGTGCATCCTGGTCGGGATGTTCTTGTCCGGCATCCTGGAGAAGAACGGCTTCTTCGGGCGGATCCACCTGACGTCTGGGTGGTGCCTCCTGATGAACCTGACGAGCTCCGGGGGGTCGATCGTCGTCTGGGAGTACCACGACTCGAAGCGGACGCCAGACATCTGGGCGAGTCTCTTGATGACCACGGAGTCCTTCCCGCCGCTGAAGCACAGGTGGTAGCCGTTCTCCCTGTCGAGCTCCAGGGCCTTCGGTTCGTAGACCCGCAGGGCGGTGACGGCGCGCTCTACCTTGTCGTCGAGGCTGAGCTCAGGCGCCTCGTCGTACAGTCCGCCGGAGAGGTACCACCTGTCGCCCGTCGGCATCCCCTTGTTGTCCGCAAGGTCTTCCATGTCAGAAAAGCCCCATCGCGCAGTCGTCCAGCTCCGCCTCGCCGGACATCCACCAGCGCCAGAAGTGCTCCGGCGACTCGAACCTGTTGACGGCGTACGGCTTGCCGTTCCTCGGGTTGACCTTCCCATGGTACTTGTGCCAATAGGCGTCCGACGTCCTGCGCCACGCCGCCCCGAACCTCGGCCACCTGGCGAACTGCCGCTCGCGCTGCTTGCCGCCCATCGGGCATCCGACGCAGCCGAGCCTGGAGAACCCCTCGTCGTAGAGCGAGCAGTACGGCAGCGAGTTCCCCCTGATGAACCTCCAGACGTCGTCCTCCGTCCAGAACAGGATGGGGCACACGACCCATCCCTCCTTGGCCGACCCGCGCCACGGCGTCAGGACACGCCAGTTCTTGGCCCGACGGTCGCTCTCCTCGGCCCTGACCCCGAAGACCTTCACCTTTCCGACGCCGCCCCGCTCCTTATAGACGTTGCAGCACCAGCGGTTGCGGCGCGTCGGCATCCCCTTGCCGTCGACGACCCTCCTCCACAGCGCCCTGTCGAGGCGGCTGAACGCGACGTCGGGGCGTACGGTTCGTCGTAAAGGTTGGTGTTGTCAGCCACGGTCCCCTCCGTCGAGGGGATTATACAGCGCCGGGGACCTGTCCGTCCGCGACCGAGACGGTCGTCGGAGGCTGGGCCTTGGGCTGGACAACCTGAGGCTGCTCGACTGAGACGGCTGGGCCCGTCTGGGAAGGCTCTGCTGGCTCCGGGGGGGGGCTCGCCTTGGCGACCGCCATCGCCGCGTCGATCTCCCTCTTGATCAGGTGCCTCAGCACGACCCCCATGACGATCTTGTCAGGCTTGTCCCTGTAGCACTCCTCGACGGAGCCAAGGAACTCGAGGCCGGGCGTCTCGAAGACGATGAAGGGGATGGACCCGGCGGCGCTGAGGGCGCATGCGTCAGTCAGGATCATCGGCACCCTGGCGACGCACAGCCCGAGCTCGTTCGCCTGCACGACCTCGAGCACCGGCAGGAAGAAGACATTCCCGTCGACGACCTCGAGCGTGACGACCACCCTCGTCGACCGACACGGCAGAGCCCTCATCATGGAGAGCATCGTCAGGTAGACGGACGACCCTGGTGCGAGCTCCTCGCCCCTCGCAAGGATGGCCTCGACGCACCCGGCGGACTCCGGCGTCGCCGAGACGGCGAAGAACTTGTCCCTGCGGTCGCTCAGCAGCACGATGTACGAGCCGCCGTCCGTCGAGAGCGAGCCCTTGACGCTGAAATATCTTCCTCCGCCTTCCCTGATCATGGTGACTCCATTATACCGCAGCCACGCCCGCCGGCGCCCTTGCGGCCGAAATGGCGTCCGCGATCGCCAACCTCTCTCCCCGTCCAATCCCAGACGGGACGACGTATTTGACCCTGACGACCAAGTCGGTCCCCGACATCCCCCTCCCCTTGACGACGTAGCGGTGCATGTCGGGCATGGATCCGTCGACGGAGACGTCGACCTGCGGGCCGCCGGGGAAGACCGCAACCCGCAGCACCGGGTCTCTCAGGGCCTCCTCCCACGGGACCTCGACGAGCTTCGACAGCGTCCCGTCCATCGACATCGAGACGGACGACGCCGCGTCATCCGGCGGATACGACAGTACCATGACCACCTTCCCAGCCTCGCCCGACCTGTCGACGTTCCCCGCCCCCGGAACCTCTATAGCCGACCCGTTCCTCGACCCTGCTGGCACGCCGCACTCGCACTCGACGCGCTGCGTCGTGTAGCCGACCCCAGAGCACGCCGGGCACCTCCCTGTCGGCGTCAACCCGCACCCCTCGCATTTGCGGCAGAACACCTTCCTGTCGACCAACACCTTCCTCCTGCATCCGACATATGCCTCGGCGAGGCCGATGGACACCGGGACCCTGATGTCCCGCGCGATGTAGGCCTGGGGCTTGGCGTAGACGAATCCGAAGCCCGGCGTGACGTCGACCCTGATGTCGCCGAACGGCGTCCCGCCGCTGAAGATGCTGAACGGCATGCCGGCGAACACCCTGGCGGAGTCGTACAGGCCCCTCTTCGACGGGTCGGACAGGATCTCGTACGCCTCCGTCGCCTCCTTGAACCGGGCCGACATGGACTGGTCGCCGCTGTTGATGTCGGGGTGGGTGGCCTTGGCGATCCTCCTGTACGCCTTGCGAATCTCCTGGCCCGTGGCCCCGCGGGCGACGCCGAGCACCGCATAGTAGTCCTTGTCGGCCGCGCCTCTCATGTCGCCCCTATGACCGCGGCGGCCCTGGCTCTCTCCTTGGCCTTGAAGCCGTCCTTGCAGCATGCGACGGCGACGGAGCACCCGTCGCCGGCTCGACCGACCGCCTCCGCGACCACCGGCTCGACCTTGGAGGATATGACCCTGTCGACGGCCTTGGCGTTCTGTGCCTTCGAGGCGTCCGCAAGGGCGGCCACCCTTGCGGCGACCGCCGGGGCGAAGCTGACGGAGAACCCGGCGGACTCGACGCGGCTGGCCATCTCAGCGAGCCTCATGGAGGCGAGCCTCTCCATCATCTGTCGGTCGAACCGCGAGAAGAGGACGAAGTCGTCGATCTGGTTGGCCAGCTCCTCGCCGAACCTGCGCCTCACCGTGGCCGCAAGGTCGGACACGCCGCGATCGTACTCCGAAGACTGGTCGGCGACGTCGCAGAACCCCAGTTTCCCGCCGCGCTTCCCGAACCCGTCCGACATGGTCATGACGACGATGGCGTTTCGGAAGCTGACATGCCTCCCCTCGGCGTCCACCAGCATGCCGTCCGACAGGATGCGCGTGACGAGCCTCACGATGTTGGAGTGCGCGTGTTCGATGCCCTCGAACAGCACGACCGAGTACGGCCGCCGGATCACCCTGTCGGCGAGCTGGGTCTTGTCGCCGTACCCGACGTACCCCGGCGGGCTGCCTATCAGCCGGCTCTGGTAGTGGTGCTCCTGGTACTCCGACATGTTCACCCTGATGATGTCTTCCTTCGACCCGAAAAGGGCCTCGGCGACCTCCTCGGCCACATGGGACTTGCCGGTCGACGGCGGGCCGGCGAACAGGAGCGAGCCGATGGGGCGCTTTGGGTCCCTGACCCCAGCGAACGCGTTCCTGAGGACCCTGACGACCGACTTGACGGCGGCGTCCTGGCCGACCACCGCCTTCGACAGGGCGGCCTCGACGGACGAGACCCTGTCGAGGCGCGTCATCCTGACGATCTCCTCGGCGACCCCCGCCTGCCGGGCGACCGCGGCGGCAACCTCCGCCCTGCCGACCGTCAGATCCTCGCCGGACATTCCCTTGCCGAACATGACGCACGCCTCGTCGAGGCAGTCGATGGCCTTGTCGGGCATGTGGCGGTCGAGCACGTAGCGCCTCGTCATGTCGTAGGCCGCCGCAAGGGCGTCGTCGGTCACCCTGCACCCGTAGTGGCCCTCCATGACCGACCTGCACCCGCGCAGGATGTCCATCGTCTCGCTCTCCGACGGCTCTGGGACTACCACGCGCTGGAACCTGCGGTCGAGGGCCCCGTCCTTCCTGAAGATCTTGCGGTACTCGTCCTCGGTCGTCGCCCCGATGCAGCGCACCTCGCCGTTGGCGAGGGGCGGCTTGAGGATGTTGGCGGCGTCCATGCCGCCGATCGCGCTGCCGGCGCCGAGGAGCGTATGGACCTCGTCGACGAAGAGCACGAAGTCCTGGTTGCGGCGGAAGATGTCCAGGATGGCCCTCATGCGCTCCTCGAACTGCCCGCGGTAGACCGTCTGGCTCAGCAGGGCCAGTATGTTGAGGGCGTAGATCCGCTTGCCGCGGATGCCTGGCGGCACCCTGCCGGAGACGATGCGCTGCGCCAGCCCCTCCACGACGGCCGTCTTCCCCACTCCCGGGTCTCCGATGAGCAGGGGGTTGTTCTTCTTGCGCCTGAGCAGCGTCGCCATGATCCTGCTGGTCTCGACGTCCCTGCCGACCACGACGTCGAGCTTCCCCTCCGTGGCGAGCTGGTTGAGGTCGCGGCAGTAGCGAGAGATGAGGTCCTTCTCCGTGGACGGCTTGCGGCCCTTCGGGTCGTCCGCCTGCGGAGACCCGCTGGCGACCATCTTCTTCGGCGGGGCCCCGGACAGCCTCTGCGGCGGCTGCCGCGGCGGGGCGGTCTTCGTCGACACCAGATCGGAGACCGCCTTGCGGAATGTCTCGGCGGTCAGGCCGTGCCTCTCCAAGACCGCGCCCACTGGCTTGCTGTTCCTGCAGCACGCCAGTATGAGGTGCTGCACCCCGACCATCGGGTCGCCGAGCATGGAGCAGCACTCCTCCGCCATGCGGATCGTCTTCTGGGCCTCTTGTGAGACTGCGACCCCCTCGTGGCTGTCGGCGGACGGCTTGCCGCTCGGGACTAGGGCGAGGATGTCCTCCTTGACCGACTGCGGGTCGACCCCGAGGACGGACATGATCTTCGTGACGACGTTCGGGGCGGCCTCAAGCACGGCCAGCGCCAGCACCTCCGTGGTCGTCTCCGCCAGCCCGTGCTTGTATGCGATGTCCTGGGCGATGACTTCCGCCCTGGAGTACATCATGTCCGTCTCTTTCACCTTTCCGGCCATGTACGGTCTCCCTTCTCATCGACGAATCACCCGCATAGGTCAGGAGCCTTCTCGGAGAACGACAGGAACTCGTCGATGTCCTCGATCGGATTGCCGTCGTGATCCGTGACGGCTCCGTCAGACTCCCTGATCACCTCGAAGAACGCCCTCACGACCTCGCGGTCGCCGTCCTCCATGTCCTTATACCTGTGGAACGCCACCTTCAGCCCGCCCGGGCACGGGGCAGACGTCACGAGCAGCCGCCCCCGCCTGTCGCTCACCCTCACCCGGTCCAGATCTGTCGTGACGCGATCCATTGACGAACTCCCTCGCACCGATCCCGAACGAGTAACATCGAAGCACGGCTTGTGCCACATCCGCCACTCGAACACAGTCTATCTCACTCGCCCCTCCTGGGTCAATCTCCGCAGCAAGCCTTCTGAGGGATCTCTGGTCGTCGGCGGAGCCGTAGGCGTCCATCTGCTCCGCCCTCCTGGCGCGCCCTGCCAGCGCCGCCCTCTTGCCGGGAGACCACCCTGGCGACGCCCCAGAGAGCTCCCGGCACAGGGCCGCAGTGACCGCGGCGTGCCGGCACACGACCGACTCTATGAACTCCCAGGCGACCTCCTCCTCGTGCTCCGTCACCCACTCGCACAGCCCGGACTCGGCGACCGCCCCGCCACCCTTGGCGGACAGCAGCGGGTGGTCGGCCGCCAGGACCGCAACCCACGTCCCCGAGTAGATGCCCTCGGCACTCGGCACGGCGGCCTCGCACTTGGAGGCCACATCGAGCACGAACGACATCGGAGGCTGGCTCCCGTCGTCGGGGTACTTCTTCGCCCACAGACCCGGCGACACCTTCGACCCGACCTCCCTCGCATGGTCGACGAGCACGCCCCTGTCGGCGACCATCAGGTTGCGAACCCCCTCGAACCGCCTCCGCACGTCGTCGTGCCTCTCCCTCCATGCCTTGACTGCCCCGAACGGCATGAATCTTCCAAGGTTCGTCTGGAAGGAGAACGAACGGAGGGCGACGCGCAGTTCGTCGCGGAGGTTCCTTGACACCCTCAGCGTCTCGGCAGGTATCACCTGCGGCACGCCGGCCGCACCGACGTCGGGAGGGCATCCGTTCCAGCCGCAGGAGACGACCCGCACCATCGCCCCCCTCCGCATCACCGACATTGCGGCGTCAACGGGGGATGGCATCGCTCCTCCTACGGCTGTCTTGGCATGGCAGAGAACGCTGCGGCGGCGGCCTGTATTTCCGCCTCCTCGAGGTCTATCGCCTTGCGCTTGAGGTCGACCGCCTGCTTCGCGGCGGTGGTCAGCCTCAGGGCGATCTTGCTCATGGTCTTGACCGCCACCATCGCGCGCGTCGGGGACAGACTCTTTCCATCCTCGGTCACGAACGCCTTGACGGCGACCTCGACCGCCTTCTCGAGCTCTGCCGCCTGGTCCACCGGTCTCGCGGCTTCCTTCTGCTTGTCGTCGCTCATGTCACCTCTCCTGCGTGAAGAACAGTATCGAGGAGTGCGTCCTGGTCGTCACCATCCGCGCCGGAAACCCGAACAGTCGCCCCCTCTTGGCCTCATTATACCGCACCCACTCCCCCTGCGGGACCAACCCGACCATCCGCCTCGTACACGCCGAAAGCTAAGCCAACAACAGGTACACTCCGTCGACATAGGCGACTTCCACGAAGTAGACGACATAGCCGCCGGGGCGAAGGACTTTC
>Ga0172362_10004683_pt1 | contig 11861 bp, 7 predicted proteins | sample LakKivs1_kivu2a2_FD_114534 | JGI IMG/M metagenome (GOLD analysis project Ga0172362, IMG submission 114534) | Sediment microbial communities from Lake Kivu, Rwanda - Sediment s1_kivu2a2 | ecosystem: Environmental > Aquatic > Freshwater > Lake > Sediment | place: Rwanda: Western Province, Lake...
AACCGGCTGCTGGGCGAGGCGGATTTCGACGCCCGCGTGGAGGAGCTGTGTGCTCCGTTCTACGCGGAGGGTGGTCGGGACTCGATTCCGCCGGGGTGCTACTTCCGCATGCTGTTCGTGGGGTACTTCGAGGGGCTGGACGCGCAGCGGGCGATCGCGTGGCGTTGCGCGGACAGCCTGTCGCTGCGGCGGTTCCTGGGGCTGGGTGCGGAGGAGGAGTCGCCCGACCATTCGAGCCTGACGCGGATCCGGGACCGGCTGCCCCCGGCCGTGCACGAGGCGGTGTTCGTGCTGGTGCTGGGAATCGCGCAGGAGAAGGGGCTGCTGTCGGGCCGGCAGGTGGGGGTGGACTCCACGCTGCTGGAGGCCAACGCGGCGATGAAGTCGATCGTGCGGCGGGACACGGGCGAGGACTGGAAGGATTATCTCCGTCGGCTGGCGGCCGAGCAGGGCGTCGAGATCAAGAACGACGAGGACCTGCGGCGGTTCGACCTGCAGCGGAAGAAGGCGGGGGAGAAGAAGGTCTCCAACGACGAGTGGACCTCGCCGAGCGACCCGGACAGCCGCATCGTGAAGATGAAGGACGGCCGCACGCACCTGGGCCACAAGGCGGAGCACGTGGTCGACCTGCAGAGCGAATTCATCCTGTCGGCCACCGTCTGCGAGGGGACCGCCCCCGACACCGACACGCTGCTGCCCTCGCTGGCCGCGGCCGAGGTGAACCTCATCCGTGCGGGGAGCGAAGAGGACATCGAGGAGGTCGCCGCCGACAAGGGTTATCATTCCAACGCCGTGCTGACGGACGTCAAGAAGTGCGGCATCAGGACGTACATCCCGGAGCGCGAGACCGGGACGCGTCGCTGGACCGACAAGTCGCCCGACACGAAGTCCGCCTTCCACGACAACCGCCGCCGCGTGCGCCGCGCGAAGGGGAAGAAGCTGCAGCGCCTGCGGAGCGAACGGGTGGAACGGAGCTTCGCCCACGTGTGCGAGACCGGCGGGGCCAGACGCACGTGGCTGCGGGGCCTCGAGAAGATCAACAAGCGCTACCAGGTCCACGTCGCCGCGCGGAACCTCGGCCTGGTGCTGCGGGCGCTGTTCGGATTCGGCACCCCGCGGGGCCTCGCGGCCCGCGCGGCGGCCGCCGCGTCCGCGTGGATCGCCCACCTTGCCGCCGCCGCGTGCCGCCTCGCGCGGACCATCGGTCGAAACCTCGCCCCGCCCCCCCTCCGCCCCGCAGGATCTCCACGAAGCCTCCTCGCTGCCGCCTGACGACGACCAGCGAAACGGGCACTTTTCAACGGGCTGCTAGCCCAAGTTCCGCCGTTTGTCCAGTCGACACAGCGGGCGACCGGTTACACCCAAATCAAATGCAACCGCTGTGGCGAACCAGTGGCAACCTGGCCGCTGATGTGGTAGAATCAAAAATCCCACAGAGATCTGGAATCCTGCACCTGAGTTATCACACGGAGTGCGTAAAACGATGAGGCTCTTGTTCGACATTGATGATGGCGAAAGCAAGCGCAAGCGCAAGTCGCCGGATGGTATCGCGACCAATGACTTGGTCTTCTCGGCCTGCGTTGGCACAAACGACAATCTGTTCCCGCAGATCCTCCACCTCTTTGTGCCGCGTGGAAGCACCGTTGCGGACGTCACATACGGGAGGGGCGTGTTCTGGAAAAGCGTCCCAAGATCGCATTACCGTCTGTTGGCGACTGACCTTGAGCAGGGCGTTGATGCTCGCGCACTGCCCTACGGCGATGGTGAGATTGATTGCGTAGTCTTCGATCCGCCTTACATGCACACGCCCGGCGGGTCGGCTCATGTGGGTCATCAGAATTACGAGGGATATTACCGAAACAACATCGCACAGTCCGACAAGAAGTACCATGAAGCGGTCTTGGATCTGTATTTCGGCGCAGCCGTTGAAGCCCGTCGCGTTCTTCGCCACGAGGGGATATATATCGTAAAGTGCATGGACGAGGTCTGCGCAAACCAGCAAAGGCTGACTCACGTCGAGATCATCAACGATCTTGCGGCGAAAGGGTTCGTGGCGGAGGACATTTTCGTGCTCGTACGCAATGGCAGGCCGGGTGTAAGCCGAGTGGTCCGCCAGGTTCATGCCCGGAAGAACCATTCGTACTTCATTGTGTTCCGCAAGTCGTCGGGGAAATCCCGGTGGAAGGGCGTGAAGCACCCGGATTCGGAAAATGTCACTTTGCCCCAGGTATCACCGAGTCCTTCTCCCCGAAGAAGTCGCCGAAGTTCTTGATCGTGATCAAGTTGGGGAAGGCATCGGTCAATCCTTTGTACTTCGCGGGGATGTCAAAGTAGTAGATGCTATTCGTTCCGTCAGTGGGGGATTCAATCGGGATCGACGTGGACTACGGCATTACCGGTGAGGTCATGTCCGTTGACATATTTCCGACTTGTAACCCGATGGTGTACGTCGTCTGTCGATCCCTGTTCCCCGATGACGCGGCGGAAGCCGAGAAAATCGTGGAAGTCGCCAAATCGAAAGGCTGGAGGGTATGAATCGTCCGACTTGTTCCGTCGTCCTAGCGACCTACAACCGTTGTCATCTCCTCGAACGGAGTCTGGTCTGCTACGCCCGTCAGGACTTCCCGAAGGACCAGTCCGAGTTGGTCGTCATCGACGATCACTCGGAGGACGACACGCAGGGGTTGGTCCACGACTTTTGCGCCGACCACGACATCCGCTACACGATCCTGACCACCGGGCCGAAGCGGGAGGGATGGCGGGATTGCGGGGCAGTCCTCAACGCGGGCATCCGCGCCGCACAAGGGGACCACATCATCCTGACCCACCCCGAGGTCATGCCGGGTCGCAAGAGCGTGTCGGAGTGTGTCCGTGTCCTCCAGAACTTCGAGACGACTCGCAAACTTTACCCGCACCTCATGGGTGCCTACGCTTGTTGCAAGCCCTACTACCTCACGCAGAGAGACCAAGAGCGGATCGACACGGTGGATTGGGAAGGGAAGGGTCCGTTGGCCGTGCGGGACATTCGGGGTTTCTACGATCACGAACAGCACATGATCGGCAACCGGGATTACACGCCGTGGAGCATCGAATCGGTCGGCAAGGAAGGCTCGCTGCACTCGCATTGGCTGAGTTGGGTGTTCGGCGGGTGCAGTCGAGAGACGTGGAAGCGGATGGGCGGGATGTTGGAGACCAACACATGGGGGGCGGTGGACGTGGCATTCGTCCAACGCCGCAAGACGCTCGGCGTCGTCAATCACACCTGTATTGACGACGACACGCTCTGCACCCACCAGAACCACGATGCGCCCGGCGTCAATACTCCGACGCCAAGGATCGAGGAACTGTGGAAGCGGGAATTGTCCGGTCATCCGCTCCACGACAAAGCCGCGATGTGTTGGCCTCGGGTGAATCATCTTGGCTGGGGAGGGTGAGCATACGTTCGACTTCGACGGTCAAAACCATCGGATCGAGAAGCCACGCCATCATGCCCGTAAGAGTCATGTCAACCTGACGAGGCGACGATCACTTCGGTTCGCGCCACACGAACCTTTCGCACGTCCTTTTCCCTTTCCCGACCGCTCCTCGCCGGATACATTGGATTTCAACCGTCCAAGTGTCCGGCTGGAGCCACGTCATGACCATCGTCCCCGTTTATCGGCTCGCCAAACCCAAACCGAAGACTGACTCCGCTGGCATCCCGCTCAAGAGCAAGGTACAAGCCCCGAAGACCGACGTACAAGGAGTTCCGCTCAAGAGCAAAACTCAGACTCCAAAAACCGTACAGAAAATGCCGTCTTCCACGCCGGTCAAACCCGAACCCGCTCCGGAATACAGGCCGATTTCCACAAACCTTCCGGATGACGACCCGTACTCCGATCCCGCTCCGCCACTCGACGACGAATCCCAAACGTCCTACTACGGGGGGGTCGAACCGGAGCCAAGCCCGGAGCAACCGTTTCACGTTCTGGAAGAACAAACGTTTCCCATCTCGGAGATCGGAGCGGATGCGACCCCGTTACTCGACCGATCAAGCCCACTCGGGTTTGAGAATGGTCCACACCATTTCGCGGAAGCGACTCTAGGTGACGCATACCCGCAGTCCGCTCGCGCCGAACGGATGCGGCAGATCATCGAGTCCGCTTACAACAACCCGACCGGCATCAAAAGTCGAGCGCATCAACAGCAAGTGAAAGACACGGACATCCCGCTCGGTCATGTGAGAATCGGGCCACTGATCCCTGATGAACCCCGTGCCGGGCATATTGTCAGGGTTCACTACCCGCAAGGAATCGTGACGACTTACCGCGCTCGATTGGACGGGGACGGGAACAGTTACAAGTGAGCGACACGACGATGACCGACGATCAAGCCAAAGCGGAAGTCTCGCGTCTCCTGCTCAAGCGGGCGGAGATGCGTCGTCTCGGCATCGAACTCCCGCCTCAAGACTTGATGCTGCTCAAGCGTCTCATGTACCGACTCGGGATGAACAACGTGAAACTTCAACGCCGTGAATCCCTGTTGCGTCTCGCCCGCGCCGCCGGTGTCAAACGGTATTCGGAGCCGGTCGAACCGACACAACAACCTTCGGGTCCGCTCGCGCCGTGGCGGAATGCACCAACCGCTTCGCCGAAAAAGGCGACCAAGGCGTTGCAGGTTTTGAAAGACAAGGCCGCACTGGTCCCGGTCACGGACGAACCGTTGCCACAAGTCCCACGACCCGCGAACGTCGGTCGGACTCCGGTGCGTCGTCAGGTTGATGCCAGCGTTCGTAACGTTCCCGGCGGATTCGATCTCGCAACACGGTCGGGAACGCGGGCATTCCGCGATTACCTGAGTGATACTGACGAAGATCGTGACTTGGACCGTCGAGTCCAAGAGCAAGTTGACCATGACGTGGATCAATACGAATCTGATCTAGATTCAAGTCGGTTACGGGAAATTGCTGAGGATGAAAACTGGACTCCAGAAGTGATCTTGGACACGATCCGTCAAGAGCATCCGGAGGCGGCGGAAGCGGTCGATCAGTGGCACCGGTATAATTCGTACCGTCCCCAAGACCCCAATCCGGGGTTGTTCGACCCATACTCTTATGGCTTGTCCAATCAAAGCATGCACAGATGGCATGACGGACTGGCTGATCCGTATTCGACTGAAATGGAGGAAAGTCTGGCCCGGCACATCCAGACGCATCACCCCCATCTCGATCTGCGAGCGATTAACCGCACCCTGAATCGGTTGGCGAACGACCGTCGTGATGATATGGAGAGTGCCATTGAACATGCGGAAGATCGTGATCGTCAATGGTTCGCCGAGCATTACGACTCCTCTGACATCGAGGACGAAATCCTCCATCAGATGTACGACGAGATGGAGCAGGAAGGCCGGTGGGAGGAACGGGACGAGGAACCGGAAGAAGATGACGAGGACCAGACTCCGCAATTGAACGTCGTCAACAGCAACGAACCGCCGCAACAGCTTCCCGCCGCCGAGCCCAAACCGCTTCCGGCTGGTCCACAGTTCGGTCGGTGGTATGGAGATGATCGTGTCCACACTTACCGCTTCCAGACGCCATCCGGACGACCATTCACCATCGACATCGGGCACTACAACGAGCCCGGTACGACCATTGACAACTTGACGTTCAACGACGACCGGCACTCGTTCGCCGACACGGGCAAGGGCGAGGCGGCGGCAGTGTTCGATCAAGTCGCCAGTGCGGTCTCGGCGTACATGCAAGCGAAGAAGCCCCACATCCTCGCGTTCTCGGCGGCGTCCACGGACGGGTCGGCGACTGGCGGCAAGTCCCGTCAGAACCTCTACACCGCGCTCATCAAGCGAATCGGCCAACTCGATCCGAACTACGGGGCATTGGCGGTTCCGTTGGGGGGTGGAGGCACCAAGCAGTTCGTCGTCTTCGACCGAAGCAAGGTGGACGACGTGGAACGACTTCTGACCTCGAAGTTCGGCCAGAACCACAATGTCCGACCCGAATTCATCATGTCCCGGCGACGGGAAACTCTGTACCGACTCGGGATGAACAACGTGAAACTTCAACGCCGTGAATCCCTGTTGCGTCTCGCCCGCGCCGCCGGTGTCAAACGGTATTCGGAGCCGGTCGATCCCAAGGACATGATGTTCAGGATCGTCGGCCATGCGATGGATCATCCCGGCGATCTGGCTGTTTGGAATGCAGCGACGGATGAGATCAACGACCACCACCCCGGAGAACCGTCCGTAGAAGCGTTCCGTCGCTGGCTGGGTGGCGAATCGTGGGTGGACTCGGGGCTGCTTGATGCAATCGGAGTGAAGAACAATCAAGCCGGTTCGATTTACACGATGGTCGGACCAGAAATTTTGTCAGGGAGGACTGATCTGGCGGCGGAAGTTCGTCCGGTACGGGGATCGCACGCTTCGGGCGACGTGTATGCCGACCGGAAGCCGATCCCGATGTTTGCTAAGAACCGTGGCGATTCCATGTGGCATCTTCGCAAATGGGCACATCCCGATAGCGGTTGGGTCACATTGGCGGACAGGAAGGGTCGGGGGAGGAATATCAAACCTCCACAACAGTTCACATCGGAGCAAGTAGCAAGGCAGGTGTACGCCACGGATGGGCCGAAAGGATTGATCCACATGATGGTCGGATCGCACCATTGGCGTCCGGAGAAGAACACCGATCAAGATGGGAACTTTACGACACGGGATGGGGTGCCCGACGTTCGTAACTCTCGGAAGCGTGAGTTGCTGCTGAAGCTTGCCCGTAAAATCAATGGTATGCGGAAGTACAAACTGATTGTTCCCGAAGAACAAAACCTGTTTCCGGAAGAACGGGACATCATCATCGGAGGATCACCGGGCAAACAGAAGAAATACGTCGAGCTGGTCGGTCAAGGATTGAAAGACCGGTCGGGAGACATGCCCGGCTTGAGCGAGATCAAGTCTCTCGCGGAAGTTGGAGAACCAGTTCGTGGTTCCTACGAGGAAATGCACAAGTTCGTATCCCACTTGATGAGGTCTCCGGGGGATGCCAATCGGTGGGTCATGGCGAATGCGGTACTGTCTCCGCAGACGCCTTGGGAACAACACACGGCAGGCGCGGTGGAAGCACTCGGGGTGTGGCACGCCGCTGGACGCCCCACAGATGCAAAGTCGTTGGAAGACTTGTTCGGTAGGACGCAACGAAACGAGAGGGGGACGTTGCAACTGGATAATCGGTTTCCACGAAAGTACAAAGGTCCAGACCTGTATTCCGGGTACAAAGCGGAACAACTCAAACGGATTTTCTCGGCAGATCAAGGTGAGTCCGAAAACGTGGGGTTCGGAGACTTCGGGGGTGGTGAGGGACTGAAAGTTCCAAACTTTGGGATGGCATTCGTTGATCCCCGAGGTGTTCCTGTCGATACGCACATGGCGAAACTTTTGTCCAATCTCGATGAGGGATTCTCCCGAAAGTTGGTGGAAAAGATCGTCCGAGGAAGCCACCCCGACAAGGCGATCAACTCAGCACTTCTTGATAGCCAAAAGGGTCTTGCCGGAAAAAAGCACAATTGGCCTTATGCGATGGCATATAAAACCCTCATCAACAAAGCCGCAGCGGACCTTGGTTGGGAGCCGAGGCAAGTGCAAGAGGCGGTTTGGACGACAATCGTCGGGGTGATGGTGGCGAAACACCTCGGCGCGGGTCCGAAATCCCACGAGATTCTTAAGTACCTGAGCCGAAAAGCGATTCGGGGAGGGTGGAGCTTGGAGGCGATTATCAGGCGTCCGGAAGTGCTTCGCGATCTCGAACGTCTCGGGATTTCGTCCAAGAGGATAACCAATGCAATCGCTTCTTCCGCAAAGTACCACGAGTCCGTCTCACGAGGACCGAGTCGCACGAGCGATCCGTCCGCTCTTGAATCTGCTGCTGCCCGCCTCGCTGGAGAAGTCCCATCCGCAGGAAGAAACATTCGGGATGTCATCGTTCGAGGGTCGAGGAAGTCTCAACTTCGCCCGCCACGGTGATCCGCAACGGTACGCCAAGCTGGACTCCCGTCACGAGGCCCATCCGCTCGTACAGGGCTTTCCAATCGAGACCGCGCTCCGCCACCTCGCCAACGACCCCAACAACCATCCGAACATCCGGGGGTTGGCGAAAGTCGCAGTGGTAGGCGGCAAGAACGGGGATGGGTCCGTCATCCCCACCGCGTTATGGGCTCTGCATGACGAGCTGCACGAACACAACCACCCGGCGAAGGACTGGTACAACTGGATGAACGCGGCCGACAAGATCGGTCTGGACGCACACACATACCGGGCGTTGAAAGAGCATGCTATTAACAACTCCCATGCCGGTTTGAATACGGACGCATGGCATAACCAGCCTGAAGGCGTTGCCGTTCGTATCCACAGAATCCCCCACATTAACCCGGCAATCAGGACGGGACCGACTGCTGAGGAACACGCTGCCGTAGTGCGTCGGGTCCAAGAGCTTCAACCTCATGCGACTGATAAGGACATAACCGAGTCCATCCATCGCCACGCCTACCGAGGGCATAAGATTTGGCGTCAACGTGAAATGGCAATTACCCCAGAACAAGAATCGGAGTTCGCGGCTCACGACCTGAACAAACCCAGAGATTTTGGGCATAAAAGACGGTCGCAGTCGGACGGACCGGATCAAGTGCGAGTGGCGATGGGTACTATCGGCGGATCAATGGCCGCAATGGAGAAAGCCACCCGCTACTCCCGCATCCTCCGGCGACTGGCTCGACGGGCGGGGGTCGAACCTTCCAGCACGGAAGGTTTGAGGCGTTATCAGATGGTCGCGGGGGACTTCCTCGACGCGCTCCGCCGCATCCGGTCCTCGGACCAGCACGCGATCCGGGCGACAACGGAGCAGATCGCGGCTAAGCTCGGGCTCAAGCCCGCTTCCACCGTGGACGCTCTCCACAACAGCCCGGCGTATTCGGTCCCCGGTGTGGCACAGGCGATCTACGCCAACGCCCCGCCCGAGAGCGTTCATGCGGCGGCAGCGTGGTACGGTTTGACCGGCAACATCCCCGGTATGGCGGTTTTCCATGTCCGCCCGGACGGTCCTGACATGCTGCACCGCTTCCGGATGCAGGGGTCGGGCCATGACATGCTCCAGAAGCTCGACAAGGCGGGTCTGACGGATCGCGTCCTCGTCCCGCACCGTAAGGGTTTCGACTTGTTGATTCCCGACCGGGGTGGGAAGATGCGGGACCGGGTGAAAGACTTCACGCAGCGGCAGAAGACGGAGCTGCAAACGTCGAGGGGCCATTTCAAGCTCATCGGTGCGGCAGATCAAGCCAAGGCCCGTGAGATGTTCCGGGACACGATCACGGATCAAGAACGGAAGGCGGTATAACGTGCCTGTCATCGGCGGCAACAACCCGACTGCGACCGTCACGGTGCCCGTCCCCACACCTGCACCGATGAAGAAGCCCAAACAACCGCAACCTCAAGCGGCTCCGCAACCGGTCCCGGCCAATCCGGAAAGCGGGCAACAGGATGTTCCGCAAGGGATGCCGCCAGTGCCGATGGTCCCGCAACTGCCGGAACCCCGCGCCATCATCCTCCCGTGGGCACCTCCGCCGTCCGGCACGCCCCGGTCGGTGATGCGGAAGAAGCGGTTGCGGTACGCTTTGAATGAGAACTATCGAGGGGAACATACCGCTCCGGATTCAACGTCCGGCGCACCGCTCCACGACGTGACCGCCAACGGAATTTATCCGGAAGACGTGTACTCGCCGCAAGGTCTGCGGTACTACGGCACGGGCGACGACCCCGGTGACACCAAGATGCACGCCAAGATCAATCGACTTCGAGGCAAGCCCAAGAAGATGATCCTGATTTACCGGGCCATCCCTCACGGACTCAAGGGAGCGAAGATCAACCGAGGTGATTGGGTCACACTGTCCAAGAAGTACGCGATGGATCACGGTCGGTCGGCACTCAACGGCAAGTACAGGATTCTGTCCAAGATCGCTAACGCCCAAGACGTATTCACCAACGGTGATTCATGGCATGAATGGGGGTACGACCCTGTTCGAGGGCGTGAGATGGAACCCGAACAGCTTCAACGCTATTCCGCCGCCGACGACGACATGGACGGGAACCGCAAACCGATTCCACAGTCTCCGATTGAAATGTGGCATGGTAGTCGGAGGTGGGATGGCAACCCCGAGGTTCGCGCTCCCAAAAAGGGACGCTACGAAGCCGGGCCGGGCATATACATGACCACCAATTTCCAAACGGCACAACGATACGCCAAAGGCGGCGGTTCAACGATGTTGTTTCACCTCGACCCGTCGTTGAAGTTCGCTCATGATGTTCTTATCCCCAAACACGAAGCCATTAGTTTTGTCAAATCTGCGAAAGGCATTCGCAACCGGAACAAGATCATTTCGGACATTGAATCTAACTCCAGTCGTCGAAACTCCGAGTCAGTCAGTGCCGAAGTTATCAATAACCTGTTTGTCAATCACGAGGCTGCTTCCGGGAACGCCGGATTGCAGCTGGTCGATTTCCTCAAGAGCAAAGGTGTAGACGCGATTTTCCACCCGCATTCATCTCAGGAACACTGGATTGCGCTTATCAACCCCAAGAAGGTGTTGAAGTGGACGAAGATGCCGTCTAAGGATGTTCCAACTAACAGGTATAATCTACCGTTGGTCAAGAAATACTCCGCAAACGATGACGACGGGCTCGATTTCGGCATGGACTCGATGTACCCGGAAGGGACGGAACCCCTGCATCGTCCGCCACCGAAAGAGGACATCACCGGGCGACGACGCAAACAGATTCTCATGCAAATGCTCGAAGCGGCGAAGAAGGGACATTACGACCCTTCCGGGATGACGCCACGGGACTACATCAGGGAGATGGAAGGCCCGAAGGACATCGAACCGGGTCAAGGTCAGGTCTGGATGAGCGATCCCGAGGACGAACTGCCGCCGGACGAGCCGACCAAGATGGGTCGGAAGATAGAGTATCCTCTACGCATGGCACACGATCCGGTTGACATAACCGAAAAGATGTTTCAGCATGTCCAGAAGAATCCGGGTGATCTCACTGCGCGCAACGCACTGGCAGACGAGCTAGAGGATTCAGGACACCCGCAGTCGGTGATCGACAATCTCCGGTCTTCTCATCAACTCTGGATCGGCAAGAGTCCTATGGGGCTCATCAACGCCATACCATTTGCTTCACTCGATCACTTGAAGCAACCCGGACATTGGCCCGGATATCCAATGTACGCCGAACTGTTTCACACTCATCAAAGAGGTTACGCCCGCCCCGGCAAGATCGCACCGGCGTTGAGAGTACGGCCATCGGGTAAGCTACAAACATGGAAGACCCGGCCCGGTGAGTTCCGATTGCCGGTGAAACACGGTATGTACCAAAACGGAGAGATCACCCATCACAACTTCCATGAATGGCTGATCGACGATCCAACTTCGGAACCCACATGACTTCGATTCACTTTCACTACGCGGTGGATGGCGGTTGTTCCTTCCACCGTGCCCTTCAACCCGTCCGTTTCTGCCACGACGATCTGATCGAACAGGGCATTCAACTCTCGGTGGGCCAGAGTCTACGTGACGATGTGGACTGGCTGGTGTTTCACTCGCTGCCCGGAAACTCCGCCACCCTTCACGAAGTCCTCCGTCTCAAAAGGAAAGGAGTCAAGCTCTGCTGGTCGCTCGATGACGACCTCGCTGCGATTCCGGACTGGAATCCGGCTAAGATCGGCGAGGATGGCATGGTCGTGTTCGACATCATGGCCCTCGCAGCAGACGCCGTGATCGTATCCGTTCCTGAACTTGGTCGAGTGCTGTGGGATAGATGTAATG
>Ga0172362_10004684_pt1 | contig 11860 bp, 10 predicted proteins | sample LakKivs1_kivu2a2_FD_114534 | JGI IMG/M metagenome (GOLD analysis project Ga0172362, IMG submission 114534) | Sediment microbial communities from Lake Kivu, Rwanda - Sediment s1_kivu2a2 | ecosystem: Environmental > Aquatic > Freshwater > Lake > Sediment | place: Rwanda: Western Province, Lake...
AGCCTTCGCAACTAACCCTATTCACCTTGCCGTGTACCGAGACAAACCTATGATAGAGCGGCGCCTGAAGATTACCTTTGAGGCCATGTTCAGACATGCACCGGGCAGGTGCTTCGTCTCCGAACTTGACGGCCAGATTGTGGGAGGTATGAGGATAGTGAAATGGCCTGATTGCCAGCGTACCGGTCTGAAGGTGGTCCCGGCGGTTCTGAGGGCGGCTGGGGGACCGCGCCCGCTGATACGGGACATGAAGCGCATACGTGCGTGGAAAAGGCATGACCCCGGGCGACTACATTGGCATCTCGGGCCAATTGGCGTCGCGCCGGAACTTCAACACAGAGGAATAGGAAGTCACTTGATGCAATTCCTTTGCGACCTCACTTATCAGGATGGAATGGAAACCTATCTTGAAACGGAGAGACCCGAGAACGTGCCTTTCTACGAGCGATTCGGTTTCAAAGTAGTGGAGGATGAAGTGGTCGTCGGAGTCAAGAACTGGTTCATGCTGCGTCCCGGCAAGCCTAACAAATAAAACAGTGTCCCCCGTCCCTCCCTAAGCGAGAGTCCCGTCATGTTGACAGCGTCAGCCGAGTAGTTTATGGTATGATTTCATACGTATTTGCCAAAGGGGGTTAGAGTGGCCAAGAAGAAAAGAATGAGTAGTAAGACCAGAAAGACCAGGAAAACCACTAAGACCAGCAATAGCAGGAACCGGTTGATAGGAATCGTTGCGGCATGTGTCATAGTCACCATCGTCGTTTTGGTTATATTGTTGTCCGGGCGCAGTCCGGTGGTCACCATCCCTGACCCGGGTCTGGAGACAGCTATAAGAGATGCACTGAACAAACCGTCAGGAGATATTCATGCGGCCGAACTTGCTCGCCTGAAGACCCTCGAGGCTACTCATGGTGGAATCGAGGATTTGTCGGGGCTTCAGTACTGCACCGGTCTGGAACACCTATTCCTCGAGAACAATAACATAACCGACATCTCGCCCCTGGCCAGCCTCACCAACATCGTGGAACTGGGTCTCGGATCCAACCGTATACGTGATATCTCGCCCGTAGCGGGCCTCACCAACCTGGATAATCTCGAGCTTGACTCCAACCAGGTAACCGATATCTCTCCGCTGGCCAGCCTGACCAACTTGTCAGGCATCACCCTTGGCTTCAACCAGATGAGCGATATCTCGCCCTTGATCGACCTCACTAACCTCACAGTCGTCTATTTCAGTTCCAATCAGATAAGTGACATCTCGCCGCTGGCCAACCTCACCAACTTGGGAATCCTCTACCTCGACTCCAACCAGATAAGCGACACCTCGCCGCTGGCCAACCTCACAAACCTGATAATCCTCAATCTCGACTCCAACCGGATAAGCGACATATCACCTCTAGCCGACCTTGTTAAGCTCAAGTACCTCAGCCTCGCGTCTAATCAAATAAGTGATATCGGGCCCCTACTAGAGAATACGGGCTTCTCCTCCGGGGATACTATCAGTCTAAATACGAATCCCCTGAGCTCAGACTCCGTAAATATATACATACCTCAACTCGAGGCGAGGGGTGTGACTGTCGATCACTAGACTACTGAAGCTACTACTGGCAAACATCGCCGTGCTCGTTCGGCGATAGATAAACTGAGGTTGCCGGGATTGTATCGGGGGCAACACGTGAATCCTCTCTGCATTTCCTCGAACGACGCGTGGATGAGCCACGAAGCTATTATGCTGTTCGTCTTCTGCATGACATAGCCCAGAGCCAGCCCAAGGGGCAGAAGCAGCGCCATGAGCGGGAAGAGGTTCTGCTCAGCAGTTCCAGTTTCTTCAGAAACAGGCCCCGGAACAGTAGTCCTTCGTTGAACCCATTGGCCAACACAAATAGCAGTATCCAGCGAATCCAGGGAATGACCTCGGGCAGACTTAAAGAGCAACGTGACGCCAGCCTTGTCAAGCCTGGACGAAATTAGCTATGATGGGAAGTGACTGACGGAATAGGACTGCAGGAGCGACCATTCGCTCCCCAGGCTAAGAGATGAAAGTATTCAATACGCTGGCCGGACAAAAAGAGGAGTTCCAGCCGCTCGGCGAAGTCGTGAGCATGTATGTCTGCGGGATTACCGCCTACGACCACAGCCACATCGGGCATGCCATGGCCTACATAATCTTCGACGTTGTCAAGCGCTATCTGAAATTCAGGGGCTATAGCGTGAAGCACGTACAAAACTTCACCGACATAGATGACAAAATCATAGAGCGCGCCAATAAGCTGGGCATACCTCCGTCAGAGCTCGCAAGCAGGTATACCGACGAGTACCTGGCTAGTATGCGCGCGTTGAATGTGGAGCCGGCCGATATCTATCCCAGGGCAACCGAAGAAATAGCAAAAATCATCGAGATTATACAAAGTCTGGTTGCTAAGAGCTACGCATACGAGTCTGATCGAAGCGTCTACTTCCGCGTCAGAAACTTTCCGGGCTACGGCAAACTCAGCCACCGCAATCTGGCAGACATGATTGCCAAGGAAACATCCTGTGAAACAGGCAAAGAATATCCGCTGGATTTTGCCCTATGGAAAGCTTCAAAACCCGGCGAGCCCTTCTGGGATAGCCCCTGGGGAAAGGGCAGGCCGGGCTGGCACATGGAGTGCAGTGCGATGGCGCTCAAGTACCTGGGTGACACCGTTGACATTCATGGGGGTGGACAGGACCTTGTCTTCCCTCATCATGAGAACGAGATAGCTCAATCGGAAAGCTTTACCGGGCGGAGTCCATTCGTTCGATACTGGCTGCACAGCGGCCTGATGCAGCTGAACAAACAGAAAATGAGTAAGTCCATCGGCAACCTGGTTAATATCAAGAACATACTGGAGCGCTTTAGCCCGGATGCCATCCGCCTCTTCATCCTTAGCTCGCACTACAGGAGCCCACTTACCTATAGCGACGAGGCCTTGAAAGCAACCGAGACGAGCGCCGAGAGATTGCGGTCTGCGTTGACGCGCCGGACCGGCGTGGATTCAGGGGCCGCCGCGCTCGATGCGAAACCTTTCGAACAGGAATTCGTCGAAGCCATGGACGACGACTTCAATACCGCCCAGGCAATAGCAGTCCTTTTCAGATTATCGAAAGAAATCAATCGGGGCGGCGAGGAAGGCCTGAACATTACGGAAGCTCAGCGAGCCCTGTTGAAGCTCGCGGGCGTTCTGGGACTTACTCTGAAGGAAAGGGCCACGACAACATCCCAAGCGGAACCGTTTATAAGTCTCTTGGTATCCACGAGGAATGATTTGCGCCAAAATCGGCAGTGGCAGCTAGCCGACGACATTCGGAAGAGGTTGGCCGATCTAGGCGTGACACTTGAAGACACGCCTCAAGGAACAACCTGGAAATACGAGAGATAATCACGACCACGTTCGGAGAACCGGCCAGATTATTGTCTATGAGCGACGTGCCTTAATCCACGCCTGTCGCTTTTCTTCGGTCTTCAGCGCAAGTTTGTCCAGTTCTTCAGCAGCCTGGCGCGAGGCCGTTTTTCTGGGTGTGTAGTCGTATCGCCCGGATCCCCTCCATGTGACTCCGCAACACTTGCCCAGCCTATCATGGTATTCCTTCTCCGCAGCCAGATATGCGCTTAAGGCCTTGTTCACCGTTTTCCTCTTTGCCTCTGCCCACCTTGGGCCATTCCACCGGGTGGAACGACATTTCGGACACCGCTTTGGCTCACGTTCAAAGCGGGGCGTCCACGAGTGACCGCATTGCGCACAGGTCTGTCTGGGGCGTGCAGTGCCTGAGTTCACGTTCCTACTATAATGACGATGCCTGGGTGTTGTCAATGCTCTCCTCCGGACGGTGAACTGGAATAGCCCCCTTGTGCATCGTTCAAAACAGGACTATGATTGGGGAACAAGTCGGCGGAGCTGCAGAGGCGGTCAGATGTTTCGGAGGTTCGGGTTTATCAGGCGGGGCTGGTTCCTCATATTCATCGTCGGGTTGGCGCTGTTCTTTGCCAGCGAGCAGATACTGGTATTTACCAGCAATCCGAACTTCATCCCCACGGTCATTCTCCTCGGTGCCTTTCTTGTGCCATTGACATTTGTCACATTCATCTTTGAATACGAGCCTGTCAAGGACGTCCCTCTGCCCACGGTAATAGTCTGTTTTCTCTGGGGTGGCGTCATAGGGCTTGCTGCGGCCGGGTTAATTGAATATGCAACACTGCAAAACCTGAACTTTGCCTCGCTGCTTGGCGTGGCCGCGATAGAGGAAGCAGTCAAGTTGATTTTCCCCCTTGTGTTGTTCTTCAGGGGACGCTACCGCCAGGAAGCCGACGGCCTGCTTTTCGGCGTCAGTTCGGGCATGGCTTTCGCGGCCCTGGAGACGATGGGCTACGCATTGGTCGGCCTCCTGGGCGCGCAGGGCAGCGTCAGTAATCTGCAGAACATACTTTTTGTTCGCGGCCTCCTCTCCCCTGCCGGGCATGCAGCCTGGACCGGAATGATGGGCGCCGTCATCTGGCAGCAGCGGGCACGGGGTCGTTCGATACTGAACGGCGCGGTCTTTGGGACATTTCTGCTGGTTGTCATACTGCACGCCTTGTGGGATTTCTTTGATCTGCTCCCGCCGCAGCCTGTGGCTCTGGCCACCATCTCAGTCGTCGGAAACGTGGCCATTGCCGCAATAAGCCTGGGCCTTCTCGCCCGACGGATACGGGAGTCAGTTCGCGTCGCGTGACCTTACCAGATGCGTATGGGCTTGGCCATGTGAGATGCCGACTCAAGCCACAGGTTCGACCAAGCTAGGGCAAGCCCACAAACACTATCACCACGTCCGCTATTACCATCACAACACCAGAACCAGCAGACCAATTGTCACCTTCCTGCTCATATGTCAAATCTCTCCAGCGGAATCACTTGCTATCACACAGAACGTCTCGGGAGAAAAAGCCTCGTCCGACTCTCAACTCATGGGATTCGCTCAGGGACGGAAGCTATTTGGCAACAGGGAGGGTGAATGAAAAGCACGACCCTTTTCCCAGCTTGCTCTCCACTGTGACCCGTCCGCCGTGGGCTTCAATCAGCCGTCTGGCAATAGTCAGGCCTAGACCGCTGCCCCCGGTAACCCTGGCCCGGGATTTGTCCACCCTGTAGAAGCGCTCAAAGATATTAGGCAGATCTTCGGCGGGAATCCCCTCGCCCGTGTCCGCCACGCTGACCTCGACCCAGCCGTCAAGCTCGGCAGCAGCCACACTGATGCTGCCTCCCTTCGGAGTGTAGGCCACCGCATTTTCCAGAAGGTTGTGCAGCACCTGATTGACTCGCTGCCAGTCAATCTTGACCAGAGGCAGACCGTCGGGCAGGTCAAGCGATAGGGATATCTCCTTCGCCGCCATCTTGGGCTGCCAGGGACTCACGGCTTGCCTCACCAACTTGGCAACATCCTCCGCCTGAAAGGCTAATTTGAGTTCACCAGCTTCGGCCAGACTCAACTCCTGGAGTTCGTTGACCAGCCGTGACAAGAGTGCCGCCTCCTCATTTAGGGAACGGATGGTGGCGGCATTTGGCTTCATAACTCTATCGCGAATTGCCTCCAGGTAGCCCTGGATATTCGAAAGCGGAGTCCTCAACTCGTGGGCGACATCGGCAACCATGTTGCGCCTTAGCTGCTCAGTATGCTCCAGATTAGACGCCATCGTGTCGAAGGCCCGGGCCAGTTCAGCGACTTCCCCCTGGCCCTGGACTTGGACCCTTTGTGATAGGTCTCCACGACCTAATCGCCTGGCAGCTGTGGCCAGGACGCGGACGGGTGACGTTATTCTCCGGGACAGAAAAAAGGTCAACACCAGCGCGATGGCAATTGCCAGCGAGCCTCCGACTAGGAGAGAGCGATTGATTGACGCAGAGATTCTTAGAAATGGAGCAACATTTTCCTCGGCGTCCGGGTCAGGAATCATGTAGAAACTCCCCAGAATCCGGTTTCCCAGAGCCAGTTCGATGGGGTTCTGTTGGGAGCCGGTATAATTCAGACCCAGAAACTCTCCTTTCGAATCACCTACGACCGTTCCGTTAACGGCAACCAATATAATGTGCGTCCCTGAGAACCTTGCCGTGTCTGTAACTGTGGATTGGACGTAGTCCCAGCTTGAATTGTGGCCCAAATAATATAGATATAGCGTGCCCCGTATTTGATCCGAACGATATTGAGCGCTCATCGCCCTGAAATCCTGCATTTCGGCGGAGATGCGCTCAGTGACGAAGAGGTATATTGTGCCAACAGTCACGAGTATTATTGCGGCGAAAATCACCGACAGTCGAAACCATAACCGGTGTATCATTGCTCCGGCCCCATGAATTTATAGCCAACGCCGTATACAGTTCTTATGTATTTCGGGTGAGCGGGGTCTAATTCGAGCTTCTTGCGCAGGTTGAGTACATGAACATCAATGGTGCGATCGAAACCTTCAAAATCGTAGCCCAGAGCTTCTTCGATAAGGTTTGCACGACTGAAGACCCTGCCAGGCTCCCTGGCAAGAACTCCCAGTAGCTTGAACTCGACGCTGGTCAACTCCAGTGGCTTGCCCGCAAACCAAGCCTCGTGTTTAGCAAAGTTCATGCTGAGCTCCCCGCTCGTAATCTCTTCAGGACCACGCTCTCCCGGGAGACGCCTTAGCACGGCCCGCACTCTGGCGGCCAGTTCCCTGGGGCTGAAAGGCTTGGTCACATAATCGTCCGCACCCAAGTCCAGACCCGTTAACTTGTCCTGGTCGATGGTCCGGGCAGTGAGCATGATGATCGGCACGTCAGATTCGTGTCGCAAAGTGCGACAGACCTCGAATCCGTCGAGGTCCGGCAGCATCAGGTCAAGAACGATGAGATCCGGAGAGCCCGTACGGGCCAGATTCAGAGCTTCGACACCGTCGTAGGCAATCAGGGTCTCGAAGCCCTCCCTCTCCAGGTAGAGTTTCACCAATTCCACTGTCTTTGCATCGTCGTCAACCACCAAGACTTTCTTGCCTGCCATCCCTGACCTCCTGTCATTCTTGAGTCTGCATTAATCTTATGAAGAAAATGTTAAGGAATTATAACGAAAGACTTCGTTCGAGCCCATTTCTACCTGGCAAATTGCATGGCCCGTGGCTTTAATGCGGGTCGATGAATTCGTGGCCGGACAGCTAAGTATACACCAGTTCCTGCTTCAGCACTTCTTGATTGACACCGCTGCTTGGGCGAACTATAATCCTGTTCGGAGCACCACACAGGAAATGGGAACAAAATCCCGTCCGGACCCCGACCATGACACTTTGCGGGTCGCTATTTCGGTTAGGCGGTGGTGAGGCCTGCTTTAGCACGGGTTTGAGACGTCTGTACCTCACGTCGCAACGGACGTGGGGTTTTTGTTTGTCTTTACCACTAGCCGGGTGCCCGTGAGAGACTCTGCGCGTACTGCGGTCAGGCCTGCGGGGCAGGATAGAGAACCGTATGACTAAAGGGAAATCTAAGGAGACAGTCATGAAGGCCAGCGACAGTGAGAGGAGACCCTGGGTGAAGCGACTGGACATGCTGAGAAAGGCGGCCACGGAAAAGGGACTGGATGCGGTTTTGCTTTCTCAGCCCGAGAACCGCCGTTATCTATCAGGATTCACAGGCTCTGCCGGGTGGCTGCTCATTTCAAGGCGGAGCGCCATCCTGGCTACAGATTTTCGCTACGTAGAACAAGCCAAGGGGCAGGCGCCGGATTTCGAGATTGTGCGAACCAAGCGAGAGCTGCGCGACTGGATTCCCGACTTGCTCTCCGGTTTGGGTTGCCATAGGCTGGGGTTTGAGGCTGATTTTGTCTCGTACGAAGGGCACCAAAAACTCGGCGAAGCAATAGCCGGCAAGGTCAATGACGTCGAGCTTGTTCCTATCACGGGCATGGTGGAGCGACTTCGTTCAATAAAGGAACGGGAAGAGCTGGCGTTTATCGGTAAAGCAGTGGACCTGGTTGACACCGCCTTTGAGCAGTTGAGGACTATGATTCATCCCGGGTTAACGGAAAAAGCAATCGCCTGGGAGCTGGAAAAGATACTTCGCGAACGGGGCAGCGAAGAGATGCCCTTCGAGATTATCGTCGCTTCGGGCCCAAATTCAGCCTTGCCCCATGCTCGACCGACCGAAAAAACCGTCTCTTCGGGCGAGCCCCTGTTGATTGACGTGGGGGCGAAAATCAACGGCTATTGCAGCGACTTCACCCGTACCCTGTTCTTGGGGAAGGCTGGCAAACCCCTCGAGAAGGTCTACGACATAGTCCTCAAAGCCCAGGTCAACGCAATCGAGGGAATCGAATCAGGTATGAATGCGGCGCAGGCGGATGGACTGGCTCGAAACGTGATTGAACAAGCCGGTTATGGCGATGTCTTCGGGCACGGCCTGGGGCACGGCGTGGGCCTGGCCGTGCACGAGCTTCCCATGGTCGGGCCGAGCTCTTCGGACACGCTTGCGGACGGCATGGTCTTCACCATAGAGCCGGGAATTTATCTCCCGGGACAAGGCGGTGTTAGAATTGAGGACACGGTAGTTATGGAAAATGGCAAAGTCAGAGTCCTCACGAAGACGAGTAAGGACAGATACCTGTCGGCTGATAGCTGACACCTGATGCCCATATATTTAACTGGGAGGTTACCGAAATGATTGATGCCGGAGAACTAAGAAAGGGGGTCGTTCTAGAACTGGATGGTGAAATATACCAGATACTGGAGTATCAGCACGTCAAGATGCAGCAACGGCAGCCCGTGGTCAAGCTGAAGCTTCGCAACATTCGCACCGGCAATTTCACGGAGAAGAACTTCCAGTCCGGCGACAAGGTAAAAACCGTGTTCCTGGAGCATCGTCCCGTCCAGTACCTTTATAAGGATGGCGACCTATTTTACTTCATGGACAATGAAAGCTACGAACAGATAATGTTGACCTCCAAGCAGATAGGAGATGATGCCAATTACCTGAAGGAAGGTCAGGTGCTGGAGATTCTGACCAACAAAGGAGCTACGGTCTCCGTCGATCTGCCCGCTTCGGTGGAGCTTAAGGTTATTGAGACGGAGCCTGGCTTCAAGGGCGATAGGGCAACTGCGGGCACCAAGGCCGCCAAAGTGGAAACCGGAGCGACTGTCCAGGTCCCCCTTTTCATCAACACGGGCGACGTCATAAAGGTGCATACCCGGACCGGGGGATATCTGGAGAAAGTCAGCTGAGGTTTGGGTAGACTGTTTGATAAAAGCTGATCTACACGTCCACACCTGCTGTTCTACGGATTGTCTCACACCTCTGGAACGCATAGTCGAGCGCTGCCTGAAACTGGGCATCAATTGCATCGCGGTGGCCGACCACAACACCGTGTCCGGCGCCCTAAAACTAAGAAAAATCGCCCCGTTCAAGGTAATCGTCGCTGAGGAAATCCTCACCCCTGCCGGCGAGATGATGGGGCTCTTTTTGAACGAAACGGTCCCGGCCGGCCTGTCTCCCCGGGAAGCAATATCCCGAATACGAAAGCAAGGGGGCCTGGTAGCTATTCCTCACCCGTTTGGCAGGTCGCTGCCCTGGAAGATTAACACCCTGGTCTCTCCCGAAATACTGTCTCAGGTTGACATCATCGAGACTTTCAACTCCCGTACGCCGCTTTCCAGCAGCATCGCCCGGGCGGCAAAACTGGCCGCCGACACCGGAAAGGCTGCCAGCGCCGGCAGCGATGCCCATACTCTCGGCGAGATTGGGCGCGCATATGTAGAAATGCCGGACTTCGAAGGACCGGACGAGTTCCTGGCGTCTCTGGAACACGGAACGATATTCGGACGGAAATCCAGCTATTGGCCCCATTTCGCCAGCACCTGGGCAAAGATAAGGAAGCGCCTACCGAGGTATTCTTCGAGGAGGTGTCTCGATACAAGTGTGGTAGACTCATGAAGCAACTGGTTTACGACCCGGCCAAATGCGGGACAAGAATGACGATTGTCTGTTTTGTCTCCGGTTCCGGTACCAACTACAGAGAGATAGTGGCGAGGGATGCCAATCACCATTATGTCGTGTTCATGAACCGGCCCGGATGTGGCGGAGTTGCACTAGCCAGAGCAAATAAACACGAGGTAATTGAACTCAGTCATATCCCCTATCTCGAGGCTGCCAGAAGTAAATATGGTCCGTGGAATACGCCGCGAAATTGCCCGGAGAGAGTAGAATACGAACGGACTCTGTGCGCGCTGGTGGAGGGCAGAATCGACGGAGAACCGGACTTAGTGTGTCTGGCCGGCTACGACCAGTGGCTGTCTGATTTCATTCTAGACAAATACTATCCAAGAATTATCAATGTCCATCCCGGAGATACCACAAAAGGCTACTCCGGCCTGCGCTGGATACCCTCGGCCAAGGCCATATTAGCCGGAGACAAGGTTGTAAGATCAAGTCTATTCTTTGCTGACAAGGGGGAAGACACGGGACCGGTGCTGGTGCAATCCAAAGCTCTCGATATAGAACAAACACTGGACAGGCCGGAGCTGGGACCAAAACAGGGGCTGTCAATGCGGTTGCATGAGATAGTTGATTTCGCGGCAGCCCATGACATCAACACCTATGAGGACTTTAAGAAGAAGGCTGGCAAAGAAATACTTGGGATGATGGAGACGATATGTAAGAATCTGCAGGAGGCGCTCAAAGTGTCAGGTGACTGGAAGATTTATCCGTTCGCTGTTCATGACTTGATAGCACGGGGACGTGTACAGATAGATGGTAGGACAGTATACGTGGATGGTAAGCCTATGCCCGGATATGGATACAGGATGGACGATTCGCAGGAGAATCAGGAATCCGGCTAGGCAGGAGGCTGCCGGGTCGGATAGATTTCCTATTCTCGCCTGCCCGTTTCTCGAAAAATCCACACCAGGGTGACAATGATAATCACAGACACAACGATGATGGTTATCAGCCCTGCCTTACTCAGCCCACCGAACGCCTCACCAGCCGCGTGAACTCCAAAGTCTCTCACGACCCACAGTGATGTCAGGGCGATCATCGTCCGGAGTCTCGCAGCTGCTCAGTCCCGGTGCACATCGCATCCGGACAAGGCAGCCGTATGGCCTGGAGCCTCTCAGCCCCGACCGATTCGAGTTTCAGGTGCCGATGGTGAATGCGGCCCCGCTATTTCTTGGCCGGCTTGCTGAGTATCTCGTCTATGATACCGTACTCTACCGCTTGCTCTGCGCTCAGATAGAAGTCTCTGTCGGTATCGTGCGCAATTTTCTCCACCGGCTGACCCGTGTGCTTGGCCAGGATATTGCGTATAGTCTCCTGAATCCTCATTATCTCTCGGGCGGCGATTTCAATGTCCGCCGCCTGTCCCTGGGCACCGCCGGCAGCCTGGTGCAGATGTATGGTACAGTTGGGCAAAGCGTACCTCTTGCCCTTGGTTCCCGCGCAGAGCAGCACCGTGCCCATGCTGGCTGCCAGTCCGACGCAAATTGTCGATACCGGGCACCGCAGAATTTGCATGGTATCGTAGATGGCCAGCCCTGCGCTGATAATTCCACCCGGGCAGTGGACATAGATGTTTATGTCCTTTTCCGGGTCTTCCCTCTCCAGGTACAGGAGCTGAGCAATAATAAGGTTGGCTATCTGGTCATTGATCGGTGTGCCCAGAAAAACGATTCTCTCGCGCAGCAAGAGAGAATAGATGTCGAAAATACGTTCTCCTCGAGCGCTCGTCTCCGTCACTGTGGGGATTATCACCTGAGATACTGTTTCCATTATTCCTCCTTCGCTATATTCGCCGCATCACCAATGGCTACTTGCAGTAACCGGTCCAAAGTCTTCTGAGTGCGCAGAGATTGTTCAATTGATTTCCT
>Ga0172362_10004686_pt1 | contig 11857 bp, 11 predicted proteins | sample LakKivs1_kivu2a2_FD_114534 | JGI IMG/M metagenome (GOLD analysis project Ga0172362, IMG submission 114534) | Sediment microbial communities from Lake Kivu, Rwanda - Sediment s1_kivu2a2 | ecosystem: Environmental > Aquatic > Freshwater > Lake > Sediment | place: Rwanda: Western Province, Lake...
ACGTTCCTGACGGTATTTGTCCGCCACGTTTTTCCAGTAGTCCAAATTAGCAACGAGTGCTTTGTCACTTGTCATCTCCGGCCTCCGCAATGGTCACTGTGTACATACGGCCGTTAACATCGGCTACAACGAATTGGCGCCTGGTGCTTTGGTAGTAGCCCTTGGGGGACAAATCAAGTTTGGTGGGCCCGACGGCCTTGATGACTTTCTCGGCCCGGTCGAGATCAATGTTTAAGGCGCCTGATGCCGCTGCATGCAAAAGTTTGGAGAGGCTGTGTGCAATGGCGTCACAGTAGCTGGGGTAAATCATCTTTCTTCCTTTCTAGATCTCAAGGGCGTCGGAGATGTCTGCTTCGAGGCATTCAATCTCTTCGTCGGATAGCAATTTAACGATATTGACTTCTTGCTTGGCATCGCCGGCCAGAAAAACGCCGACGATGTGAACCTGAGCCGGGAAGTCTGGTTCGAGTTTGAGGCCCCCAGATCCCGGCTCGGTATGACCGGCCACGGCGGGGTAGACCTCAAACCTAATATCGAGCTCGATATTCAGTTCGGTTCGGTACATTTCGTTTCTCTGTACTGGTGGAAGGTACATCTTCTTTCTCCTTTCTTGCCTCGTAGGCGTTGTCAACAAATTTTCTAACAGTCTCCGCACAGGACGGGTCTCCGGCATCAGCGCTTATCTGCTGAAGCCTTGCATAGACGTCTCCTCGGATAGCAACAGACATCCAAGGCGTCTTGCGTCTAGACGGCGAAGGCTTTTTCTTTTTCACAGGTACTACGGGTAGTTCCACGTGCTCTCCTTTCTTTCGCTAAATATACACCATCTTATACACCTGTCAAGGCAGAAAAAAGCCGGGCCCCATGTGGCCCGGCAAAAACTACCAAGGAGACTACATGAAGGGGCCAGGAGAATGAGCCCCAAGCCATCATACCGCCTCGCCCCAGGAAGGGCCAATTTCTACGTCAACTTTGCTGGGTACTTCAAGGTTGACGGCAGTGCGCATAACTTCGGCGGCCTCGTAAGCCTCATCTTTAGTTTTGACGGAAAGGGCGATTTCGTCGTAGACCTGAAGGAGCAGGTTGAACCCGGCCTTGTGCAGGGCCACCATGCCGGCCTTGGTTTGGTCGGCGGCTGAGCCTTGAATCAGGCGGTTCAAACCCTTGTAAGTCATGGCCCGCTTGATCCTTGGTCCGTAGTCCAAGCGCGCTTGTTCGTAGGGGAGGGCCTTGTTGACGCCCCACTCGGTGGGCTCCCACAGGGGAAAGCGGCATTTGCGGCCCAACAGTGTGCGAATGGCGCCGTTGGCCGCGGGGTGTTCAATCCGTTTCATGACGGCGTTGACGGTGCCTCTGAGGAAGGGAACCTTTTGGTGGAAAAGGGTCATCAGTTCGCTGGCCTCTTCTACCGGTAGGTCGAGCTGAGCGGCAAGCTTTGCTTTGCCCATGCCGTAGGTCAGCCCCAGGCCGATGGTCTTGGCTTGCTTGCGGCCGATGCCAGCCATGTCGGCAACCATCTGGTGGAAGTCGGTGTTGGGATCCTGTCGGTAGGCCTCGGCCATGGTCTCGGCTCCGGGAAGGTCGAGCAGAGAGGCGTAATGCACCAGCAGTCTAGGCTCCTGGGAGGAGAAGTCGCAGGCGGCCCAGAGGTCTCCGTCCTCAGGCAGGAACAGGCTGCGGACCATCGGGCCGATAATTTCGTGGCGCGCGGGGACTTGTTGGAGGTTGGGGTTGGCCATGGAGAGCCGGCCGGTGACGGTGCCCCCATCATCCGATCGGAGCTGGTTAATGTGCGGGTGGATACGGCCATCCAATTCAGAAAACTGCAGATAGGGTTGCAGAAAGGTGCCGTAAGTCTTGTTGAGCTCCCGAGCTTCGATGATGAGCTTGGCAATTGGGTGCTCGTGGGTGTCTAAAAAGGTCTTGGTGAAGCTTGGCAGGCCGGTGGTCGTCTTGGGGTAGTCGATTTTAAGGCGATCAAAAGCGATAGCAATGCTTGCAGCGGCCCAGACGTCTACCTTGCTTCCGCCAATCTGAGCAATTTTTGTCAGAAGTTGACCCTCCTTTTCTGACATTTTTTGGACCAGCCGTGAGGCGTGGTCCCTGTTAAATCGGATGCCTTTATGGGTCAAATTGATCAAAACAGGCAAAAGTTCCGTTTCGAGGTCGAAGATGTGCTCGACTTCTTCTTTGCGCAGGACGGTCTTGAAGTGTTGCCAGAGCTTGAGGGTAAGAGTTGCGTCTTGCTCCGCGTAGTCACCGACGTACATGGCCGGAAGCTTCCAAAGTTCTTTTTTGGCGTGAACGCCAAAGTCTGCCGCGGCGTCCTTGAGCCCTTGTTCGGATTTGACTTCTTTAAGATAGTCGAAGCCCAGAGCGTTGAGTGAGAAGCTGAATCGGTTTTCGTCGATCAGCGGTGCTGCGATCATCGTATCGATGATCCTCCCTTGGACTTTAAATCCAGAAGCCAAAAGCCATCCGCAGTCGTAAGCGGCATTGTGCATGACCTTGTCACAGGGAAGTTCAAGAACTTTTCTGACAAATCGTTCAACGATCCCTTGGTCAAGATTCCCTCCACCTTGATGTTTAACAGGATAGTACCCAGACCATCCGTCAACAGCGAAGGCGTAACCAACAATGTAGCCGTCTCTTCTTGGCCATCCTGGGCCGTAGCGTTCCATGTTAGGGTCACATGTTTCGAGGTCAATTGCGATTTCCTTTGCATTAGATAGGTCGGGGAATGATGAGGGAGGAACCCACTCTGTTTGGCGTGGGAACATTGGAATGGTCACAGTCTAAATCCTTTTTGTTCGTCCTTTGGCAGCACCAGGTGCAAAGTCTTGCGAGCTCTGGTAATACCAACGTAGAGAAGTCGGTTGAGGTCATCACTAGAGCGAATGGATTCGTTGACGAACTTGGTTGACAAGTCCATGCGAAGCAGCACGTTGTCTGCCTCTCCACCCTTGGCTCCGTGGATCGTGGATAGTTTGATTGGTACTTTACCAGTGATCTTCGTTCCCCGGCGCAGCATTGCGATGATGTAGTCGCGCTGGTGGTCGCTGATCTTTGTTAAGGCCTCGTGCCAGATTGCTTCATTGAGCAGGCCCTGGGAGTTCTTGAGCTCTTGCATTGAGTAGAGCTTTTCTGGGTCGGCGTGCTTAAGGGTCTTGTACCCATGCTTGACGAAATCTGTGTCGAGGTAGCGGTAGACGTTTTTTAATACAGGATACGAAATCTCCTTACCTTTGCGGAGATTCTCCCACCCAATCACCGCAGAAAGTACGTTCTCTGAAATGCTCCGTTGTCCGTGGCGCTCGTAGAGTAGGCCTTGGCTGCGCAGCCAGTCGTTCATGTCATTGAGCAGGTAATTGGTGCTCGCGAGGATGAGCCACTCTCCGCCTGAGACGTCCACGTGTGTATAGTCATTGTACGTACAAACCTCCCCGTCAAACTGCCGCGGCAGCCAGGTCTTTGGTTGACGGGAGCGAATGCGGTTGACAACGGTATCGGCCAGCTTGTGGACGGTGGCCGGGACCCGGTAGCTTTGGTTGAGGACTTTGATTTCGCCTGGCAAGGAGAGAAAGCTTGCAACGTCTGCGCCGGCCCAGGTGTAGACCGCTTGGTCGTCGTCGCCTGCAATGTAGCCTGTAACGCTACGCGATACAAGTGCGTTGACAATGTCCCACTGCAAACGAGAGAGGTCTTGTGCCTCGTCGATGATGACGGTCTGTAGGTGGGGCAGCCGGGCGGTGTCAAGCAGGAGGTGCTCTAAAAGATCGGTAAAGTCAAGCAAATCTCTGCTTTGTTTGTAGTGCCGGTAGGAGCGCTCGATGTACTCGAAGTGGTGCCACTCGAACTGCATCTTGGTAGAATTGTAGTAAGTCCGCAGGTCCTGTCCCCGGATACGGGCTATATTTATCTCGTTCAACAGAGGGTGGTCTACTTGGGTGACAAAAGACTCGTCCCCGTAGCTCACACTGACTGAAATCCCTGCCTGGTCGGCAAACTCCCGGTAGTGCTCTTCGGACATCATGTCCTTTTGTGTGATGCCCAGGCATTTGTACGCCAAACTGTGCAGCGTGCGAAACCAGGGGAAGTCTTTGTCGGCGTTGAGCTGTGGGAACTTGACTATCGCCCGTTCTTTTGCTTCATTGGCCGCCTTGCGGGTGAACGCAAAGTAACCTATATCAACGGGTAATATTCCACGGTCGAGCTCTTGCTCAACAATGCCGAGCAGGTACGTCGTTTTCCCACTACCTGGGGGACCGAAGATCTTCTTGACGTTCACTGATCAAACCACTCGTCCTGGGTCCAGACAAGAATCGGAGTGTCTTCTCCAACATAAGCGCCTTCGATGTTGAACTCAATAAACTCCCGAGCCTCTTCGCTGGTCATGCCGTCATTCATCAAGTTGTCCCTGATGATCTCAGCATCGTAGACAAGTACTTCTGTTCTTGTGCCGTCTTTGCCCCAGACCAAAGCTGGCCCGAGGATCGCGTTGTCATGTCCGTCAATTTTTAACATCAGAAGGGGCTCCCTTGCTTTTGCTCGTGGGTCTCGAACGGTGCGTTTTGTTTGGCAAACCTTGGCAAGCGCCAGCACCTTGCCGCCCGGCCTTTCAAGAAGAGGGAGATGGGCTCGCCGCCGAGGTCGCGCATTCGCTGCGCCATCTTCGCCGCGGTCAGGCCGGTAAAGCCGTTGCGCTTGAGGTGTGCTTCGAGGTCCTTCATCCGGAAGTAGACCTTGGCCTCGTCTTCGTTAATCCACGGCCGGCCTAGTAGGATCTCGTCTCTGTCCATGGCCTGCTGCAGGTGGGTAGTGAATTCTTCAACAAGGTCGTGGAATCGTCCGGTAATGCTGGTGTCTTCCGAGGCCTCGTGAATGGCTTGAGTCTCCACCATCTCTTTGAGCAAGGCATTGAGCATTCCCTCCCAATCCTGTTTGCGCAGGGTCGGCGGGAAGACGTTTAGCTTTTCAATACAGGCCTTTTGGAAGAGGGCCTGGTTGTGTAAAGAGTCGGTTTCCAGTTCAATGCGCTTGCCGTTGATATCCATGAACCATAAAGGTGGCTCGCTGTTGTACTTCGAGAGCGAAGAGAGTGTGGGCGAGTCCGGGCCGTTTCCCCCAATTCCAAACTTACGGGTTCGGCAAAGGCCGCTGTTGCAGAAGCTGTTGAGCGGGGCGTCCTTGCACTTGTACAAGTAATCCTTTTTGCTGATCTGCCGGATGATGGTCTGCAGTTCGCTAAGGCCAAGCGGAGGGCTGAAGTACTTGTGGTTGTACTCCATGAGCTTGTCTTCCCAGCCAACTACAAAAGATTTTTTTAGAAAAATGCCAACATTAAACAGACCATTATTACGAGTACCTTCAGGAAACCCTTGTGCGCAGAGCGCTTGGAGACAGGGGGGTCCGTCCTTGACAGGATGATCGGGTTCAGCGGGTCCATCAGGTGCCTCCGGGATTCCTTCTTGTACAAAACGCTCGTGGAGCTCGTAAAATTCTTTTAGTGTAGCGGCCGTGCCATCATCTTTAAAGGCATAGCGTGTCCCGTTATCCCCGGCAAAATAGGGAAGATTCAGGAAGTTGCCGGTGTCGCCCCGTTCCACCAGGATTTCTGCCTGCTTGGGGAAGATTTCCCGGCCGGCCTCGCCCAGTTGCGCGGCGCAGGCCTTGAGGTACTTCTGCATCTCGCCCGCGGGCACGGGCTCCTTAGTGAACAAGAAGACGTGCGCACCCCCTGACTTGCTGCGGCATACAACGAGCGGCAGCTCAAGCTTGCGAATCTTTTGGATCAGCCCCACATGGTCGAGCGGATACTGATCAATATCAACACACCCCCAAATGCAGCTGTTGTCTGCACGAATGGGGATAATTCCTAAACTAGGCTCAACACCTTCTAGGTGCTTTACCCAGAGGTCATCGGTTGGCGGCTTGCGCACAACCAAAGCTTTTCCGGCTTGCTTGCCGTTGTCCTTGCTTTTCTCAATTTTGTACGTTCCGTAGGCGATATCTAAGCCGGAAAAAATCGCCTTGAACCGGGTTATATCGGTCATGCTTTCTTCTCGGTTAAATGGCCGGAGCCTGGTTGGGCCCCGGCCTCCTACTTAGAACGGTACTGCGTCGCTTGTTGCAGCTTCGTCTTGATGCTTGACCTTGACCTCACCGGAGCTGATGCTCACGGCGAATGCCTTGGCAGCCTGGTAGACGTTCGCATCCTCAACCGAGGCAACACGCTCGACTTCCCAACCAAACCACTTGCCCTTGTCGTTGGACTCACCAACGGTGGACAGGCGATAGACTTGGCTATACATCGGAGGCGTGTACAAGCCGTTCTTGCCGGGAAGCTTCACGGACATCATCATGCTGTTCCACTTGCGGCTTTTCTTGAGCTGCGTGGATTTCATGACGATCAGGGCAGGGCTCGGTACACCGTTCTCGTCCACCACCATTACGTAGTGGTTTGCGGTGTTCTCGATATAGTTGCCACTTTCCAGGTAATCCTTGTTCTCTCCTGGCTCGCGATGCGTTTTGGAGAGAATATCGCTAGTCGCAGGGTAAATTGCGATTGGCGCTCCGCTTCCACTGCCGCGAGGGGCCCACTCGATGTACTGACGCACGTATGCGCAGGGCACAACGAGGATCCCTTTTTTGCCGTCATATAACTGACCGGTCACGCTGTTGTAAATCATGCCCGGCATCGCCCCGTCCACTTCACCAACTTCAGGCGAAGTGTTAGTCAGAAGGCGCAGGAACGGAAGCGCAAAGTCTTCTTGGCCCATGCCGTCAAAGCCGGCTTGTGCGTCCTCTTCAAAAGTTGATACCAGAGCCAGCGCTGTAGTCTGCTCCTCTTTTACTGCGACGTTTGCTTTACTCATTTGTCGTAATCCTTTTTTCGTTAAACAGATTTAATGACTGCTTTTTGGCCAATGTATGCACCAAAGAGCTCCGAGGGGAACTCGTTGCCTCGTTCCACCATTTCTTTCACCCATGCCTTGAGGGTCATAGGCTCTATCTTCTCGGCTTGATCGGCTGGGTAGCCGTTCGTACCAAGTAGACCCAGTAGACGAACACAAAGCTCGTCTTCGCCACGGCCGAAACGCACGCTGACTGTGTTCTTGATGATGTCATCAAAGCCGTTGTCGCGAAGCCATTGGAAGGCTTCTGCTCTGCGGGCCTCGGTGATCGAAGCGCTGTAGAAGGGCTTGATCGAAACCTCTGAACCGTCATCCATCGTGAATTTCTTCATGCCCAATTCGGTCATGGCCTCGGGGATGGTTTCCTCGGTGAGCTTGCGATATTGCTCCTTGATGCTCTTGAGCAGCGCCTCTTGTTCCTCGATTTCTTTCTCAAGGGATTTTGCCTTGCGGCCAAGCGCCGATACGCTGGAGAGGCTGGTGTCAGCGACCTTAAAGGCCTCGGCGTCTTGCTCAAATAAATTCTGAATGCTCAATTTCTTCTCCTTTCTTAAACAGATCGACTGCAATGGGAATGTACCGTTTTTCACGCTTGTCCCACTTCAGTAGCTTAAATCTACCATGATTTCTGGCAGCTGCAACAGCGCAACATATCCCGATGGCTGATGGATCACCGATGAGGACTAAGAAGTCATCGTCGTTGAACTTCTCAAGCTTACGCTGGATGCGCCTGACGGTGGGGACGATCGAAAACGCAATCTGCGCATTGGGTGGCAGGATTGTTTCAACGTCCCCGTAGTCCATTGCCGGGGTAATGTTGTGTGTCAGTGTTTCAGACACAACGTAGACCTTAGGCACTAGTAGTTCTCCTTTCTAAAAACGAGATGCCAGTGTACACTCCTAAAAACGGCAATGCAAGCCGTTCAGAAAGAGAGAACATGGACGACACTTTTTTACAGACTTATCCATTTAAAAACAAGCCATTCCTGCACCAGCAGGCTTACCTACAGCGCTTTTGGAAAGATCCCGTGGCCGCGCTCTTTGCGGACATGGGCACGGGCAAAAGTTTTATGTTGATCAACAACGCGGCGATGTTGTATGACCGCGGGAACATCAATGCACTACTGGTAGTGGCCCCGAAGGGCGTTTATCGCAACTGGGCAGATTCGCAGATTCCCGAGCACATGCCTGAGCACATTGTCTACAGGCAGGCCATTTGGTCCCCGGCCCCAAAGAAAGCAGAGAAAGAAGCGCTTGACCGGATGTTCGAGGTATCGGAGGACCTAAAGATCCTGATCATGAACATTGAAGCGTTCTCGACTGAAAAGGGAACGAAGTTCGCCAACCGATTTTTGTTGTGCCACAAGGCTTTTATGGCCATTGACGAGAGCACGACAATCAAAACGCCCAGCGCCCGCCGTGCTCAAAATACAGTGCATGTCGGCAAGTTGGCCTCGTATCGCCGCATTGCAACAGGCTCGCCTGTGACCAAAAGCCCGATGGACTTGTACCAACAGTGCGCATTTCTGTCCCTAAATTGCTTGAATTCCCCAAGTTTTTACTCTTTCCAGGCTCGTTACTGCGTGACGGTTGAGCGCAATCTGTCCACCCACAGCTTTAAGCAGGTGGTTGGCTACAGGCGCCTGGAGGAGCTGCAGGAGAAGCTTGACAAGTTCAGCTTTCGGGTGAAAAAAGAAGAGTGTTTGGATCTGCCTGACAAGCTTTACACCAAGCGAGAGGTGGAACTGACGCCCGAGCAGGTTAAGGCCTACGAGCAAATGAAGCTTATGGCCCTGGCTCAGTTCAAGGAGGGCATGACAAGCACTGTCAATGCGCTCACGCAGATTATGCGCCTGCACCAGATCGTCTGTGGTCATATCAAACTTGACAATGGAGAACTAATCACGTTGCCAAACAAGCGAATCGAGGAGCTTTTGAGCATCATCGAAGAGTTTGACGGCAAGATGATCATCTGGGCCAATTATCGCCACGACATTGAGTCCATCAGGCTCGCGTTACAAAAAGAATTTGGCATGAACTCCGTGGCCACCTACTACGGCGAGACACACGCTGATGAGCGGCAGGAGATCATCGATCGGTTCCAGGATCCAAACAGTGAGCTGCGATTCTTTGTTGGCAACCCTCGAACTGGCGGCTACGGCCTGACTCTGACGGCCGCCAGCGTAATGGTCTACTACTCCAACAGTTTTGACCTGGAGGTGCGCCTGCAGTCAGAGGACCGGGCACACCGTATTGGCCAGACAAAAAACGTGACCTACATTGACCTGATCGCTCCCAAGACGGTGGACGAGAAGATCGTGCAGGCCCTGCGCAGCAAAATTGATATTGCCAGCCAAGTGCTGGGAGAGGAGCTCAAAACATGGTTGATTTAATCCCAGTCAAGAAGTTGTACAAGTACGAGTCCCTACAGCGGATAGATACCGAGCAGGGCCGGCGCTATGTGTACGGCGATGAGAAGCTGCCAAGTGTGACCACAATTTTGTCCGGCACGAAGGACAAAGCAGGCCTTGACGCGTGGGCCGAGAGGGTTGGTCAGGAAAACGCGGAGCGTATTAAAAACGAGGCGGCCACGGTCGGCACCCACATGCACAACGTCATCGAACGGATGATCGCCTACCGGGACCTGCCGCGGCCTACGTCCTGGCTCATGTGTAAGGGGTATGAGATGGGCTACCAGTTGATCAACACCTACTTCCAGAACCTCAGCGAAATCTGGGGCTCGGAGGTCAGCCTGTATTACCCCGGCAAGTACGCTGGAACCACCGACTTAGTCGGAGTCTATCGAGATCGCCCGGCGATAGTTGACTTCAAACAGTCGGTCAAGCCCAAACGCGCGCAGTGGATTGAGGATTACTTCCACCAGCTCGCCGCCTATGCCCTGGCCCATGACATTGTGCATGGAACTTCAATCGAATTTGGGGCAGTTTTGATCTCCGTGCAGGACGGAAGCACGCAAGAATTCACTACTACGGGTAGTGAATTTCAGCGCTATAAGGACGAGTGGCTAAAACGGGTTGAGCAGTATCACCGCGGCTGATTGAGCAGCGGGCTGATCGTATCCATCGGAAACAATGACTGGAACATCGCCCGGCTTTGCGTAGGGGCCTGTGGTCCCCGAGCCGCGGGCGCTGCAGAAGCAGCCGGTGGTCGTGGCCCTTGGCCCGTGAGGTTTGGCACACCACGGGTGGGCGGTGCCGGAGGCAGTTGACGAAGCATCTGCGCTGCGGTCGGTCCAGTTACCTCACTGGTTAACATTTCCTGGATTTCTAAATCCGTTGGAGGAGCGCTTTGGTTAAAGTAATTTGTCGTCGATACTGCTAGGGGAGCAAGGCCGTTGCGCTCCATAGACTGTATCACTCGTTTGCCAATGTTAAAGAAAGAACGCTGGTTATAAGCCTGGCCTCTTTCCAACAAGGAAGCCATGAACTCGGGGTCCTTTGCTGCTTTTTCAAGAATTTGCCGTGTTTTCCCGATTGGCATATCTTCAAATAACTTTTTAAAGGTTCGAACGCCGGCTCCTGCAGCAACAATAGATCCAGGCCCTTTGGGGGCTACAGTAGAGGCTACATTCGTTCCTGCTAATCGAATGGCTAAGTCCTCAAGTGGATTGATTGTGTTTAAGGTTTGAACAAAGCGTCGAGTTCCCATCGCTTCTTGAGTGCGCCCGATGGTGTCTACTATTTTCTTTAAACGAACCATTTCGGCTGTGTCCGCTAAACCGTTTTTGACCATCATTTCAGACAATGAGGGTTGTCCTGGTTTAATTGGGCTAAACATAGCACTTTTAAATGCAGCGACGTCAAAGGTAGGAGTATCGCCTCTTGCGCCTGTGGGCTCTGGAGAAGCTTTTGCAAAAGCCCAGTCGTATAAAGAAGAGGACAGACCACGTTTTGGGGCATCACCCAAACCCGTTCCAGCAAGGACTTTTTTATCCTTGGTTAAATTTATCAGACGTTGAAGCTGCGTTGTAGGATTTCCAGAGTTAAAAGCATTCGTAATAACACGAGTTATATTTTCAGGAGAACCCAAAACAGCTGAAAATGCGGCTTGGTCTTTTAAGTTTCTGTTAAATGCACTTGTTTCATCTAACATGTACCTAAAGTACTGCTCAGCCTTGTTTACGTTCTGAAGGTCGGAGTATAAGGCAGGGTTGAAACGCTTGAGAATAGCGTCGTTTTGTTGAAGAAAAGCCTGATATTTATCAATATCAAATCTTAAACGAGTAGCGTTGCTTCCATCGCCCAAAGGAACTTGAGAGAACAACTTACGTGCATCTTGTTCAAATATTTTTTTAAAAGCGTCGTCTACGGATAAGACGTAGGAGGTTTGCTTAACCTGATCGGCAAGTGGTTTTAGCCTGTTTATTGTGGCCTGGTCTCCTGCCCTAACTGCTTCAACAAACGCAGCTCTCGTGGCGGCCGCATCCTTAGGGTTATCTACGGCCTTGGCCCATGCCGCGAGCTCAACGGCGTCTTCCAGCTCAGCCATTCGCAACGCAGTTCTGTCCCCACCTCGTCTAACTGTTTCAAAAAATCCATCAACAAGAAGTTCTGGAGGAATCTTTTCCGCACCCGAGCGCTTAGAGGCTGTTATTTCAGCAGGAAAGGCCCGGGAAAAATGATCGTTAAGCACCCGCGAAAAAGCCAAGGCTTCGTCGTATTCAGGGATTTTAAAAGCCTGTATATCATTCAGAGCTGCTTGTGCAAGCGCCCCATACGCTCTTGCGTCTCCCGGCATCTGGCCGGCCCTGGCCTTTCTAGCGTATTCCAATAAGTCGGAACGAAACGTTTGAAGCTCACCAGGGGACAAGCTGCCAATGTTTTTATTGATTAGCTTTTTTATTGCATCCGGTACAACACCAGTCTCTTGGAACGATTTAAATAAGGTTCCATCTTTGTATGTGCCTATGGTGTTTTCATCTA
>Ga0172362_10004693_pt1 | contig 11851 bp, 18 predicted proteins | sample LakKivs1_kivu2a2_FD_114534 | JGI IMG/M metagenome (GOLD analysis project Ga0172362, IMG submission 114534) | Sediment microbial communities from Lake Kivu, Rwanda - Sediment s1_kivu2a2 | ecosystem: Environmental > Aquatic > Freshwater > Lake > Sediment | place: Rwanda: Western Province, Lake...
AAGCAGCTCCGAGTCATCATGATAGACTCCATCACCGTCGCAGGCTTCAACATAGTCGACCTCCAGAAGCTTCGTCAAGAGACTCGGCTCCCAGTGATAGCGATCACGAGGGAGAAACCTAATGATGAGGATGTGAAGGCGGCGTTGAAGAACCTCCCTGACTGGGAGGATCGATGGAGAATGATCGAGGAAGCTGGAGACCTCACCGAGATCCGGGTTAGGAGGACAAAACTTTACGCTCACATAGTAGGTATATCTTTTGAGGATGCCGCAGAGATCGTGCGCGTCTCCTCGACAAGGGCGAACTTCCCTGAGCCTCTTCGAGTGGCCCATCTATTAGCTCAAGGGCTTTGCATTGGACCGACCAATAATAATAAAAGTAACAATCTTATTTCTGTGTGAGGAACTGGCGCGCCTCAACTCGTAACAAAGGGTACGTGTGATTTACCTTGGAGTTCTGCCCCAAATGTGCAATGCGTTTGGTCCCCCGCCGCAAAGAAGGCACCACGCAGGAGCAACTGATCCTCGTCTGTCCAAAATGCGGCTACACCAAGGAGGCTAATCCGCGAGAAGCTCCCACCCCAGTACCAGTTACTCGCAGTACCCAGGAGCAGATAGCGGTCATAAGTGAGGAAGAGGCGAAGATACGGACCATGCCGACGATGAGGGCTGAATGCCCGAAGTGCGGCAATAACGAGGCATATTGGTGGATGGTTCAGACCAGAGGGGCCGACGAGTCGCCGACCCAGTTCTTCCGGTGCACCAAGTGCGGGTACACTTGGCGGGAAATGGCTTAACTACCTGAACCCCCGCTACCGTAGTCCGTGGGAGTAGCATATGGAGGTAGTTTGAAATGGTGTTCAAGACGAGAATGGCCGACGCTAGAGTTTGGAAGAACCTGATAACCGCTATCGCTACCCTTGTCGATGAAGCGAGTTTCACTATCAACAAGGAGGGCATCGGACTTAGGGCGATGGATCCATCCCACGTCGCGATGGTCGACTTTGAGTGGCCGAGCGCCGTCTTCGAGGAGTACATCTGCGACGAACAGACTAAGCTCTCCGTGAACGTTGCCGAGATGCTCAAGCTCCTCCGAAGGGTTGGTGGAGATGAGTCCATCGAGCTGGTCCTTGAGCCGGGTAGCCCAAAGCTCATGATGATCCTGAGGAGCAAATACACGCGTACCTTCGGCATGTCTACCCTGGAACCGTCCTCAGAGGAGGTCCCGACGCCGAAGATCTCCTTCAATGCATCGGCCCGGTTAACAGCCTCACTGCTTAGGAACGCCCTTGATGATGCTTCAGCTGTTAGCGACCACATCATCTTCGATGCTTCGAGTGATAAGTTAATCATGCGTGCGGCGGGAGACGTGGGGAACGTGGTTGTGGAGGTGGAGAAGGGAACCGATGAGCTTCTGGGCCTCGAAGTGAAGGAGAATTCGCGTTCCACCTTCAGCTTGAACTATCTCTCCGAGATGGTCAGAGCCGCCTCAAACCTCTCAGACGTCGTCATGCTGGAGTTCTCCACGGACATGCCCATCAGACTCAACTTCGAGATGCCCTCGAAGGGGAGGCTCCAATACTACCTAGCACCAAGAATTGAAAGCACCTGATCTGATTCCTCGCCGAACCAAGTCCGCGCATTATAGTTGATGCTAGGCTTGAGACAGATCGAACTGGCCACGGGGCAATCTATGCTAGTCGATCTGGACAGCATAACTAAGAGTTACGAACAACTCTATGATGTCCAAATCCATGTTAACACTCAGAATGTACCGACGGCGGCTCTCTCCCCGACAGAACCCTTCCTCGAGGAAGACAAGCTTTCCCTAGTCTTCAAGAAGGTCATCGAAGAAGACTACGATCCTCCAGTCATCGCCGTGAAGGCGGGGCCGGTCTTCTACGTCTTGGATGGTCATCATCGGTCCTACATAAGGCTGAAGCTCGCTGAATCCATCATAAGGGCCTATGTACTGATTTTCCCCGATTATAGACCCTTCAGATGGAGGGTGCGTCGTCGATTTGGGGAGATGACGGCTATAAGGGTGAGCCCTATCGACGACCCGTTGCTGGCCACGTGGAACCATATCCTCACGCTTCTACACTATTATGAGAGGTTGTATGGGATCCCCTTCAACCTCCGGGAGGCCTATGTTCCTTTGACTCAATTGATGCCCACGCAGGCCACAGTCAATTCGGCTCGGATAATCGGGGTTCAGGGCATAAGGGTGCCTATAGCCTGTCTGGAAATCGATGATCGGTACCCTATCCTTGACGGTCATGCCCGAGCCCTTGCAGCGAGAAGAGATGGTCGATCGACTATCCACGCCATGGTCTTGGTCCCGAGCAGGCCGGTTAGTTTTGGAATAGTGGTTACGGCTGAGAAGATGGGGCTCAAGGAACTGGATGATGTCAGAGTGCTTAAGTCCTGAGACCGAAAAGAACTTATAGAGCAGAGGCTTTCTAGGATTCCGCCACGCAGAACGGACTGCTATAGATGTGGTTCGGGCTGTCGATGGCTTGACCGATGAAACCTGAAGGGTGAGGTAAAATGTCCAAACCGTTCTACGTCAAGATGAACGTACCCAAGGAACTTGCAGACATCGCTTATGAGGCGCTCCAGGTGGCCCGAGACACGGGAAAGATAAGGCGAGGCACCAACGAGACAACAAAAGCCATAGAGCGAGGGGTCGCAAAACTCGTCTACATCGCTGAGGACGTCCAGCCGCCCGAAGTGGTGGCACACCTTCCACTCCTCGCAGAGGAGAGGAAGATAAGCTACATCTTCGTGCCCAGCAAGGCCCGCCTCGGCCAAGCCACAGGCCTCGACGTCAACTCAGCCGCTGCCTGTATCGTTGAGTCCGGAGATGCCGCTGAACTAGTGAAGGAAATAGCGTTGAAGATTGAGGCGCTTAAGAAGGGAGCTGTAGCTTGAGTTCGAGAGGGAACCTGACTCCAGCAGAAGTCATCCAGGTCATGGATAGGTCAGGGGTAACTGGAGAAGTCATTCTAGTTCGGGTGAGGGTCCTCGAGGGTTCGGATAAGGGGAGGATAATCACCCGTAACGTCAAGGGCGCTGTCCGCGAGGGGGATATCCTGATGCTTCGGGAGACTGAGCGGGAAGCGAAGCGAGGCGGAACCTATTAGGCGAGAGACCATGCCGAGGACCTACAATTGCTCCTTCTGTGATAGGGAGATATCGCCGAGCAAAGGGATTATGTACGTCCGAAACGACGGGACGATCCTACGGTTCTGCTCCAGCAAATGTCGTAAGGCTCTCCTAGAACGTAGGGCGGACCCTAGGAAGCTCAAGTGGACTGCTAAAGGCTCCTGAAGAGGGAGCTTCGATGACACTTCTCGTTAAGGCTTAGCTTAAGACGCGGGAATGGGAGACGGGAGATGGTGGATGGATGAGGATAATCTTTCTTGGCCCTCCGGGATCGGGGAAGGGGACTTACTCTTCTAGAATTGCCCACATCCTTGGAGTCCCGCACATATCGACAGGGGACATCTTTCGAGAGGAAGTCAAGAATGGAACAGTCCTAGGAAGAGAAGTCGCGGGCTATATGAGTCGTGGGGACCTAGTCCCCGACGAGATAACGATAAGGGTTCTCAAGGAACGGTTGAGCCGGCCTGACGCGGAGAAGGGCTTCATACTGGACGGGTTCCCGAGGACCATCCGCCAGGCTGAGGAGCTGGAGAAGATAACGAAGATCGACGTGGTCATACTCCTCAACATGCCGGAAAATATCCTGATCGAGAAGTTGACGGCGCGGCGGGTATGTAGCAACTGTGGTGCGAATTATAATATAGCTAGTATCCATCGGGTCGTCGATGGCGTGATGTATCGTCTTCCTCCTTTGTTGCCTAAGAGGCCGGGTGTCTGCGACGAATGCGGTGGCAAACTCGTCCAGAGGAAGGATGATACTCTGCAGGTGATTCAGGAGAGGCTGGAGGTCTATAAGAAGCAGACGGAGTCCCTCATAGAGTTCTATGAGAAGAGGGGCCTAATAGAGAACGTCCACATCAACGCTGGGCTCGTCGAGACTGTTCCAAAGATAATGGAGCAGTTGGAGAAAGTGAAGCAGAAGTCTTCGGCGGAATAATTATAGGTCTCAGTCCTGTCTTAGTTGCCTGTAAGATTCTCTGGTGAGGAGTGAGGGTGACCCGAGATGAAGCCTGCGCTGCGTCAGCCTATAGTGACCGTTCTTGGTCATGTGGATTCTGGGAAGACTTCGCTCCTCGACAAGATACGGGGTTCGAGTGTTGCGGCGCGGGAGCCTGGGATGATGACCCAGCACATTGGCGCCAGTTTCTTCCCTATTGAGACTTTGAAGGAGATTTGTGGTCCCCTCTCCACGACGATTAGTACCAGGATTAGCATCCCCGGGATTTTGGTCGTTGATACTCCGGGCCACAATGTGTTCTTGAATCTTCGTCGGCGAGGGGGCTCGGTCTCGGACATCGCGATTCTTGTTGTTGATATTGTTCGGGGGTTTGAGGCTCAAACCCATGAGAGCCTCAGCATCTTGAGGAGCCGGAAGACTCCTTTCTTGGTTGCTGCGAATAAGTTGGATCTGGTTCCTGGTTGGAGTCCTCGTCCGAACGCGGCTTTCGCTGAGTCTTATAGTGTTCAGAGGCCTGAGGTTCAGCGGGAGGTGGACAACCTCCTCTACGTTATCATGGGGACTTTCTCGCGGTTGGGTTTTAATGCGGAGCGTTTTGATAGGGTGAAGGATTTTGCGAAGACGGTTGCTATTGTGCCTGTTAGTGCGAAGACGGGCGAGGGGATTCCTGAGCTCATGGCGATGTTGATTGGGTTGACTCAGCAGTATATGGCTGAGGTGCTCCGTTTTAGTGAGGGTCCTGCGAAGGGGACTGTCCTTGAGGTCGCTGAGGAACCTGGCCTCGGCTTGACGTTCAACGCCATCATCTACGATGGGGTGCTTCATAGGACTGATACCCTTGTGGTGGGTGGTCGGGAGGGGCCGATTGTTGCGCGGATTCGTACAATCCTGTTGCCGAAGCCTTTGGATGAGATGCGGGATCCCAAGGACAAGTTTACTCCAGTTGAGTCCGTTGCCTCTGCGGCTGGTGTCAAGATTGCGGCTCCGGGGATCGAGGATGTGATTGCAGGTGCTCCTCTTTATGCTGTGGGGCCGGGGCAGTCCGTCGAGGAGCTCGTGAAGGTCGTTGCCGAGGAGGTTGAGAAGATCAGGATTGTGACGGATAAGGTGGGTGTTGTCTTGAAGGCTGATACTTTGGGGTCCTTGGAGGCCTTGACGGGGGAGCTGGAGAATAATGGTGTCCCCGTCAGGCTTGCGGATGTGGGTGATGTGTCGCGTAGGGAGGTCGTTGAGGCTGCGCTGATAAAGCAGACGGCGCCTCTGCTTGGGGCGATCTTGGCGTTTAACGTGAAGGTTCTTCCAGATGTGGAGGAGGAGGCGAAGAGCCGAGGAGTTCCCATATTCATCGCCAACATCCTGTATCACCTCGTGGACGATTACAAGGAGTGGGCTGAGAAGGAGCGTAGCGCCGCGTTGAGGAGGGAGTTGGGCGCCTTGGTGTTGCCGGGTAAGGTCATGGTTCTCCCCACCTTTGTCTTCCGGAAGAGTAAGCCTGCGGTCTTTGGTGTGCAGGTCTTGGGTGGTCGTATTAGGCGGGGACATCCTATGGTTCGGGGGGATGGGCATCGGGTGGGGACTGTTATGCAGATTCAGGATAAGGGGGAGAGCATCGAGGAGGCGACGATAGGGATGGAGGTCGCTGTCTCGATGAGGGAGCCTACTATTGGCCGTAGCTTCGATGAGGGGGACGTACTTTATGTGGCGGTTCCTGAGGGGGATGTTCAGATGCTTCTGACGAAGTATCAGAGTGTTCTATCGCAGGATGACTTGGAGGTCCTGAAGGAGTTGATTGGGGTGATGCGGAAGACCAACCCCAATTGGGGACCATTAATGATTCCAAGCTAGGCTCGGGAGAAAGAGGTCTTCACCGTGAAGTCTGAGAGCCTTTCGAGGAAGAAGGTCGGCAAGAGGGAGTACCTGAACGACATGGACACGAGAGCCTGCGTCAGGGCTCTCAACCGGCACTTCGAGAGGATGGTCGAGATACCGAGAATAAGGGTAGGGAAGAGACGGACCATTGAGACCCTGAATAGATGAAGAAGGGTTAGTCCTAGCCAAATTCCTTAGGAGAGAAACAGCGACATGGGTGCCCAGAATAGCCACGGCATAGACGACCGTAAGTTGGATACATTGCGATCCTACGCACTCTATCATAAAGCGATCGAGAGAATGAACACTGGTGATATTAAAACAGCGCAAAACATAATATATGAGATTCTCAATCTTGGCCCTCATTACTTAGTATCATATTTTGCCAGCTGTCTCATGATAGACATCGGTGGTATTATAAGAGATGAACAAATGATTGCTGAAGGCATCAGACTGCTTAATGCGGATTTTGCTGAAATAGAAAAGGTGGACGCAGTTGGCGCCCATTACAATATTGGGAATGGTTACTCAAGCCTTTTCCAATTAATGGCCGAAAAGGAAGCCAACGCTCTGTACTTAGGCTCGGAGACGATAAAAAAGGCTAAGAGACATTTCAAGACTGCTCTAGAACGCTCGGTCGGGAATAAATCAAGGTTGCCGGAAATACTCACAAACTTTGGAAATCTTTACGACAGCATAGGTAGAACCGTAGATGCCTTGGAATGCTATGAGGATGCCTTAAAGTTGAATCCTGATCATGGAATGACTCTCGGAAATAAAGGGGTAGCTCTTCAATATTATGCTAGCATGATTAGTGAACATCAACAAACATTTCTACTTGAGTCTTACTCATTGTTGACAAAGGCACTTAGACTAGGGGTAACATATGAATCAATCGATCACTTCGAGAGACACCGAAACGCCGTGAAAAACTGATCCCAAGTCAATACTTGGATAAGACACCGGAATTCCCAGGCTATAAGATCGACTCGGCGTCTGAATTTGACAGATTTCTTATCGAATACTGCATTAATAACAAACTATATCTGAATGTATGCAATTTTTGTCAGAAATGTAATGCTTCTATCGGGGATACTATCTTAATAAAAGGAATGGTCGAAACAGCGCATAGTCGCAGGTATTACAACTTTGTGGAGTATCTGAGTAATATCAAGCAAGATTATGTGGCTTCAAGATTCTTACTCGTTCTTTCTCAGTATCAAGGATTAAACTTAAGTTTCGTCGATAAGGATGTCAGAATCCTAGAGACGCATGAGGGTTCCATTCACAACATAAGACTACAACTTATCAAATCTTCGTTTAAAGGGTTCTATGATGTACTTGATAAGATAGCTTACTTCTTAAATGATTACTTAAGCCTCCGAATTCCAGAGACCCAGATAGATTTTCATGGAATGTGGTATTCGGATCGAAAAAAGAAGCAAATATCAAAACGAATTCTAGAGATAGCAAACCTAAAACTTTGTGCGTTGTACGACATACATGGAGATTTTGTGGATGGTCCGTACAAGGGGCTTCGGAATACTAGAAATGCGTTGACTCACAGATTTGTAAGCGTCAGAAAACAAGTTCATGAAGAGAATGACTACGTTATGACTGAAGATGCTCTCCTTAGAAGGACGTTGGAGCTATCAAGAATAGTTAGGAATGCTGTGATATGCCTAGTTTCATTTGTATACGAAGAGGAGATGAAGAAGTTAGCCAGAATTAGAGATAAAGGTATTCCTGTGCGTATACAAGAAATACGCGACGATTCTGAGGCAGTTAGGCGGTAACGAGGCTAATGGAGAGAAATTAGTACCGTATGCTGCTCTTGCGTGCGTGTGTAGAGAGAGTATGGGAGAGTGAGAGAGAAGGAGAAAGTTGGTTTGGGATTAAATTTTGGTTTTGGTTTGGATTTGGCCAAAGTTTGGCTCCACTAAGGGTACGCGGCGCCTAGATAGGGTGAAGAATAGAGATAGTCCCGCGTCCTATGTCGGGAATTTGCGAATCATCCCATAGCATCTCCACGACATTGACTGGCTCAAGACGCCCCATTCTCTGAAGGTGGTTAGAGGAGCATGACTGTCCTAGGGTAACGTATTCCCGAGGAGGACTGAAGCTCCACATCAACCGTCGCTCCACTTGTGAACCCCGCCGTCCCAGTCCTGACTGATATAGTGACATCCGCCGTCCCAGAGCCCGCCTGAAGCGAAAAGGGGAAGCTCGGCGTGACATTTACAGCCCCCGGGGCGAACGCATAGACACCTTTCCCATTGATTGATAGGAGGTCGAGCGTGGCGTCGACGGAGCCCGTGTTCCTGATCTGGATTTCGATTACCCATCCTCCGTCTCCGAGTCTGCTAGCGTAGGCGCTGAAAATTTCCACCTGCTCATGCTTCGTCAAGAAGGAGGAGGTTTCTCCGATCAAGACGGAACCAGACATGCTGATAACTACAGTCGCAACCATCAAGGACAGCATCGCGAGCGGCTTGAGCATGCCTTCCCTCGATCTCACGGAATTCAGGTGAACGCGATTCTCGCAGTCCAATTCAGACACCTCAATCTTCCCGCAAGGCTTCAAACGAATATCCAATCTGGCACGCATTCCTAAGGCTCTTGAGCTTCGCGAATTGCCGCAGCTCCTCTTTGATGTCCGAGATGTTTGTAGGAGACTGCTCTAAGATGGGACACACCCCTTCTTCCTTGCATAGGGTGTTGAAGGGACACCTCGGGCAGCTCTTGGAGGGTACGAAGACAAGAGACATGCAGTTCAACTGTTGGACAGTTATACTGTAAGTTCCTAATAAGTCTTGTGGAACCCGCGCCGGCCCCGTCCCTCCAAAGCCCGATGTGCTCCACAGAAGACTGGAATTCTATCTCCTATCGCATGAGAAGCAACACTCCCAACCCGTCTTAGACAACTCCCGTTGACCAGCCTCTTCTCGACCGGAGTCTGACGTAATGTTAATAAGAGTAAGTCTGGATTTCTCCGCTAAGCGGACAGGATAATTCATGGCCAAGTTCAAGCTCTCAGTCTCAACCCCCGACGGAAAAGTCCAGAACCTCGAAATAGAGGGCGACCGAGCCCAACCACTCCTCGGAAAACGCATAGGCGAGACCATCGACGGCCAAGCACTAGGACTCCAAGGCATGAAACTAGAGATAACCGGAGGAAGCGACAAAGACGGCTTCCCCATGAGGAGAAGTATTCAAGGCGGAGTCCGAATCAAAGTCCTCACAGGCAAAGGAGTAGGCTTCCAAACAACAACAAAAGGGGAAAGGAGAAGGAAACTCGTCCGAGGAAACACCATAACCGAGGACATCGCACAGGTAAACCTCAAAGCCCTAAAGGCCTAAACAATTTCCACGTCAGGCTATCTTCTCTGAACAAACTCCGTATAACCACAACCCCCACACGCCCACCTCGGCTGCGGCCCCTTATGCTGAGCCATAAAAGAACCACACCGGGGGCACTTCCTCAAAAGCCGAGAGATCTTCCCACCCTTGATCTCGTAGTACGTGTGAACCTTCTTCTCCCCCTTCTTACGTTGCTGAGACTGACCACGACCCTCACTCATCCTAATTCAACCCTCCCCGTCTACTCCCCTTCCTTAGCCTTATGCCGATCCGCAAGATTCCTCGCCACAATATACTTCGGGACAAGGCTCTCAGCATCCTCAACCGAGTCATAGATCTCAGCCTCACCAACAGCCCTCGTCGTCCCCGTCAACGTCTCAAGCCTCCTAACGAACACAAGCTCCTCAACCGCGCCATACCTCGCAGCCAACTGCTTCCTCACATTATAAAGCCCCGGCGTCGCAGCCACCCCACGGTCTGCGAAGAACGTTACCTCTCTTCGCCTTAGAACCGGGTTATAGACATCACGTGTCGGCGTAATCTCCATCCGTCACAGCCACCAGTGGCCTAAAAGGACAAAGGACCCGTACTTAACCTTTCCCCGACTCCGATACCCTCATAGCCTCCAACAACTCCCCCACCTCAGCCTTTGTCTCAGACGTAACCCGCACCACCACCACGCCGACATAAGGCTGGCCATAAACAACTATAGAACCAACCGGCGCCAACAGAACCAACGGAAGCGCCAAGAGATCCTCCTCCCCCTCAACCCTAACCACCTTGACATCCCCTCCCTCAAGGACCTGTCGAAGCACCTCATAAGCCTCCTCAGTAACCTCCCCAGGGGGATTCCGCACCACTACCTCCCTCAACCCCGTCACAGTCTCACCAACATCAACCCGCAACGTCTTACGATCCACAACATAGAGAGAAACATCAACACCATACAGCCTCATCCACGAGGAAACAGCATCACCCACAGCAATCACCTTGGCCGGCGCCTCCTCAGCGATGACCCTCGCCAACCGCGGCGTCGTCCTCTCAGGCGGCCCCACGAGGAGTTGCCCAAGAGGATGCTTCAAACGAGTTCGAGTCTTCTCATCGACGCGGTAGAGAGGCAAGGACTCATCGAACCCTTAACGCATATCGACCCGGGTTCTTGATGCCTAGGTTCTTCGCGATCGTCGAGTTCTCAGGGTCGAGTATGATTAGCTCCCCAAGCCAGTCGTCAGAGAGGGAGGTCGATTTACAGTTGGGGCAGACTCTAGCACTTGAAAGGAATCGACAGTTACGACACGCGTACTCAGGCAAGGTTAGTCCCTCTACTCGGCTGGAGTGGCCGCTTCCTTCATCCTCTCCAAGTCCTCCCTTATCCACTCCAACTTCCCGAGGAAAGGCTGCCGCATGGTCAACCCTATCTTCCCCGACGACCCACCCCTAGCAAAGGATACCACCGTTATCCGCGCCCTAACCACATCCCCCCGCTTGAGGACTCGCCCAGTCTCCCTCGCAATCAAGGCACCCCGCTGCTCATCATAGGAGACAAAATCATCGATTACCTGAGAGACGTGGAGGAGAGCGTCGATGGGGCCGATTCTGACGAAGGCCCCAAAGTCCTCGACCTCAACCACCTCGCCCTCAATTATCTCCTGAACCTCAGGATAATAGGACAGAAGGGTAAAGGTCACCGTATGATAAGTGGCACCGTCCCCAGGCATAATCCTCCCAACAGGATCCACGTTCATGTCAATTACGGCGATGACAAAGCCATACTCCTTATCCACTATCCCCTCATACTTGACCCTAAGCTCGTCGTAGGTCACCGACTCCAAGACCTGGCCGAACTTCTCAGGCGGAATACGAACCGTGTCCTCGGCGGTTATCAATCTAAACATCTTCTATCACATAACAAAGCCGATAGATACCTTAGTACTGCAAGACCGTACATCGGCCTTGGATTTATTCCTATTGCTATTTGGAGTTAACCCCCGAGGATGAGGAGAACACGAGACGCTCCATTCAACAAGATCTCACAGCCCTTTTGCCTCTAAATGGGTCCTCTGCCTCAGATAGATAGTCGGCACCCCGATCTCATCCAACCGCCTCCTAAGACGACGGTCATTCGTAGCAACCGGCCATCTACGCTCTGAGGCAACCCGAACTAGGACATCGTCCACCGATTCATTCGGTAATAACGTAACAGCCTCAACACGCATCCTTCGGGCGATCTCCAGAGCTTGAGCTGCTTCCCTCGCCCTCTTGGCTCCGCTTCCAGAAGCAACAGACCTCAGCTCCCCTTCGACGGGAGAGACCAAGACGGGTTCGACGATCCCTCCTAAGAGCTGTCCGAGCTCCCGAAGAACGTCAATACGGAACTGGGCAGTAGCCATCAGGAAGTTAGAGTCAACCAGGACTTTGACCACTTGCGACATCCTTTCTCAGGGTGACGAGTATCAGAGTTTAGGGAAGCCGAAGCCTATGAGGCGCCAGCTCTCC
>Ga0172362_10004696_pt1 | contig 11846 bp, 11 predicted proteins | sample LakKivs1_kivu2a2_FD_114534 | JGI IMG/M metagenome (GOLD analysis project Ga0172362, IMG submission 114534) | Sediment microbial communities from Lake Kivu, Rwanda - Sediment s1_kivu2a2 | ecosystem: Environmental > Aquatic > Freshwater > Lake > Sediment | place: Rwanda: Western Province, Lake...
TCGATCCGCGGATCGTGAGCAAGGCCGAGGCCGCACCGCTGGTGACGTCCGCCCGGATCTTGTACCGCGTTCATCCCTACGACGAGGCGGCGTTGGTGATGACGGCCCGCTAGCTAGCCGCCGTCCACGTCGCGGGCAACGTGGGTCGGAGTCCTGATTCGCGGACGGCATGTCGACTCCAGTGGACACGCGCACGTGGTCGCGCGGGCGTTCCTCACCAAAACGGCGCGTCGGCAGATAGGAGCGACTCTTGCTATTCGCGGCGGTGACTCCGCGCTCTAGGTCGGTCCCGGCGCTCTCCGCCGGACGCACGACGGTGATCGTCTGCACTACCCTCGAATGCGACGTCATCGCCTGGTGTCCCGTGACGAGGTGCCGCCGCGGCGAAGATCGGCGTGCCCGAGAGCAAGAGATTCCTTGTGACGACGTCTGTTGGTGCGATGCTCCGTGTCCCGCGGTTCCTCTGCGTCGCGATGGCGCTCGTCCTCGCGACGTCTTGCGGTGGGGCAGGGGATTCTCGCCCGGCGCCGACACCCATGGGTACTGCCGGTCCGGTGCCGAGCCCGGACCCGAAGGCGACGCCGACACCGACGCCGCCCGAGACGGTGGTCTGGCTCGCGGGGTGCTCGTCGGGGCCAGGCGGTGGCGTCTGCAAGTGTTACTTCCACCTGTTCGGCGAAGGCTGCCCCCGCGGCGTCCTTGCGCGGTCAGCTGATCTCGGCCGAACGTGGAGCACGACGTTTCTCGACTTTGCTGTCGGCAGCGTGACCTTCCTGAACCGCGATCGAGGGTGGGCGGTCGGCTATGACGGCAACCGCGGGGTGATCCTCCGCACGGACGACGGAGGCGCAAGCTGGGAGGACCGCTCGAGCACGGTCGAGCTTCCGCCCGAGGCGACGGAGCGAGGCATTCTCGGCCTCACCGCGATTCGCTTCCTGGACGAGAGCCGTGGCGTCATCGTCGGTACGGGTATCACGGGGAAGAACGGCGGTCCGGACTTCGGCTACCTGCGTGAGGGATTCGTGCTGCGGACCGACGACGGCGGTGCCACCTGGCGACCCGCGAGCATCACCAGCGAGCTTCCGCTGGCCCGAGTCGGGAGCTTGAGCTCGGTCTGCTTCTCGCCAGAGGGGGTCGCGCTCGCCGCCGGCAACCCGCCGCTCCTGAGCCTCGACGGCGGCGCGACCTGGACCAACATCGAGGAGCGGGTGGTCCCGGACGGCTCGGGGCCGCGCTGGGGAATCCCGCAGTTTGCCCCGCACGCGGCAGCGTGTCTGGCCGAGGGGCGTCTCTTTCTGGCGTCCTCGCGCGAGGTCTTCGGCTCGGAGGACTACGGCTCGAGCTGGACGCTCCTGAGCGACCCGCCGGGCTCGGCCTTGATTCCGGATCTCCTGTTCGAGAACCCGTCATCGGGCTGGCTCGCTGCAGGGCAGCTGCTGCGAACTGAAGACGGCGGTCGCACGTGGACCGAGGTCGACGACGGAATCCCGCCGCCCGTGGCGGCGCTCTCCACTGCCGTTCTCCCGGGCGCCGACATCCTGGTCTCGTCGTACAACGGCGTGAGCGTGTCGGCGGACGCGGGCGTTACCTGGCAGCTGCTTCCCGTGGTGAACGTGCGCGAGGGCGTCTACTCGCTCGAGGACATTGCCGTCGCGAAGTGAACGCAGTCGCCGATCGGCGTGCGCGCGAACCGTCCCACGGATCCGGAGCAGGTCGTGTCACTGGATCCGGGCAAGGGATGCAAGGCTCGGGGGGAACGAGGCGGCGTTCGGCGTTCTTCGAGGCGTGTACGCGCGCGGGGGATGAGCCGGATCTGAAGTGGTTCGTCAGGCCTTCCTCTGTCGCCCCCGTGCGAGCCTGCTCCTGCGCAGCAGGCGCTCGGAACGCATGACGTGGAGGATGAAGACCCGCTTTCCGTCGTGGCGGTAGAAGATCCGACACGGCGGCTCCACGATCTGTCGGTATCGCGACCGCCCCAGCTCCGGAACGCGGCTGCCGCTTTCCGGATGTCGCGCCAGCTGCTCGACGTGCCCGACCACGCGCCGAAGCAGCTCGGACGCCGCGACGCGATTCTCGAGCGCGATGTAGTCCGCGATCGCTTCGAGGTCTGCGATCGCCGGCTCGGACCAGACTACTTCAGCCACTTCGCGAGGCGAACCTTGGCGTCGGCATGGGTGACGCCGCGCCCCTCGGCCAGCGCCAGCTCGCCCCGGGCGATCCCCTCGAGCACGGTCATCCGCTGCTGCATCGCCTCGTAGCTCTCGACGTCCACCAGGTAGGCGCTCGGGAGTCCGTGCTGCGTGATCAGGATCGGCTCCTTGCTGCGCTCGATGTCGGAAAGCAGGTCGGTCGCCTGGCGCTTGAGCGTGGTGACGGGTGCGGTGCGCATGGAGGTGAAACTAAAGTGGCACTCGGGTGAACGCAAGATCTGGAGCATTGCGATGTGAGCAGTGCCCTTCGACCTGGCGTGTCGTACGGCCGAGACCGACGGGCTCGACCCCGCTCCGGACCGCCGCGCTCAGCCGGCGCGTCGCCGCTTGCGCGCCCAGTCGCGCGGCGACATCCCCGTCCAGCGCTTGAACGCGCGCGAGAACGCGCTCGTGTCGGCGAAGCCGAGCACGAACGCGATCTCGGTCACCGTACTTTGCGGGCACCGGGCGGAGGGAGCCAAGCGCGGAATGTCCGATACCGCTGCCGCTATGACAAGCGCCCGCCTTGTATCGCCCGCCTGAGGCTCAGGCGCCGCGGCGTCGCAGCTCGAGCCGCTTCGGCCCGCGCACGAGGAAGGAGTCGACGAGCTCGGTCGGACCGCGACGGACGAGGTCGGGAAGCGCCGGAACGAGCGCCTCCAGCGCCGCGCGCGCTTCGAGCCGCGCGAGTGCCGCGCCGAGACAGAAGTGCTCGCCGAAGCCGAAGGCGAGATGTGGCTGCGGAGCACGCGTCACGTCGAAGCGATCCGGATCCTCGTAGGCGCGCTCGTCGCGATTCGCCGATCCGAGCAGGGGGACGACGTACGCGCCTGCCGGGATCGTGGTCCCCGCGAGCTCGACCTCGCGCGTCGTCGTGCGGAAGAGGACCTGCACCGGTGCGTCCCAGCGGAGCGTCTCCTCGACGAGGCGCGGCACGAGCGCCGGCTCCGCGGCGACGCGCTCGAGCTGGTCGGGATGATCGAGCAGCGCCGAGACCGCGTTGCCGATCAGGTTCGTCGTCGTCTCGTTCCCGGCGACGAGGAGCAGCATCACGAACTGGATCACCTCGCGGATGCTGAGCGCCACGTCCCCCTGCTGCTCGGCGACGATCAGGCTCACCATGTCGTCGGCGGGCTTCCGCTTCCGCTCCTCGGAGACCTGGCGCAGGTAGCTGATCAGCTCGATGATCGTGTCGACCATGCGCGGATTGAACGGATCGTCGCGGCCGGCGCCGCTCGTGTTCTCGATGATCGCGTCGGACCAGCGCTTGAAGTCGGCGCGGCGCGACGGCTCGACGCCGAGCATCTCGGAGATGATGCCGACGGGAACCGGGATGGCGAGGTCCGCGACGACGTCGAAGGAGCCTTCCGTGCGAAGCTTCGCGATGCTCGCGGCGACGAGCTCGCGGACGCGATCCTCCCACGCGCCGATTCGCTGCGGCGTGAAGGCGCGATTGACGATGCGGCGCATGGCGGCGTGACGCTCGCCGTCCTCGGCGATCAGGTTTCGTGCGGTCGCGAACTCGAGGGGATTGAGCCGCGTTCGCCAGACGAAGCGGGCGAGGAAGCGGAGCATCTTCCACGAGAGCGGCGGCCGCCCCGCGTGTCCCTGGTTCATCAGGAACGTGAACATCGCGCGCGAGGAGAAGATCTCCGGGTTCTTCAGGACGAAGAGCACGTCCTCGTTGCGCGCGACGCACCAGCCGCGCGTCCGAGGCGCCCAGTGCACGGGCGCGAGGTCGCGAAGCACGCGGTAGTGCGGGTAGGGATCGCGCCGCAGCTCCGGCCGGGCAGGATCGTACTCCGGCCGAAGTCCGTCGCTCGCGTCTCGCGGGATTCCGACGTCGAGCGCTACCGTCGCCGTTGTCATCGCTTCGTCGTATCAGAGGGGCGAAGCCATGCCGAGCACCCCTGGTCTTCAAGGACGATGGCTGCCCGAGCTGCACCGCAGCGTTCTGTTCTTCAGCCGGAGCTGCAGCGTTCTGTTGTCGCGGTGCGCGGACTCGGCGTCGGGCATGCACTACCGAAGAGATTCGCTAGCGCAAGAACGTCGACGAGAACACCAGCCGTTACTCGGTCCGCCAAGTCCGCCCGAGAGCGCGCAACTCGTGCAAGCTCCCGGGTCGGACTCGAGCTACATCGCTCTACTGTGGTGCCGCGTGCGGCGTGGGCCCCAGCTCGGCGTGCTTGACACTCGGTTGATGGACCGAATCCGGCACGACCACCTTCGGCTCACACTCGCAGACCTCCTTGAATCCTCCTTCGGAAGTCCAGCGAACACCTTCGGCATGAGCTGGCGCGGAGCCACTCGTGTTTGCCACTACCGGAAAGAACGCCAGCCCGCCGATGAAGCCAACGAACAGGCAGACGATGCCCAGCAACATCTGTCGTGTCATCACGGTCTCCTCACCCGGCCTCGCCACGGAGACTACGGCTGCCCGGAACGGGTGAACCGCCCCGGCTTCTTCCTCGCACCCGGCGCGCGTCGCGCTCGTTCGCCGGATCTACTCCCCCCTGTCCCAACGCATCCGATCGTGCTCCTGAGGTCGCCTGATCGCCGGGAAGACTAGCGGGCTGTGACCACCAACGCCGCCTCGTCGTAGGGATGAACGCGGTACAAGATCCGGGCGGACGTCACCAGCGGTGCGGCCTCGGCCTTGCTCACGATCCGCGGATCGACCACCTGCACCGTCTTGCCGTGTTTGTGGACCGTTGCCGCTCCCGCGGCGAGAACATTCTTGACCCAGTCGGATTCGGGTCCGTAGCCGATGAGAACGACGTAGCCGTCGCTGGCGTCGAAGATGTTCAGCGGTGTGCGATACCGCTTGCCCGACTTGCGTCCGACGTGTTCGAGCGAACCGACAGTCGGTACCCACCCGCCGAACGCAAGTGCGAGCGGATTGGTGATGTGGCGATTGAATCGCGCCACCGCGCGAGGAACCCGCATCCGTCTCCTCTTCTCGACGTCGTGCCGAGGATCGACGCGACAACATCGCCTACTGAGCGTACGAACGCCATCGAACCGGCGACGTCCAGCTCGGGGAGCTGGCATGGAACGTGCCCTTTGAACCGCCCCGGGTGTCGGCAGGAGAACGATCCCCGAGACGCGTCACATGCCGACGCGCTGCCCCGCGCGCAGCATCTCGGTCGGGTACGTCGTGCCGCGCCACACCAGGCCGCCACGAAGCACGCCGAGAACCGTCGCGCGCGCGAGGACGTACGACATCAGGAGATCGCCCATCGGGAGCGACAGCATGACGCCGATCGGAGACTCGCGGCACGCTCTCGTGAAGACGACGGACGCCACCACGAAGATGGCGAGCGCAACCGCCCCCACCACGGGGAGCCACGGAACGCCCACGGGAAGGAACGCCGCGAACGGTGCGAATGCCCCGACGACACCGAGCCCGGCGAGCGCCGCGCCACGGCCGGCAGCGAATCGTGCTCCCTGGGCGAAGGCGTTCTTCTCGAGTCCGCGGAGCGCGTCCCCGAGTGTCGCGTAGCCCTCGTTGCGGACCTGACCACGACCGAGCAGCAGCCCCGGGCGTGCACCGGATCTCTTCAGCATCAGGCCGAGGCCGAGGTCGTCGGCCACCTCCAGCCGGAGCCACTCGAAGCCGGGAGTACGCTCGAACGCAGCCCGCCGGACGAGGTTGAAGGCGCCGACCCCGATGGACTTCGGCGAGTCGGGGTCGTTCACCTCCCAGGGGCGGAGGAAGGCGAAGAGACCGCGCAGCGAAGCAGTGAGAACGGCGGAGACCCAGAGCGACGGCGGCGCTAGCTCGGGCAGCACGGCCACGTGGTCGAGCCGCTCTGCCTCCGCCCACGCGACCGCGCGTCGGAGAGCCTGCGGCGCGAACTGGATGTCTGCGTCGGTGAACAGGATCCAGTCCCCGCACGCGCGCTCGACGCCGCGCTGCAGTGCGTGGACCTTGCCCAGCCATCCCGCGGGCAGCTCGCGGACGTGCACCACCGAGAGGCGCGAGTCGGACGCTGCGAGGGCGTCCGCGATCTCGCCCGTACCGTCGGTCGAGCGATCGTCGATCAGCACGATCTGCAGGTCCGGATAGTCCTGCGCGAGCAGGCTTCCGAGCGCCGCCTCGATGCCGCGCGCCTCGTTGCACGCCGGCACCACGACGCTCAATGCTGGCCACGACGGGGGAGCAGGCGGCTCGAGCTCGCCGAGCTGCGGGCAGCGACGGACGAGCATCACGGCGCCGTAGAGAAAGAGCACGGTCGAGATGGCACCGAGCACGCTCCAGGCGACGACGAGCACGACCGCGAAGCTCATGCGCTCCCAGGACTACCCGCCTATCGCAGGAGCTGCCAACGATACGCGCGAGGCTCCTGGCCGCACGGGTCGTTGCCGCGAGGGTCTGATCTTCCTCGGCCTGGCCGGTCGAGAGCGGACACCGTTCGCGGATCGCTCAGCACGCAGTCGGCTCCGGCGTCGGTGAGCCAGCGGAGGATCGCTGGCGAGGCGGTGCGTCGTGGCGCGCCGCGGCGATCCGTACGCACGACGCTCGTGACGTCGCCGTGAAGAATCCTCGCGACGCGCGATTCTCGCGAAAACTTCGTCGCGCGCCATTGCCCCGTCCCCCTGGATCGCTGTACAAGCGACGTGGATGGGCGGTGAGGGCGGCGACGTCGGCACGCGCGCCGGCGGTGGGTCGGAAGGTGCTCGGGACAGAGCGTCGAAGCTCTTCGTTCTCGACACCAACGTCATCCTGCACGACGCCCGCTGCATCCAGAGCTTCTGCGAGCACGACGTCGCGATCCCGATCACGGTCCTCGAGGAGCTCGACCGCTTCAAGCGCGGCAGCAACGACCTGAACGCGCAGGCGCGCGAGTTCCTGCGGCGCCTCGACGGCATCACCGGCGACGTGCTCGCTGCCGATGGGACCATGCTCGGCGAAGGGCTGGGGCGCGTGCAGGTGGTGCTCGAGACCGCGCCATCGGAACGGCTGCGCGCCGCGTTCCTCAGCGACTCGCCCGATCACCGGATCCTCGCGACCGCTCTCTGGTTGCGCGACCAGCGGCCCGACCGCGTCGTCATCCTGGTCTCGAAGGACACGAACCTCCGGCTCAAGGCCAAGTCGTTCGGCCTCGTCGCGCAGGATTACACCAGCGACAAGGTCGACCGCGTCGATCGCCTCTACACCGGCAAGCGGACGGTCGAGAACATGCCGTCGGAGCTGATCGGCCAGTTCTACGTGAACGGCGGCATGGTCCCGATGGCCGACGTGCCGTGGGTCGAGAAGCCGCTGCCGAACGAGAATTTCGTCCTGCGCAACGGGTCGAAGTCGGTGCTCGCGACCTATCGTGCGGGGCAGCAGGCGTTCGCTCGCGTGGAGAAGAGCCCCGCGTATGGCGTCGTGCCGCGCAACGCCGAGCAGTCGTTCGCGCTCGACCTTCTGACCAACGACGACGTGAAGCTGGTCACGCTCGCCGGCAAGGCCGGCACGGGCAAGACGCTGCTGGCGCTCGCCGCAGCGCTGCACGCGCGCTCGCGCTACCGGCAGATCCTGCTGGCGCGTCCGGTCGTCGCGCTCAGCAACCGCGACCTCGGCTATCTGCCGGGCGACGTCAACGCGAAGCTCGACCCGTACATGCAGCCGCTGTTCGACAACCTCACGGTCATCCGGCACATGTACAAGGAGTCGGACCCGAACGGGCAGCGCGTCCAGGACATGCTCGACGGCGGCAAGCTCGTCATCACGCCGCTGTCGTACATTCGTGGCCGCACCCTGCAGCACGTCTTCTTCATCGTCGACGAGGCGCAGAACCTGACGCCGCACGAGATCAAGACGATCATCACGCGGGCGGGCGAGGGCACGAAGATCGTCTTCACCGGCGACATCCACCAGATCGACCAGCCGTACCTCGACGACTCGTCGAACGGCCTCAGCTACCTCATCAGCCGCCTCATGGGTCACGCGATCTACGCACACATCACGCTGGTGAAGGGCGAGCGCTCGGCGCTGGCGGATCTGGCGAGCGACCTGCTGTAGCCTCATCTCCTGCCCGGCCGTGTCAGCGCGTCGAGCACGACCTGCACGCGCCGGGGCAGGTGGCGGCGGCTCGGGTAGAGCACGTGCATCGGCAGGCGCGCGACCGTCGTGCGCGGCAGGACGCGGGTCAACGCGCCGCGCGTGATGCCGTCGCGTGCGACGTAGTCCGGCAGGAGTGCGACGCCCGCACCTTCCTCCGCCAGCGTCGCGAGCGCGACGAGATCGTTGACGCGGATGCGCGGTGCGAGATCGAGGCGCCGGCCGTCGCGTGAGCGCAGCCGCGACAGGTCCGACGCGGGACCGGACGCGGGGACGGCCAGCACGTCGTGGCGGACGAGGTCGTCGAGCGTGCGCGGCGTGCCGCGCCTCGCGAGATACGCAGGCGACGCGCAGACGACCACCTCGACGTCGGGCAGCCGGCGCGCCGTCAGCGACGAGTCGTCGAGCGCGCCCTCGCGGATCGCCAGGTCGATCTCGTCGTCCACGAAGTCGAGCCGGTTGGCGCTCAGCACGACGTCGAGCTCGAGCCGGGGGTACTCGGCGGCGAGGCGTGCGAGGATCGGCATCAGGCAGACGCGCCCGAAGGCGCGCGTCGCCGAGATGCGCACGCGTCCCGCCACGTCTTCCCGGCGATCGCGGATCGCGCCCACCGCGTCGTCCAGCGACTCGAGCAGCGGGCGCGCGCCCTCGGCGAGCTCGCGTCCCGCCGCCGTTGGGCGGAGCCGGCGCGTGGTGCGCTCGAGCAGGCGCACGCCGAGCGCGTCCTCGAGGCGCGACAGCTGCTTGCTGGCGGCGGACGGGGTGAGCCCGAGGTGGCTCGCGGCAGCGGTCAGGCTGCCGTGCTCGACCGCGAGGGCGAGCGTGCGCAGCCCGCCGAGCTGGGCGGTGTCGATTCGTGCCATAAAGGCACGAGTATCATGAAACAAACGCGATTGTTGAACCCTGTGAACGGGCGTATCCCGGCGGACATGCACACCACCATGCTGTCCCCGTCGTCCCGCACGGCCGTGCGCCGCGAGGAGCACGTCCCGCCGTCGATCCGCCTGCTGCGGCGCTGCAACGGGCTGATCCGCGCCATGCTGCGCTCGCCGCTGCACGGGCTCCTGAGCCGCGACCTGCTGGTGCTCGAGTACACCGGTGCGAAGACGCGGCAGCGCCGCGTCCTCCCGCTGTCGTACGTCGAGCACAGGGGCCGGCTCTACCTGTGCACGCGCACGTCGGTCTGGTGGCGGAACCTGCGCACGGAGCGGGAGGTGACGGTCTGGCTGCGCGGGCGCCGCGTCGCCGCGACGGCGCGCGTCGTCGAGCCGGAGTCCGCAGAGGCGCGCGACGCGCTGCGTGCGTTCGTGACCCGCAACCCGCGCACGGGCGAGATCCTCTACGAAGTGAAGCGTGTGGACGGACGCCCGAGCGAGGAGGACGTCGTGCGCGAGGCGCCGAGCTCCGTCGTCGTGCACCTGCAGCTCGCGTCCTGACTGCGGGTTACGGCTCCGCAAGGGCGTGCGCCTTTCCCGGCCGCGCGCTCTGGACCAATGCAGTGGGGAGCGCGAGCATCGCCGGTTCGAGCCGGCGGCTGCCGTGACGTTCGACGCGGACTTCAGCCCGGCGCCGGAAGTCCGTAGGCGACGAGCTGCCCGTCCTCGGTGCCCGCGATCACCGTGCCGTCGACCACGATCGGTCCCGCGACGATCGTACCGCCGCCAAGGTTCGCGTCGAGCAGCGGATCGCACGCCGGCCCGGCGCAGCCGCCCGCGGGGAACGCGACGATGCGGCCGTCCTTCGTGCCCGCGTAGAGCACGTCGCCCGCCACCACGGGCTGTCCCGTCGCCGGCGAGCCGAGGCGGAAGCGCTCGACGGGTGCGCATGTGGCGGCACCGCAGCCGCGGCTGTCGAACGCGACCAGCACGCCGCGCTCGGTCGGCACGAAGATGCGCCGCCGCGCGACCGCCGGGGCGTACCCGATTCCCGCGCCGACCACTGCCGACCACTCGAGGTCGCCGTCCGCGGCGTCGTAGACGTGCAGGGAGCCGTCCCGGGCCGCGACCGCCACGCTGCCGTGGAACGCGACCGGCGTCAGCACCTGCTCTGGCAGGCTCTTGGTCCACAGCGGTCGGCACCAGCCCAGAGAGGCGACGGGATCGGGACACGAGGTCAGATCGAACGTCCGCAACGCGGTTCCGACTGCGACGAAGGCTCGGGGGCCTCGCACGGCAGGCCCGGAAAGGGGTCCGGAGGAGACGAAGTCGGAGTCGACCAGCCCAGCGTACGGCGCCAGGAGGTAGATGAACGGACCTCCCGAGCCATACGAGAACTGGATCGAGAAGACGGTACCACCGCGCACCGCCCGGTTGATGTCGCCGCTGTGGAAGGCCGCGTCGTAGGTGAACGCGCCGGTCGCGGGGTCGAACACGGCCGTGCCGCCGCCGCCGATCCACCCGACCACTGCGGTCACCATGCCGTCGGGCGTCAGCACCGGATCGTACAGTCCGCAGCACTCTCCCGGCGACGTCGGTAGCGACTCGCGCCACAGCTCCGCACCGTCGTCGAGCGCGAGCGCGATCATCTCGTCGCCGTTGGCAGCGAACACGCGACCGTTCGCGACCACCGGCGAGCCCTTCGTGAACACGCCGGCGACGCGCCAGCGCTCGACCAGGCCCGCGACGTTGCCTGCGTCGATCGTCGTCTCGCGCGGGTTGAACGAGCTGCGGCTCGCCGAGAACGCGGGTTGCTTCCAGGAGGCCGCCAGGGCAGGGCTCGACGCGACGTGCAGTGCGGCGCCTGGCAAGAGCAGCAGGGGCAGGGCGAGTGCCGCAAAGACGCTGCGGCTTGGCCGGGTGCGTTCGCGAGCGGACATCGGGGCGCCCTCCGTGCTTCGGCGGCCGGATGGCTCGCCGACTCGAATCCTGCTCATCACGAAGTGTGCTCCGCGTCGACCGGAATCTTCGACGGCGGCGGTCGCTCCCGACGTCGTGCCGGGGACGGCGGCGGCGGCGGTGGCGACGTGCGGGCCACCGCCCGTCATGGACAGGGCGCGTCTTTCGCGGCACAAGGATGCGATGCGCACGCGGCCCGTCGAGGCCGCCCCGCGTCCCGAGCATCAGGAGCCAAGCGCCATGACCATGCAGCCGGTCGCCCGCGGCCCCGCCCCCCGCAGGCAGTCCGACCAGGGCTTCGCGGAGCGCGTTCGCGTGGCGAGCTTCGCCCGCCGCGAGCCCCGGAACCGCGGCGCCGCGTGAGCGTGATGGACGACGCCATCGTCGTCGGCTCGGGCCCGAACGGGCTCGCCGCCGCGGTCGAGCTCGCGCGCTCGGGGCTGTCGGTCCGTGTGCTCGAGGCGCGTGACACGATCGGCGGCGGGCTGCGCACGGCGGAGCTGACGCTGCCGGGGTTCCTGCACGACGTCTGCTCGGGCTGCCACCCGACCGGCATCCTGTCGCCGTACCTCCGCACGCTGCCGCTCGACCGGCACGGCCTGAAGTGGCTGCATTCGAGCATCTCCGCGGCGCACCCGCTCGACGACCAGCCCGCGGTGCTGCTGCGCCGCTCGCTCGAGGAGACCGCGCGCGAGCTCGGCGAGGACGCGCGCCGCTACGAGAAGATGTTCCGCCCGTTCCTCGACGACCCGCACGGGTTGCTCGCGGACCTCA
>Ga0172362_10004698_pt1 | contig 11844 bp, 11 predicted proteins | sample LakKivs1_kivu2a2_FD_114534 | JGI IMG/M metagenome (GOLD analysis project Ga0172362, IMG submission 114534) | Sediment microbial communities from Lake Kivu, Rwanda - Sediment s1_kivu2a2 | ecosystem: Environmental > Aquatic > Freshwater > Lake > Sediment | place: Rwanda: Western Province, Lake...
ACCAGTTGAATCTCCAGTAGCCACTCCTTCAACTACTCAAGTAGCTAAACCAACAGAATCACCTGGTGCCACTCCTTCAACTACTCCAGTAGTAAAACCAGTTGAATCTCCAGTAGCCACTCATTCAACAACTCCAGCAGTTAAACCAGCTGAATCTCATGTAGTAACACCTTCAACAACTCCAGCAGTTAAACCTACAGAATCACCTGCTGTAACACCTTCAACAACTCCAGCAGTTAAACTTACAGAATCACCTGCAGCCACTCCTTCAACTAGTCAAGCAGTTAAACCTATAGAATCACCTGCTGTAACACCTTCAACAACTCCAGCAGTTAAACATACAGAATCGCCTGCAACTACTCCAGTGGTAAAGCCGACCGAATCACCTGGAACTACTCCAGTGGTAAAACCGATACAATCACCTGCAGCCACTCCTTCAACTACTCCAGCAGTTAAACCATCAGAATCACCTGCTGTAACACCTTCAACAACTCCAACAGTTAAACATACAGAATCACCTGCAGCAACTCCTTCAACTACTCCAGTGGTAAAACCAACAGAATCACCTGCAGTCACTCCTTCAACTACTCCAGTAATTAAACCAGTTGAATCTTCTGCTGTAACACCATCACCAACTCCAGTGGTAAAACCTACAGAATCACCTGCTTTCACTCCTTCAACTATTCCGGTGGTTAAACCAATTGAATCTCCTGCTGTAACTCCGTCCCACACTCCAGAAGTAAAAACAACTCCTTCAAATACTCCAGAAATAAAACCTACAGAATCTCCTTCGGCAACTCCTTCAAATACTCCAGTAATTAAACCTATAGATTCTCCTGCTCTAACATCGGTTGTAAAACCAATTGCATCCCCTGTAATATCTTCTCCAGTAATTAGACCCAAAGAAACGCCGATTGATAATTCAGAAAAATCTGAAGAATCATCAGTGGTAGAACAATCATCTATCTCTCCATTTACTTCTCCAATAAATCATTACGAACCTTATATAATATATGGTAAATTATCAGGAAATAAAAGAAATAATAATTATTATGGATCATTAATAGGAAAAATAAATGTTTATATTAAAAATTCATTTAATAATTTGGAAAGAAGACATCGAAATAAATTAAATAATTTGAATAATGAAAGGTATTTATCAATGGATTATTTTGATTACATAAGAAGAAAACACAGATATCAGAAAAGAGCATTATATCGTCTAAGAAAAAAAATCTTAGAATTAAAAAATATAATAAATATTCATCATAATTTATTGAATAGGGAATATAAATTTATTCATTCTATTAGACATCTTCGTCAAAAAGTTCCTTTTATATTTAGGAAAATTAATATGATGAAGAGGCAAGTTATTTCTTTAAGAAATGAAAGAATAATTAATAATATTGAGATGAGAAAAATAAGTAATATATTGAGTATTTTAGAAAAAAAGCTTAAAATTATATCAATTAATTAAATTTTTTTTATTAAAAATAAAAAAATCTTATGTTTATAAATAATGGTAAAAGTTTTGTTATCCACAAATGTTAGAGATGAAGACAATTTATTAGAATGGGTAGTTCATCACCTCAATTTAGGATTTAATCATATCTTAATTTTCGATCACCGATCCAAAATACCAGTAAAAGATGTACTGAATAAAATACCACAAAAATTTATTACAATTAAACGCATTGAACAAGAAAAAATTATAAAAACTGAATTAATGAAAATGGGATATTTAATTTCCTTAAAAAAAAAATATACTTGGACCATCCATTTGGATGCAGATGAATTTTTAGTATTAAATGAAGATAAAAATGTTTCAAGTTTTTTAAAAAAATATAAAATATATGATCAAGTGAGTGTTAACTGGTTGCTTTTTGGAACAGGACTACATAGTGTTCATCCAAATGGTAAAACAATTCTTGAAACTTACACAAAATCTGAAGAGATTGTAAATAAACATATAAAATCTTTCTTAAAAGTTAAAACTGCAAAATTTCAAGACTGCATTAATCCCCATTATTATATTTTAAAAGACATGTCAAAATCTGTGAATTTATTTAAACAAACTCTATATCCAATTCATACATATCACTATGATTTAGGAAAAAAATATACGGAAGTACCAGCATTTGTTGCACATTATTTGTTTCAGGCATATGGCACTTATTTTAAACGTAAAGTTGATCGTCCAAGAGATGATACTGGAGAATATCGTGATATAATATCTGAAGAAGAATTACACAAACAATATAATGATATTGACAATTTTTTAATAAGGGACAAATATAATGAAAAAAATAAGAAAAAAATAAAAAACCCAATATTTACAAAAAATAATATAAAAAAATAATCAAATTTATATTTAGTAAAACTTTAATTAAATATTAACTCGCAAAATTATTCTCTTATAAAAAAAAGAAAAATGAAAACTAAAATAAGATGGGAAATAAATAATGATACCATAATTTTTAATAACTCATTCAATCAACCTCTATCCAAAAAAATACTTAAATTATTCAAAAATATCAAAAATATTAATCTGGGATCCTCATTTGATAAAGATATTTCATATCTCCCCGATCATATCGAAATATTAAGATTCTCCTATAACAAATATTATCAACTATTCTGCGAATTTAATCAACCTATTTATAAATTACCGATTAGTTTAAAAACAATTGAATTTAGTTATTTTTTTAACCAACCAATTGGTAAAAATAATATATCTTATCTCCCAGATGGTATAAAAAAAATATTTTTTGGCTTCAGTTTTAATCAACCTGTTTTAGGATTATTGCCGGAAAGTGTTGAGTATCTTGAATTTGGAGATAAATTCCAACAAATTTTAGGTACTGAAAATCTTAAATTACCAAAAAATCTTAAAAAAATAAAATTTATTCATTCCGATTTTAACTTTGAATTAAAATATTTACCTGATGATTTGGAAAAAATTGTTTTAGATTATTATTGTGAATACAATAACCCACTCAACTATCTTCCAAAAGGACTTAAAAAATTAAAAATAATTGATGGATATAAATTTAATCATCCCTTAGATTTATTACCAAATGGACTAGAACATCTTGAACTTACTGTTTGCAAAAATTATACCCATAATTTAGACAACTTACCAATAAACCTCAAGAAATTAAAACTATACGATAATTTCTGCCAACCAATTGATTTTCTACCATTTAATCTTCAATCTCTCACAATCGAAATTAGTACTTATTATGCATACAGCTTCGATAACCTACCAACCAATCTAAAAAAATTAAAAATTATTCATACCATCGGTAGCGTCTCTCCATTAAAATTAAAAAATTTACCAAATAAATTAGAAATTTTAATTATTGGTCCAAATTTTTATGGTGAATTAAATAATCTTCCAAAAAATTTAAGAAAGATTTTAATAAAAACAAATTATGACATTGATAATGAATTTATTGAAACCTGTAAACATATTCTTGAATTAAATGGTCCCTATTGGGACTAATTATAATAATTTTTATTTAATGAGTTAAAAAGAATCGGTTTTTTCTTTAAGACATCAAATGAAAAAGAACGATCAATAAGTAAATTATCCATAATCTTCTTCTCATGTCCCAACTTTGCAATCCTTTTATCTTGATCTACCCAAGATGAAAAATCATTTCTTTCCAATAAACATTCAATAACATTACGTAAAAGAATTAAAGATTTTTTAGGAAATTTTTTACCAAGTCTGATAGCATAAATTCCAATACCAACTATAAATTCCAAATTAAATGTCTCCATCCCTTCTTGTAAATATTCATCCAAATCCTCAACAACCCTGTTCAAAAAATCTTCCTTCGTAAAATCTTCAACATACTCCATCACATTATCATTACAATATGAATCATAAGCCCAAGTCGGCATTACATACTTTTTTACAGTATAATTAAAAAATTATTCAATTTTTTATACAATCTATTTATTCACTTCCAATTTATTCAAAATTCCTCTACTTGGCTTAATTATACTCTTCACCGTACCCAAACTCATTTTTATATTATACCTCCTTTTCAAATATGCCAAAATTGTACAATAAAAATGATTTAATTTATCCTCTGTATTAATTTTATCCAAAACCCCAATACTCTTATAATATTCAAATGGTATCTCAGGCATTTTCAAATCCAATTTTAAATATCTATTAATTGCAATTAAATCAGCATATCCTGCTGGCCTCTCCCGAATCTTTCTTCTCTCTATATCCGCAAACAATGCCACAATTTTTATTCCATAAAAGTAAAAATGATATTTTGGATTATATACAACATCTGCAATATTTTCAGCACCAAACATATTTGGCCATTCAGTCACAAAAAAACTATCCCAATGCTCTTTTTTACCACAAGGGACCCAATCCCCCATACCTTTTAAAGAAATATCCATAAATTCATATCCTTCCCTTTTTTCCGCCATCTTCTCAACCTTCTTCGCAAATGTCTTCGTATTCCCAGGCTCATGACAAACAAAAATATCCAAATCTGAGCATCCACGCAATCCTAATGTATATAAAACACTACTACTAAAAACCATAAATTTTAACTGCTCTAATTGCGTAAAATTTTCATTCAAATATTTTTTATAAGTTTCCAAATAGCCCTTACAACCAAAAAATTTATCTTCAAAAAAATTCCTTGAATAAGTATATTTCAAATAACTTAACGAATTATTATTCAATATAAACTCCACAAAATCCACCACCATCCCAAAATGCTGAAATAATATACACCTACTCCCCAAACAAACATTATTAATTATTTCTTCATACTGATCCTTACATCCACTCTCAAACAACAAAAAACTTACACTTATTTTGCTCCTTTCCCCAAATAATTCTTTCACATATAATCCCATCTCATCATACGTCTTAAACAAATTCAAATAATAATTTATCTGATAAAATAAAGAAATTGCCTCAACAAATCTTAAACTTATCACCTTGTAAAAATTACAATTTAACGAAGTCTCTGACAAAGTATTCAATAACTTATTATGATCCATTACATCAAACATCACTAGTAATCTGCAATTTACCCGACATTGTGCATAATAATTTAAAATATATGCTTCTTTTTCATCCGGATTTATCAAAAATTCTTGACGAATTTTTTTTGGTATTTCATCCAAAAATTTTAATTTAGTTGGTGCAAGAAATTTATGCATTTTTTGTGATACTTTATTATATTCATATTGATTAATACCAGTAAATAATGGTTTACTTGATTCATCTGATAAATTTGAAAAAATACATTTATGATTCATTATATTATAAAAGAAATAAAAAATTTGACTAACTATCTCTCATTGCTCTAAAATTATTTTTTGAAAAACATTCAAGAAATGTATTTTATCAGCATACTCAGTATCAGAATATTTTAACCATTTTTTTAAATTTTTTTCCCATTTCTGTGTAATTGCATATTTATCATCAAAAGGCATATAAACACCCTTCCAAACTAATTCATCTCCTTCATATACCATAAATGAATCATTTTTATTATCAATCAAAAACCAATTTAATCTAACTTGTTTTGAAAAGAAATCATAAAATTTTACAAAAACATAACCATTAAAATCATTTGGCAATCTCATTTTTTTATTTATTTAACATCATAATTTTTTTATATCAATTTTTTTTTATACACTATAATAATGGTTCAAACATTTAGCGATGGTAAAAAAATATATTCAGTTGATATGATGTTTGCATATATAAATTTATTTAATCCCAGCATCACCTACCTCGACACTGAAAAATTTAAAAACACATTATTATACAAAGGCTGGGGTGATCCTATAAAAAAAATAAAATATTCCCCAGCCGATGTACTTAAAAATCCAAAGAAGAAAGAATATGAAAATGATATACAAAGAATAAAAAATGCAGATCTTAAATATCCCATCATTGTCTTCAACAACTACATCGTCGATGGCGTACATCGCTACGTAAAAACAATTCAAGAAAAAAAGAAAGAAATAAAAGCATATATTTTTGATAAAGAAACAATGGAAAAATTTTTAATAAATGATAAAGGTGACTGGGAACTTATAACCAAAATGAAAACCTACGACTACATCGAAATATTTTTCAGAAAATTTAATAAAAAACCTATATAAAAATAACTTATTTTCTCTTGTAGATGGCTGAATCATTTTTCGGTAATGAACCTGAATATTTACCCCAACAAAATAAATACTTTAATCTTAATGAAAATACTATCATAATTGGAAAAAACAATAACGATAAAAAAAAATTTTTTATCAATAATATTTTTTACCCACTACATCGAAACATTAACCTACTTTTTATAATTACAAATGATCATTCCCCATACAATAAAATTATTAATTTTGTCTTTGACCATAAATATGTAAACAATGTATTAAATTATGTTAAAAATATAGATAAAAAATTAAATAAAATGGTTGTTATTGATCACATAGAGATGCATAATAAATTTCTTGAAGAAACAATCGCTAACTCATCTCAATATAATATTACTTTTATCATACTATCCAATAATGAAATTCCTAAAAAATATTACACTAATATAATTATCAAAAATATTGATCCAATGTATGTGGATGAATTATATGAAATTTATGGAAAAAAAATTTATACAAATAAAAAGATTTTTGCAGATATAATTAATGAGTTAAAAAGTGGTCAATTTTGTTTGATAAAAAATAATAATTATTTTATAACAAGTATAAACAATGATGCATCGAAATATATAATTTATTGTGAGAAAAATATAGATAATACGACATATTATGTAATAAATGGTGATTATGTTTTGAGAAGTGAATATGAAGAAATGAAGAGTTTGGTTTTAAATATGAGAAAGGAAATTGAAGAGTTAAAAGATGAGTTAAAAAAAATTAAAATATAAAATATAAAATATGCAAAATATTATTTCTTCCTTCCCAATCCAATCCCGCAAACAAAGAAAAAAGATATTCTTTTATCAAAAAAAACTCGTCAAAAAATACGAAGATTTACTTACTACTGATGTAAAAATATCAAAAGAAGATCGCATAAAAATTTTTAGAGAAATGAATAAAGATTTTTTTAAATTTTATAAAGAAAATTTACATCTTTGTTATTGGGAACCACAAAGACCACTATTCTTCGCATTTTCTTTGGGATTAATATATTTACAAAATATAGATATTCTGGAAGAAATTGAAAATATTATGGATTTTTCACGTAATCACTGCAAAATAAAAGATATTATCACTTTAGTAAATGAAAGCGTCAAAAAAACAATCATTGGAAGCGTCTGGGTAACAGAAAGTAATTTTATTTACTGGAAACTTATTGAATTTGATTATCAATACCGTAAGATTCAAAATAAAATTAACATCATATGGAATTTATTTCAAAAATATAAATGCAGAAAAAATACCTTTAAAATCATCTCGAGCATTAAACCTCTTAAACAAATTTTTCCTCAAGAAATAATCAGATTAATCCTGTCCTTCAGCGATTATAACAACCTCATCTGGGAAACATACCGTAAATATAAAGATGATATAGAACTTATGATCGACTACTGCTCATTCGATCGCAATAAAATTGAAGATCTAATCCTTCGTTTCATCCATAATAAATATGACGTTGTCAACACAATTTTAACAATAGACTCATAAAAATTGATTTAATAATTAATAATTCTAATAAGTCATTGTTACAATGCAAGCTATTGGAAATATTCTTTATCAAGGTGGTAATCTCCTGTATCAAAGTGGTACTATTTTTACCAAATACACTAAGGGACGTCGCGCCCCTAGCCAACTTTCCTATATGGAAAAACTTAACTATATCGATGATATACGCAACAAACTTCTTCCCATGAAAAAAGATCAATCATTCGAAGAGATATTTTCTAATATCCCACAATTTGTTGTTGTTGGTCCCCAATCATCCGGGAAAACTTCTGTTTTACAACGTATTACCGGTATTCGTTTACCTACTTCTAGTGGGGTTTGTACAAGAGTTCCAGTTGTCATTAAATTGCGCAAAGGTGTTCGTACAGGTCGTGTCGATCTTGTTTTCCCAGATGGAACTAAACAATGTTTTGAAGAATCGAAAATTGAAAATATTTCTCAAGCAATTGCTAATGCCCAACAAAGATTTAAAGATAAGGGTGAATTTGGTAAAGATTTTATTATTGACGTTCTTTGTCAAGATACAGAAAAACCAAACATCACCCTTGTCGATCTTCCAGGCTTTACCAATTCAAGCGACGAAAATACCCAAATCGTCAACCAAATGGTAAAAAAATACCTCGATATGAATGGAACTCTCGTTCTTCATATCGTCAAAGCTGATCAAGACTTCCACACCTGCCTAGGAAACGACTTCATACGCAAAAGAGAAAATGACCGCATCCTTGTTCTCACTCATTGTGATGAACTCGAAGGACAAGGTCAAGAAAGGTACAATACTCGATTGAATGAAACATTTGAAAATCCAATTGATAACATTTTTGCTGTTATGTCATCGAGGAATTTGGAGGAATGCAATTATGAGAATGAAGTGAATGAACTTTCCAAATTAAATTCTGTCGCTTCTCGCGATAAAATTAAACTTGGAACCAAAAATCTTTACGAATTCATCGAAAAAAGATTAGAACAACACCTCGAAAATCAAATTCCCATCCTCCGCGATTACATCGAAGAAATGCGCGAGGGAATTATCCAACGACTCGCCGACTACGACGAAGAAGCACCCGCAAAAGTCCTCGTCGAAACACTCAACTCTCTCCGCCATCGGTTTCAAGGAAGAATTGACCAACAAATGGACAACTTTAGAGTCAAAATAGAAAATATGCACAAAGAAATAATGGATCTTCATATTTTCGATATTGATGTTTTTAACCCCGATACTTTTATTTGGGGAAATGTTGATCCAAAAAAAATTCGCGATGAATACATTGAAGAATTGAAAAATATGTGCGAAAAACGTGGATTAATCAACGTTGGTCATATGAATAAACAATTATTTATTGAGAAATATGCCAAAGATTTTACTGATTTATACCAACCGATTTTGGAATCAACTAAAGTTGAATTGTATGCAGAAATTCAGAAAATTCTTGAAGATTGCTTCGAATTTCAAACATCCCCACTCGCTCAAGATTTCGTCAAAAAACTTAAAATTGATCTTCTTAAAGATTACAACGAAAACGATGCCAATATCGCCATCAAACATATGGTTTTATACAACAGAACTCCATTAGTATTCACCCTAAATGAACATTACCTTAATGATATTTATAGTGAATTAACCAAAGGTGTCAAATTTTCAACGAATGATGCTGCATATGTTGAAATTATCTTTCGCATTTGTGCTTACATCAAAGTAGCTAAGAAACAATTGACTGATACTGCATTCAAGGAGTTTTACATAACTTTATTGCTGAAAGCTGAAGAATCGTATGAATTGATGTTGAAGGAGAATTTTAAGAAATATGTTTCACTTATTAAATTACCTGATGCGATGTTGAAGGAGAAACAGAAGTTTGAAAAAGACCTCGAAATTCTGAACGTAGTAATGCAACAACTGAACGAGATGTAACCGCTATGTTCTCGTAATTATAATTTTTCTTTGACAAATCAACCACATATTCAATACGCCCATCTTGGAATAAATATGGAATAGCTTTATATGGTTCAATATTATTTGCTGAAAAAATAACTAAAATATTTTTAGACAAAAAATCGAAAATTCCCAATACAGTATCCTTACTCACCTTATCCACCATAAATCCTTTCGCAAAAACATCATCAATATTCTTCACATAAATTATCGAATTCGCTGGAATAATCTTAATTGAATCAATAAACTCATTCGGATTAATGTAATTATTAGTCTTAAAAATAGGACGATTTAATTTATTTGCAATCAATCCAATTAATTTACTTTTACCATTATTGGAAGGTCCAACGATCAATATGCTTTTAAAACATTTACGACAAACATAATCGATGATTTGTTGTTTTTTATATTTATCTTTGGAATTGATCGGTATTACATCGGGAAAGAATTTCCAGTGATCTTGGTAATGGTAAATTGGCAAAGGTATTGAATAATTACTTATCCGAAAAAAGTTCTCCTGGAATGTAAAAATAATTTGATCTACCCTATCTTGCATATTATTTCCATAAATTTCCCAAACATAGGAATAATAATCATCACCACTGATCAATTTTATACTAAAAGTAACGAAAAGTCCGTAGGAATATTCTTGATAAGAAAAACCTGGCATTGGGATAGAGACTAACTCCGGTGTTCCATACAAATTTAAATTATATAAATTAACATTTTTAGCATTTTGCATCGTTTTTATTTTCTTTACTAAAAATGCCAAAATACTTATCCCAGTTATTTGATTATCTTTTGTGTTAATTATTTGAGATGGAATTTGTAAATAATCGTAAATAAGTTTTGAAGGATCGGGAATATAACGAGATCCGATATAACCAAGGGCGATTCCGATACCTAAATTCATTTATAAATTCCCTATAATCTGCATATAATAAAATCAATTTTTTGTTAAAAAAATCTATCTCAAATTATGTCAGACTTTTCCACAAATGTTGTTAATTATTAATAGAAAAATTGATTTTTTTAGCAATTAATTTTGAAGAAACTAAAATGGATTATTTTGAGGTTGATAGTGAAAAAGTTTATACAAATCAAGATAATAAAGATTTTAACAATGCTAAAAATATTGTTTTTAGCAATGATTTTAACGATGATCTTTTCAACGGAATTCCATTATTATCTCACTCAACCGAACGAATAACATTCGGAGATGATTTTAACAAACCTCTTGGGTTTGATGGATTCGGTACATTTTTGCCATCGAATTTGAAGATATTAGAACTATCGGGAAGATTTAATCAATCTATTGATAATTTACCAAATGGATTAATGAATTTACATTTTACGAAGAATTGTCATTTTAATCAGCCTATAAAGAAGTGGCCATCTATGCTGGAAATATTGAGATTTGGTGATAAATTTAATACACCAATTTTTACACTCCCTCCTAACCTCAAAATACTCGAATTTGGTGATAATTTCAATCAACCCATTATTCCCCTCATCTATCCAAAAAAATTATTCACAATTTGTTTTGGAAATGCATTCAACCAACAAATTGATGATCTACCTGATAGCATTGAAAACATAAAATTAGGAAATGAATTTAATACAGAAGTTTTTTATTTTCCCAGAAATTTGAAGTACATTGAATTTGGTAAAAAATTTAATAAGATAAGTGCAATTAATCAATTGCCCCCATCAATAAAAAAAATTACATTGTACTCTGACTTTCAATTTATGAAAGAAGTAAAAGAAAAATTTGGTGAAATAATTTCCATCAAAAAGTATGTTTGAAATTATAGAAGATAAGATAAAATTTTTCGATTATTATAATGAACCAATTAGTGATGATTTGTTTGACATCATAAAGACGAAGAAGAAGGTAACATTCGGATCTTGTTTTAATCAACCTCTTCCTGATTTAAGAGAAACAAAAATTGAGAAGATAATATTTCGCGGAAGTTTTAATCAATCTATTGATAGGTTACCAAAAGATTTAAAATATTTGAATTTGGGTGAAAATTATAATATGCCAATAAATGAATTGCCGGGATTTTTGGAGACGTTGATATTGAGTTGTAGATATAATCATCCATTAATGAAAGATGGAAGAACTATATTGCCGAGAGGGTTAAGGGTATTAAAGATGGGTATGGATTATAATTATCCTATTGGAAGATTGCCGG
>Ga0172362_10004699_pt1 | contig 11843 bp, 6 predicted proteins | sample LakKivs1_kivu2a2_FD_114534 | JGI IMG/M metagenome (GOLD analysis project Ga0172362, IMG submission 114534) | Sediment microbial communities from Lake Kivu, Rwanda - Sediment s1_kivu2a2 | ecosystem: Environmental > Aquatic > Freshwater > Lake > Sediment | place: Rwanda: Western Province, Lake...
ACGCGCATCAGTGAAATAGCGATAGGTCGAGAAGCACATGCCCGCGACCAGGATCACTCCAAGGAGCGCAGCAGGGGCACGTTGCCAATGGGCTACAGCATCAATCCCTATGCCGAGTGCCAGGTAGAAGGCTGGGCTGCACATGATCACATAGCGGCTGCCCATATAGAGGGGGGCGAAGAAGGAGAAGAGCCACATGACCAAGATAGGAATCAGGATATAGGCTACCAGCACCACCAGCCCGGCGCCCCGCGCACGCCAGATCGGGCCGGGTATCCCGCTCGAGGTCATCTTTGGGGGCCTGCGCCACAGGGAGACGACCCCCGCGAGGTAGGTCAGCAAGAAGATGATGTCGAAGGCCCAGACCTCGCCCAACTCCACCGATAAGCCCAGCGAGAAGGAGTTGAGCGCGTCCCGGAGCATGATCTGCAGAGGGACATACCAGCGGCCCGCCTTGGGCCATAAGGCCAGGGTCACGATCCTGTAGGTCACTGGCAAAAGAATCGCCAAGAGAACGGCCGCGCCCCAGTAGAGCGCACTTAGCCGTCGGTGTTTGGTCCCGCCTTGCCGGGGAGGTGGAGTGCTCCGCCGCACCCAAAGGAAGTAACCCAAAAGGGCCTCACAGATAATCAACAAGACAGAAAAGTACTGAGTTGCTATGGCTGCCGCGGCTACCAGCCCGAAGGCCAGGCCCCAGATCTGTTTCTGCTCCGTACAGGCGCGCCACAGAAAGTAGAACGAGGCGAGACCCAATGCGGTGACCATGGTGTACATACGCGCTTCCTGCGCGTACCAGAGGTAGAAAGGTGACAAGGCCCCGAGGAGCGCGGCAATCAGGCCCGCTCGTGGCCCGCGCAGTCGCATGCCCATGGCATAGAGGAGAGGCACAATAAGCGCGGCGAAAACGGCTGAGAGAAAGCGCAACACCAGGTCGCTTTCGCCGCCGACACGAATCAGGATGTGCAGCAGCAGGAAGTAAAGCGGGGGATGCAGGTCAACCGTAGAGGACCCTGGTAGGTCAATGCGATTACTGAGAATGTGGGACACGCTGCCCCGCGCGCGCAGCAGGCTGAGGCTCTCATCCCACCAGATGCTCTTGGAGTCGAGGCGCCACATGCGCAGGCCAAAGGAGCACAGTACCAGGGCAAGGAGGGAAAGACGCAAGAGGCAAGGGGCAAAAGGAGTCTTGGACCCTGCATCCTGCTTTTCTTCTGCCTCCTGCATCCTTTACCTTCCCTTGATGTGCACAGGTCCGAGGGTGACCAGATTGGCAGAGGGGCTGACGTCAACAAGGAACAACCGCTCGCCACTTCCGAGCAGGTAGAGGCCAATATCCAGGTGGTACTCACCCGTAGGCAGGTCAGCGGGCAGTGCCAAGAGATGTGTGTCTTTGATGCTCTCTCCCGTCTGCCATAGATGCGTGGGATAGTCCCCCTCAAGCGGCTGCCCGTCGAACTGGGTGATCTTTTCGCCTGATTCGCCCATCAAATGCACGAATACCGTATAGTCCTTGGCAATCGGCGCCAGGGGCTCCCAGTAGAGGGTTACCTCCCAGGTCTCCCCGGCAGAGGGAACCTGAGGGGAGAGATCGTAGCCGAGCAACATCGCTTTGTGGTCAAAGTTGACGTTCAGTTCTTGCTGCGGTTGGTAGTGTGTGGCCCTCAACGGCACGATGCGCACACGCGCGATCCCCGGGCTAGGGTCGAGGTCTCGCCCCTGAGCGTCGAATACGGGCAGATTGTCCACGCCAGGCGGGGTGTAGACTCCCACGCGAATGACTGCCGCCGTGGGGGCCTCAGCATCGCGCGCGATGGTGAGGGTGTAATCGTCGCTGACCACCTCGCCAGGCACCCAGATGCGCGTGGGGTAGTTGCCTTTTGCCGGGTAAGTATCGGCTCCCCCGATGCGCGTGCCTCCTCTGCCAAAGACGTGCACATAGAAAGCATAGTTCTGGGACATGCGTTTCAGCGCCAGCCAATGCAGCCTGAGGTGCAAGTCTCCCCCGGCGCGCACGCTATCCTCACGCAACTCGTAACCCAGGAGGAACAGATCCTCGCCGAAGCGGATGTTGAGGTCCTGGATGTTCAGCGAGACCTCCTCCAAGGGAATCCGAGTGGGTCGCGCGTAGGCAGGAGTGATATACCGCGAAGGCGCTATCAGCGACACGCCCAGCAGCAGAGCGGACATGCCAAACGCCGGTGCGGCGGCATAACGAGCAGGAAACCAGGCCATTAGCCCAACGACCAAGAGGAAGGCGATGCCGGAAATGGCTGGGAAAAGGAGCCGCCCCTGGGGGCCGGTAATGAGCTGCGTCCAGCTTAGCAGCGAGACGATCATTGCTGATACCCAGAGCAACACGATCACGACCGTGCGCCATCGGTACTGCCTCAGGCTTTTACGGTTCCAGTACGATTTCACCAGGGCGAGAAGAAGGCCGAAAACACCCAATATCGAGAGGATGCGGGCCAGAGTGTAGTACATCTCGTCTGCAACGACGTTCATCCATCCAAATACACCCCAGTAAGATATAACAGACTCCAATAGAACACGCAATACATCCTTAAGGGGCAACGGGCCAGAACGAATGCCGGATGAAGCTTTTAGGACACCCATGCCCAAAGCGTCGTGGTATAGGATGGCATTGCGGGCGTACCACCAGCCACTGAGCGCCACAGCCACCGCCACCGCGATGAACACAGGCCGAGCCAGGTCCTCCCATGGCCGCCAGCCACGGCGACTGCGGATGCCAAGGAGATATGCGGCAAGCACTAGAAGCCCTGAAGTGAGGCCGCTCAGTTTGGTCAAGGCCCCTAGACCGACGCTGATGCCCAGGAGGAAGGGGGTGCGATAAGGCCGGGCTTTGCCATTGCACACCCGCACGCTGAGATAGAGGGTCAGCGTGGTGAACAAGGTCACCAGAAGGTCATTGTTCGCGCCGGCGCTGATAAACAGGAACTGAGGGTTGAAAGCTACCAAAGCCGCCGCGCCAATGGCAATGGTGCGCCGGCGCGGGGTGATCTCTAGCGCAAGGCAATAGGTGAGAAGGACCGTCAGCGCCGAGCATAGGATGGAAAACCAGCGCAAGACGTGCACTGCCAGGGCCACTCCCCGATATGGGTGACCCTCCCCATCAAAGTGAAGTACCGCGTTCTTGCTTCCTGGGGAGTGGGGCAGGCCCAAAGCGGCGTAGGTATTGCGCTGATAGATCTCCTCCGCCGGGCCGGTGTCAATACCGCCCGTCAGCAGAGCGCCCAACGCATAGTAGAATGGCGGCTGGTGCGCCTCTCCTTGTTCCCAAGGGTCCGTCGAGACGAGCAGTGGGGGAAGTCCTTTTCCATCGGCGAGCTGCTTCACATAGCGGTAGTGCCAAGGCTCGTCAGGCGTCTCGAAGATGGGCGTAGTGACGCTGTAGTAGATGCCGAGGGCGATGAAAGCAACCATGATCAATACGACGGCCCAATGACGCCACAAGAGGGCCAATACCTGCCGCGCTATGGTTTTGGCGTGAAACCCAAAATCGAAGGGCCTGCTCATCGGTGATTTTGTGTACAAAATCATTGTTCCGAGATTATACTACCTGCCTGTGAGTGGTACGAATCAACCTCCGCCCGGCGGCACAGTAAACGGTCCCAGGCGGATGGCAGCAGGTGGATCCCGCCCCGTACTGGCTACCGGTACGCGCCGGACCTCCGGCCAGACATACATCCCTACCTCTATCCAGAACGGTCCCGCTTCTGTAGGGCGCTCAAAATCCGCCCAGGTGATAAGGGTGTCGCCCTGTTGCCAGGCTTGAGAGGATAACGGCACATCGCAGATGGCCAGCGGCACGGTACTCTGATCCCTGTAAAGGTGGTTGAATTGGTGGTAATCGGCTTGGGATGCAGGGTTGCCTATCTGCCACCACGTGCTGACCCTGAGATGGCCGCCCACCTCGCGCACACGCCAGCCGAGCAACCTGGCCCCGTTATCCAGCGTCAGGGGCTCGATCTGCTGGAAGCCGGATACCTTGTCCTCACTGACCGTCAGAGCCATGTAGGGAGGCTCTCCTTTGCGCCGGGGGAACGCGCGGACCTCCCCGACCAGCCCACAGGCCTGTAATTCCTCCCAGGCAGGCAGGTCGGCAAACGTTGCCATGAGATGCGCCGAGGGATGGGAAGCATCAAGCTCAGGCACGAGCAGCACGGAGCGCCCGTCTACGATTCGGTGTGGGTAGTCCCATAGGAGGACGTCGAACCCGGCCACATCGCCAAAGAACTCGGGCGCGTCACCGTAAGCGTGGACCACAATTGGCTGTCCGTCCATCAGGGAGCGCGCCGTGGCGCTAGGCCACATCAAGGGCGTGCCGAGCCCCCCGGGCGTGAGTTCCTGGGCTACCGTGCCCAGCCCTTTGGCCAGGGGCACTACCTGGCTGATCGCCACGGCTATTGATGCTATGGTTACGGCCAGGCCCCAAGATCGCCTTCGTCCCAGCCCTGCTACAGCGCCCGCCGCCAGGAAAAGTGCCGGCAGTGCCGCCAACTGGTACTGGTGATACGCTGGCGTATTGTGCCGGGTAAAGAGCAAAGGGGCCGCGAGCGCCCAGGCGGGCAAGAGGGCCGTCAGCACGCACTGCCACCCTTCCTGGCCCCCGACCTGATCGGGGGCCAGTCCACGCCAGCACCGCCACAGAAAGATCGCCAACCCCAGCCCAATCCATATGGCCAGCAGAAAGCTGGCGCCGTTCATCACGTTTTGCAACGATTGGGGCCAGGACCAATCCCTACCCAGGAGCAGCCACTCCCAATCCCTGCCGGCGCCCATCTCGGCCAGTTGGCGGAAAGCGGCCAGATCGGTCTTTGCGGGCTGCTGTGCCAGGCCCTCTAAGGTGTGCAGCACTCCAGGCGCACTGCGCCAGGCCGTGATGATGAAAGGCGCGGCACTCAAGACAGCTATGGCTCCGCCAACAAGGAGCGCCGGCCAGCGCGACCAGAGGCGATAGCGAATGATGAGCCAGATCGTCGCCGGGATGAGGACGACTCCGGCATAGTGCACCTGGAAGGCCAGCCCTGCCAGCCATACATGCAAGGCCAAAGCCCATGCCTTCCGCCCGCTGACGGCGATGACCCCGGCCACTGCCCAAAGCACGGCCAGCGGGGGGAGCAGGTCCTGGCCCCAGACGGCCCGCGAGTAAAGGACGGCATAGGGGGATGCGGCGAACAAGACTGCCGCGCAGAGTCCCGCCCAAGTTCCCCAGGCTTTGCGCGCCAGCCACCATACCCCTGCTACTGCCAGCGTGCCCAGCAGGCCGACAAACAGGTTGGCTATCAAGGGATCAGCGGAGAAGGCGTATGGTAGGGCAAAGATCCACACGGCGGCCGGGAAGTTGGGCAGACCGGTTGAGGATTGCATCCCCACGAGAGGGAACTGCCCACGGCGGGCCATCTGCAGGGCCATCAGGCTCACCCTAGCCTCGTCGAAGCTGAAGGAGTTGACGCCAGGCCAGCCCATACGTAGCAGGCCGGCCAGGAGCAGCGTGGCCGCCACGCCCACGCCCTCCAGGATGCGGGGCCAAGGTAAACCCAGCCTGCTTTCTGACCTGACATAACTAACCATCATCCAAGCTCTCAACTGGCATCGCTGCTACGGGCCCGCCAGGATGCGGACCTTGCCCAGCAAGATACGCGTGCCCTGCGCCCGCCCGCCTTCGCCCAAGATGCTCAAGCGTTTGCCGTCGGCGGTGTACATACCGATCTCTAAATCATACACTCCTGCTGGGGCATTTGCCACTACCTCAAGCTCATACAGATCGGGAATGAGTTGGCCCTCGCGCCAGGTGCTCGTGGGCGCTTGGCCCCGCTGGGGCCAACTGTCCATCTGTGCCCAGATGCGGTCCTGCTCTCCCAGCACATGGGTGAACACGCTGTAGTCGGTGTCCAGATCGTGCAAGGCACGCCAGTACAAGGTCAGGTGGAAGGACTCGCCCGGCACAGCCGCCGTGCGGTCCAAGTCATAGCCCACGAGGGCAATGCGCTCCTCCAGGTTAAAATACACCGGATTGGGGATGCCGTTCACCGTGCGCGAGGGAAGCACCAGCCGCCCGAAGCGGAGGCTATCTCCCAACCTGGCGCCGGTGCTATCCAAGGCTTGAAGCCGCTCGCCCGTATCCATACGGTAAAGGCCCACCTCGATCTGCGCTTCGCTGGGAGTCATCGCCACAGAGGAAATGGGCACGACATAGGTGTCGCGCACAATGTCTCCCGGCGACCAGAGCGATGTTGGGTAGTTGCCCTGCCCGGGGTACATGTCGCGCTGGCCGATGATGAGGTCGTTTGCGCCCAGAACGTGGACGAAAACGGTATAGTTCTCCTGAATGGGGGCCAGAGATCGCCAGTACAAGGTTACTGCCAGATCATCGCCTGGAGCGACCTGCTCTCTGTCCAGCGCGTAGCCCAGCAAGCGCATTTTGCCGCCGAAGGTCACATCCAGGCGGGTGGAAAGGGAGGAGACCTCCGCTTCACCCAAGAGGCGTGGGGCAGCATAGACAGGCCGGATGCTGGCGAAGGGCAACATGAGGGCAATAGCCAGCATCAGGAGGCTCATCGTGGCTGGCAAGACGGCACGCACTCGACGCGGCAGCAGGCCGGCCAGCCCCATCGAAGTGAGCAGGCTGATCGCAGTGAGGGCGGAAAACATCAGCCGCCCCTGACTGGCGGGGGTCATCAGCGTCCAGCGGATCAGGGCCACGAAGACGATACACGGCCAGAGGACGATCAGGCCAAGCTGAAGCCAGCGCGCCGGCGTGAAACGCTCCACCCTATGGCCGCGCCGGACATAGACCGGCGCGCCGAGCAGGCCCACAAGCGCAAGGATGCTGAGGAGCCAGTATACCCAGCCGGGCGCGGCAACGTTCAGCCCCCCGAAAAGACCCCAATAGGACATGACAAAGCCCCTCCATTCGCCCAGGAGCTGCCGTAGCGTGGGCACGGGGTAGCGCGCCCCGACGACAGCTACGAAGGCAGAGAGGCCCAGAGGATCGTCATAGAGCCGCCAGTTGCGATAGTACCACCAACCTGCGGTAAGCAGGATGGGCAAACCGATGGCCAAGCCGGCCACGACTAGCTCACGCCAGGAACGCTCTCGCCGGGCGACGGTAAAGACCATCAGCGCGGCCAGAGGCATCATCCCCAACACACTGGCCTTGGAAATGCTCCCTAGACCCAATAGCAGGCCAAGCAAAGTCCATTGGGCGACCGAGGGGCGTATCAAGACATATCGGGCCATGAGCCAGAGGCAGAGGGCGCAGAGCATGATGACCAGGGCATCATTGTTCACTGAGGTCGTGACAAAGAGGTACATGGCATTGAAGGCGGTCAGGCAGGCCGTACTCAGGGCCAGAATCCTGTCGCCAGGGAATACCTGACGGGCGAGGAGGTAGCCTGCCAACACCGTGACGGCTCCCATGAGCAGGCTCATCCAACGCACCAGGTGCACGGCCAGTACAGTTCTCCGGTAGGGCCAACGCTCGCGCGGCGTATGGATGACCATGTTCACGTTACGGTCACGGGTGAGCATGCCGATATTGGCGTGCGGGTTGAGCTGGCGGATTGCCTCCATATCCCCCGTATCAACCCATGCCGTGAGCAACGCTCCCAGTGCATAGTATAAAGGGGGCTGGCTACCCTCCTGCCGCCAGGGGCCGATCTGGTCGGGTCTCTGAATGGGCAAGGTGTGTGCGTCGGCCAGATGCCTGACAAAGGGATAGTGCCAGAGCTCGTCAGAGGCTTCGAAGATGGGCGTGACCACGCTGTAGATGAATCCCACGATCACGAACGCCGTCAGGACAAGGACGATCCCGCTATGCTCGCCCCAGATGGACCGCCAAGGCCCCTTTGGGCCTGGGGTGAGACCCTCAGTGCCCGGCGAGTTCATGGAAGACCTCCAGGGTGCGCGCTGCAATGTGCTCCCATTCAAACTCCCTCGCCAGCGCCTGTGCGCCCTCACCGAGCCGCCGGCGCAGCCCGGCGTCATTGGCCAGGCGGGTGATGGCGACGCTGAGGGCTCGCGGGTCTTGGGGCGGGACCAAAAGGATGTTCTCTCCGTCGCGCAATTGGGGCACAGTCCTGTGCGGATGGGTGGGCCGGTCCCCTTTCCCACTGATTGTGGGGTGAAACGGGACTGGGCCAGTTGTGACTATGGGCATACCGTGAGCCAATGCGGCCATAAAGCTCCCTCGGCGGAAGGAGGCTCCATCCCGATAGGGCAGTACACAGAGGTCGGCGCTGCGGAAGCTGGCCGAGACCTCTTCGGGGGACATGTAGCCCGTCCAGATCACCTTCCCTTCCAGGCCGCGTTCCCGAATCGAGCGCTTCACCAGGTCCAGGTAGGCCTGATTGGTGGGATCGCTGGCCCCCACCGCACCGCCGATCATCAGCAAGCTGACGCGCTGCCCGGAACGGCATAGGCTATCCAATGCGGCGATGAGGTCCTCCCCTCCTTTGCTGGCGTTGAGGAAGCCAAAGTAGCAGAGCAACAAGATCTCTTCGCCGATGTCCCAGCGCCTCCTCCATTGGGTGCGATCGTAATCGTCCGGCAACACGCAGGGGATATTACTGCCGATGGGGATCAACTCCAAGCGCGGCATCCAAGGGTAACTACTCAGCCGCTCCTGATCCTCTATGTTGGTGACGATGACCCCCTTGCAGGACCGGGCTAGTGCCAAGTTGGCGGTCCAGCGCACTCGCCCCGCCTTCGGGAAGAGGTATGGGACCAGGAGGTCGTGAAAGGTTACGACGAAGGGGCAAGCGCGCGCAGGTCCAGGCAAGATATGGTGAGCGACCCAAGGAAGGAGGTTGATCGCCGGGTGCATGGCATAGGCTGCCGTCTGGTACTGGATGTTCACGACATCGGGACTCAGCTCCTCAAGCAGGCGGCTCATCGTGCTGTAGAGAGGACACCAGCTCCAGGAATGCATCAGGGGATGACAGCGTAAACTGGGGTTTGGGGTTTGGGGGTTGGTTTCCGCGCCTTTCCTGGCCTCTACGTCTTGGCTATTCATGTCCGTGGCTTTGGCCGAGGTGAGGACGTGTACCTCCGCCCCTAGCGCAACAAGGGCCGCCCCCAGCAAGCGCGCAAAGTCGGCGACGCCCCCCTCCATCGGCGGGTATTCGCCGGAGATCAGCAAGACGCGAAATGGTCGAGACACGCGCAAGTCCTCAGCAATCCTGACTTATTCTAAAGAGCCGGCAGGCATTCTCTGTAGTGCGCTGGGCCAGCTCCTCCAAGGGCAAACCCAAGATTTCGGCCAGCCTTTCGGCCACGTAGCGCACGAAGGCTGGCTCGTTGCGCTGTCCGCGCTTGGGATGGGGGGCAAGATAGGGCGCGTCGGTCTCGACAAGCAGGCGATCCAGGGGAACCCGACGCACGATATTGGGGAGGTGACGCACCTTCTCGAAAGTGATTGGCCCCGCCACACCGATGTAAAGCCCCCTCGCCAGCGCCCAATCGGCCATCTTTTGATCGGCCAAGAAGCAGTGTAACATGCCCCGCAAGGAACGAGGCGCCGCCTCCACCGCACGGCGCAAGTCCTCGTCCGATTCGCGATTGTGCAGGATGACCGGCAGGCCCAACTCGCCGGCCAGGGCAAGTTGTCGCGCCAAAACCAGGCGCTGGGCCTCACGCGGGGAAAAATCATAGTGATAGTCCAGGCCAATCTCGCCTACGGCCACCACGCCTCGTTCCATAGCCATCTCCCGCAGGCGCTCGAAGGCCCGTTCATCCAGTTCCAGGCTCTGTGGCTTGTCGGGCGTCTGACGCAAAGCTGAGGAGGCCTCGTGGGCGTGGATACCTATTGCCGCGTAGACTCCCTGGTGCTGCCGGGCGAGCATAACCTCGGCCTCGCTGGTGGCCAAGTCAGAGCCGCAACTGAGCACGCGCGTCACGCCCACGCTTATGGCGCGGGCGATAACCTGCTCGCGGTCTGGATCGAATCGCGGCGATTCGAGGTGGGCGTGAGAGTCAAAGAGTTGCATCGGAGCTAGGTGGGCAATCCGGCCAGCTTGAGCCCCTCGGCCAGAAGATCGCCGACTTTATCCTCGTGCGTCGTCTCGCAATAGACGCGGAAGACCGGCTCTGTGCCCGAGAAGCGGATGAGCACCCAGCCGCCGTCCTCCAGGCAGTAGCGGTAGCCGTCGCGCTTGTCAATCTCCTTCACCGCCAACCCGGCCAAGGCCTTGGGCGTGGCACTCTCCACCCGGGCCATGACGGCGGGCTTTTCTTCGGGCGTCATGCGGCGGTCAATGCGCTCGTAATAGTGCGCGCCGACCAGAGAGAAGATATGCTCCAGCAGCTTGCTGGGCGACATATTCATCTTTACCATGAGGTCTAGCAAGTAAAGTCCCGCCAAGAGGCCGTCGCGCTCGGGGATGTGGCCCCGAAAGGCAAAGCCGCCGCTCTCCTCGCCACCCAGGATGGCGTCCACGCGCAGCATCTCGGGAGCGACATACTTGAAGCCCACGCCCGTCTCATAGACCTCGACGCCGTAGCGTGCGGCGAGCTTGTTAGCCATCACGGTGGTGGAGACGGTTTTGACCAGCGGCCCACGGAATCGGCGCACCTCCAGCAGGTAGAAAGCCAAAAGGGCATATACCTGCAACTGGTTGATAAAGATGCCCTTCTCGCTGACGAAACCGACCCGGTCGGCGTCGCCGTCGGTAGCTAGGCCAGCATCCCCGCGCCACTCGCGCACCGTCTGCAGGAGGTCTTGCAGGTTCTCCTCAATGGGCTCGGGGCGCTTCATGCGCGGGAAAAGGGGGTTGCGCTCGCCATGAATCTCGCGCACGACCGTGCTTCCCCCCGCCAGCAGTTTGGGGAACCATCCCTGGCCCACGCCCCACATCGGATCGGCCACCACGCGCAGACCCGCCTCGATGATCGGCTTGGTATCTATCAGGCGGGCGAGTTGTTCGAGGTAAGGCTCCACGGGGTCAATGATCTGGATCAGGCCCTTCTTCAGCCCCTCATCGTAGTCGAGCCGATTGATCCTGGATTGCGCCTGGGCGGCCTGAATCTGCTCCTCAACCTGGGCCAGAGTCTCTGGGGCCGCTGCGCCGGCGTAGGAGGAACGCAGCTTGTAGCCGTTATCGCTGGCCGGATTATGGCTGGCAGTGATCCAGATGCCGCCGGCGGCCTTCAGGGGCAAGATGGCGTAGGATAGGACAGGTGTCGGCGCTGCGGCCCTGGCCAGATAAGCGCGAATGCCGTTCCCGGCGAGGACCTCGGCCACCGCCCGGGCAAAGTCCTCGGAGCGAAAGCGCAGATCGTAGCCGACGACCATCCCCCGTGGGGCCAGACCCTCGGTGAGTAGATGATCGGCCGTGCCCTGGGCGCAGTAGCGGACGTTCTCGAAGGTATAGTCCTCAGCGATTCCTGCTCGCCAGCCATCGGTCCCAAACTTGATCGCAGCCATTCTGCCTCCTCCTCGCCCCTGTAGCTAGGCTAGTTTGTCCTTGGAAGCTACGCCCTGGAAAGATGGTTCTGCTTGGAGTTCCCGCAGATCGTGGTCTACCATCAGGTGAATCAGCTCCTCAAAGGTCACTTCAGGCTCCCAGCCGAGCTTGCGCCGGGCCTTGGAGGCGTCACCGACGAGATCCTCGACATCGGCAGGGCGCAGGAATCGAGGGTCTACATAGACATAATCTCTGTAGTCCAGCCCAACATAGCTGAAGGCGCACTCTAGTAGCTCACGCACCGAGTGGCGCACACCAGTGGCGATGACGTAATCCTCTGCCTCGTCCTGTTGCAGCATGAGCCACATGGCCCGCACATAGTCGCCGGCAAAGCCCCAGTCGCGCATCGCTTCCAGGTTG
>Ga0172362_10004700_pt1 | contig 11843 bp, 10 predicted proteins | sample LakKivs1_kivu2a2_FD_114534 | JGI IMG/M metagenome (GOLD analysis project Ga0172362, IMG submission 114534) | Sediment microbial communities from Lake Kivu, Rwanda - Sediment s1_kivu2a2 | ecosystem: Environmental > Aquatic > Freshwater > Lake > Sediment | place: Rwanda: Western Province, Lake...
ACCCTGCGTACTGAGCTCTGAGCCCTGCGCCATCACTTCCTGCCCCGACCTTTCCTTTACAGAAAGGGGGTGTACCCATGCGAAGATAAAAAATTTCCGTGACTCCGGTTACGGCCTGTGAAATGATACATCAGGGGAAATAATAGTTTCCTAACTTAAAATTGAATGGATTATGAAGACGCTTAGTAAATTACAGCTCAATCCTGACAGGGTTATGAAAAACGACGAATTAATTACCCTGAGAGGGGGATATGGTTTAGTCAAATGTTATGACGGTTGGTTTAATGAATGCGGTGAAGGAAAGGTTGGCGATTGCGGAATGGCCGATCAGGCATGTCAGATTCTATGTGGCAGCTTTACATACCACATTTGCATGGAATTGTAGAATATGAGAGAGGATGTCTCAAAAGGTACATTTTGTTATTATTTAAAACCCCACCCTAACCCTCCCCTTAAACAATAAGGGGAGGGCACAAATCATTGTGATTATGGATATTACACAGCTTCCTTTACTGTTTAAGGGAAGGGGACGGGGGAAGGGTTAGAAGTACAAAAATCATAAGAACAAGACTTTTGAGACACCCTCTCTATAAACCTGAAATAGAATTGGATCTAAAAACGATTTGCAACCCTATTACTACCTGCATAATGATGAAATTAAAAATTATTCTTCTTCTTGTTCTTAAATTATCAGTTAGTTGTTTTTATGCATGTTATGCTCAGGATTTGATAAAGACTTTTAATTTAACAAAATTGCCAGAGCCGTCTGCGGTGAAGCTTTCAGATTTAGGTTTTGTCGATATTGAATATATCCCACTGGAAACAAAAGAAGAAAGTCTGATCTCTGAGATTAATACTGTTTTTTATAATGAATGGAGTATTAATAAGATACTATCAGGAGACGGATACTTTGTAATCAAAAACGGGAAAAGAGTATTAAAGTTTAAAGAGAATGGATTGTTTGTTACAAATATTGGAAGGATAGGAAGGGGGCCTGATGAGATAAACAACATCGAGGATTTGGATATTGACAGAGACAATCAGAATATTTATATGGTCTCCGGATGGCAGAAGAAATTCTTTCTTTTTTCTCTGAATGGTGAATTATTAAAAACCTACAATGTTCCATTCTATATACGTGAATTCAGATTTGTCGGGGATAAAATAATATGTTATTGCGGGAATAACAGAGGTGATAATAAGTTCAATTTTGTTTTAACTGACAAATCAGGTCAGATTATCAAAACATTTCCCAATCAATATTCATTTAAACCGAAAAGTAGTTATGGTTTTACACATGAAAACCTTTTTTATACGTATAACAAAAGGCTGTATATTAAAGAATTATATTCAGATACGATTTTTGTATTTGATAATCTGGGTTTTGACCCTCATTTAGTTATTGAAGTCGGGAATAGACAGGTTACTCCAAAAGTGCGATCTGAATGTAATCTGAATGAAATCTGTGCAAATTATATACAACCTGAGAATTTGTTAGAATTTGGAGATTATGTTTATTATGCGTTCACATACAGATTTGTGGATGATGATGTTGTATTATATGGTTTTATTGGATCTAAGAAAAATAGCTACCAGGTACTGTTCAACCTGGGAGAAGGTATTATTAATGATCTGGATGGAGGGCCCAACATATTACCTTTAACTATAAAGGATGAGAATACTATCATAACAATAGTTGATGCTTTAAAACTTAAAAGTCATATCGCCTCTGAAGGATTTAAAAACTCAAAACCCGTTTATCCTGAAAAGAAAAAAGAGCTTGAAGAACTGGCAGCAAGCCTTAAAGAGACCGATAATCCGGTGCTGGTGCGGGTGAGGCTGAAGAAATAGCAGGGGGCGGGGAGCAGGGGGATCAGAGCACAGGGCTCAGAGCACAGAGCACAGAGCACAGAGCACAGAGCACAGAGCACAGAGCACAGAGCACAGAGCACAGAGCAATCAGATGATTAGTTTTATTCTGATTTTAGGCGTAAGATTAATTAAATATGAAACAAAATAGTGTACTAAGACCGGACCGCAGAACTGCAAGCATTGCCCACCGGAACGTAGTGGAGGAGGGACCGCAAGACCGCAAGCCTGATCTTTCCGACTTTACATTCCTGATACCTTTACGCATTGATTCTGAAACCCGAAAGGAAAATGCGGATACTGTTATAAGGTTCATTCTTCGACATTTCAAGACTAATTTCATTGTCCTCGAAGGGGATATAGTTCAAAAAAGTAATCCCGGTTTAAATAAAAAGAACTTTTATTATAAATATCTGAAAGACAGGCGAAAATTGTTCTACAAAACATGGTACATTCAGAAGTTGATAGAAATGGCGGATACCCCATATGTGGCAGTGTGGGATGCTGATGTGATTGCTCCTTATGATCAAATTATGAAATCAGCAGAGGTCTTACGGTCAGGGGGAAGTTTATTAAGCATCCCTTACGATGGAAGAGTACATAAATGTGATGAGCTGCTAAGCGACATCTTCAGACGAACTCCGGGGATTGAAATACTGATGAAACTAATGCCTGCATTACCCTTGATGTACGGATATAACTCACCGGGTGGGGCTTTTATGACTGACAGAGACAAATATCTTGAATTGGGAGGAGAAAACCTGAGTTTTAAAAGCTGGGGTCCCGAAGATACGGAAAGGATTAAAAGGTTTGAAGTGCTAAACCTGACGGTTCATCGTTGTGAGGGTCCGCTTTTTCACCTATGGCACCCTCGTGGACAAAACAGTTGGTATGCCGACAGAAATGAAGAAATATATAATCGAAGAGAATTGATCAAAACATGCAGTAAAATTTGAATAAAGTTCTTCTGATAAAATGACAACCTTATTTATTTTCAAATCACATGCCAGGGGCATGCAGTACGGATTAGGCACCTACCTGCGTGAGTTAACGGAATCGTTACTTCAAATGCCCGATATTATTCTATTTGTTGTTGCTTACCACAACCAGAGTTTTAAAGAGTTTTCCATAAAAGAAGTATCCCCTCGTTATAAAGAAGTATTTATCCCTTCACCTGCATTCAGGGTTTCGCAGAACAACACTTCGGATAAAAAATATGCATCTGCAGTTTTAAGATTATTATCCAGCATAATTCCTGTGAAAGGGAAAGTCATTTTTCAGATGAATTATATCGATGATCTGGCGATTGTCATTGAATTGAAGAAATACTACAAACACCCGGTTATCAGTGTTGTACAGTTTGCGATGTGGCAGCAGTTGTTTGAAGGAAACAGGAAGAAATTGACAGGGCTTAACATTGATAAACCTTCAGACAATATTGAATTCACTTTCTCCAGGGAAAGAGAGCTGTACCGGTTATCGGATCACGTTGTGTCGGTAACAAGCTATATGAAAGAATTTCTTGTTAAAGAATATAGCATAGACCAGGATAAAATAACAGTAATTCAAAATGGCATTAATTATAATTGTTACAATCCGGTCTCCAGACTGCAGAAGAATGAAATCAGAAGGAAATTTGGTTTCAGGGATGATGAAGTTATATTACTCTTTTCAGGTAGAATAGATTATTGTAAAGGAGTTTTTTATCTTATTGAAGCGTTTGAAGAGGCATGTAAGTCCAAAAATAACCTCCGTCTGGTTTTATTGGGTCAGGGAGAAATCCAGGAGTGTTTTAAAAGAACGCAGGCTCTTTTTGGAAAGATCACTTATACCGGATTTATTCAACAAGAACAAGTCTCATTATTTTACATGATTGCAGACATAGGTATGGTCCCGTCCATTTATGATCATTGCCCCCTGACAATCCTTGAGATGATGGGAAACAGGATCCCGTTAATTGTTTCAAGAATAAACGGGACTGACGAAATGCTGAGTGATGATGAGTGTGTATTTATTGATCCTGTTATAAATGAATCGGGTGATATATCATTTAAGATCAGGGAACTATCAGATGCCATTATTAAATTATCCGAAAATGTGAGGTTAAGAAGAGAACTGGCGAGAAATGCTTACTGTTTACTGGAAAAACGGTTTGCTGCCTCCCGCATGGCTGAAGATATGAACAGATTATTCTCCTCTTTAATTAATAAATGTAATGTAAAGAACCAACATGAAAAGACAAAAAGAGGATAATACAGTATCTGTAATTCAGAGAGCTATCAGATATTACCGGATCCGGGTGACGAAAAGCTCAGTAAAGGAAGCCCTTAGATCACATTCTTATTATCCATCTTTCAAAAGCATCTGTGATACTTTTAATGAGTGGAATATTGAAAATTATCCACTGAAATACAAACCGGAAGAGATGCATGACCTAATGCCTCCCTATATAGTACATTTTGATATTAAAGGTGGCCAGATGATTGCTTTTGTAACAGATATTAAAGAAAACAAAGTTACTTATTATGATACATACAAAACTAAAAAGGAAACGGGATTTGATGACTTTATAAAAAAGTGCTCCGGCGCAGTAATATTGCTTAATCCTGATGAAAACTCAGGAGAAAAAGATTATCGTAAGAAATGGCAGAATGAAGTAATAAGCAAATCTGTAATTCCATTAGTAGCTCTTATTTCCATTGTATTCCTTTTACTTGTTTTTCCTGACTTTTCAGGTTCAGGTGTTGAAAGGTTTAAAGGTTTATATGAAATTCTTTTACTAACAAAAGTAACCGGTATTGTATTATCACTTCTATTGGTTCTGCACGAATTTGAGGTTCATTCGCGTCTGACTGATAAACTCTGTCATCTGAACAAGGCTACAAATTGCAATGCTGTTTTAAACGATAAGGCAGCAAAGATATTCGGTTGGTTTGGTTGGGCCGATGCGGGGATAATTTACTTCACCGGCTGTCTTCTTTTCCTGTTACTTGATGTAAAAGATACTGGGTTTTCATTGTTGGCTGTCCTTTCAGCTCTGTCAATACCATATCCGGTATTCTCAATCTGGTACCAGGGATTTGTACTTAAAAAATGGTGCCCGTTCTGTCTTGGCGTCCAATTATTACTGATTACTGAATTCATTTTAATGTTACCTTTCTTCTCAAATCTCGTTTATTCCTTAAATAGCCTGGCAAGCTTATTCCTTATTTTTCTTATTGTCGGAATTATCTATTCCCTTTTTATTATGTATACCAGGGAAAAGATCTCAAATGAGGATAATTATTTCAGGTACCTGGGATTTAAGAAGAACCCTTTGATCCTGAGGTCTTTGATCCTGAATCAAAAGCATTTTGATATCCCTGTTACTAATACAAGCCTTGTATTCGGCAGAAAAGACCCAACATTGAAAATCACTGCCTTTCTGAGTCTTCATTGTTCTCACTGTGCAAGAGCTTTTAAAAAAATAGAAGATATGCTCATTTCAGACCAGAAAGTGTCAATAAATCTGGTTCTGGTTACTTCTGAAAGTAAGATAATTAATACTCTGTACTACTACAGAAACCTCAACAAAGAAACTGAAGCGTTGAGTATTATAGAACAGTGGTTTAATGCGGATCCATATTCAAGGAATAAAGTATCCTCTGCTTTATGTATTCCCGATGCCGATGAGGTATCTCAGGAAGTAAGTAATGAAAATGCAAAACTTTTTAAGGAATCAGGAGTATTTGGAACTCCGACATTCTTTATTAACGGTTATCAGCTTCCGCATCAGTATGATATTGATGATATTAAATATTTTTCTGAGATCTTCACAGAAAACAAAGAATTTAAAGTTTAGATTATCAGCCTGTTAGGATTCGTGAGAAGGAGATATCTATTATATAAATTGTACTTAACATGAAAGAGAAGGGCAGGGGTGTTACCATGAGCCCTGAGCTCTCCGCTCTGAGCCTCAGCCCCTGCCCCGACCTTTCCTAAATAGAAAGGGGGTGTACCCATGCGAAGATAATAATATTCCGTGACTTAGGTTACGGCCTGTGAAAGGATAAATCAGGAATGATGAATAGTATTTTTATGACCAATATTCTAATTACTATGAAAAAACTTAGCAAATTGAAAATTAATCCGGACAGACTTATGAGGAATGAGGAACTCATAACCTTAAAGGGTGGTGTAAATTGCGTCTGTACTGACAGTCATGGTAATATTTGTGCCGCAGGTAGCGATTATGGTGACTGCTCAACATGTGAGATGATGTGTTCTGTCGCCCCTGGTTGTTCTGGTGGAGGATTTATCTGTAGCCATTATTGACCAAAGAACTTTATCTTCTCAACTTAATCTCGTTTAAGTATTAACTGGAGGCTGATCCTTTAATAAATCAGCCTCTTACAACAATTTAACCATACCAATTAATTGACTGTGATGTATCCAAGACTTCTTCTCTTTCTATCGTTTTTAGTGATTTCTATCTTTGCTTGCACGCCAACCGATAAGACTCTTTATAAATTTGATCTTACGAAACTGAAGGAAAATGAAATGACTTTATTGGAAATAGCAGAAGATATATCATACATTCCTTTGGATAATTCAATTCCATTGAACAATATTATTCCGATGAAGATAGTTAATGATGCAATTTTTTTAGGCTCAGATATTGGGATTTTAGAATTTAACAAAGAAGGGAAGTTTGTAGGCAAAATCGGAAAAATCGGTAGAGGTCCAGGTGAGTATTTAGTTCTTGGGCGATTCTGTGTTGATGACAAGTCGGAAAGGATATACGTTTCCGACATCAAAGGAGTAATTAAAGTCTTCTCCGGAACGGGACATTTTATAAGAAGCTTCCCATTAAAAGAATATGGGAACGCGATTGCGAATATTGAGTTCTTTAACTCAGAAATTTTTGTACAATATGGTGTACATGCTGACAATGAGTGGGCTATCTGTGATACTTTAGGGAATGTAATAAAAAGGAAACCCAAGGACCTTCCCGGGTTTACAACCAACTGGGGAGGAAGTCAGCTGGTTTATAAATTCGGAAATCGAATGTCATATTATAATCCTCTTGCTGATACTGTATTTTCAATTTTACCGGATTTAACCGAGATTCCATCATTTATTATCGGATCTGGTGAGTATAGATACCCCAGATCTGATCTTTCACTTGACCAATTCCTTTCAGGAAAATATCTGAGTATAACTAATATACTCGAGACAAACCACTTTTTTGTCATAATATACAATTATAATAAAAAACACCGTCTGACTTTAATTGATAAGCATAATCAAAAATCTTTTTTATTACCAGATGAAGATAATAATTCAGTGATTCCTCATAGTGGTATAATAAACGATATTGATGGGGGCTTATGGTTTTTCCCTGAAAATTGCTTTACAGAAAGAGGCGAGGAATTTATGATCGGATTGCAATATCCTTATCAGATAAAAATCTGGATAGAAAGTGATGAATTTAAATATTCAACTCCTAAATACCCTGGAAAGAAAAAGGCGCTTGAAAGACTTGCAGCAAGCCTGAAGGAGACGGATAATCCGGTGCTTGTTCTGGTGAGACTGAAGAAATAGCAGGAAGAGGGAAGTAGGGTGCACAGAGCGCAGAGCAGAGGGCAGTAGATAGTAGGCAGTAGATAGTAGGTAACAGGTATTAGGTAAATGCATGACCTGCACCACCCACCCGCACCATAAAACATACCCCTTTTCCTTACATGGAACCCAGAACGCGGAACCCAGGAACCCGGAGGAATCCGGAACCTTAATTCTAGAAATTTTCCCCTTTAGCAGAAATAAGTTGCCTTTTGGGTGGTAACAATTTCGACCCAATAGCGATTAAACGCCGTATTTGTCGATGTAATACCTTTTTGACTTCAGCTTTGTCAGTATCTGGTATTGTGACTGACGGAGCTGTGCATTAAGATAAACCTTCATTTTCAAAAGGATGGAAGCAAAAACAACACTTAAATCAAAAACCAGAACGGAAATTGCGATGGAATATGGTATCAGTGTAAGGACTTTGCACCGGTGGATCAGAAAAGCAAAAATCAAAGTCTCTTATGGGTTGATCGCTCCGCGTCACCTGAAAATGATCTATGATAGATATGGAGATCCGGAGGATCTGAAGCGATAGAAATGTCCTGTTTTGTCCGACTGTGTCCGACTTTGTCCTAAAAAGTCCTGTTTTTCATTACAATAGATCGGAAATGATATCCGAAATTTGTTTTAAATGGAAAGTAACTGCCTGCCAGTTGTATACCTTATATGAAGAGAGCAAGAGAAGATAATACGATAAGCGTTATCCTGAAAGCTGTTAGCTACTTAAAGATTCGGGTCACGGGGAGTACCGTTAAAGAAGCTCTCAGGTCACATCCTTATTATCCTGCGTTTAAAAGCATTTGCGACACATTAAACGAATGGAAAATCGAAAATTACCCTTTGAAATATAAACCGGAAGAATTAAAGGAACTTGCTCCACCATATATTGTACATTTTGAAACCGGCGGCAGTCAAATGGTTGCATTTGTAACTGATATTCAAAAAAATAAGGTCACTTATTATGATTCATACAAGACTAAAAGGGAAACAGGATTTGATGAATTTATAAAAAAGTGCTCGGGAGCAGTAATACTGCTTAATCCGGATGAAAAATCAGGAGAAAAAGATTACCGTAAGAAATGGCAGAATAATGTGATAAGAAGCGCAGGTCTGCCTTTAATAGCACTTGCTTTTATTATTTTCGTATTACTTGTATTCCTTGACCTTTCAAGTTTAAGTGTTGAAAGGTTTAAAGGTTTAAATGGAATTCTCATACTTACAAAAATAGCCGGTATTGTATTATCACTTCTATTGGTTCTGCACGAATTTGAGGTTCATTCACGTCTGACTGATAAACTCTGCCATCTGAACAAGGCTATAAACTGCAATACTGTTTTAAATGATAAAGCATCAAAAATATTCGGGTGGTTCGGTTGGGCCGATGCGGGGATCATTTATTTCACCGGCTGTCTTCTTTTCCTGTTACTTGATGTAAAAGATACTGGGTTTTCATTGCTGGCTGTCCTTTCAGCTTTATCAATACCATATCCTGTATTTTCAATTTACTACCAGGGATATGTACTTAAAAAATGGTGCCCGTTCTGTCTTGGTGTCCAATTAATACTGATTACTGAATTCATTTTAATGTTACCTTTCTTCTCAAATCTCGTTTTTTCCTTAAATAGCCTGGCAAGCTTATTCCTTATTTTTCTTATTGTCGGAATTATCTATTCCCTTTTTATTATGTATACCAGGGAAAAGATCTCAAATGAGGATCATTATTACAGGTACCTGGGATTTAAGAAGAATCCGGTGATCCTGAGGTCTCTGATACTAAATCAAAAGCATTTCAATATCCCTGTTACTAATACAAGCCTTGTATTTGGAATGAAAGATTCATTACTGAAAATCACTGCCTTTCTGAGTCTTCATTGTTCTCACTGTGCCAGAGCTTTTGAAAAAATAAAAGAAATACTCAATTCAGATCAGGAAGTGACAATTAATCTTGTTCTGGTAACATCTGAAAATAAAATACTAAATACTTTATACCATTACAGGAATCTTAACAGGGAAACTGAAGCGTTGAGCCTTATTGAACAGTGGTTTAATACGGATCCATATACAAGGAATAAAGTATCCTCTGCATTATGTATTCCCGATGCCGATGAGGTATCTCAGGAAGTAAATAATGAAAATACAAAACTTTTTAAGGAATTGGAAGTATTTGGAACTCCGACATTCTTTATTAACGGTTATCAGCTTCCGCATCAGTATGATATTGATGATATTAAATATTTTTCTGAAGTTTTCGAAGAGAGATTAGAAGCTAAAGTATAGAATATCTGCTCCTTATACAATAAAATGTAGAAATGATTATTCAGCAAAATATTACTAATATGAAAGAGAAGGGCAGGAAACAAAAACGCAAGGAGCAGGGGGCTTTGGGCTGGGGGCGGAAATATTCTCTGAATCAGCCCCATGCCCTTCGCCCCCACTTGTCCACCGTAGTCCGGATCCCGAGCACTCGGGACAGGACGAAGGTGGACGCCCTGCGCCATTGGCCCCGACCTTTCCATAACAGAAAGGGGGTGTACCCATGCGAATATAATAATATTCCGTGACTTAGGTTACGGCCTGTGAAAGGATAAATCAGGAAAATAAAAGTTAGTTTCTAACAAAAAAATAGATGTATTATGAAGAAACTTAATGTATTAAAAATCAATCCTGAAAGAATAATAACGAACCAGGAATTAAAGGCTATAAATGGTGGCGGCTGGTGCGTATGCCATGATTCAAGTGGTGCCACATGTGCTACTGGGACCTGGCCTTGCGATCATGCATGGTGGTATTGTATGATTGCATGTGGTGGAGATTTTAGCTGGGCGGCATGCGCTGGCTATTAAGCATTCATACATGTGTCTCCAAAACAGTAGATTAACAATTGCATTAGAATGACTTACAAATTTGATCATAGAAATATTTATATGAAGTCTAACTAATCAGTGGGTAGAAAGATTTTGGAGACACTTTATTTATTAAAACAATCTTACAAGTATTGGATATTATGAAGATTTAAACGGAAGAATTAAGTAATTCAATGAGAAAAACATTATTATTTCTAATCGTCCTTGTTTTTTTTGGTGGTTGTTCAAGGTCAAAAAGCTTTGTAAAAGATGAGTTAAAGGTTTTTAGCATCACAGAAAAGCCAAAAATTTCGGAAATCAAGCTATCGACCTTAGGGTTCTTTGATATTGAATATATCCCATTAGAATCAACGGACTCTAGTTTGTTCAAAGGAATTAATATGATAAAAACCAGTGAAGATTTTTTCCTTATCCATACTTATGACAGGATACTGAGGTTCGGGAGAAATGGTTCGTATGAAGCTACAATCGGAAGTTCAGGCAGAGGGCCGGATGAATACCTGGTAGCAAACGATATTGAGATTGATAAAGAAAATCATCAATTATATATAGTAGATGGACTGAAGAAACAACTTCTGGTATATTCTGATGATGGGAAGTTATTGAGGAAGCATAATATTGTATGTGCGAGTGGTATTCAATTTAGATTTATTAATGATGGTTTTCTTTGTTATAATGAAAACCATTCAGGTAATGTCGAAAACAGCTATATCTTTATTGATACCTGTGGAAGAATAATTAAGAGCTTTTCTAACAAGTATCCCTTTGTAAACCAGAGCAAATGGGTTTCTATACACGAAAATATATTTTACATACATAACAATCGACTTTACAAAAAAGAAATCTATTCTGATACTGTCTACGTATTTGATAATATGAATTTTAAACCCTGTTTCATAATTAGGGCAGGAGAAAGATTAATTACCCCGGAAGCTCGTTCAACATTTGATGGGCTCTATATTGCCGCTAATTATATTAACCCTTGGAATTTGCTCGAGTTTGGTGATTATATTTATTATGAATATCAATACGAGTACCGGTTAGGTGAAAAGAATATTATATATGGTTTCGTTGGTTCAAGAGAGAACGATTTCAATGCTTGTATTAATTCAGAACAAGGTATTGTTAATGATCTGGATAATGGCCCAAATATAAAACCTGGAACATCATTTGATGATAACACAATAATCAGCTGGATAGATGCTTTTGAACTAAAATCCTATACTTCTTCAAATCTTTTCAGAACCTCTTCTCCTAAATACCCTGAAAAGAAAAAAGAGCTTGAAAAACTTGCAGCAAGACTGAAAGAGACTGATAATCCGGTGTTAATGCTAGTAAAATTGAAAAACTAAAGGATGCCCGGATTCCCATTTTATAAACAGCTTGATTCCATGGATTGCGGACCTTCGTGTCTCCGTATGATAGCCAGGTTTTATGGGAAATCTTATACACTACAGTCTCTTCGTTCAAGATCATTCATTACTAATACCGGAGTATCAATGC
>Ga0172362_10004702_pt1 | contig 11839 bp, 9 predicted proteins | sample LakKivs1_kivu2a2_FD_114534 | JGI IMG/M metagenome (GOLD analysis project Ga0172362, IMG submission 114534) | Sediment microbial communities from Lake Kivu, Rwanda - Sediment s1_kivu2a2 | ecosystem: Environmental > Aquatic > Freshwater > Lake > Sediment | place: Rwanda: Western Province, Lake...
GCAACACCACGGAAACCGTACTCCCAATGCCACTCCTGAAAAGCCCCTCCTCAGCAAGGAGATACCAAACAGGGCTCGCGCCCAAGATCTCACTTGACAGAGGACTTCCTATAGGTGGCACCCTAGCTGCGTCGCGCGCCAGCCACCGTCTTCATCCATGGTGCCCCTGCGCATCCCGCATAACCCGCACCTCGCGTCCGCGCATTCGCCGACCTTGGCGATCGTCCGTCCCCTGCGGATTCCGGGGGAAGGATGCAACCGCGAGCTATATTTCGATCGGGTAGGGACTGCGCGTGTCGGGTGACTCGCGACGAGCACGATGCGTTTGGGCATCACGCGCTGTCTTTCCCTCGCGAGACAAAACATGCCCCGTTGTCTTTTGCCACGAAGGCAAACCAGCCAGGATTACCAGCCGCAATGAAGCCGACAACTCTCCGTCCCGAAGATTCGAAGTCTGCCGAGTTCGACAATCTCAAGCGCAAGATCCACGGCAAGCTGGTCGACAAGCTCGACCTGACGCGCGTGGGCGAGCTCGAAGGCGACGTTCTGCGCCGCGAGATTCGCCTGGTCGTCGAGCATTTGTGCGACACCGAAGACACGCTGCTCAATCGTAATGAGCGCGAGCGGCTGGTCGACGAAGTTCTCGACGAAACCTTCGGCCTCGGTCCGCTCGAGTTGCTGCTCAAAGATCCGACGATCAGCGATATTCTGATCAACGGCCCCAAGAACATCTACGTGGAACGCCGCGGCAAGATGGAAAAGACCGCCGTCACGTTCCGCGACAACAACCACCTGATGCAGATTATCGACCGCATCGTGTCGAAGGTCGGCCGCCGCGTGGACGAAGTCTGCCCGATGGTCGACGCCCGCCTCACGGACGGCTCCCGTGTGAACGCGATCATTCCGCCCTTGGCCCTCGACGGGGCCGCGGTTTCCATTCGTCGCTTCGGCTCGAATCCGCTCAAACTAGAAGACCTATTGAACTTCAAGGCGTTCACGCCCGAGATGGTGATGCTCCTCGAAGGCGCGATCAAGGCTCGGCTCAACATCGTCATCTCCGGCGGTACGGGTTCTGGCAAAACGACGCTGCTCAACACCCTGTCGAGCTTCATTTCGAACTCTGACCGCATCGTCACGATCGAGGATGCCGCCGAACTTCAGCTCCAGCAGGATCACGTGGTCCGGCTCGAAACGCGTCCGCCGAACATTGAAGGCAAGGGGGCCATCACCGCCACCGACCTCGTCCGCAACGCCCTGCGTATGCGGCCTGAACGCATCATCATCGGCGAGTGTCGCGGACCGGAAACGCTCGACATGCTCCAAGCCATGAATACCGGCCACGAAGGTTCGCTCACGACAATCCACGCCAATACCCCGCGCGACGGCATCGCCCGAATGGAAACGATGATCACGATGGCCGGCTTCGAGTTGCCTCTGAAGGCGCTTCGCCAACAGATCGCCAGCGCCGTCGACCTGATCGTGCAGGCCAACCGTCTGCAGGGCGGGCCGCGCAAGATCACCCACATCACCGAAGTGCTCGGCATGGAGCAGGACACGATCGTGATGCAGGACATCTACCACTATCAGAAGGAAGGCATCGACGAGAACGGTCGCGCCTTCGGTAAGTTTGAAGCCACGGGCGTGCGTCCCAACTTCATGGACCGACTGGAAGCGGCCGGCGTGCGGTTGCCGTCCAGCGCGTTCCGCCAGCGCGTGATGCTCGAGGATTAAATCTGCCCCGGCAGTAAACCCCTGATACAGTCGGACGCGTGCAAAGAGCGCGTCACAACGAATCGAGTGATCCGATGACAGCCTTAATTGTCCCCGTCGCCGTGTTCTTTTGCGTGGCCTGCTTGATTGGCGCCGCGGCCACCTGGCTGACCGCCAAGACCGAACCCGGCGTCGAAGACCGCCTGGCCGTGCTCACCGGTTCGACTACCGGCAAGCAGGCCAAGGACGCGCTGCTCAAAGGAAGCGTGCTCGCTCATCCACTCGACGGCACGCAAAGCGCCTTGCTCGAGTACTTCACGCGACTGGGCAATATCTCACTGCTGCTCGAGCAGGCTGACACCACACTCACTCCGGCTCAATTCTTCGGCGTCTCCGGCATCATGGCGGTGGTCGGCCTGTTCATTCCGGTCGTCGCCGGCCTGCATCCCTCGATCGTCGTGCCCATGGGGCTGATCCTGGCCACTTTGCCCATGATCTGGCTCGTCCTGCGGCGTCGCCGACGCTTCAAGCAGTTCGCCAAGCAGCTTCCCGACGCTCTGGAACTGGTCGCTCGCGCGCTGCGCGCCGGCCATAGCCTCGCCTCCGGCTTCAGCCTGGTGGCCGACGAAATGCGGCCGCCCATTTCCAAAGAGTTCAACCGCGTGTTCGAAGAGCAGAACCTCGGTGTCGCCCTCGAGGATGCGCTCGACAACATGACCGATCGCATTCCGAACATCGACTTGCGATTCTTCGCCACGGCTGTCATTTTGCAGCGACAAACGGGTGGTGACCTCGCTGAAATTCTCGACAAGATTGGTTACCTCGTTCGCGAACGGTTCAAGATCTGGGGCCAGGTCCAGGCGCTCACCGGCGAAGGCCGTCTGTCAGGCGTCGTGCTGCTCGGTCTCCCGCCGCTCTTGTTCTTGACTGTCTATCGTTTGAATCCTGAATACGTCATGCCGTTGTTTACCGATCCGATGGGCCGCAAAATGCTGGCCGGTGCGGTCGTGATGCAGTTACTGGGTGCGGTCGTGATCAAGAAAATCGTCAATATCAAGGTGTAAGCATCATGATCACAATCACACTTCTGGCCGCGGGCGCGATGACTCAGTTGGTGCCGTTCGCCATCTTCGGCATGTTCGCCGTGGGCGCGTGGCTCATTCTCGAGATGCTTGCCGCGCGCAAACCTCGCGCCGAAGAGCGTCTCGAAGAGCTGCGCAATCCGGCCAAACGTCGGTCGGGTGAGCAGGCCGCAGTCAAGAAGGGGGCCACGATGAGCAAGATGCTCGCCAAGGCCTCGCCCATGTCCAAGCCTTTGCAGCCCAAAAGCGCCGAGGAAGTCGGCAAGCTCAAGATCCGGCTCAGCGAAGCGGGCTTTCGCGCTGAGAACGCCGTCGGCGTGTTTCTGGGCCTCAAGATTATTGGCCTGGTAGTGGGCCTGTTCGCCAGCGGTGGCACCGCGCTGTTCACCGGAGCGATCACGCAGAAAGCGCTCATCTACTCGGTCGGTGGCACGGCCTTCATGTTCTACCTGCCGGACGTCATCCTCTGGTTCATGGCTCGCCATCGCAAGGAACAAATCTTTCTGGGACTTCCTGACGTGCTCGATCTGCTGGTCGTGTGCGTCGAGGCCGGCCTCGGGCTCGACCAGGCGATGCGCAAGGTCAGCGAAGAAATGAAAAAGTCCTGCAGGCTCCTCTCTGAGGAGTTCACGCTTTGCAACTTCCAACTGCAAATGGGTCGCGCTCGCAACGAAGTCTTGCAGGACCTTGGTTCGCGCACCGGCGTGGATGATTTGCGCAGCCTGGCGGCCATTCTGATCCAGGCCGACAAGTTCGGCTCAAGCGTGGCTCAGGCTCTCCGAGTGCAGAGCGATTCGATGCGCACCCGCCGCCGCCAGCTGGCCGAAGAGAAAGCCGCCAAAACGGCCGTGAAGCTGATCTTCCCGCTCGTGATCTTCATTTTCCCGGCGATCTTCGTAGTACTCGTCGGCCCCGCCGCGATCACGATCGTCAACGAAATGTTCCCAATGATGAACGGGCAGAAGTAGCCGGTCAGAAGCGCGCATCGCTGCTAGCAGCAACTGGGGTAACCTCGGCAAACCCTGCCGGTTAATCCCCATGCTGGCATAGTTCCGGTCGCAGCGCCGTCGATAGTCCATGTGCGGCGACATCGGAGCACCGAGGCTACGAACTTGCGCCCGCTGCCTATCGTTCACGAACGCGCCTTCATGCGAGGACGCGATCAATCGGAGGGAACCGATGCTACGTCTTGGCTCCATCTTGTTTCTGGTGCTCGTTTGCCTGGGCGCCGCCACGCCGGCCAAAGCCCAGTGGTTTGAGACTTTCTGCGAGCGTTTCAAACGCGACTACCACCGCAACAAGATGTGGCCCGAGCCGTTCTTGCAGGCCGACCGCCAGGCCACGATGGCTCCGTTCGCCATCCAGACGGCCAACGGTTGGCGGCGGCAGAACCTCATCTCAGACTATCACTTTCAGGATGGGACGAGCCAGCTCACGTTGGCGGGCGAAACCAAGCTCCGCTACATCCTCACGCAAATGCCGCCCGCGCGGCGCACGATCTTCGTGCAGCAGGGACTCTCGGCAGACATCACCCAGGCCCGGCTGGCCGCCGTTGAGCAGGCATCCACACGCATGGTTCCCCCGGGCCAAGTGGCTCAGGTGGTGGAAACGAACCTGCCGAACGACGGCTGGTCGGCCGAAGACATCGACGCCATCACGCGCAAGTTCAATTCCAGTCGTCCCGACCCGCGCCTCCCAGCAGGCGGCATGTCCAGCGGCAGCGGCGGCTACGACAGCAACAGTATCAAATAGCTAGCAATTTGGTTGCGGCTCAGGTTCCCGCTTTTCGCCCGCACCGGACACGCGTTTGCAGTGCAGACGCCCGACGCTGGCGGACGATGCTAACCGTAGGGATCGAGCCGATTAGCTTAAGTGTCTCAGTAGTTCGTACTTCGAGGATGCAAGCCGTGCCCCACAAACTTTTCTGTTCGGTGGCTCTCGCTCTGGCCCTGCCGGTCGCGATCGGCTGCACCTCGACCACGGCCAAGAAACCGCCCACCCAGCAGTCGTCGCTCGACAAGATGACGGCCAGCGTCAAGAGCGGCACTTCCAAGATGTTCGCCGCCATCAAGTCCAAGCCCGAACCCAAGCACGTTCCGATGGAGTCACCCACAGGCAAGCCCGGCCCTGCCGTGTTCGTGGCCGCGGCTCAAATGCACGAGACGTCAGGCAACTTCACCGAGGCCGAAGCCAACTATCGCAAGGCCCTCGACCTCGACGCCAACCATGTCGACGCGCTGATCGGCTTCGCCCGGCTTGAAGATCGCCAGGGCAACTTCGAAGCGGCCACCAGGTTCTATCAGCGCGCGATCAAAAAGCACCCCAAGAACGCCTCGGTTCGCAACGACTTGGGGCTTTGCTACCATCGCCGCGGTATGATGGGCGACGCCACCCGTGAGCTCAAGAAAGCCGTCGAGCTCGATGGCGACAACAAGCTCTATCGCAATAACCTCGCCGCGGCCTTCGTCGAGCAAGGCAAGTATAGCGATGCCGCCGAACAGCTCATCGCCGCCCATGGCAAGAGCGTCGGCAACTACAACCTGGGCTACCTGCTCACGCAGCGTAAAGACAACGCCGCCGCTCTCAAGCATTTCCAGGCGGCCGCCCAGGCCGATCCCAAGCTCACGGCCGCACAAGACTGGATTGCCCGGCTCTCAACCGATGGGCCTGCTTACGCCTCCTATGCCGCCGTGCCTGGCGCAGCGCCAGCCAACGCCGCCTACGTCGCCCAGCGCCCGGGACAGCAGCAAAACGCCCCCGCACAGTACGCACCGCAGGCGCCGGTCGTTTCGCTGGGCACTCCCCAGTCGCAGGGCGATCCCATGCCGCCGCTGCCTCGCTAAGCGATAGCCAGCAGCGCTCTTGCCGGTATGCGGCAGCGAGAACACGGAATGGCCCACTCGGGCCCGTGTTCTTCGGCAAGTGATTGCCCTCGAAAGTCGTCCCCCTCCACACCTCACGCTTGCATGGGACGGGCGGGGTGCCTACCATTCAGGTAGTCCTAGGATTCGGGGTTTCATGCTTCGCCGTTGTATATCACTTTTGCTGGTTATCGGTTTCATCGCCGGTCAATTGGCGCCTGTTCCCCATGCGCATGGCGCGGGAGATGCAGCAGTGCACGACGCGCGTCCGCACGTGCATTTGGCGTGGTTTTGTCACGACCACGAACACGAGCAGCACGATCACGGCCACCAAACGGCGCCGCCTCGTTCGCTGTACCCAGGTTGCGATCACGATTCCGACGCGGTTTACTTCGACTCGAATCCCATCCCCAATCGAATCGCCGGGCCGGACCTCGCCAAGGTTACCTCTGAGCCGATCGCGCCGCTCTACCTTGCAGTTTCGACCTGCACTCCCACCGATCGACCTTCGGCGATGTGGGCTCACACGCCTTCTCTGAGAGCGCCGGACTGCGCGCTCTATCTGACTCTGCGCGCATTGCGCATCTGATCTTGCCCTTTGCGAGCCGACCTGGCGCCGCGACGTTCATTCGAGCCGCCACTGTCCGCGCTTGATTTTCTTGATTGCCCCCGCGGCAATGCGCGCAGTTTGCCTACGACCGTGAGACTTCTCATGAAGTTGCCAGCTCCAAAACTCATTGTACTTGCAGTCGCCGTAGCCGCCACGACGGTAGTCGGTTTCGCCACTGTGGTGTGGCTGCCAAAACTGCAACCCGCTGTGCCACTCGAGCAGGAGGCAGACGCTCTTCCGCCGGCGTCGGCAGTTAATCTCGAGAACAAAGTGATTGTGGGCGAGCAGGCCCAGAAGAATCTGCGCCTTGCGGCCAGGCCTCTGAAATCGGAGACCTACTGGAAAGTCATCACGGTTCCAGGAATGATCGTCGACCGGCCGGGGATCAGCGATCGCGAGGTCGTCGCTCCCGCAGTCGGAACCGTATTGCAGATCCTGCATCTTCCCGGCGACACGGTTCGGTCGGGAGACGTTCTGTTCACGCTGCGCCTGGCCAGCGAATCCCTGCACGAGTCGCAGGCAGGCCTGTACAAGGCCAGTCACGATATCACGCTAGCCGAAGTCCGGCTCGAACGCATCCGCGCGGCTGGCGAGGGTCTCGCTCAGGCGCGCGCCGTGGAGGTCGAGCATGAGATCGCCCGCCTGACGACTGCCGCCAACGCCTATCGCGAAGACCTGCGCCGACGAGGTTTGGCGGCAGATGATATCGCGGGCATCTCACAGGGAAAACTTGTGAGCGAGATCTCAGTCCGCGTTCCTGAAATTCCAGCCACCTCGTTCCGCCGATGGGGCGCTGCGACCTCCGACCAGGGCGTAAAGCCGGAGACGCTGACCTTCGAAATTCGACAACTGGCCGTCGAAGTCGGACAGCAAGTCGAGGCGGGTCAGAGGCTGTGCGATCTGGCCAATCAGAAGCTGCTGGCGATCGAAGGCCAGGCATTTCGCGACGAGGCCGCGCTTCTCGAGCACAGCGTGCGGGAAGCCTGGCCCGTGGAAGTCGACTTCCAGGACGCTGCCGCCGATTGGCCCTCACACGATGCCGCCGTGCCGATCAGTTACATCGCCAGCACGGTCGATCCGACTACCAGAACCTTCTCGTTCTTAATGCCTCTGACGAACCAGTCCAAACAGGTCGAGCCAAACGGCGAGGCAAGAGTCCAGTGGCGCTTTCGGACGGGTCAGCGCGTGCTTCTACGGGTTCGTGTGGAAGAGCTGCACGGCGTGTTTGTCGTTCCTGCAGAGGCGATTGCCGTCGAAGGTCCAGAGACGTACGTCTTCACGCAGAACGTCAATCTGTTCGATCGCAAATCGGTGCACGTCGTGCATCGCGACCGTGACCGCGTGGTCATTGCAGACGATGGCTCGCTGCCGGCCTACACGAAAGGAGATTCTCGCTGGACGATTCCCGCGGTCGTCCAAACGGCTGCGGCGCAACTCAATCGTATGACTAAGACTGGCTCGGCGGACATTCCTAAAGGGATGCATGTCCATGCGGATGGCAGCCTGCATAAGAACGAAGACGAGGGGAACTGATTCGTATGCTGAATGCTGTCATTCGATTCTCGCTCCGTTACCGCGCACTGATCCTCAAGCTCAGCGTGATCCTGCTCGTCTACGGCGGGGTTACTGCCATGCGCTTGCCAATCGACGTGTTTCCAGATCTCGACCGGCCCCGGGTGGTCATCCTTACCGAGTGTCCAGGGTTGTCGCCCGAGGAAGTCGAGACGCTCGTCACCGTGCCGATCGAGACGGCCATCCTGGGGGCGGCCGGCGTCGAGGCCGTGCGCAGCCAGTCGAGCCAGGGCATGAATGTGATTTACGTCGAGTTCAGTTGGCAGACCGAGATTCGCGATGCCCGGCAAACTGTCATGGAGCGGATGGCCGCGGTGCCCATGCCTCCGGGCATCCGTCCCCTGATGACGCCCCCGGCCTCGATCATGGGGCAGATCTTGCATATTGGACTTCATCGTCGCAACGGACCGCGTGGTGGTGTGCTGGCGCCGATTGCGGACACGGGGCTGATGGCCGAACGCGTCGCGAAGGATGGCGCGTATGAACTTTTCGTATGGTCTGCGGAACCCCGCGACCAACCGGAGTTGTGGAAGCAGATAACCGTCAAGGAAGTTCGCTGGGAGGAGGCTGACACTCCGCATGCCGTCTCCTTTGTGACCGACGCCGGTCGCCAAACCGCCACATTTCGCACGCCCCTCGAAGATCGCATGGACCTCCGCGCAACCTCCGACTGGCTCGTACGCCCCCGCCTGCTTAGAATTTCGGGCATCGCCGAAGTGATCGTCATGGGGGGCGACGTCAAGCAGTACCAAGTGCTGGTCGATCCCGTCAGGCTTCAGGAATACAACGTCTCGCTGCAGGAGATCGAGGCGGCCATCACCACCAACAATCTGAATACCAGCGGCGGGGTCCTCGAAGCAGGGCAGGGCGAGCGACCGGTTCGGGTAATCGGTCGCCTTGGCCCCCTGCCAGCGCAGGTGCTTGAGGATCTGCTAAAGATTCCGGTGAAGAATTCTGGCCAGCGAGCAGTGCTGCTGCGGCATGTCGCTGCCGTACAGGAAGGACCCGCCCCCAAACGCGGCGACGCCGGAGTCGATGGCCATCCCGGCGTGGTGATCACCGTCGTCAAGCAGCCACACGCCGATACGCGAGCACTGACCGACCAGGTTAAGGCCGTGCTCCGCGATACCGAGGCGACGCTTCCTGCGGATATCGCGTTTAACCTGGACTTGTTTCAACTGAAGTCATTCATCGACCGCGGAATCTATTATGTCGAGGAAGCGCTCGTCATCGGCGCCGTCCTGGTCGTCATCGTGCTGTTCTTGTTCCTGTTGAACGTCCGCACCACCTTCATCACGCTCACGGCCATCCCGCTGTCGCTGGCTATCACTGCCGTCGTCTTCCAACTGGTGGGAATCGTCACGGGCACGGCCCTCTCGATCAACGTGATGACGCTCGGCGGAATCGCCGTGGCGATGGGCGAATTGGTTGACGATGCAATCGTCGACGTCGAGAACATCTTCCGGCGATTGACCGAGAACAACGCGGCCGAGAACCCCCAGCCGGCGATTCTCGTAGTCTACGAGGCCAGCCGCGAAATCCGCTCCGCCATCGTGTTCGGCACGCTCGTGGTCATCCTGGCCTTCCTGCCACTATTCGCACTTTCAGGTGTTGAAGGCCGACTGTTTTCGCCGCTGGGTATCGCCTACATCGTCTCGATCCTCGCCTCGCTGTTGGTCTCCCTGACCGTTACGCCCGTGCTCTCGTATTACATGCTGCCCCAATCGAAAGCCACGCACCTTCGTGGCGATGGCTGGTTGCTGCGGTGGCTCAAATGGATCGCGAGTTACTTGATTCGTTTCAGCATGCGACACGCCGCCGCGCTGCTCCTGGTCACCTGGGTGCTCGTCGGAATCGCGGCCTGGCAACTCACCAGGTTGGGCGCCGACTTCCTGCCAAAATTCGACGAGGGCAGTGTCCAGATCAACGTGGCGCTTCCCGGCGGATCTTCGCTGCAAGCATCGAACGAAGTCTCCGCGATCGTCGACCGAAAACTCCGCACCATGCAGCAGAACGAAGCTAATCCCAATGGCCCCGTTCTGCACTTTGCACGACGAACGGGTCGTGCCGAACTGGACGAGCATGCCCAACCAGTCAATGTCGGTGAGTATATTCTGACCATGAACCCGCAAGGCGGGGTGGACCGCGATCAGTTCCTGAAGACCGTTCTGGCCGATCTGCGCGCCGAAGCGCCGGGCGTCGAGTTCGAAGCCGAACAGCCGCTCTCCCACTTAATCAGCCACATGCTTTCAGGCGTTAACGCGCAGATTGCTGTCAAGATCTTTGGCGACGACCTCGATAAGTTGCGGCTACTCGCCCGCCAGGTACGCACCGTTCTGACGGACGTGCCAGGTGTTACACCCCCGGTCATTGATCCCCAGGAACGCGTGGATGAACTGCACGTTGTCCTCCATCCGGATGACCTGGCTTTGTACGGCCTTAGTCGTGAGTACGTCGCTGCATTCGTGCAAACCGCTCTGAAAGGCGAAGCCGTGTCGAAGGTTCTAGAAGGCCAGCGACGCTTCGACCTCGTCGTCACACTGCAGGAATCGTATCGTTCGGATCCCTACTACTTGCAGGAGTTGCGACTCGACCTGCCCGATGGCCGCGGGCAGGTCCGTCTGAAAGACGTCGCCGATTTTCCCGAAGCAGCCAGCGGCCCGAACCTCGTCAATCGCGAGAGCGTTCGCAGAAAACAGGTCGTGCGCTGTAACGTTACGGGGCGGGATCTGGCAGGCGCCGTCCAAGAAATCGAGCAGGCGCTACAGGGCCGCCTGAAGCTGCCGGAAGGGTATTTTCTGGAGCTCGGGGGCCAGTTCGAAGCCCAGCGCTCGGCGACACTGCTCATCTCGGGCTTGGCATTCGTCTCGCTGGCCGGCATCTTCTTGGTTCTCATGATGCTCTATCCTTCGGCGCGCATCACCCTGCAAATCCTCAACGCCATTCCGACAGCCTTCATCGGTGGAGTGCTGGCCCTGGTCGTGACCCAGCAAACGCTTACCGTCGCCAGCCTCGTCGGCTTCGTCTCGCTGGGCGGGATCGCGGTTCGCAACGGCATCCTGCTCGTCACTCACTACTTCCACCTGATGAAGGAAGAGGGGCAGGTCTTCTCGGAAGCCACTGTGCTGCGAGGCAGCCTCGAACGCCTGGCACCGGTGCTGATGACCGCGCTCACGGCCGGAATCGGACTCGTGCCTCTGGTGATCGGCGGCAACAAGCCGGGGCTCGAAATCCTGTATCCCGTTGCCACCGTGATCCTCGGCGGCCTGGTGACTTCCACCTTCTGTGAGTTTCTGTTGCATCCCGGATTGTTTTGGCGGTTCAGCGGCCAGGACGCCGAGCGCCTCGTCCATCGTCAAGACACCGAAGATCAGATTCTAAAAGAGGCATAACCAATTGTATTTCTGATGCCACACTATTTTTCACGGAGAGCCCGTTCGATGAAGCACGCAATGATTGCCAGCAGTTTATGTCTCGCCCTGTTGTTGGTTGCCGGCTGCGCGAAGCCTGCCGCAGAGAAAGCCGCCGAGCAGCCCGCGCAGGCTTCGGCCAGCGAGCCGCATTCTCACGGCGCCGGTCCCAACGGTGGCGTTGTCTTCGATCTCGGCGCTCATCATGCCGAGTTCACCGTCGACCACGAAAAGCAGGAAGCCACCATCTTCTTCTTCGAGTCGCCAGTGGCGGCCACGGAACTGATCCTGAACATTCAGGAAACCCAGGCTGCCGACGGGAACAAAGTCGCTCCGATGACGGTCACGCTCACCGCGACCGATGCCGCCGACGGCAAGGCTTCGACCTTCGTCGGCGCCGATCCTGGCATTGGTAACGTGGCTGACTTTGCCGGCACGGTCTCCGGAGAAATCGACGGCAAGCCCGCCAGCGGTGAGTTCAAGGAGTAGCGGAATCCGTCGGTCTCAGCTGCCCGCATCGCCTCCCCCCGGCGCGCGATACGTCGTCAAACACGTTCGCCCGGGGCGGTGAGAGCAGGGAAGGGCCCGGCGCTA
>Ga0172362_10004703_pt1 | contig 11837 bp, 7 predicted proteins | sample LakKivs1_kivu2a2_FD_114534 | JGI IMG/M metagenome (GOLD analysis project Ga0172362, IMG submission 114534) | Sediment microbial communities from Lake Kivu, Rwanda - Sediment s1_kivu2a2 | ecosystem: Environmental > Aquatic > Freshwater > Lake > Sediment | place: Rwanda: Western Province, Lake...
AAAAGCTCGCCCTGCTGTGGGACAACCTGCTGCACTTCATCCGCATGGCGCAGCCCGACGCGGCCAGGAGTTTCGGCAAGTCCATCCTCGACATGCAGCCTGCGCCCCAGCCGGTGGAGATCTACCACCTGACGATCGCCAAGCCCGACAGCCTGGCCGAGCTGGCGCGGGCGCGGAGCATCGAGGGCCTCAAGGCCATGGCCACGGAGCTGCTGCGGCTGAGCGACGAGGGCTACCGCGCGGAGCGCAGCGCCCCCGAGCAGATCCGCACGTCGATCGAGCTGCTGTCGGGCAACCTGCGCCAGTTCATCCGGGGGCGCGATCGGCTGCTGATCAGCGGCGAGTACGCCGTGCCGGCGCTGCTGCGGACGCTGGAGGACCCCAAGACGACGATGATGCTTCGCGAGCGGATCATGACGGTGCTGCCGCAGCTCGGCAAGCCGGCGGTGCTGCCTCTGGCGGCCGCCCTGCAGATGCCCGACCCGCATCTCCAGCAGATCATCGCCAACGCCCTGGGGCGGCTGGAGTATTCCCACGCCCTGCCGCGGCTGAAGGAGATGTACGACCGCAAGGACCTCCAGGAAGGCACGCGGCGGATCGTCCGCGCGGCCCTGATCGCCTGCAACGGCGGCGACGAGGCCGTCCTGAAGAAGCCCGTCGCCCAGCTCTACTACGACCTGGCGTTGAGCTTCTACTACCGCGCGCAGTCGCTGGTTCCCGACGAGCGCTACCCGATGGCCAACGTCTGGCAGTGGGACCGCGACCTGGCCGGGCTGGTCTACAAGCCCGTCCCGCGCGAGATCTTCTGCGACGTCTACGCCATGCGCATGGCGCGCCTGTCCCTCGGCCACGACCCGAAGTTCTACCCCGCCGTGTCGCTGTGGCTGGCGGGCGGCCTGAAACGCGAGGCCGACCTGCCCGCCGGCAAGACCGACCCGCTGCGGCAGCCGACCGACCCGCCGGCGGAGTTCTACATGCTCGCCGCCGGCGCCAAGTACCAGCAGGACGTCCTGGCGCGGTCCTTGAGGGACAAGGACTGGGCAGTCGCCACGGGCGCCATCGAGGCGCTCGGGCGGACCGCCGGGGCCGAAAGCCTCGTCGAGCCGGTGGCCGGCGGCGCCCAGCCGCTGGTGGAGGCCCTGAGCTGCGCCAGCCGCAAGGTCCGCTACTGGGCGGCCGCGTCGCTGGCGACCGCCCTGCCCACCCGCCGCTTCACCGGCAACGAGCTGGTCCTGCCCATCCTCAACGAGGCGCTGCGCCAGACGGGCAAGAAGACGGCCCTGATCATTGCCGCCGAGCAGGAGCGGCGCAACACGCTGAAGGACGCCGCCCGGGCGGCCGGGTATGAGGTCGTCGACGATTCCGAGCCCGCCCGCGGGCTGACCGCCGCGCGCGAGGCTGGCGGGGCGGAGGTGGCCGTGCTGGCCGCCGACCCCGACCCCATGGCCGCCATGCTGATGATCCGTCAGGACCCGCTGATGGCGACGATGCCCGTCGTCATCGCCTCGCAGACCGAGCGCTTCCAGACGCTGGCCAAGGGTGACTCCCGCGTCCGCCTGGTGGCGCCCAACGCCGCGGCCGCCGAAGTCGGCCAGGCCATCGGCGAGGTGGTGCAGGTCGCCGGGGGCGCGCCGCTGACGGCCGAGGAGGCCGGCCAGTGGGCCGTCCGCGCCGCCAGGGCCATCCGCCTGCTGGGCATGACGCGCAACGCCGTCTACGACATCGCCCGCTGCCGGGGCACGCTGATCGCCGCGCTGGGCGACGGGCGGGCGGAGGTGAAGACCGCCGCGGCCGCGGCGCTGGCGACCATCCCCGGCCCGCAGGCCCAGCAGGCCGTCGCGGCGCTGGGCATCGACGCGGCGCAGGCCGAGCCGGTCCGCCTGGCGGCGCTGCGGGCGCTGGTGGAGGCCGTGCGGCGGTTCGGCGGGGCGCTGGGCGACAAGCAGTCGGGGGCCATCATCGACATCGTCATCAAGTCCTCCGGCGAGTTGAAGATGGCCGCGGCCGAGGCGCTGGGCTCGCTCAACCTGCCCAGCGACGAGATCAAGGAGCTGATCCTGACGGCCAACGGCGGGCGGCAGTAGCCGCCTCGCCGTGCCATCGAAGACGGCGCCGTGCGCGGAGGCGCCCGCCGCGACACGCGGCGGCTCTCTTGGGCGCGCCGGAGGGTGACCCGTCAGTCGTTGCCCAGGTCAATCGCCGCCCGCCACGGTGCGCGGGGGCCGGCGCGCGATGCCGCGGCGCCGATGCGCGAGCGCAGGTCGGCGGGCGGCGCGGCGCCCACCGCGGCCTCCACGACCGTGTTGCCCTGCTGCGCGATGTTCTTGGCGTCCGTGGCGTTGTACCGGATGCGCGGCGTGCCCTTGCCGCACACCAGCAGGTTGCCCTTCACCAGGTTCGTGGTGGCCTTGTGGAAGCGCAGCGGGCTGCGCACCACGCCGTAGATCACGTTGTCCTCGATGACGAAGTCGCTGGTGCCCTCGTCGAGGAACATGCCGTTGCTCTCGGCCCGGCCGGCGTTGACCGGCACGTCGTGGATGACGTTGCCGCGCAGCGCGCTGCCGCCCTGGCGGCCGAGCGTGTAGATGCCCCCGCCGTCGGAAAGCGTCCCCATCACGTGGTGAATGTGGTTGTTCTCGACGACGTTCTCGCGGCAGGGCGTGGGCTGGGGGTTCCACTGCCAGCCGACCGAAACGCCGCTGTAGGGCAGGCGGCGGATTTCGTTGTGGGCGACGGTCGTGCGCTGCGTCATGCCGACCCACACGCCGACGGCCCCGAAGAACCGCTGCCCGCAGCGCTCGATCAGGCAGTCGGTCACGCTGTTGCCCGCGGCGTTGTCGCTGTGGCCCGGCGCGCCGATCATCACGCCGTTGCCGCCCACGTCGGCGACGGTGCAGCCGACGACGGCGCAGCCGCGGCAGCCGCGACCGAACCACACGCCGCTGGTGCCCACGTGCTCGACGCGGCCGGCCTCGAAGCGGCAGCCGTCGGCGAATTGGGCCTCCACCGCCGCGGGCACCGCCCGGCGCAGGTCGGAGCCGGTCCCGGCCGGGCCGGAGGCGTGCCAGCACGCCTGCCCGCCGGCGTAGCGGCGGTCGGGAGGCAGGTACGCGCAGTGCCGCACCGCCAGGCCGCGGAAGTACAGGTTGCGCACGGGCCGGTCGGCCCGGCCGGCAAGCACGATCAACGGGCCCGCCGCCGCCGGCGCGACGACGTGAAGCGAGCCGAGCTTCTCGCCCGCCAGCGGGCGGTAACGCAGCAGGCCGGCCTTCGCGTCGAGCTGCCACTCGCCGGGCGCGTCGAGGAACGCCGCCGAATTCTCGAGAAAATACCGCTCGCCCGGCTGGATCACCCAGTACGGCCGGTTGCTGTTGCCGATCGCCCCGGCCAGCGCGAGCGTCGCGGCGGCCTCGTCGACCGCCTTGGCCGGCACGCGGCTGATCGCCCAGTCGTGCAGGTACACCACCTCCACGTCGGCGATGTCGGGCCAGGCCTTCACGTCGCCGGCCTTGAAGGCGAAGCTGGTGCGCTTATCCGGCCCGGCCCTGACCACGCGGCAGTAGCCGTCGTTGGGCTGCCGCGCCCGCACGGCCCGCCGCCCGTTGACGAACAGCTCGTCGAACCGCCACTTGCCGGCCTTCACGTCAGGCACCGCCGCCGACCACACCCCGCCGCCGGCGTCCCTCCAGCCGGCAATCTCGCGCCCGCCGCTCAGGGCGGCGCTGTCGCCCGGCGCGGCCGCGTACGTCACGCTGTGCTTTTCCGTCCCGCCGTCGTTGGCGTCGAAGACCAGCGCCTCGGCCAGGCGATACGTCCCGCCGTGCAGCACGACGGTGACGTCCTCTTTCAGCCCCGCGGCCGTCAGCTTGCGCACGGCCTGCTGCGCGCGCTGAAGGCTCGCATAAGGCGCGGTTTTCGTGCCCGCGGCGGCGTCGCTGCCGCCGGGCGCCACGTGCAGTTCGGCCGCCCCGGCATTCATCGAAATCACCATCGCCGCGCCCCACGCCAGCACGATGTCGCTTCGCATACGCGCCTCGCCCTTTCCGGCACCGGCCGGCCGATTCGGCGACCGGCCTCACTGAGCTTCTAACACGCCAACTCGCCGCGAAAGTCGGCGCGGTTCAGAGTCGGTGCCTGGCGGGCGCCGCGGTCGCGCGCTCGGCAGCGGGGCAGCCGGTTGCGTTGTGCTTCGCGAGTCCAGCCGGCCCCCGCGGGGGTGGAATTTGGCCGGGACACTTGGGCCGGTTAGAATGCACGTGGGTTTACACATCTGTACGGTCCGGTCGTTGGGTCCGTCCGAGGTGAACGGCGATGGAGACTGCACAAACGTCGGTTGCCGAAGGGGTGCCGCTGTGCCTGTCGGCCGGCGCGCCGCCGTGCGTGGATGGCTGTCCGGCCATTCACCTGGTGATCGGTCTGGACGGCACGGTGCGTGCCGCCAACCGGGCGCTGGAGGAACTGCTGGGCTACGGGCAGTCGGAGCTGCTGGGGCGGCACGTGCTGGAGTTCGTCGTGCCGCAGGACAGCGGCAAGGTGCTGGAGGAGCTGGAGCGCGGCACGGCCGGACAGTACGTCCGCGACCTGGAGGTGGACGTGCTGGCGAAGGACGGCAGCGTGCGGACGCTGCTGCTGGCCGAGCACCGCTCGGCGGCGGAGCGCAAGAGCGCAGGCGAGGCGATCGCGTTGACGGGCGTGGACATCTCGGAGCGCAGGCGTCTGCGCCAGGTGCTGGGCGAGGCCGAACGCCGCATGGAGGAGTTTCAGCGGCTGCGGTGGCTGGGGCGGCTGGCCGAGGGGATCGCCAGGCAGTTCGGCGACGTGCTGACGATCATCTCGGGCAACGCGGAGCTGCTGCAGGCCGGCCGGCCGGGGCGGCGCGAGCGCGACGCGGCCGTGGGCGAGATCCTGCGTGCCGCCGGTAGCGCCGCGGCGCTGGTGCGGCGCCTGCTGGCGCTGGGGCGAACCGGGCCCGCGCCGCAGAGGGCCGTGGACGTTCATCGGTTGATCGGCGACGTGGCCGAACACGTGAAGGGCGACGCCGGCAGAGGCATCGAAGTGACCTGCGCGGCGGAGGCGGCGGCCTGCACCGTCGCCGGCGACGCCGAGCAGCTCCGCGAATGCCTGCTGGAGCTGGCCCGCAACGCCTGCCAGGCCATGGGCCACGACGGGAGGCTGAGCTTTGCCACCGAAGTCGCCTCGGCCGGGGACTGCCTCTTCCACCTGCCGCCCGACGTGGGTCTGGACAGGCCGTACCTGCACGTGACCGTGGGCGACACGGGGGCGGGGATGGACGCACCGTCGCGGCAGCAGGCCTTCGAGCCGTTCTTCACGACCGACGGGGACAACGGGCATTCGGGGCTGGGGCTGGCCTGCGTGTACGCCTGCGTGCAGGCGCACGGCGGCGACGTGCGGATCGCCAGCCGCCCCGGCCACGGAACCCAGGTGCACCTGTACCTGCCGCTGATGGACGCCCGGCTGGGCGCGCTGCCGGCGGCGCAGGCGTAGAACAGTCCGCCACGGGCGGTTGCGCCTCACGGCCGAGCCGCACCGCCGGATGCGGCTTACGCCTCGTCGGTCCCCCTGTTGCGGCGCGTCGCGGTACCTTGGCGGGGCAAGCCCGCCTTCTGTCGTGGCTGTGCCGTGGAGGGCCACGCTTCGTCGTGGCCGCGAACGCCGAGAGGACGCGATGAAACGCGTCCCTCCGCGCAGCGGGTCGTCACGTGCCTTCGTGGACGGCCTGGAGCTCCTTGCCGGGCTCTTCCTGGGGCTTCTCGCCGACGCCCTCGAAGTACAGGTGGCCCTTCCCGTCTTCCGTCTCGGCGTCCTTGCGGACGGACACGACGATCTTGGCCTTGCCCTTGTAGCCGCCGCGGAGGATCTCCTCGCTGATGGGGTCCTCGACGTGGTGCTCGATGGCTCGCCGCAGCGGCCGGGCGCCGAAGTCGGGGTTGTAGCCCTTCTCGATGAGGAACTCCTTGGCCTCGCCGGTCAGCTCCAGCTCCAGCCCGTGCTCGGCCAGTCGCTGGCGGACTTTGCGCAGCTCGTAGTCGACGATGGTCTGCAGGTCGGTCCGCGTGAGGGACTTGAAGACGATCACGTCGTCGAGGCGGTTGAGGAACTCGGGGCGGAAGTGCCGCTCGATTTCCTTCTGGAGCATGTCCTTCATCTTCTCGTAGGTGGTCTCCTCGTCGCGCTTGGCGAAGCCGAACCCGCCGCCCGACTTGATCATCTCGGCGCCGATGTTCGTCGTCAGGATCACCACCGTGTTGCGGAAGTCCACCCGCCGGCCGAACGAGTCCGTCAGATGCCCCTCCTCCATGATCTGCAGCAGCATGTTGAACACGTCGGGGTGGGCCTTCTCGATCTCGTCCAGCAGGACCACCGCGTACGGGCGGCGGCGGATGCGCTCGGTGAGCTGGCCGCCTTCCTCGTAGCCGACGTAGCCCGGCGGGGCGCCGATCAGCCGCGAGACGTTGTGCTTCTCCATGTACTCGGACATGTCGATCTGCACGAGGGCGTCCTCGTCGCCGAACATGAACTCCGCCAGGGCCTTGGAAAGCAGCGTCTTGCCCACGCCGGAAGGCCCGGCGAAGATGAAGCTGCCCATCGGGCGCCGCGGGTCCTTCAGCCCGCTGCGGGCGCGGCGGATGCTCTTGGCCACCGCGACGATCGCCTCGTGCTGGCTGACCACCTTCTTGTGCAGCTCGCCCTCCAGCTCCAGCAGGCGCTGGGCCTCCTCCTTGGCCAGGCGCGTCAGCGGCACGCCGGTCATCTTGCTGACCACCTCGCCTATGACCTCGCCGTCCACCACGCCGCCGACCTCGGCGGCCTGACGCTTCCACTCCTCCTTGAGCTGCTCCCTGCGCAGGCGGAGCTGTTCGGCCTGGTCCCTCAGCTCGGCGGCGCGCTCGTAGTCGGCCGCCTTGACCGCCTCGTCCTTCTCGCCCTGGAGCCGCTGGATGTCGCCCTCCAGGCTGGCCAGGTCCGGCGGCTTGGTCATGCTGCGCAGGCGCACGCGCGCCCCGGCCTCGTCGATGACGTCGATGGCCTTGTCCGGCTGGACGCGCCCGGTGATGTAGCGGCTGGACAGCTCCACCGCGCGTTCGACGGCCTCGTCGGTGAAGCGGACGCGGTGGTGGGCCTCGTAGCGGTCGCGCAGGCCGCGGAGGATGGCGATGGTCTCGTCCTTGTTGGGCGGGGCGACGATGATGGTCTGGAAGCGGCGCTCCAGGGCGCCGTCCTTCTCGACGTACTTGCGGTACTCGTCCATGGTGGTCGCGCCGACGCACTGGATCTCGCCGCGCGAGAGGCTGGGCTTCAGCACGTTGGCGGCGTCGATGGCGCCCTCGGCCCCGCCGGCGCCCACCAGCGTGTGCAGCTCGTCGATGAACAATATCACGTTCTTGGCGCGGCGGACCTCGTTCATCACCGCCTTGATCCGCTCCTCGAACTGCCCGCGGTACTTGGTGCCGGCCACCATCATCGCCAGGTCCAGCGCCACGATCCGCCGGTCGCGCAGCAGCTCGGGCACCTCGTTGTTGACGATCTGCTGGGCGAGGCCCTCGACGATGGCGGTCTTGCCCACGCCGGCCTCGCCGAGCAGGACGGGGTTATTCTTCGTGCGCCGGCAGAGCACCTGCACGACGCGCTCGATCTCGTTGGTCCGCCCGATGACCGGGTCGAGCTGCCCGCCGCGGGCCAGCTCCGTCAGGTCGCGCCCGAAGTTGTCCAGCGCGGGCGTCTTGCTCTTGCCGCGGCGCTGGGCGGCCTCCGGCGGGGCGCCCGCCGTCACGGCGCCCTCCTCGCCCTCGACGCCGGCGCCCAGCAGGTTCAGCACCTCCTCGCGCACCTCGTCGAGCTTGAGGCCAAGGTTCATCAGCACCTGGGCGGCCACGCCGTCGTGCTCGCGCAGCAGCCCCAGCAGGATGTGCTCCGTGCCCACGTAGTTGTGGTTGAGGTTGCGCGCCTCCTCGATGGAGTACTCGATGACCTTCTTGGCCCGCGGCGTCTGCGGCAGCTTGCCCATCGTCACCATGTCCGGGCCGGGCTTGACCAGCTTCTCCACCTCCATGCGCACCTTGTGCAGGTCCACGCCCAGGTTCTTCAGCACGTTGGCCCCCACGCCGGAGCCTTCCTTCACCAGCCCCAGCAGGATGTGCTCCGTGCCGATGTACTCGTGGTTGAACCGCTGGGCCTCCTGGTTGGCCAGCGCCATCACCTTTCTCGCACGCTCGGTAAACCGCTCGAACATTTCGCTGCTGACTCCCTTCGCCGCGGCTTGCCCCGCGGCCGGACGCGCGTTAGCGGCGCCCGCAACTACACATTCTACGGCCCGCCTACCGTCGGTTCAACCCCGACCGCCGACAAAGAGCCGGCTGCCCTTGGGCTCTATCGGCCAACCGCCGCCAAAGGTTCACGCCGGAACACCTCGAGCGCCGGGCAGCCGCCTGCGGCCCGGTTTAGGAGTGTGCTCCCGACCGGCACGGCCAGGGCCCTCCACCGCCCGGCGGTGTGGAGGGACGCGTTTCATCGCGTCCTCTGGGCGTTCGCGGCCACGACGAAGCGTGGCCCTCCACCGCCCGGCGGTGTGGAGGGGTGGCCCTCCACCGCCCGGCGGTGTGGACGGGCCGTCGCATCGCGGCCCGCGGGCGGGTATGTTGCCCCTGGCGAAGGCACGGGCCGGCTCAATGCCCCGCCAGGCCGGTAGAATGGAAGCGGCCGAGGGGACGGCACGGCGGGGCCGCAAGCGAATGAGCGAAGCGCAGACAGGTAAGATTCTCAAACTGACCGATTTCGTCGGCTCGCCGAAGGCGAGCCGGCAAGGCCCGAAGGGCCGAGAGGACGGACACAAACACAACACCAAGACCACCGGGGGCTTGCGCCCCCGGCTAAATCCTGCGCGCCCCTCCGGGGCGGAAAAACCGGTCGGTTTGAGTAAGATTCCGCCCGACTGGCTGGCGGAGTTCGAGGCGGCCTCTCGCAGGCCGCTGGCCACGCGAATGAGATACGCGTTCATCCATACCTACAAGCCGGCCATGGATGATGCGCCCTTCCGGGCGTTCAACAGTACCGCAGAGTACCGTCGCTGGTGCGAGGAGAACCTGCCCGACTGGCTGGGCTGTGGGCGCATTTGAATACCGCCAGGCGAAGGAGATAGCCGACGCGTTCGGCCGGCACGGCTGCCGGTAGCTGTTCATCGGCGGGTCGGGGGCTGTGCTGCCGGGCTTTCCCGATACCACGCAGGACGCGGACCTGTTCGTGGAGAAGTCGCCTCGCAACGGCCAGGCCCTGGTCCGGGCGCTGCGTGAGATCGGATTCGAGCTTACTGAAGAGCAGGCCGAGGAGGTCCGCGTCGGCAGGGACTTCATCCAGCTTCGGAACGGCCCGTTCGACCTCGCCGCTTGCCCGCGGCGCGGCTGCGGCCGAGAACCAGACGCCGCGACGGGCGCCTTGGCGCTTGACGCGAACGCCTGCGGCACCTAAGTAGCGGGCTGATCGCCCGGCAGCGCGGGCTGTGCGCGTGCGCAGCCGCGGGCGCCGGGCCGCATAAGGGAGCAGACACATGAAGCGCCTGAAGCAATACGAAGCCGCCACGGCAAGGACGCGCGGGCAGCGCATGGCCTGGTGGCACGAGGCCCGCTACGGCATGTTCGTGCACTGGGGGCTGTACGCCCTGCTCGGCCGCAACGAGTGGGTGCAGGCGATCGAGGGCATTCCGGTCGGCGAGTACGAGCGGCTGATGCAGCGGTTCCGCCCGAAGCCGCGCCCGGCCCGCGAGTGGGCCCGGCTGGCGCGCGACGCGGGGATGAAGTACATGGTCATGACCACCAAGCATCACGAGGGGTTCTGCCTCTGGGAGACCGCGATGACGCCGTACAACAGTGCCGCGGCCTGCGGGCGTGACCTCGTGCGCGAGTACGTCGACGCCTGCCGCGAGTTCGGGCTTCGGATCGGCTTCTACTACTCGCTCATGGACTGGCACCACGGCGACGGCGCCCGGTGCGCCTACGACCCCGCGGCGCAGCGCCGGTTCGTCGACTACACCCGCGGTCTGGTGCGCGAACTGATGACCAACTACGGCAGAATCGACATCCTCTGGTACGACGTGTCGCGCCCGTTCGTCAGCCACGAAGGCTGGGAATCGCTGGCCATGAACCAGATGGTGCGGAAGCTCCAGCCGCACATCCTCCTCAACAACCGATGCAAGCTCCAGGAGGACTTTTCCACGCCGGAGGGGCACGTGCAGGCCGCCGAGGCCGGACGGGGATGGGAAGCGTGCATGACCTTCAACGGCGCGTCGTGGGGCTACATGCCGTCGGCGGCCGTCGACAGTTGGACCGCGCGCGACATCGTCAAGATGCTGAACACCGCCTGCGCGGGCGGCGGCAACCTTCTGCTCAACATCGGGCCGGCGCCGGACGGCTCGGTCCCGCCGGAGGCCGTCGCTCCGCTCAAGACCGTCGGGGCGTGGCTGAAGAACAACGGTCAGGCCGTCTACGGTCCGCTGCAGCGTGCCGAGGTGCGGAGCGCGACGGCCTGCGGCGGTTTCTCGCGTCGCGGCCGGACGATGTACCTCTGGTGCCGCTACTGGCCCGGCGGGCAACTGCCCATCGGCGGGTTCCGGACGCCGCTCCGCAAGGCGCGGTTCCTCGCCGGCGGCAGGCAGATCGCCTTCGAGCAGGATCGGACGCGCATCGTGCTGAAGGGCCTGCCCAGGACCTGCCCGGACAAGACGGTTGGCTGCGCCGTCATCGTCCTGGAATTCGCGCGCGAACCGCGCCACGAGTCGTTCCCGACCTGCCCGGCGCTGTGGATCAACGAGCGGTAAGCCCCGGGCGCCCGCGCGCGGCATCCGTGAGGAGGCAGTCATGGTGGAATGGCCCGAAGCGGCGAGGCAGTGATGCCTACGCCAGGGGGTTGGCCCACCGCAGGCCGGCGAAACGAGCGAAGTCGCCGTCGGTGGAGCAGAGGATCAGGCCGTGCTCGATGGCCAGCGCGGCCAGGTGGGCGTCGGAGACGTGCGCGGAACGTATGCCCCCGGCGTACAGAAGATCACTTGAAGTCTTCGCCTTCCTCGATCGCCAGGACTTCCGCGACGTTGTCAATGGATCCGACGAGACACGGCCCCACGTCCAGCACATGCACGCGGACAGGCTTATCGGGCGCAGGGGGGTGTTCCACGTTGGGCAGGCCCCGGCGGAGGGCGTCGTTCACGACGTCCTTGAGGCTTCGCCCGTCGCGGCGGCGGATTCGCCGCAACTGTGCCGCCACGTCATCGTCAAGCGTCAATGTCGTCCTCATGCACCACAGCGTAGCGCCGCGGACATCAGGATGTCAACGCGCCCTTCGCTGTCGAACCGAAGGCTCCCGTCGCGGCCCGGCGCGCGGGCGCGCCCGCCCGGCAGTCGCGCGGCAGAGACGCCGGATGCCGCCGTTGGTGTTTCACAGACAGAACAGAGATTGGAGACAGCGATGCGGATCAGACATGCCGGCGCAGTGGTGGCAGTCGTCTTGGGGGCGGCTTTGGCGGCGCAGGTTCGGGCCGCGGGCGGCGAGAAGGCCTGGCAGGCCCTCGACACGGCGCAGAACGAGCTGCGCGCGCAGGAGGCGGACCTTAGCGTCTGCCAGGCCGCGATGGACGCCTGCCGCGAGGCAGTCGCGGCCAGGCGCTCGGCGGACCTGGCCGCGGCGCGGCAGGCGGTGGCGGAGGCGGAGAAGGCCGTGGCCGCCGCGAGCGCCGAGCCCGCGCTGGCCGCCGCCACCGACGGGATGCAGAAGGCGCGGGCCGCCCGCGACGCGAAGGTGGCCTCGCTGCTGGCCGACGCGCCCACGTATCG
>Ga0172362_10004704_pt1 | contig 11835 bp, 10 predicted proteins | sample LakKivs1_kivu2a2_FD_114534 | JGI IMG/M metagenome (GOLD analysis project Ga0172362, IMG submission 114534) | Sediment microbial communities from Lake Kivu, Rwanda - Sediment s1_kivu2a2 | ecosystem: Environmental > Aquatic > Freshwater > Lake > Sediment | place: Rwanda: Western Province, Lake...
AACTTCGACATGAACCATTCGTACACACGATACTATTGGAACGCCTCATCATTTGATGGGATGAGTACCACGAACAGTAACATCTACCAGTTCCGAACCGCTGGGAATCAATCCAAGATCAACAATACTGGGACTACCAATATCACCGGGTATCTACTGATGAAAGTGCAATTTTACAGTACCACTTATCATAAATGGTTTTCAGCGAACCTGACCGTAAATGAATCAACACCCAGGATGATTCTTACTGGCGAACAGCTCGCATTGGACACAATCTTTAACGGGAAAGTGAATACTACAGATCTTTACGATGAGTTCGGAAATGTCCCCTACCGAGTCTACGCAGCCTTCCGAGATACCAACGGCGACGTATTAATCTGCAGTGATGAAACAGAACTAGAAGCAACCTGGGAGTTCATCATCCAATCAAGTTAGGAAATTCAATCCAAAATAAATCAGGTTCAATTAACCTGATTTTCATTATTTTTTTGATTCCAACTTTTTTTTTATAACTTGTATCACTGTAAAAAGAATAGATTTACAATTAAATGACATATAGAAAAAAAGATTTAAATGCGAACCGCTGGTTAAATCGGTTTTAAAATCAGTTTGTTCTCATGTTTTTTGAAGATAATCTCATGGTCTTCAAAAATCGGTTTGCGACCAAGCAGGACCGGCAGATCGTTTCGATCTGACACATGGATTTCTAAGTTGCGGTACGTGAATTTTTTTGTTTCACCGTGAATAATCATGGTAACGTTAGCTTTGCACAACGTGGTTTCTCCACCAGCGGTATCAACACAACCAGCTTTTACCAGTTTCAGCTTTAGGTATTTTGCTATCGCGTAGGGAATGACAATAAAATCTCCACCAGAATCAAGTAGTGCATCAATGAGAGGCGTCTCCCTCTGGTTCGACTCAAATTTAATTGGAATGAGAGGATAGTCTCGATATTCGAAGGTAAAGGGTATCTCCTCGCTCATTAACTCTAAAGTAAATGGATATTGCCAGATAATACTTTTGATATTTTTACGGTATTTTCTGGGAATTTATCTGCCGGGTATTTCTCGTCTGCGACTTTGAGCATGTCTTCAAGATTCACACTGTGATCTACGATCTTGTCGTTGAATAGCAAGATCCATTCGCCAGAATATTTTTTTAAGATATCGTCCTGCTCCATCAGATTACCATTACCGGTTCTCTTATTTAAATATTATGCTGTTTTCAGGGGAAAAACAGGGTTATTACTCCTGTTTTTCTTCTTTTTGTTCAGTAAGTGATAGCAGAAATCCGAAGATTCCGAACAGTAAAAACACAATGACAATCGCATAAATACCAATGTCTGCCCAGACCCCGTAGCGGGTACCCCAATAAATATAGAAGATAACGCCTGCAATGATTACCAGTAGTGATAGTAAGGTTTTCCAGTTGAAATTTCGTATGTTGATGTTCATGGTCGTTCTACTCCTTTTCTATGGTTGTTGGGGTAATTCGTTCTCTTTCATTAATCTTTTCATTCGAGTATTCTTTCATTTTCTTCGAAAAAGAGGTGTTCAAGAGATTCCAAATAAAATATTTAAAATGTGAAACCGACGTTTTTTCAAAGTTAGGATAGTGGTGATAAAAAAATGAAACATATTACCATGAAAAAAATAAAAATTATAAAGGCTGTACTCACACTAGTTATTGCACTCCTGATGCTTCCGGTCGCTTCGTTCACGGTGAAATCTACTTTTACTGAAAAGTATTCTTCGATCATTCCACTGACAGATCAACCTCCCCGACTGACTAACATCTATGCTGATTATGATAATGAACTCCGGGAATCAAGTCCACGAGACGACGGGTATTATCACATTAATACTCCACTGTTATTATCACGTCTTGCTGATGCATCAATAACAACATATGCATTTCTCGTGTGTAATTATTTTACAGGTCCGATTCGTCATCAACCTACCGATTGGTATGACTTGCGTGATGAGTTCATGCCTGCTGCTCAAGATGCAGGTATTCAGGTATGGGTATATCTCACTCCTCCTTCAGAAGAATCTCCTCCTCCGTATTATGACAATTATGTAACCTGGGCGCATGAAATCGCAACGCTCTCCGTCAGGTATCCAAATCTGAAAGGAATGGTGATCGATGATTTTAATAATAATTTATGGAAATTTACGCCTTCCTATTGTAGTCAAATTTCAAATGAATTACATTCGCATAATTCAGATCTCTCGTTCTTCATTGTCGATTACTATCCACAAACGATTACTGACCTGAACAGTGGTGATTACACGGATTCTATCAATGGCGTTATTTTCGCAGATACTCATGTGAATGACCCTAGTCAACTTTCTTATGAAATTGAAGCAATCGATGATATATGTCATGGGGGAGGTACTTACCATTATGATATCCCCTTGATTGTAATGATTTATTGTTATCGTCTCCATGGGATAGACCCAACGACTGCATATATACAAGAAGCGTTGACGATCATACATGATGAAATGGGTAGTGAGCATGCAGATGGTATGATTACCTATTGTCCTACAAAGGAGCCTTCCTCGGACCCAGATTATCTCTTGATTCAATCATTGTATTCAGAATGGCAATCGGCAGGTATTCACGAGGTCTGGCCAGGAGAATCGATCCAAGAAGTGATTAATGAAGCGAGTGAGGGGGACACTGTTTTTGTGCACATGGGTACCTATTCTGAAAATATTGAAATCAATAAAAATAACCTTCATCTGATCGGAGAAAGCATTTTGATGACCATCATTGATGGTTCCGGACTCGGTGGAACTGGCATCTATTCTCAAGGGTATACAGGGTTAGAAGTGAGCGGTTTTACGTTACGAAATTTTTATTGTGGGATTAATTTAGCTGGGTCGCATAATACGATTAGATATAATGCCATCGTCGGTAATAATGAAGTCGGCTCCTGCGGTATTGCACCAACAAATGCTTATGATGATAATGTCAACGAAAATTTTATTCAAGATATGTGGATTGGTATGTTTTTCTGTTATACACGGTATAGTACGTTTATGGAAAACCGTATTCAAAACACTCATTACGGGATTTATATGGTTCGATGGGATGAATTCGGTGGAGATGTACCAATGCCACCATCAAATAACAATCTAATTTATCACAACGATTTCATCGACAATGCTTATCACGTTTATATCCAGCAAACAGCAAATTCGAATTCGTTTGATAACAGGTATCCTTCTGGTGGGAACTACTGGAGCGGACACACTTGCTATGGGGATCCAAGTAATGGAAATTATCCAAAAAATCTTGGATTTAGTAATGTAGATCATTATCCATTTCAACATCCAAATGGATGGTTAAACCCAAACGCACAACCAACAGCAATCATTGACTCCATCTCCCCCAACCCCGCATATACCGGACAGACGGTAACGTTTACAGGGTATGGCGTTGATGATGGTACTATCGTCCAATGGCAATGGAGAGTCCATAACGATATTGATCATTACTGGGTGTATATCGGTTACACTCCTGTTGTGTTTTATTCAGACCTTCCTGCTGGGCGGTATACTGTGTATTTAAAAGTTCTTGACGACGATGGTGTATGGTCGACTGAAGCTCAAGCTTCTCTTGAAATCAAATCTACTGGTGGAAAAATATTCCCATGCAGTGTTTATCCTGATGGAAATGGTCCCTAACGAAAGGCTACCTCGATTTGAAAAAATATTTCGAGAGTAATACACTCTCATTTTTTTTTATTATTGTTCAAGAGCTTCCAAATAAAGTATTTATAGCGTAGAAATAAAAAATAATGTCGATTTGTATAGATAGGGGATTTAAAAATGAACCAAAGAGTATCACCAGTGGCAGCCTTACTTATAATATTTAGTCTACTACTAACTATTTCTTTCATTCCACAGAATGAAGCACAGGACACGCTGCAAGGTTCAACAGATCGCTTGAATAACAATGCGAGGGAATCATCCTCACGAACCGATTGGTGGCCGATGTTTCACCATGATGCTGAACACACCGGTTACTCAACCTCGAGCGCACCAACAACAAACAATGTTTTATGGTACGCGATACCTGACTACTCTGTCGTATACTCGTCTCCAGCAGTCGTGGATGGAAGACTCTACATAGGTGGAGGAAATCCTGGTTTTGGTGGCAGTATGATGTGTTTCAATATAACAAATGGTCAAAAAATCTGGAGTTATAACCTTCCCTATGCTATCGATTGTTCTCCAGTGGTCGCACATGGAAGTGTCTATTTCTCTGCTTCATTCTCACCTTATTTATTTTGTCTTGATGCTGTAGGAAATGGAGAAGGATCGACCATTCTTAAATGGAAATTCACAGCAGGTTCAGGGTTTTATACACCGATTCTGTCTGATGAAAAACTCTACGTTGGTTCCTCTGACGCCCATGTATACTGCCTTGATGCAAACGGCGATGGTCAAGGGTCAACCACGATTCTCTGGCAGAATACGGTTGATGGTGTTCCAAGTCAATGTCCTGCGGTGTCGAACGGATACGTGTATGTTGGGACGAACCATGGGTTTGTGTTTTGTTTTAACGCTGAGACTGGTGAAAAAATCTGGCAGTATCAACCAGGGATTGCGGAAACATCGCCGACGGTCGTCGATGGCAAAGTATATGTGAATTCTTTGGACTGGTATGTCGTCTGCCTCGATGCGTACGGTGATGGTTATGGTTCAACCACTGAGCTATGGCGTCATCCTACTCAGGGAACCTTTGTGGATGCATCACCAGCAGTAGCGTACGGTAATGTCTATGCAGCAACCTCGGTATATGCAGCAATTCTTTATTGTCTTGATACAGACACAGGGGAAGAACAATGGAATTACACGGGTACACCAGATACTGCCATTACTACTTCACCAGCGGTTGCCGATGGAAAAGTGTTTTTCTACACCACTGATGACTGGTTCCATTGTGTGAATGCAGAAACAGGGGAAATAATCTGGGAATATAAACAGGATTTACAACCTGATCCACCTTGGATAACCTACAGCTCACCTGCAGTTGCTGAGGATACCGTGTTCTTTGGATGGCACGGAGCTATCTTTGCTTTTCGGGATCCTCCACGACCGAACGTTCAGATTCAAAATATAAAGGGAGGGGTGTTCCTTTCAGCAGAAATAACAAACATAGGTAATGAAGCGGTAGGGGAAGGATCATGGGAGCTGATGACCCATGGTGGTCTCTTTGGCCTCATCGATGTTCACTCACAAGGCAGTTTTAATGGTATTGATGCGGGTGCGACACTCCCTATAAGAATGAAGAAACCGATCCTTGGTTTCGGTCCAGTGAACATTACCATGAAGGTTCAACTTGAGGAACTTCCCACGGTGTGGGCATTTACCTCAGGATTCGTCCTTGTAGGATACACTGTCATTCGATAAATGATGATGAAAAAATAGAGTAACAAGGAATGGGAGCACTGGGATTTGAACCCAGATCGACGGGTCTCTTCGTAGGTCATCGCTCCAGTTACTCATCATCTGTCAGATGACCCTCTTGTAATCATACCTAACTGGAGCCCGTAATGATGCCGGGTTACACCATGCTCCCATAAGGTAAGATTAATGCTGTCGTCTCAGTCGTTTTTCGCGTCGCATCCGTTTCTTGCGCCATTTCCAGCGCATTTTCCTTCTTTTCTTCCAAACTCTTGAACTGCGTTTCATTAGATTTCCTCTGAATGTATACCCTGCCGTAAAATAGCTAGTGATATATAACTGTTTAGGAAAGAACCAAGAGAGAGCAAGGAGTATATGTTCCCTGAGAAAGTTACCTTATTTTTTATCCATCCACACGTACTTGCAACGTGAACAATAATAACCTGTGGACAGCCATTCTTGTTTTCCATGAACCGGGTTTTTATGCTGGAACAAACGGATGAGTTTTTGATCGCACTTCGGACAAGAACCTTTGTATGACTCAGCGTATTCTGACCCACCAATCGGATACAGAAGTGTGTCTGCAGCAACCGTGTACACATACCCGCACTTGGTACAGATCCATGCGGTCGGCACCCATTTTCTTCGTCCGTCAATGGTTTTATTGTAGTACAGCCGTACTGCCTTGGAGCTGCATTCAGGACATTTCTTTTTCGTTGATACCACCTGGGATTGTTATACTCTATAGCACAGAATCACGTCATGGTTTTAAAAGATACCTCACCAAACAAGATTCTGAAAACTATTAATACAACGACAGCAGATACCTCTATGAGCGGATGGGGCAGATAAAAAAAATCATCAGACGATTCTTGTTCCTCTTAGTCATCTGTAGCGGTATCATGACGGTATCACTCATGACACCGATTCCGATAGAACCAGAGAATCTCCCAGCAGAAACCTGGAGTTATTATCAGGAGAAATCACCAGCAGAACGTTTTGTTATCTACCATCGCAATGAAATCCTTGCCATCCTCGTGATCATTGTTCTTCTGCCGGATATTCTTCTTCTTGCCTGGGAGTGGAGAAAACAAAGGAACACACCATAACAGTCCTTGCAAATTTTTCTGTTCCATTGCTATTTATAGGAGAACCAAGATACCAAGGATGCATGGTCATCCCGCTTCCACAGCGATACTTTTGGTTCAAGTATGCCCTTGCAGTGATCTTACTAGTCGTGCTCCTTGTTCTCCCCTTGTTCTGCAGTGTCACCATTGGAATCCTGCTACTCCTTTTCCTCTCTGCCCGTATTATCCTTGGACCATTGCAAATGTATTACTACACAAAACAAGGGAAATTCAAGGATTTCCAGTTTCTGAAGCACAGGAACAAACTGAATGTCATGGTTGGTATTGCTGTAGTAGCAACTGTGGTCGTCTTATTTTTCATTCTCTTGTTACAATTATTCACTGTAGGAGCCCTCACTCTACCGATTCTGTCGCTTCTCGCGGTTTTCATTTTCATTGATGTTGGGTACGATATTCTCACGTTTTTTCAACTCAAGAAAAGAGAGGAGTAAAAAAAAGCGGGCCTGGAGGAGAGCGAAGGCCTCTTCTCCTGTAGAATTGATCAGTAGAATACGGTTTTTACGTGTATCGATTTTTAAATGGATACCTCAATCTATCTCATTAAAACCTTTCTTTATTTTTCTTTCCTTTGTTGAGGTTGAATTATGATAAGAGGATCTATTTATGATAAAATGTCTCATTCTGAAAAGGTTGTTGCTCTTGCATTGAAGAAATTCGGTATTGAATGGTCGTATGAGCAACCTGTGTTTGTTTGGGATGAAAATCAAAGACCACGGGTGTGGGCACCGGATTTCTATCTGAAACATTTTGGGATTTACATTGAAGTGTGTGGTTCAGAATATTTTGATTACAACTATAGACAAAAGATTTTTGATAAGAATGGATACAAAGTAATTTTCTTACACCTCTACAAAGAAAAGGATAGGTGGAAAAGACATCTTTTTATTTATCTTCGATTATTTACACATCATAGAATTGAAAAGTTAAATGAAATAATAATAAAATAAGCGTTATCTTCAAAAACAACGAGAACCTATTTTAGTCTATAGATACAACCGTAAAGTACTAAGTTATTCGAAAGAATTATCTTATAATATATTTTTTTATGGAAAAACTGAAACACCATTAAAACCAAATACATAGAAATAATGAGAACCAACAAATCCTATGTAACGATCGCAAATAAATGAATATCCTTTTCTAAAAATCCATTGATGTTCCTGTACATAATACGCGTGAACATCAGTTGTTAAGTTATCAGTTCCAATATTATGAACACTTAATCCATTTATCCAACCTTTTTTAATCTAAAACATCAAATGTTCCATGAGCAAAAGCACAAGGAAAAAAATTCGGATCATTCTCATTTTGAATAATCTTTGAATCTATTATAATTTGTTCTGTTCTCATTTGCTGCGCCATGGTTTGAACTGGAAATAATAGAGAAGCAAAAATATATACTATATATATAATAAAAAATAGACGGGAAAAGTACCTAATAACTTGTTTATTTTCTTTCAAATTAATTCATCTCGTATTGCTATCGCCAAAATATTAATTTTCCTAAATTTAAATCTCTCGCTTCTCAACATAATAAACTTTAAGGTGCGACTGTAACACCACCAAAACCAAATACAAATAAAAAGTGCCTGCCGACTAAACCTATATAATGATAGCTATAAAAGTAAGATGCCTGTTTAAAAATCCATCTGTGTTCTTCAGCATAATATGCATGAACATTCATTGTTAAATTATTAGGAGAAATATTATGAACCATTAATCCATAAATATTCTTATAATCCAAGACTTCGAATGTTCCCGAGGCAAAAGCATAAGAAAAAAAATAATGAGGATCTCCTTGTTGTATTTCCGAACTGCCAACAATTTGATCTCTTCTAATTTGGCGTGCCTGCGTTAGAGTTGAAAATAATGAAGGAGAGATAATATTACCAATAAATAAAATAATTAGTATGCAACATATATATCTGGTATATCTGTTTATGCCTTTCAAACCCATTCCTCTATTTTTTCTTATTATAATAGATTATTATAGAGAACTATATAAATTTTACTGGAAAAAATATTTCGCCATTTATATTATTTTATAAAATTAAATTTTTATATCAGTAAAACAGAGATTTGAGATAGTACCTACGAATACATTCAATTACCTCCCATTAATGCTTATTAACTTAATCGTTCTTTATGAAAATTGGAGGATAAGAAAATGAAACTACGATTAAGTATATGTGTTTTAATAATTTTAGTAAGCACCTCAATTATCATTGTGAATGAAACTTCAGGTGATGCACCTGCACCACCACCGTATTATGGAACTTGTATAAAAGTTGCCATTGATAATTCAAAAGATTTTATGGGGCAACCGTGGCTCGTTCTTCCATCAAATTTCGTTAATGCTCTCAATTATAGCTGGACTGTTGATAGTGATAGATATTATTTTTATGTCGATGTTTCAAATATGAGTGTCCTTGAAAATTACGATAAACTCGAAAAATATGATGTACTAGTAGTCGCAGGCGTCCAAGATGAACAGTTTTGGCTTGGCCTTAGAGAACCTTTTCAATATGGGGTAGAACTCGTTCGCCATTTTACTGATGGAAAAAGGGAACCATTTGTCGCTTACATACAACATATAAAGGAGAATTTAGAAAAATTTGTTCATGCTGGGCATGGTTATGTCGGTCATTGCGGTGGTGGTGCACTACCATTATTATTAAATCATACGCCTCAAACTCTTTATGAAGGTCAGGTTAATCGTGGAGGATTTCTAATACCATTATTTTGTAATTCAACAACGAATGTCTATGCAGGATATCCACTCGTTGACGAACATTTCAGTGCTGCAGCATTGAAAAATTATCGTTCAAGTTTTCGTGGGATGCCAGAACTAATCGCTCAATGTGGTCTTATGTGGTACACAGGAAATAAACCCGATCACAAAAACGAGTCATTTGCAGGATCAGTTGTGGATCTGAAAATCACAGATAACAATCATCCAATCTTAAAAGACTTCATTGGAGACACCTTGCGCGTTCGATATGGAGCAGGGCCGAGCATAACTGTCCCACCAGGTAACAATAATGTATCAAGACTTATGTATTTTCCAAAAGATGCATATGATACCCAATCTGCTATCGCCTGGAGGTTTCCGCTTCTCACAAATAATTATTTACTTAATCCAGCGCGATTATTTGTTAACGCTGTTCTGGATGAAGATCCAAAAGCATTAGAAGAATATATCTCATCTAGGACTAGTTCGCTTTTTACTGGTGAAAATGGTTTAAGAGCTTTTTATAACATGTCTGATTGGAAACAACACCTAACAATAGGTCGTGACACAGATATACATTACATTGATCCAAAAATAAACAACCAGATCGCCATGGTAGCATTTAATTATCCTGAAGGAGACGAAGATGGCGGTCGTGTCTTCATCAGTGGGTGCCAGCATGAACTTTTTTACTGGGATATAAATGGTAACTATATTCGAAACGTTGATGATACCTGTGTAAATAATTTATACGAAGGTTTAATTCATTGGTGGAACGACAGCGGAACACCAGATAATCCTAATGATGATAGACTATTAGATGAATCAGATAAAATCTATAACACAAACGATTGGTTTATCCGCAGAGAAGTCGCTTGGGCAGCAGGATCAAGAATAACCATACCAGACAATTCTTTACCACCAGTCTATGGCCGTTCTCAAGTCGTAGACATTAATCCTTTGCTTCAGGAAAAACCTGAATTCATCATCAAATGTTGTGTAGGAAAATTCAATTACGAACAATGGAATACTACCAATCTTTCATTGTTTTATCGATACATAGGTGAGAACTCTAGTTACAATTGGACTAATTGGACATATTATGATTCCATCAACAGCACTCCCTATCGATTTACCTTTAACACGAGCACAACATTTGGTGATGGGATTTATGAGTTTTGTTCTATTTTGAATACCAGTACATGTTATCAAAACGGGCAAGCATGGTATATGACATTCGACAATGAATCATTCCCACCAGGAGCTGATGCATGGTGTGGAGTCGGACAATCCATCCTCTCCAGGTTCACTTACGAACCAACCACCCCCTACGTCAACGAAACCGTCCATTTCACCAGTGAAGCGCTCACTAAAAGTGGTACGCACATAAGTTGGTACGTCTGGGACTTTGATGATCCACCAGGCACAGGAGGATCAGACAGAAAAAACGTCACCCACACCTACACACACTCAGGAGTTTATACAGTAAATCTCACTGTCACCAACAACCAATCACAAACAGACACCGCTCTCGTCAACATCACGGTATTGAATAATCCACCAAACGCAGATTTCAACATATCAACAAACCTCATACACATCAACAAACAAGTGAACTTCACCGACACCTCATCAGACCCTGACGGATACATAACGAACTGGACCTGGGACTTCGGAGACGGAAACACCTCCCACAACCAACACCCCAACCACACCTACACAGACAGCGGACGATACACCGTATCACTGCAAGCAACCGATAACGAAAACGCGAACGACACAGAAACCAAACCAGGCTGTATCCTCGTCATCAACGCAGAAGTCAACAAAAGCCTCAGCATCGATCATCCTGAACAATATCAATGGAAAACCATCCAACGAGCAATCAACAACGCTACTACCGGTGATATCATCTACATCCACAGCACACCTTTCGGATATCCGGAAAACATCGTCATCAACAAATCACTACTGCTCATCGGTGAAAACAAGACACAAACCCTCATCGAAGGATCAGTCACCATGACCAACCCACACGACTACGAACTCTCACCACCAGCCGAAGAAGGGCTCATCAACATAAACGGAACCCAACTCCTCATGCACTTCAACAACGATACCACCGTCGGAGAAAACTATGCAACCTCCAACACCATTTACGACTACTCAGGACAAGGACACAACGGCACAAACCACGGTGCTAACTGGACGACACGCACACTCAAAGGAAAAGGATGCTTCGACTTCGACGGAATCGACGATTCAATAAACCTCACCACCATCCCTGCTCTCACCGATACGAATGTCACCATCTCAGCATGGATATACTGGGACGAAAGCACAGGGAATACAAAACCAATTTGTGCTCAAATCAACAACCTGCAAAAAGGGTACTGTCTTGCTATGAACGGCACCACTGATACACCCTACTTCCAACTCAACGAAACCAAGGCAATCTCCGCCTCAACCATCGACACAGGATGGCACCACCTTGTAGGAACACACAATGAAACCACACTTGCCATCTATATCGACG
>Ga0172362_10004706_pt1 | contig 11832 bp, 16 predicted proteins | sample LakKivs1_kivu2a2_FD_114534 | JGI IMG/M metagenome (GOLD analysis project Ga0172362, IMG submission 114534) | Sediment microbial communities from Lake Kivu, Rwanda - Sediment s1_kivu2a2 | ecosystem: Environmental > Aquatic > Freshwater > Lake > Sediment | place: Rwanda: Western Province, Lake...
CTGTAATTCCCATCTTCATATCCTGTGTTAAAACGTCTAAGAAGTAAGATCTTATTATCTTTTATCAGAATTAAATGAGAAGTTGGTATTAGTTTGAATCTTTCTTTTGACATAAATATCACTATTTATTGATTGTATAAATAAAAAACAAAACATTATATGAATTGTGACAATTGAAAAAAATTTAAAAGAAGTAAAAGAAAGAATTACAAAATCAGCATTAAAAGTGTACAGACACCCTGAAGATATAAAATTAATCGCTGTAACTAAGACTTTTCCTGTTGATGTTATCAATAAAGCAATTGACTTGAATATTAAATCCATAGGAGAAACAAAAGTTCAAGAAGCCAAGAAAAAGTTCGAAGAAATAGGCAATAAAGTCGAATGGCATATGATCGGTCATTTACAAAGTAACAAAGCAAAAGATGCAGTTAAAATCTTCGATATAATTCACTCGATCGATAGGATGAAAATAGCAAAAAAAGTCAGCGATAAATGCCTTGAATTAAACAAAAACATGCCAGTTTTAGTCCAAGTAAACCTGACCGAAGATAAGTTTGGGATTAAACCAGAAGAGATAGTTGAATTCGTGAACAAAATTAAAAAACTGGATGGGATTAAAGTTGAAGGATTAATGACCATAGCTCCTTTTGTTGAACCTGAAGAGACTAGACCTTACTTTAAAAAGTTGAGAGAATTATCTTTAAAATGTAATTTAAAAGAATTATCTATGGGAATGAGTAACGATTTTGAGGTAGCGATAGAAGAAGGAGCAACTATGGTAAGGATTGGAACTGCTATATTTGGAGAGAGAAAAAATGAGTGAAGACTTAAAGAAATTATACGATGTTATACAAAAAAATACAATTTTCAATGAAAAAGAAATTTGTGAAAATTGTCCTATTATTTGCTCAAGAGAACAAAAATGGCACTGGCTTTTACCAAATGAAGTAGAAAGATTAAAAAATAAGATGTGGATAGAAAATAAATTTGGATCTTTTTTCTTTGAAGGTGGGAAATGCCCTTTGCTAAAAAACACCAATTGCGATATTTATGAAAATAGACCACTTGAATGTAAATTAAGTCCATTATCCCTTTATTATAAAAATGGTAAATTATCTTGGATTATTGATATTTCATGTCCTTATTTCAAAAAATATGGAAAAAATAAAATGTTTTGGAAAAAACTGAACAAATTTATTAATAAGATAGAGAATTGCTTTACAGAAAATACGATTAAGAATCTTATAGAAATATCCAAGGCAATAGATCAATTTGATCCTTTAATTGAAAATAAAGATTTTATTATAATAAAAAAATTCAAATCTACTTTGGAGTGAGTAAATGAGTAAGATAATCGACGGTAACAAGATTGCCGAAGGAATAAGAGAAGATTTGAAAAAACGAGTTGAGAAATTAAAGAAACGAGGAATCGAATCAACATTAGCTATAGTTTTGGTCGGAGATAGACCTGACTGCAAGATTTATGCTAAAAGTAAACAAAAAGCTTGCGAAGAAATAGGAATTAAATCGAATTTACACACTTTTCCTGAAGATATTAAACAAGAAAAATTAATCAATGCTATAGAAGATCTAAACGACGATGATTCAGTTCATGGTATTATCGTTGAAATGCCATTACCAAAAAATTTGAATGAGAAATTAATTTTAAGAGCAATCTCACCAATGAAAGATGTTGATGGCTTGAACCCAATAACTATCGGCAATATATCAATTGGTAACGAATTCTTAGCTCCTGCGACACCGAAAGGTATAATAAAAATCCTAGAGAAGATGAAAATCCCTGTAGAAGGCAAAGAAATAGTGATAGTTAATAATAGTAATGTAGTCGGTAAACCCCTGGCTTTAATGTTAACGAACAGATTCGCAACTGTCACGATTTGTCATATTAAAACAAAAGATTTGAAACCACATACGTTAAAGGCTGATATTCTGATTACTGCCGTGGGCTTACCGAACTTAATCAGGGAAGACATGGTTAAGAGGGGTACTGTGGTCATAGATGCCGGCATAAAAAGAGTGAATAATAAGATTGTAGGCGATGTTGATTTTGAGAAAGTAAAAGATGTAGCGTCTTATATTACTCCTGTACCTGGGGGAGTTGGGCCAATAACTGTTACTATGGTTTTAGAGAATACTTTGATTGCTGCCGAAAACCAAATTTAATGTATTAAACTTAAATGGTATATCCGATTAAATTTGGATAATTTGATTCTGACCTTTTATGTATCATTTCTAATATCAATTTCTCATTGATTTCAGATTCTATGTTCTTAAAATAAACTGAATTTGCAAACATGCCTCGTTTAGTTTCTTCTTTTAATACAAAAAGGGATCTTTTTTTACGAATTACTAGTTTTGAAATTTTATTTCGAGTCAGCTTATTTTTATAAGCAGTATTAATCTTTTCGTAGTGTTGCCATGTCAATCGGCAAACTTTTTCAGGCTTCAAATAAAGCCTCGCCAGTAATGATCCGGTTATGCATCCCGATACCTCACCGGTTGTAGTTACGACCAAAAGCTCTTGATTACCAAAGTTCTTACTTGATTCGAGCAATTCTTCTCTATAAGAATCTATATCTATCCCGTATGGTACTCTTTTCGGAGGTATTCCATAAATCATGCAATCTTCTTTTATATAGAAAAATAAGCTTAAATTCATTATTTTTTATCTATGATAAAGAAAGATATGACTCAAAAACCACTCTTTGATCCAAGACTAAAAAGACCAATGCATGTAGCCTGTTTCATGTCTGGTTCTGGAACGAACGTGAGAAAAATAATCGAACATCAAATCCATTTAGAGGGAGAAAGGGGCAAATCGCCTTATAAGGTTGTCGTGATTTTTACTGACAATCCAGAGAGAAGTAATGCAAGAATCATTGCTGAGGAACATGGAATTCCTTTGGAATTTAATGATATCGAAAAGTTCTATGAAGGGAAGAATATAAAAGATATGAGAATCAGAGAAGAGTTCGATGAAAATACTTTGGGGCTAATCGGACATTATAAGCCGGATATCATTGCATTAGGAGGCTATGCTTGGTGGATTACAAAACCAATCTTATCCACATACATAGTCGTTAATGTTCATCCTGGAGATCTATCTGTAAAAGGGAAGGATGGAAAAAGAAAGTATGTCGGTCTTCATCATATTCCTCCGATGAAAGCTATTCTGGCTGGAGAAAAATATCTGCATGCGAGTTCACATATAGTCACAGAAAAACATGACATGGGCCCAATTCTAGTTATTTCTAAACCATTACAAGTTGAGATGCCGTATGGAATAACTTTGGAAGATTTGAAAAAGCCTGAGAATAAGCAGTTTTTGATAAGATTATGCAAAGAGCATCAGGATAGATTGAAAAAAGTAGGGGATTGGGAAATATTTCCTTTGACTATGCAATGGATTGCTGAAGGTAGGTTTGCAATCGATGAAAGAATGAACGTATACTTTGATGAGACTTTAATTAAAGATGGACATAGACTTTGATGGTTCGAAAAAAAATTTGCTCGCTTTTTTGTTCGCCAAAATCAAAGAAATATTTAAATGTTTATTCTTCTTGTGTCTAATAATGATAGATTCGACTTCTGCAGTGTATAATCGTATTGCAATAGAATATGATAAACATCATACATCTAATTATCTTAGTACAGTGCAATATGACCCAATTTTTCTTATTTTTGATATGTTAGCTAAGCCGGACAAACCGAATAAACGTGTTTTGATTGTAGGAATTGGGAACTCAAGAGCCCATTTGAGGCAAATTAGTTGGTGGATTGATCCATATGCCGTAAAACCATGGTTAATAGACTTATTTGACACATCGCCGATTATGTTGGAAGTTGCTACATTAAGAGCAGCTATATCAAAGAGAAATATCCATGGATTTCGTATTTTAGGCGATGCAAACCATCTAGGAGAATATTTTAAAGAAAATAGTTATGATTTTGTTTTAGCTCCTCTTTGTGATCACATAGAAAATCAAGATGGATTTTTTGAAGGAGCATATAAAATTCTAAATGAAAATGGAGTTTTGATGACAACTTATCCTGGAAAAGAACTTCAACATGCAATAAGAAGACATATATACCACATTGATGTTAATAAGACAAGATTCATTATAGATGGTAAAAATTATGAAGTGCCTTCAAAGTTGTATTCTTCGGAAGAACTTGCTGAATTTTATAAACGCAAAGGATTTGTTGATGTTGAAATATACAGTATTAGTAGTGGTCCCGATATCGACAAGTATTGTGTAACACCTACAATACTCAAAGGGTGCAAAATTATAGGTAAGACCACAAGGAGAGCAACGATCGTAACAATGGGCACAGGTAGAAAAAAGTCTAAAGGCACTATTTCTTCTGTAGATAAATCGAATCTTGATGACACTGAAATAAATGAGTATTTGCAACTAAATAGGAGAATTACTCGATTTAAAAAATAACCAGCTCGCTCTGAATATAACTTAACCTTTAATCGTTTTAATAAATTCATCTCGAGTTAATCCAGATTGTCTGATAATAGAGCTCAAAGTACCCTTAGCCAGTTCTCTATGCATAGGAACGATTACTATCCAAACCTTTCCATTAAGTTTCTTTTTTAGTCTGACATGACTTCCAGATCTTCCGACGACTTCAAAGCTAATTTTTGTCAGGCCTTTAATGACTTCAGTGCCTGACACGACTGGCAGCTTCATGCCTTTCAACTCTCACAAAAGTAAGAATAAGCTCTTCAACCCTTTTAGGTATCTTTGCATCTTCATCCTGTAAGTATAACTCTATAGCTTCTTTCAAATTTCTCAAAGCTTCGTCTTTAGTCTTTCCCTGACTGGCTATATCTAATTCTGGAGATGAAGCCACATACCATTTACCTTCTTTAGCAACAACTGCTGAAAATTCCATTTTAATCACTTATTCTAATTCATTTCAACATATTTATATAGTTTTGCCGGCTCGCTCGGCGGTTGCGTCGTAGCACTTTCAATTAAAGTTTTTTTGACAAGGTAGATAGATATAAATATTCTCGACTTGAGGACAGAAGACTTTTAGATTCATAATACTGGCCATTTTTCTACATCCCAAGCATTTTCGATTGGAACCTGTTTGACAAAAAATTTCTTTAGGTTTTTTTCCTCTTTTGCTATTTTTAAAATTATTTTAACTGATGTTTCTATTCTCCCGTTTTTTATTTTCATCAAATTCGAGGGCAATCTGTATTTTTTCTGTAAGTATTTCAAAATTTTAGGAAGCTCTTTTTTCTCTGTTTCAATTATACCTTTTTGAAGAAATCCATTTTCATCGGCTTTTTCATAACTTTCTTTTATGTTCTTAGCCCTTCTTTTCCATCTGTTCTTGAGTTGAAACGTATTCTTTGTCATTGCAGAACAATAATGAACACTCGATTTTTTCATATTCTTGGCAGCAAATCTTAAGATACTTCTTGCGACATCTTCTGATCCTTTAACTGCAGTCGGTGTATTTTCTCTAATTTTATAGCCTTTACCCAATAAAATCCTTTCGTTTCTTTCCGAAAATTCTAGTTCATTTAGGTTAATGAATTTTACTCCAAGTTTGTCTGCTTTCAATAGAATTTTTTTTATATTTTTTTCATACTCAGGTATAACTGGTATCTCTATTCCAACATCCCAATTAAAGTTTAGTGCATTCTTGATAACTTTCCATCTATTCCAGAAAGAGTGGAATCTTATCTCGTCTAAACCATGTTTATATAATTTCCTCATTTTTTCTTTATCAAGAGGATAAGCAGTGTAGAGATGAATGTGAAAATTATCACCAAATTCAGATTTCAAAAGATCTATATAATGGAGAGTTCTTCTGAAAGCAAGAATAGGTTCCCCACCAGTAATTCCAGCTCCTTCAGCATTTATAAGTCTGGCTTCTTTCAATATATCTGAATCTTCTTTAACTTCTACTTCATCAGCTAATATTGTATCTTTTTGCCATCTTGCCCTTGAAATCGTACAGTACCAACATCTTCTGTTACATAAACCAGTCACGAAAAGAACAAGCTTCGCACCTTTAACACAAAGCTCACAACCTTCAGGTAATTCTCCTAATAATAAAGAATTAGCAAAAATCTTCTTTAATTTCATGAAATTGTTTTTAGAATTAAAGCTTATAAAAAATGATAAGGTTTATAAAGATTGTTTTGAAATAATTCGAGAATAAAAGCTGATTATAATGGTCCCAGAACTCGTAGTTGCTAACACTCTTAGCGAAGAAGAAGTGAGGAGAGTTATCTTAGAAAATCAAGAAAGATTGACTAAATCTATGTATGAACCGATGTCAGGAATAACTGAAGAAATCTTAAAAGAAAAAGTAACCCAAGATATCAATGAAGCCCAAAAACATGTACATTCTCTTGTTGAAACAGCTAAACTAGCGATGTTTAACCCTGAAAAAATAGTAGTTTACAGACTTGCAGGTGAACCATTTTGTGGAGTTTATGATATAACTACTCAAACGATATATGCTGAAAGAACAGTTATAGGTTGTGACTATGCGAGAGCTAACGAGATAGACACATACCATGGTGGGAGAGTCTCTATGTACCATAAAGATTTTTCTGGATTACTATCAAATCTCATGACGAGAGCCAGATTAAGAATATTTCTAGGCAAAAAGTAATTTTTATATAGACGATCCAATTAAGACTTAAATTTTTTCTCAACCAATAATTATAGGTCGGTTGTTTTAATGCTGAAGCGTGCATTGATTTCTGTTTATGATAAGACTGGCATCGTAGAGTTCGCTAGAGAGCTTAACAACCTAGGTATCGAAATCATATCGACAGGCGGAACAGCAAAACTATTACAAAAATACGAAATACCTGTAAAACCTGTTTCTGATGTGACTAAATTCCCGGAAATACTTAACGGTAGAGTTAAAACACAGCATCCTTCAATTCTTGGTGGTATCTTAGCTTTGCGTGAAAAGGAAGAACACATGAAAGAACTTGAAGAACATGATATAAAGCCTATAGACATAGTTGTTTTCAATTTCTATCCGTTTGAAGAAGTTATTGATAAAGAAAAACCCGACTTGAAAGAAGTTTTAGAGAACATAGACATTGGTGGTCCTTCAACTGTAAGAGCAGCAGCGAAGAATTTTGAGAATGTTGTCGTTATCGTTAATCCTGAAAGGTATAATCATATCATAGAAGAAATAAAGAAGAATGGTGATGTAACCAGAGAAACTCGGTCTATGCTAGCATTAGAAGCGTTTAAGAAAACAGCAAAGTACGATTGGATAATTCAGAATTTTTTAGAAAAAAGATTTAACTATTTCACTAATTTTCCAGCAACGCTTAACTTGAAATATAAAAAATTAATGGATTTAAGATATGGAGAGAACCCACATCAAAGAGCGGCTTTATACAAGCTCATAAATACGAATGAAACTACTATTATCGATTCTGAACAATTGGCCGGTAAAAAATTATCATGGACAAACATCTTAGATTTAAATACTACCCTAGAATTGGTCAAAGAATTTGAAGAACCTGCTGCTACAATCGTAAAACATACAAGTCCTTGTGGAGCTGCATGCGGTTCAAACCTATTTGATGCCTATGAAAAAGCTTATGCATCTGATCCTATTTCTGCTTACGGCGGAGTAGTTGGAGTTAATAGAAAGATTGATTTTGATACTGCTAAAAGAATGTCTACTGCTCACTTCGATTGTATAATAGCTCCTGACTTTGATGACGCTACTTTAGGACTATTGAAAGAGAGACCGTCTTTAAGGTTGTTGAAGGCAGGACCATTCTCTGAAATCAGAAAAAATCAAATAGACATAGTAAAGGTAACTGGTTGTTTGATGATTCAAGAGCACAATACTGCTAATGTAAACGATTTGAAACTTGTTACTGGCATGAAACCAACAGATGAACAACTAGATTCTTTGTTGTTTGCATGGAAGGTTGTCAAGTACGTTAAGTCGAATGGAATAGTTCTTGCGAAAAACAAGCGGACTGTTGGCATAGGGTTAGGACAGACTAGTAGAGTCGATGCGATAAGGAATGCGATTGCGAGAGCTGGTCAAGAATCTAAAGGCAGTTTAATGGCATCTGACGGTTTCTTACCGTTCAGGGATAATGTTGATGAAGCAGCTAAAGCTGGTATCATAGGAATAATCCAGCCAGGCGGATCTAAAAGGGATCAAGAAGTCATAGATGCTGCAAACGAATACAAGATATCGATGGTGTTTACTGGGATTAGGGCTTTTAGACATTAGGAAAATTTAAGTGTATGACTGGTTTAGGTTTATTATATCAAAGAATTAGTTATGGATGCGAAGAATTTAAGTTTGATTTTTCTCTGTAAAAAAATTTATATTGAATCGTTTATTATTTATTCGAGGGGTGTAAATGGGATTCTTTAAAGAATTCATGGACTTTATGAAAGAGCAGAAAATAATATCAGTGGCCTTAGCATTTATTGTCGGTATAGCAACAGCTACACTAATTCAAGCTTTGGTAAAAGACATAATAACTCCGATATACAGTCCTTACCTGGACTTTTTGAACCCAGAAAATAAAATTACTTTAGGGAAATCAGAGTTCCTAATCGGTGATTTCATAATGCAATTAGTAAACTGGATAGTGATTTTACTAGTAGTCTTCATAATAGGCAAAAAAATAGCAAAGACCAGTTAAATTTTTTTTCTTCTTTTTTATGATCAGAATAGAAAGGATTAGGAAATGGTTAAATCTTTAACTAAAAATAAAACTTTATGGATAATGAATCCCCGTATCAATTTTTGGCAAAGTACATAGGGAAAAGAATACAAGTGCGTTTAAAAGATTCGGAATGTTATGAAGGTAAACTAGTTAAAATACAAGAAAGCGAGCATGGATTTTTAGGAAATATTCTTTTGCACGATGCTAATAGAGTTAATCCTGACGAAAAAAAAGTCGACTGGCTTCTAATAAGAGGAAATAATATAGCCAAGTATCTTTTAGAAATTTAAATTTTATTTCTTCACTTTCTCGTTGTATATACTCGAAAAAAGACATTCATTCGGAGGAAAATAAGTAGAACTTCTAGAAGGTTGTTCAGTCAATTGAATTGATACATCTCTAATTAAAACAGCTGGTATCTTCTCATTAGTCTCACCCATTACTACCACAGCAGCAGAAGCTAAGCCATCAGCAACAGCTCTTTGAGTTATTCTCATCGTTTTACCAAACAAATCTGGTTTTCCTCTCTCATCTATCACAGCATCAAAACCAGAAGTAGCAAGAGCAAACCCAGTAGTACCAGTTCTCAAAGGACTACAATGAGAATCAGATATTATCACACCGATATTAACATTTAACCTTTTTTTTAATTCTTTTCTGATATTATCTGCTGAGAGAGAAGGATTCTTGGGCCATAGTATAGCATGATCTTCTGGAGCATTGGAATGATCGACACCAGCATTGGCAATGAACATGTTATTTTTTATCGTGAGTATGGCACGTTTAACTCCACCAAAGACTTTATCTGCTTCTTGTAATACTAATTCTACAAAACCCGGTTCAAGGTCGTATTGTCTTGCCAATAATTTAGCTTTTTCAGATGTCTTTATAGTTTTGTAGTTTACTATCCTTCCTTCTGATAATGCAACAACTTTTGAAGAAACGACCAGTATATCCCCATCTATTGGTTCGCTTTTCTGTTTTTTCATGGAAGATATCAGTATCTCAACTAAATTATCGTTCGCTTGAATTATTGGAGTTTTTATTGAAAACAATTGCATGATAATCTATAATTTCTATGAGTTTTAATCTTAAGTTTGTTTAACAGTTGCTCGCTAGATTGTTTTTCTGAAGAAAAACCGTAATTACCGCGTTCTTAAATAAGATTTAAATCTTTTAGTATGTTATTTAATTGGTATGTATCGAGTTAAGAAAAAAATTCCAACTAACAATATTAATGAAACTTTAATGGGATGTTATCAGTTACTATATGAACAATTCCCAACTTTAATATTGGATAACAGACCTAATTTAGAAGGTCCTAATAATTCGGATAAGATGCCAGTATATTATACAGCTATTTTAAGAGATGGATTTAAAAAAGAGATTGGTGATCATTCCATAGAACCAAAAAAAATGTCTATTGAGCAATTTTTGCGATTTGTTAAAGAAAATAATCCTGAAAGAATTTGGAAAACGGTTACTACTGATGAATATATGTGTAATCCAGATGATTATGAACAAGTTGACTTTTACAATGGAGGAATTAGAGTTACAGTTAAACCACATATAGATTTTCTTGGAGGTTATTCAGTAAAACTGGAAATTGAGGCGCAAGAGCAGCATAAAGCAAAAGTTCAATCTATTATTGATAAGTTACAAAATTCTAATTAAAACCGGCTCGCAAATTTTTTCTTACATTCGTTAAAAAGTGAACTAAATACTTATCTATTTTAAACTTCAAACTAAACCCTATGGATGAAACTAAAGGTCGACTATTTTCAGGAGCAGGATTCGGCTTTTTTCATACGATGTTAATGGCCTTCTCGATGATCGTTCCAGCATTCTATTTTTCATCGCTTAATGTCTCGATCGTGACTTATGGTTTTCTCTTGACAATAGGTGATTTCTTCTCTTTCCTGTTAAAACCTTACCTTGGCTATCTAACAGATAAGTATGGGGAGAGAAGATTCCTACTGTCTTGTACGTTTTTATTCTTCATATCACTCTTCCTGATTGGTTTTACTGATTTTATACCCGCGATAGTATTTTTAAAGATCATCGGTGCAATAGCCAGTGCGCTTCTTTACGTGTTAATTATAATTTATGGTCTTAGAAATGTAAACGAAAACCCTGATAAAAAGGTTGGTACATTTGGTGCAATAAAAGAGAGTGGTTGGATACTAGGATTGTTGATACCGGGATTAGTAATAGACAGATTCGGAATAAAGCCTGCTTTCTATCTCATCTTTGTAACAGGAGTTGTTTGGCTTTATTTCATGTACAAATTGACGAAAAAGTATAAGTATACTCCAAAAATTAAAGTCAAAGCTTCTTTTGTTTTTTTACAAAAAATCCCACTATTGGTCATCCTTAAAACCATGGATTTAGCTGTATTCACTGCATTCCTATTCTTCTTCACTAGGTATGCACTTCAATCTTTAGGGTTAAGCCGAAGTATAGTATCGATAATAGTCGTTGTTGAAACATTGTTGTTCTCTTTAACTCTGTATCTGGTAGGAAGGTTTTCTAACAAGTCGAAAAGAAAATACTGGGTTCCTGCTTGTATCATCTGTCATTTGATTGGTATTGTAGTCATATTGAATGCTTCGACTTTGTATCATTATTTCTTAGCGAGTATTTTGTTCGGGGCAGCAGGAGGTTTCATAGATGTTTGGCTATTCTCTAGAATCAGTGAAACTGTTAAAAAACATGATAAAGGTTTGTTCTACGGGACTTTTGGATGGAGTTATGATTTTGCCACGATAGTCGGTGGACAGATGCCTGTTATCTTTGTAATGCTCGGTTTGAACCAGTTTGCTTCCATGTTCGTGTTTCCTGGTTTGATGATTATTGCTTATTTGGTGAGTAAAAATAAAATATAAATCCTTCTAAATAGATAGTACAGTAAATGGCTTTAGAAAAAACTGTTGAGTTTTGGGAAACAGGCGAAACTCTAGAATATCAAATCAAACATTTCCTTTCAGCTATTAGGTCAGACAAGTTATTTTTCCATTATCTAGGGGTGGGTGTCCCTGCAGATTTTCTAATTGAAGCACGAAATTATGCCAAGGTATATGATTCGAGTTTATATCAAAAATTAC
>Ga0172362_10004707_pt1 | contig 11832 bp, 12 predicted proteins | sample LakKivs1_kivu2a2_FD_114534 | JGI IMG/M metagenome (GOLD analysis project Ga0172362, IMG submission 114534) | Sediment microbial communities from Lake Kivu, Rwanda - Sediment s1_kivu2a2 | ecosystem: Environmental > Aquatic > Freshwater > Lake > Sediment | place: Rwanda: Western Province, Lake...
CTCTGTCTTGTATACGCTGTGCCCTGATACATTGTACTTCATCCCAGTATTTTACCATATCGCCGCCTTACCATTCATCCACGGGCATGCCCGTGGGTTTCTGCCCTTCGGGCTTCGGCTAAACCAAGCAATCGCACAAGCAGAAACCGTGGTAAGAAAATCTCAACAAAATGTTTCTGGTGATTTGGCTGAGCAAACGTCTGCAGGACCCGTTATTTCCACTGAAAATAGCTTAGCATCACTCAGTCAGGAACAACAATTGGATAAAATCAAAGATTATGAAGCAAAAGCCGATGATACATCTGTAATTGAACTGGTTGAATTTCTTGACAGCCAATTTCCCACAGTACGTAAATTAACCGCCAATGCCCTGGGCCGGCTCAATGCCAGAGAAGCAATCGATAAATTATCTAAGCTTGCACAAAATGATCCAGAGACAGATGTGCAGCAAGCTGCCAAACTCGCATTGATTCTGATAAAAAAATAAATCTCTTGAGAAATCATTTGATTCAAAACAATGGGGCTTTATGGACTGATCTGTGCCTTGCCGGTAATTTTCAGAAAGCGAATCCAATATTACAGCCAAAACCACTGAGCCGGTCTCCAAGCGGAAATTCCTCTCCGTCGCTTGCTTTGGCGCCGCACGACAGATTACCGTACATGAATTCAAGTGACAGGGATATTCCTCCTCCGACTTTGCCCCAGATCCAGCGATAACCGATGTCAAGCATTGGTCCGGAAACAGTGAACTTGATTTGTTCGCCTGACCTGGGAGCTGTGGTGGTCAGCTTATCGTATCCGTAAAGAGGACCAATAAAAACGCCGGACAGACCGCCGCCAAACGGATAGAAATGTAATGCTGCATTGCCGCCGTACCAGCTGGTGGACCAGTCCTTCGACCATGCACCTTCATTTTCCGTGATTTTGCGCGAACCATAGTGACCGCTGACCTCAACACTCAGGTACTGACCGACAATGTTCCTTTCGTATTCCAGGCCGTAAGTGCCGATGAGAACATTCAATACATTATAACTTATATCATTATCGTATAGCCTGCTTTCCTGTGCCAGGGAACCAGCCGGCAGCAGAAAAACCGTCATCAGACAAACTGCCAATATTTTATTCATATTCCTCCCCCTTGTGGAAATTTTATTTTTTGCCTACAGGCATCAGGTAAATAGGCGACTCCTTATCTGCGCCTAAAAGCTTCATGACATCTGCCGTATTAAAAGCACCGCACACTACCGTCCCTAAATCAAGGGCAACAGCCTGCAGGTAAACATTCTGTGCAGCATGACCGGCTTCCAGATCGGAAAACCTGACAGCCGCTTCCTTGAGTCGGTCGCCAAATCTCTCATAAACCGCTGTTATGATTATGGTAACCGGAGCTGATTTCACAGAACCCTGGACTCCCATCTCAGAACGCCTGTCGCCCGGCGTAACCAGCGACAGTGAATGCGTCTGGGGATGATATTTGTAAATACCGGGTTCAAGTCCGTCCACCTTGCCTGCGGCAATATAGATTTCCAGCGGATATTTTGCCATGGCAGACGGAGCTGTACGCAAACCCCTGCCAGGCTCGGTGATACCCTGCGCGGCCCAGAGCAGCTGGGATACATCGGCCAGCGACAGCGGTTCGTCTTTGTATTTCCGGATTGACCTTCTTTCTTTAATAGCCTTTTCAACAGAACATTGACTGTCCAGCCGCGGCTGAGGCAGATTGATTTCTTTTGTTATTTCCTTGTTTTCCTTGCCGGCAGCTGCGTTGTCTGCGCAATACGATATTCCGCAGACAATTATAACCATGCTGAAAACAACTGCGAAAAAAACCACGACTTTTTTCATGCCTATCCCTCCTCTGAATCTGTATGGTACCCTCAGGACTGGTTTCAGTCCCTGGAAACTTTCTCAAACCTGCCTTTGAGTCTTATATCCTGCGAAGAACTGCCGATCAAAACCTCGAATTTACCCGGCTCCACAACAAAATTTTTCCTCTTAACGTCGTAAAAAACAAGAGCGTCGGCATCCAGCGCAATTTTCACCTTCTTCTTTTCTCCGGGATTAAGGTTGACTTTGGCAAAACCTTTCAACTCTTTTTCCGGCCTGGGAACACTCGACTTCAGGTCGCGGATATACAGTTGAACAACTTCCGACCCTGTCCGTCTGCCGGTATTTCTCACATCCAGGCTCACTGTCACTTTTTCTCTCGGAAAACTCTTTTTCGGATGTATTTTCAGGGCACTGTATTTGAACTCCGTATAACTCAAACCGTGACCGAACGGAAATAACGGTTTCAGCTTCCGCCTGTCAAACCAGCGATACCCCGGACCTTCCTTCTGATACACCTTTGTAAATCCAGGCATCTGTTTCTCGGATTGAGGAGTGGTAAGAGGCATTTTCCCTGAGGGGTTATGTCCGCCAAACAGAACATCCGCTATTGCATAACCGCCTTCCAATCCGGGATACCATGCATGCAGAACAGCAGGAACTCTGTTCACCCATCCTTCCATTGTTATAACACTGCCGCCGATTATCACCGCTATTGTTTTTTTGTTAACGCCGGCTATTTTCCTGATCAGTTTTACCTGGTCTGCAGGCAGGTAAAGATGCTGCCGGTCCAATCCCTCTCCTTCCATCTCTCCGCCTATACCGATAAAGAGTATTGCGACATCTGATTCTTTTGCCACAGAAACCGCCCGTTTCATCATATCCCGGGTTCCGCCGGTAAGCGTACAACCGTGAGCATAATTTATCCTGATAGAACCGGCTTTTTCCAGTATCCCTGCAAGCGGCGTAATCGTATAGGTAGGCGAAACATGGCTGCTGCCGTAATCACCAAGACGTGCCACATCGGCATTGTGTCCTATCACGGCAATTGATTTCAGCTTCCTGGTGTCAAGAGGCAGTAATCCGTTTTTGTTCTTCAGCAATACTATTGATTCTGTTGCGGCTTTGCGGGCTAAATCCACGTGCTGTTTGCACTGCACCAGTTTCTCGTTTGGTTTTGATTTTTTCCCGAAAAGCCCGGCCCAGAATTTCGCCCTCAACACCCTGCGCACAGCCCCGTCGACAGTCTGCATTTTAACTTTTCCCTGCCTGACAGCCTTTATCAGGTCCTTTCCCAAATACCTGCCGTCGGGCATTTCCAGGTCAAGGCCGGCATTGATGGATGGTACTGTGGAATGGCATGCACCCCAGTCGGAAACAACAAAACCTTTGAATCCCCACTCGTTTTTCAGGATATCCAGCAGGTGTTCATTGTGACAGCAGTATTTGCCGTTAACGCCGTTGTATGCCCCCATAATGGATACACAGCCTGCTTTCTGCACAGCGGCTTTAAAGGCAGGCAGATATATCTCTCTTAATGTTCTCTCATCAATGTAAACAAGATTCTCGTTGTGCCTATCTTTTTCCTCGTTATTGCAGGCATAATGCTTGACGCAATCCATGACGCCTTCGCTGTGCAGACCTTTGACATACGCAACAGCCATCCTTGCCGTGAGAAAAGGGTCTTCACCGAATGCCTCATTGGTTCTGCCATTGCGCGGGTCACGGCATATATTTATACAAGGTGCTAACAATTGATCGCGCCCTTTTGCCCTTGTTTCCCTTCCCATGGCGGCAGCAAGTTTCCACATTAGTTTTGGATCCCATGTTGCGGCTGTTGAAATCGAAACAGGGAAGGACGTTGCTTTGTCGACGCGCACTCCGTGAGGACCGTCGGCGCATTTAATCCCTGGAATTCCCAGACGCCTGATATCAACTGTCGAAAAAGCCGGTATAATACCGCCTTCTCCGCTCAGCTGTGCTACTTTTTCCTTGAGCGTCATTTTCTTTATCAGACCGTCTATTTTCATCTCGGTCTTTCTGTCAATTTTCATTTACTCCTCCCTTCAATCGGATGACAATAGTAAGAAAACAACCTTCCGACGTTCCATACAAGCAAGGTTCATCCTGCAAAAACACACTCTATAAATCCGGATTTCAAAAGGTATTTTATTATGGACACGAAACCAGTGTCAAGAAAATTCACAAGATCTGTCGTTTAGGAATTTGTAGATACCCACGGGCAAGCCCGTGGCACTAAATACCTCGCCCGCAAGCGGGCGACCAAGAGCGTAACCTCTCGGAGACCCAAAAGAGGTCTCCACTTGTCAGAACTACACTGTGGTCTCTGCGTGAATGGTACTCTCTTTTGCAAGGTTTAACATTTTATTGGCGTTCATTTCTCAACGCCTAAAAGGCGTGGTCTCCTGAACGCGACAAAATGAATCTCCCTACCCTTACGGGTAAGGTATCTTCTCTGAAAGGTAAAGATTTTATTGCGCCGCTCGCCTCGATTCGGCGACCGCCTCTCGGCGAAGCCGAGGGAAGCAGTAGGAAGCCGAAGCGGGTTCACACCCCCCCCTAGCAGGCGGGGGACTCTCGGCACAACAGATAGAAACTTGCAGTCACAAATTGCGATTTCAACTTGGGGCGGTATTCGCGCAGAATCGGCTTCTGATATTCGGGACACCTATATGTTCTTAACCGCAACATTTCACTTAATCATAGCCTCTATGGCTTTGATGGCTCGCACCCTGGTTTCCTCCGGGACAACTATCCTCGGCTTCAGGTCTTCAAGCGACCATAGAATTTTTTCCAGGGTTATGCTTTTCATATTGTGGCACACTACATTTTCGCTTACCGGATAGATTTTTTTTGTCGGATTTTCCCTGCGCATTCTATGAAGTATCCCTGTTTCCGTACCAACAATTATTTCTTTTGTCTCTGTTTCTAAAGCGAACTTGCACATGCCGTTTGTGCTCTTCACCTCGTCGGCAAGCGCAATCACATCGGTTGTACACTCAGGATGAACAATCACCTTTGCCTCAGGATGCTCGGACTTTGCCTTTTTAACATTTTCCGCGAGTATTGCTACGTGTGTAGGACAATATCCCGGCCAGAGTATCATCTTTCTTCCGAGCTTGTTCCCGACATAACTTCCGAGATATTTATCAGGGACGAATATAATCTCTTTTTCTCCGGGTAAGGAAGCGACTATCTCAACTGCGTTTGCAGACGTACAACATACGTCGGCTTCTGCTTTAACCTCGGCGCTTGTATTTACATAAGCAACGACCACTGCTTCTGGATGTTTTTTTTTCAGTTCAAGCAATGAATCTCTGGTTATCATGTCTGCCATCGGACAACCTGCTTTTTCCTCAGGCAACAAAACGATTTTATCAGGATTAAGTATTGCCGCTGTCTCAGCCATGAAGTGTACACCACAAAAAACGATTACCTCGGCATCTGCTTTTGCGGCTTTCCGGCTTAATTCAAGGGAATCACCGATATGGTCAGAAATATCCTGTACCTCTGGCCTCTGATAATTATGTACAAGAAGGATCGCCTTTCTCCTGTTCTTGAGTTCCATTATCTTACTAATAATTTCTTCCGATTTCATTAGTCATCTCCCTTCAGCGGCACATATAGTGGATGGTTTTGAGCCGGAACTATTTCACTTGATTCTGCGTTTCAGGTAATCTTCAATGGCTGATTTCAATGCCTGTTCAGCGAGTACTGAGCAGTGCATTTTTACCGGTGGCAGTCCGCCGAGTGCCTCAGCTACTGCCCGGTTGGATATTCTAAGTGCCTCTTCAACGGTTTTGCCCCTGACCAGTTCGGTAACCATACTGCTTGTTGCGATGGCAGCACCACAGCCAAATGTTTTGAATTTTGCATCTGTTATTCTGTTGCCGTTGACTTTGATATATAACTCCATGATATCACCGCACACAGGATTGCCCACATGTCCAACACCGTCAGGATTCTCTATTTCCCCCACATTTCTGGGGTTGCGGAAATGCTCCATTACTTTACTGTTGTACAGACCGTCCATTTTTGTGTTTTTCCTTGTAAAGAGGTGACATCTCTCTCAGTCGCTTGACTGTCTTAACCAGTTCCTCAAGCACATAGTTAATATCATCTTCTGTGGTATCGCATCCAATGCTGAAACGAAGTGTCCCATGGCAAACCTCAGGTGACAGACCGGTCGCAAGAAGGACATGGGACGGTTCCAGACTGTTTGAGCTGCATGCCGAGCCCGTAGATACTGCAATTCCTGCAAGATCCAGGTTAAGTAATACTGATTCACCCTCTATAAAGGCGATCGCCACATTGACGTTGTTTGGCAACCGCAACCCGGAATGCCCGTTCAGTCCGACGTCTTCAATATGATAAAATATTCCCTTAATAAGTTTATCTCTTAATTTTCTTGCGTGTTCAATTCTTTCATTCAACTCATTCAATGCAAGATCCGCTGCTTTTCCAAATCCGACGATACCAGCGACGTTTTCAGTACCTGCCCTTTTCCGGCCCTCCTGTTCGCCACCGTGTAGAAAAGAACTTATCCTTATTCCTTTTCTCACGTATAGCATTCCTACGCCTTTTGGTCCATACAATTTGTGGGCAGATGCGGAAAGAAGGTCTACATTGAGTTCATTCACATTGACCGGTATAGCGCCAAATGTCTGCACAGCGTCTGTATGAAAACAGATGCCTTCCTGCCGGGTTATTTTACCAATTTCGGCAATCGGTTCAATGGTGCCTATCTCGTTGTTCGCATGCATTACTGACACAAGAATGGTTTTCTTTGTAATTGCTCTTTTCACCTCAGATGGATCAACCAAACCATATCTGTCAACAGGCAGGTATGTAACTTTGAAACCCTGTTGCTGGAGAAAACGACAGGTTTCCAGGACACTGTGATGCTCTATCGACGCAGTGATTATGTGGTCGCCTTTTTCCTGTTTTGCGCAGGCAACACCCTTGATGGCAAAGTTATTGGCTTCTGTACCACCGCTTGTAAAGATTATCTGCCCGGGTTCGGCGCCTATCAGATGCGCTACTTCTGCACGGCTGGTCTCTATCGCAACTTTTGCATCCCTGCCAAAAGCATGCATGCTTGAAGGATTTCCAAAGATGTCTGAGAAATAGGGCTGCATGGCTTTGACAACTTCGCAACGAACAGGAGATGTCGCCGCATAATCAAGATAGACGCGCCTCATGCTGAGTTTTCATCCTCTCTGTACCTCTCCGATTAGAGTATGTTATGTGATCGGTCTTTCTTTTAACGGCTTGAACGCAAGACCGGATTCTACGCCTGGTATCGGAGCAACAGGTTTCGTGAGCAAAAATTTACCGCGTTCTATCCACTCCTTAAGTTTCCCTGCTATTTCTTTTGCCTTTAGATAACTTGAAAGGGACGCGGTGGGAACCTTTTTGCCATTTACAACGATACTGCCACTCTTAAGCTTGGCATAGTTCACTTCACCTAAGCTACCCGGAATCATATTGGGATACGCATTGCTGTAGTCCACAACCTGAGTAAATATCTCTTCGTCTTTAACCGCTGTGAACCGTGCCATTTCCTCATCAATTATGGGTATCGGCACCCCGACACCGACGGTTAATGTAGCTCCATAGCCGGTCATACTTGTGCCGACAAGCCACTCCGGTTTCATCTGTTTCATATCGCCTATCAGGGCAAGCGTACCTGCAGGTGCCTGCGGAATACCATTGTCTTTTCTTTTCACTGTTGGATTGTGCTGGGTACCCTGCCATGCAACATATCCCACACCGCCTCCCAGGAAAACCTTTGTGCCGATTCCTATGGTTCGGTAATACGGATCGTTCAAAAGCGGCGAAAGCTGTCCAGCGCTGCAATAAGTAGCATTGCCAAGTTTCGGCTTGAGCATGCTCATATATGTATAGATAACCTTATTGGACAAGTTCACGGCCACATTGTAATTCTGATAGACATTCCTGGGATTGAATAGGACAGCTTCATTCACATCCCTGATATTAATCATGGTCTCAATTTTCTTTCTCGGGTAGCAGTCTGTCCCATAAACCTGCGCAATAAGCCTGATATCTTTGCCTGCAACAAAATCCTGTATGACATGTCCGCCGCCGTATTTAAATTCGCCCGGATACACCTTATTGCGCGGGTCATCATCCGGCAAAGCAGTGCAACCCAGATACATGTCAACCGCGGCAAACCCGCAGTATGCAGGTACATCATTCAACCAGCATTGCCCGCCGCCTATTTTTATGCGGGGCTTGGAATGCCCGATGTTCAGATACATGCCGGAAGAACACATAGGACCAAATGTCGCTGTGGTTACCACATCCACTTTCTGGGCGGCTTTCTTCGCTCCATTTTTTGCAACGATGCCAATCATTTCTTCGGCAGTCACCACCACAATTCTGCCGGTCCTTATTTTCTCGTTTATTTCCTCTATTGTCTTTCTCATTCTCTTATTTTCCTCCTTACGCTTCAAAAAGCTGGGTTGAAAGATACCGTTCACCTGTGTCCGGAAGTAGGACCACTATCAGTTTATTTTTGTTTTCTGTTTTTCCCGCCACATCTATTGCTGCCCTGACAGCGGCTCCCGAGGAAATACCTGCAAGTATCCCTTCTTCCCTCATGAGCCGTTTTGCCATTGAAACAGCATCTTCGTTGGAAACTCTGACAATTTCATCAATTATTCCCCTGTTCAGTACATCCGGTATAAATCCGGCGCCGATGCCCTGAATTTTATGCAGGCCCGGTTTTCCGCCGGAAAGCACAGCAGAATCAGCCGGTTCAACAGCAACTGCTCTGAACCCAGGTTTGCGTTTTTTTATGACTTCAGCAACTCCTGTCAAGGTTCCGCCTGTGCCGACACCAGCCACAAAAACATCTATTTTCCCCTCTGTATCTTTCCATATTTCCTCGGCAGTAGTTATGCGATGAATTTCAGGATTGGAAGGATTCTTAAACTGCTGCGGCATAAAGTAACGTGAATCGGAAGCAACCAGTTTTTCCGCCTTTTTTACGGCGCCGGACATACCTTCACTGCCAGGTGTCAGAATAATTTCTGCGCCAAGACCCTGCAGAAGCATCCTGCGCTCCACACTCATCGTATCAGGCATTGTAAGCACAAGCCTGTACCCTTTTGCCGTGCAGACAAACGCCAGAGCAATACCTGTGTTTCCGCTCGTGGGTTCCACGATAACAGTATCTTTCTTTATAAGCCCTGCCTTTTCAGCCGCCTCTATCATGCTCACACCGATGCGGTCTTTTACGCTGCCGCAGGGGTTGAAAGATTCCAGCTTTGCAACAATTTGAGCTCCGCAATTTTTTGCAACCCTGTTTAATTTTACAAGCGGTGTATTACCCACGAGCTGTGTCACATCACCTGCTATTCCTGACATTACATCATCTCCCTCTCTATAATCATCATTACACTTCCCTTATCACCTGCCAGCACACTTGTCCGGACATATACAACCGGAAGGACAGTGCTTTACGCAGCCACACGTGCACCTGCAATCTTTCTGGCAGTCATTCCTGCACTCACAACTGTGCAGAGAAGCTCCTGCATACAGGCCGCTGACTGCACCCGGCCCGACATAGCCAAGAATCGCACCTGCAACCAGACCAACCAGAACTCCGAGCAATATTTTCTTCTTCATTGTTATCACCTCCTTTGTCTATATTTGTCAATTTTTTGTTATATGTTATATATAAACGCGCTGCTTTTATCTTTTCCCATCTGCATATCCACCAGAACCTGCAGAGTTATTGATTCCAGAACAGATTCCATGGCGTCCGCCATCTTTCTCCAAACATCCCTTGCAGCACACCTGCAAGAACGCCGGCATATGTCCGGCTTATCCAGACAGTCAACCAGCACAACAGACCCTTCAAGTGCCCTGACTACTTCACAGAGGTTTATCTCAGAAGGTTTCCTGGCAAGAATGTAACCTCCGTGTGGTCCCCTGGCACTTTTAATCAGCCCTGCAATCCGCAAAGCATTGATAAGTTGCTCAAGATACCGCTCTGAAATACCCTGTCTGGATGCGATATCCTTGCGCAGGACCGGCCGACTGCTGTAGTGCTCTCCGAGGTCCATCATTGCCCTTGTACCGTATCTGGCTTTTGTTGATAATTTCATTTGTTTACTATTTCTACCGTTTTACTATACATTATACCACAAAAAAAAATTTTGTCAAGTTAAATATCCATCTTAAATATCTGGCGGACATATCCCCTTATATTTGATGCCTTCCCTGGGTTTTGACATCCACTCAGCCACTGTCTCCTTCCATTTCAGGTAATGCGTGGTGTTTTTGTGGGCAGCTGCTGACTTTTCATTTGCGTAAGCCTCGTAGAGCAGAAATCTGCATGGGTCATCAACTGATTGGAGCACGTCAAATCTCTTATTTCCCGGTTCTTTGACTGAACCAAGATGATTTTCTCTGCTTGCTCTGATAAAGTCCTCGATGTGTTCTTTTTTTACATAAACCATCACGCATGTAACAATCATTTCTTCCCCCGGATTGCTCCGGGAATTTTCCTATTGCTGATCTTCCCTGGGAATAACAAGCACCTGTCCTACATAGAGCGTGTAAGGATCAGGCAAAATAATCTTGTTGGCATTGTAGATTAGAGTCCACTTTTTCGGATTATTATAAATCTCAGGCAGAGCCGCAATTTTCGCAAGAGTATCCCCTGCCCTGACTTTGTAAGTTTCAGGTTTGACTGTAACCGCATTTGCCTCGGCCGGATGACTGAATTCTTCCGGTATCTCACCGCGGTCCACAGCAGCCAGTTCGTCTTTTACCATATCCAGTTCTGCGGCCAATTCTCCTACTTTGCTTTTGATACCTGTGTTAGAAAAACTTACTGCAAATTTTACTGCTCTCGCACCTTCGTTAAATCTATCAGGCCCTTTTATCGCATTCAGCAAGTATAGTACAGGCGTGAAGCCCATGCCGATGTAGTAATGCAATCCGAAATTAACACCTCTTCCGTCTTCATCAGCTATTACATCAAGGTCGTGAACCGGAGAAACAACAACGCCGCAAAATATGCCATATAGGTTCTTAAAAGAAGGTGCTTCACTGCGAAAATCCTGATTCCCTATTCCCAGATGTACTGACATCGGAATCTGGGGCAGGATAGAAAATCGTTTGCTTAAAACAACGTATACCGAATTTTCCTGGTTTTTCTCGTAAGGATAATCCCATTCTGTTTTCAACCTGTCGTTCAGCATTACATCATGAATGCCAACTGCCACCCCGGGCCATTTTCCCTCTTTGAAAATCTGTAGTTTTGCGCCAGCATTGAAAAGAATGTATTCCGAGCTGAAAGAAATAAGTATGCCTCCCAGCTGGAGACAATTGAACAAACCCACCTCGGCCCACATGTCTTCTGCGCTTTCCCGGTATGTGGTGCCGTCGGAATTTACCCCGCGATAATAATCAACGTAAATGCCGGTTTCAAAAATCAAGTGTTCATCAACCAAAGCTGTTGGTATGCCTGCCAGACCGGTGTTGTTATCGTAACACCCTGCGTTACCGGGTAAACTGCTGATAATAACAAACGTGGCTGATATCAGCCACGTTAATCTGCTTTGAAAACATATTTTCATGAAATTATCATTTATTTTTTGCTTCCGACTGCTTTTTCGCACCTTCTTTTTCTTTCCGGATTTTCAAATCCGACATGACTTCTTTCAGTTTCGGCAGGTCTATACCCAGTTCCCTGCCTTTTTCGTAAACCTGACCGAGCACATACACCATATCGTCTACCATAATCTCTTTGTATAACTGCAGGTCATCAAAATAACCGGACACAAGTCCTCCGGTATTTTCTTTCGACTGAACATCATGCACCCTGACAGTCATACGCAACTCTTCATCGGAACCGCACAACTTTCCGGCTATCATTTTGAAATCATCCAGGCTCACCATCATCGTCCCTTCTATCACACGCGGAATTTTCTTCAGCATTATCTTCTC
>Ga0172362_10004708_pt1 | contig 11831 bp, 9 predicted proteins | sample LakKivs1_kivu2a2_FD_114534 | JGI IMG/M metagenome (GOLD analysis project Ga0172362, IMG submission 114534) | Sediment microbial communities from Lake Kivu, Rwanda - Sediment s1_kivu2a2 | ecosystem: Environmental > Aquatic > Freshwater > Lake > Sediment | place: Rwanda: Western Province, Lake...
GTTCGACAGGTTAAGCACAATAATTTATTATAACTGGGATGACAGCAAGATATTCAGCTTTATTAACTGGCAAAAACAGTTTGATAATATAACTTTGTATTTGATGGCTTTCCGGAATCCGGACACATACAGGCTTCCCGCACAGACTGCATCACAGAATATCTTTGCAGGCAGAGGCATACAGATCATGTTTGTATACAATCATTAATATCTTATATATGGAAGATTCTCAGATCATAAAAATTGAAAACCTGATCAAAAGATTCCCAATGGGAAAGGGCGAGTTCACGGCACTGAACGGTATAGGACTGACCTTTATCCAGGGGGAGTTTACAGGGATTGTTGGTCCAAGCGGTTCAGGCAAAACCACTTTGCTCAACATTATCGGTTCGCTCGATGTGCCTTCTTCAGGATCGGTAACGGTACTGGGACGGTCTGTAGGAGATCTTGGAGCGAAGGAGGCGGCAAAGCTGAGAAAAGAGAATCTCGGATTCATTTTCCAGAGTTATAATCTATTTGCTGTCCATACTGTTTATGAAAATGTGGAATTCCCTCTTCTCCTGCTTAAATATTCGTCTGCAGACCGGAGAAGAATGGTACTTGATGCACTTGAATGGGTCGGACTTACAGATAAAATAAAATCCAAACCTCCTCAGCTTTCCGGGGGAGAGTGTCAGCGAGTTGCCATAGCCCGTGCAATGGTTAAAAAACCTTCACTGGTACTTGCCGACGAACCTACAGCCAACCTTGATGCTGATAATTCCCATAATATCCTTAAAACCATGGAAAAGTTGAACAGGGAACTGAAGACCTCATTCCTGTTCGCCACACATGATGATAAGGTTATAAGTTACCTGCGAAGGAAAATCTTCCTCATTGACGGCAGGGTTGATAAGGATATTGTAATCTCAAATTAAATGATCCGGAAATGAAACTGGCAATAAAGCTGGCATTTAAGAATCTCATTGGAGCCGGGCTGCGGACCTGGCTTAATGTGATCGTATTGTCCTTCTCTTTTGTCATAATCATCGCTGCCAGGGGTATTCTTGTAGGATGGGACCGCCAGGCAAAAAACGATATGACCGATTGGGAAATAGGAGGAGGCCAGTACTGGAACGTTCACTACGATCCGTATGATGCTTTCACCCTCAATGATGCGCATTCACCGGTACCAGAAAAATTCATATCTGAAATTGAAGCCAACGATATGGTACCTGTTCTTATCACCCAGGGTACCATTTATCCGGAAGGCAGAATGCAATCGATATTGATTAAGGGTATAAAACCTGATCAGACTCTGCTGGAACTTCCGACACATAAGCTGGACACTTTGGTAGGGGCCACTCCGGCAATAATCGGATCAAATATGGCGCGGACCAATAAGCTGAAAACCGGAGATTATGTTACCATCCGCTGGCGGGACACTAACGGCACCTTTGATGCAACGGATATATGCATCACAGGCATATTCACGACAAATGTGCCGACAGTTGATGTTGCACAGGTCTGGATCCCGCTCGACAGTTTGCAATCGATGTTACTCATGCCCGGAGAAGCAACCATACTTACTTACAGGGACAGGGAAAAGGCAAGGGAGGGAACGGCAGACTGGAAAGTAATGAGTTTTGAAGATCTCGTCAAAGATATTGAAGCAATGATTAAAACAAAATCGGTCGGCCAGTCAATATTTTATACCATTCTTTTACTGCTGGCGCTTCTGGCAGTTTTCGACACCCAGGTACTTTCTATTTTCCGCAGGCAGAGAGAGATAGGCACCTATGTTGCCCTTGGATATACCAGGGGTGAGGTAGTCAGCCTTTTCACGGTTGAGGGTGCAATGCATGCCATCTTTGCTGCAGTTGCAGGGGCAATTTATGGTATCCCTCTGCTGATGCTGCTTGCAAAGAAAGGGATAACTCTGGGGATGTCTTCTTCTGATTATGGTTTTGCGATAGCAGATACCATGTATCCTGTATACAGCACAGGACTCGTTATAGGAACAACTCTGGCAGTCCTTCTTGCAACTGCGATTGTAAGCTACTGGCCATCCAGAAAAATTGCTAAAATGAATCCGACAGAAGCTTTAAGGGGGAAATTACAATGATAAAATTTTTACTGAAAGGACTCTTAAGAGATAAAAGCAGAAGCCTGCTTCCTGTGATAGTAGTTGCAATCGGCGTGGTGCTGACTGTTTTCGCACGCGGTTATATCAAAGGGATTATGGTTGATATGATCGAACAGACAGCCAGAATTACCACCGGTCATGTTAAAGTGACCACAAAAGCCTACTCGGATAATATTGACCAGATTCCCAACGACCTTGCATTGCTTAATGCAGGTAGAATTAAAGGTGATCTGGAAAAAAATTTTCCTTCCATGACATGGGCTGAACGGATCAAATTCGGAGGATTGATTGATGTTCCTGATGAAAATGGTGAAACACGTAGTCAGGGTCCTGCAATGGGTATCGGGCTGGATCTTCTCTCTGAGAATTCCGTCGAAGCAGAGAGATTAAACCTGAACAAAGCCCTTGTCAGAGGTTCCCTGCCTGCCTCGCCGGAAGAAATATTGATCAGTGAGGATTTCTCGCAGAAGCTTAAAGTAAATCCGGGAGAAAAGGTGACGCTGATCGGTTCCACGATGAACGGGGGGATGGCTATACACAATTTCAGTATTTCCGGAACAGTTCGTTTCGGAAATACAGGTATGGACAGGGGAACAGTTATTGCCGATATCAGTGAGGCCCGGCTGGCGCTTGATATGGAGGATGCAACCGGGGAAATACTCGGGTTCTTTGATTCAGGCTATTATGATGATGAGCTCGCTGCACCTGTCCTGGCAGAGTTCCGGAACAAATTTCCCGAAGGACTGGATGAGTTCAGTCCCGTAATTCTGCGACTTAGAGACCAGGCAGGTTTAGACCTGTATGTGGATCTGTCCAGAAGCATGGGGACAATAATTACCGTTATTTTCTTTGTTGCAATTTCGCTGGTACTCTGGAATGCCGGATTGCTGGGAGGCCTTCGCCGCTATGGCGAAACAGGTCTCCGCCTGGCAATAGGAGAAGAAAAAGGTCATGTTTACCGCTCAATGATCACCGAATCATTACTGGTTGGAATAGCAGGCACGATTGTGGGTACAGCAATCGGACTCGGACTGTCCTGGCTGATGCAGACAAAGGGTCTGGATATCAGTGAGTTCACGAAGAATGCCACAACTGCTATAATGATGCCGAATGTGGTCCATTCAAGGATCACCCCTCCCGATTTTTATATCGGCTTCATTCCCGGAGTGCTTTCCACGGTAATTGGCACCATGCTGGCGGGAATAGGGATTTACAAAAGAAAGACAGCACAATTGTTCAGGGAACTCGAAGCTTAAAAAACTTATTATGAAAAAAACAATACTGCTTCTCATTACAATATCTTTTATAACAACTGTTTCAGCCCAGGATGGAGTCGAAATCCTCAACAGGGTCGAAAAGAATATGTCATCTGATAACAGGATTTTTGAGTCGTCAATGATAATACACGGAAGCCGGGCTAGCAGGACAATAACTTCAAGGACTTATTCCGTGAGCGATAAGCAGTCTTTTACCGAATATCTTTCACCGGCGCGGGAACAGGGAACTAAAATGCTTAAGCTTGAAAACCAGTTATGGATCTATTCTCCATCAACCGACAGGACGATACAAATCTCAGGTCATATGCTGAGGCAGTCAGTTATGGGTTCCGATCTTTCCTATGAAGATATGATGGATGACAGGAAGATCACTGAGATCTATGAATCAAAAATTGTTGGCAATGAAGTTGTTGAAGGCAGGAACACCTGGATCCTTGAACTTACCGCCAAAGTCAGTGATGTCGCATACTATAAAAGAAAAATGTGGATTGATCAGGAACGGTATGTACCGCTTCGTGAAGAGCTTTATGCCCGGAGCGGACAGCTTCTCAAACGCACCACGCTTACTGATGTAAAACAGATCTCGGGACGATGGTTCCCCACAAAAATCATTTATAAGGACGTGCTGAAACAAGGTGATGGCACCGAATTCACAATGACATCTGTCAAATTCAACCAGCCGATACCGGATTATATTTTTACCAAAGCTGCCCTGAAACAATAACTGCTCCTAATCCAGATCAATAATACGCGACAGGATTTTTTTCATGGTGAACCTCACCAGGAAATATTCCGCTATTATCATAAGTACTCCGCCTGTTACAATCAGGAATACAAGAAGCGGTTGTGTCAGTTCGAACGGCAGAAAAAACATATTTTGAAGTTCGCTTGCTGTTGATTCATTCAGCAATGCAATAGTGGCAGACAACACGCATATAAATCCGAAAACCGTTGCTGCAAAAGCCGAAATCCTCCGGATTTCAATCCTGTAATTATCTGTTTTCCTGTTATATATCATCCACTTAGCCTGAAAGTATCCTGCAATTATCCCCAGAAAGAGGTGGAAAAACGGAATTCCCATAAACATTGTAAAAAGTAATCCATTGTAGAACAGGTAGACAAGAATCAACACCGGTCGTGATACTTTGTAAATATCAGGTTTGTAAATCATTTTCAGAAGGAGTGATATGATTGCACCAACACTTAGTCCTGATAAGGAGAAGATTATAATTATCTTATGATCGTGGGTAAAAAGGAACGTACCCCACCATGAAATTATAAAACAGAGTATCGGGATGGTAATTCCGAACAGGACGGTAAATAACAGTTCATCAAATTTCTTCATATCATATAGAATTTCGGATTTCGGATTGTTGATTTCGGATTTAATCAGAGACCCATTCCGCAATCGAAAATCCGCAATCCGCAATTTTTCATTTTATCCTGTTATATTTCTTAAGTATTTCCATTGTTTTATCCACCGGCAAAGCCTCAACTTTAATATTTCCTTTTGCAGTAACTGTCTCGGCTGCAAATAATGAATTGATTATTGCCTCTTCTGTAGCTTCGATCACTGCCTGGAATAACAAATCAAGATTATCATTTCTCAGCACTTTCGATTCTTCAAACATAGAATCCGACAGGTAAGGGATCCTGATGGTTTCCTCAGTTGAGACTGCGATGGCAAAATCTCCGCTGCCGTTCGACGCTGTTCCGCCAGTCTTTGCCATTCCGAACATAGACCGGGCAGCAAGCCTCCTGAGGTTTCTGGGATCAAGCGGAGCATTGGTCATTATTACGATCATGCAGGATCCGTCTTCCCTGTACTCTTTCTGAACACCGCTGAACCGGTAAACTCCCAGCTCCTTCCCTACCGGTACTCCATCGATCTGCAAAATACCTCCGAAATTGGTCTGGACCAGGACACCGACTGTATATCCTCCTCTTGATGCCGGGAGTACTCTTGAGGAGGTCCCGATCCCCCCCTTGAAACCAAGACATGATGTGCCTGTACCCGCTCCGACATTGCCTTCTTGTACAGGTCCGTTCTCAGCAATACTTATTGCCTGCAGAACATGTTCTCTTGTTATAACTCTTTTACGGATATCATTCAGACTTCCGTCGTTTGTCTCACCGACGACCGGATTGACACTCCTGACACCTTTATTTTCAGGGAACTTAAATGTGTAATCAATCAATGCATCAGCTGCGACAGGCACACTGAGGGTATTTGTCAGGATTATGGGGGTTTCGATATTGCCAAGCTCTTCCACCTGGGGAAACCCGGTGAGTTTTCCGAATCCGTTGCCGATATGAATGGCAGCCGGCACTTTGTTCTGAAAAATATTGCCATCATAAGGCAATATTGCCGTTACTCCCGTATTTATCGAATCACCCTGAATTATTGTCACATGACCAACTTTAACACCGGGCACATCTGTAATTGCATTGTATTTCCCGGTCTTCAGAATCCCGATTGTTAAACCATAGTCCCCTGGTCTCTTCATTTGCGCATTCAGATTAAGAACATTAATTATACCCAGTGTCAGTAATAAGTATTTCATTTTTAAATCTTTAATTCCAGCTGAATCCGGCGTTAAAATTACATATTTCTATAGTTTGGTTAAGGCTGTTTTCTTAAAATTAATCTTAGGATAGTATCACTGTACTGTATGCTGACAGTTAAAATCTGAGGTCAACTGTTAATTATTAAGGTAAACCTCATAATATTTTCAGCTTTCATCTCTTAATTTATTACATTTATGACACATTAATTCATGTTAAAAGAAATTCCGGACTATACATTAATTTTCATCATTCAAGAAGAATTCAATGAATCGCATGTTTTTGGTATGGATTTTCCTGTTGACCATATCCTCCAGATATCTTCTCTTCAATAGAAGTAACCGCGAATATGTCCCTTTGATCCGGGAGATATCACTGCAGGATTCTCTCATGGAAAAGCAAAGCCTTTACTCAGGGAAGGTCTGGAAAAATAATTATCAAAGAATAAAGGGAGATCCTTATCTTTTTACAAACTACTTCTTGCCGGGGACAGTTTCGATGCATGGTACAAATTATAAGAATTTATTACTGCGATATGATATCTGTTCTGATGAAATAATGATCCCGGTGAATAATCAGGATATTGTCCTGTTGAACAAGGAAATGGTTGACAGCTTTTCCATAACATTTAATAATAAAAAATATCTGTTTTCAAAAATCAATTTTGATTTACCGGAAAATAATGACTATGGAGATGGATATTTCAATGTTCTGTATAAAAATTCTTCTATCCTTTATGTCAGATACGAGAAATATATCTCACCTGGTGTAACCGACATTAGCGACGGGGAGTTTATGCAGACCCGGAAAATTTATTTGTATAATAACGGGGTTGTCTATCCTGTTAAAACTAAAAATGACCTATACAGAGTATTAAGTGCTGATAAAAGCCAGGTCAGGGATTACCTTAAGAATAATAAATTAAAAGTTACAAAGGCAGATCCGGAGAGTTTTATCAAAGTTGTCAGTTATTGTGAAGGCAAAAGCCGGTAACTGAGTTATCATGAAAACAAAATATCTTTTACTTATTTGCATTTTAGCTTTTCCCTGCAATATCAGAGCGCAGGATAAATATCATATCTCCTGGGATTACAGTAACCAGTCATTTAATGACTTTGCATCAAGAGCTGAATCACAGTTCAATATAAGATTCCTTTATAAAGGAGAATGGGTAAAAGATCTGAAGCTTGCAAGTTATCCCGGCTGCACCAATCTGACATGTATACTGGATAATTTGTTTAAGAATACGGCGCTTCATTATTTCATTGACAATTCGCAAAACATAATAGTAACCAAAGACTACATTATTACAGACCCGGGAAGTACACAGGATAGAAATAAAATAGTCAGTCCTCCTGCCGAAAGAACAGGGTATAACCTGGAGCAGCAGGTTGCAGAAAATGAATATGTTATAATAGGTAATCGCAGTGAACGAAACAAGCCAGGTAAAGTAACTATTTCCGGGTATGTCACAAACATGGAGACCGGCAAGCGTGAAGCGGGAGTGACAGTATTTGTCAGGAATATCTCAGCAGGAACAAATACCGATCAGAATGGATTTTATTCCCTTACGCTTCCGCGGGGATCTCACGAAATAAAGTTTTCATTTATCGGATTGAAAGAAAAAAACGTCATACTGAATATTTACGAATCCGGGCAGATGAATCTTTATCTGGACAGATCAATAGTTTCACTTAAAGAGATTGTTGTTTCGGCTCAGGTGAACGTGTTTCTCGAGAGAACCGAAGCTGGCATAGAAAAGGTCAATATCAGATCTTTTAAATTATTGCCGACATCACTGGGTGAAGCTGATATAATAAAAAGCGTTAACCTGATGCCGGGAGTACAATCAGTCGGTGAAGGCTCCGCAGGATTTAATGTAAGAGGCGGATCTGCAGACCAGAACCTTATTCTTCTCTGTGGTGCTCCGTTATATAATTCGACACATTTTTTCGGTTTTTTTTCAGCGGTCAATTCTGATATAATAAAAGATATAACACTTTATAAAGGAGGAATCCCTGGAAGATACGGGGGGAGGATTTCTTCAGTACTTGACATTGAAACCAGGGATGGCAACTCCGGACAGTTTGCAGGCAGTGCAGGTATAAGCCCCGTAACAACACACCTTTTGGTCGAAGGGCCTGTTATTAAGGATACCCTGTCATTCTTGTCAGCTGTCAGGACAACCTATTCAAACTGGATGCTGAATATAATAAAAGACACTCTTCTCCACGGGAAAAAAGTTTCTTTCTATGATTTAAACCTGAAGATCACTTATAACATTAATAATACAAATAAGCTGGATGCATCCTCTTACTTCAGTCATGATTATTTCAGACTGAGCATGAATAATATTTATAGTTATAACAATAATATACAGGTTTTAAGATGGTCTCATGATTATACCAGGAGATTTTCTTCAATCATATTATTAAGCAATAGTTATTATGGATATGATGTGTCAAATCAGGACCTGCCGGATGAAGCTTACCGTTTATCGCATAATATTAACAGCTCCCTGTTAAAGACAGATTTCAACTGGCTGCGGGGCATTCACAAAATCAATTTCGGCCTTGATCTGACACGATACGCTGTGTTGCCCGGAAGATATGAACCCACCGGTACCTCATCCAGAATCATCGCGAAGGAAATCGAAGATGAGAGGGCATTTGAAGGAGCCCTGTATGTCGAAGATAAATTCAACCTGACAAAATCACTTTCGATAAATGCCGGAATGCGAATGTCCTCCTTCCTTTCATTGGGCCCTCAAACGGTTTACAAATATGATCCCGGTTTATCAAAAAGAAAAATGACAATCATCGATACATTAATTTATGGTGCCGGTGAGTTGACCAGCAGATATGGCGGACCCGAGCTAAGAGTTTCGCTAAACTACAGGATTGCAGAGAAAAGTTCATTCAGGATCAATTATAACAGAACCCGGCAATATATTCACCTTCTTTCAAACTCAGCTTCAATTTCACCAACCGACACCTGGAAGATCTGTGATTACTACCTGAAACCTGAAACTGGTAATCAGTATGCTGCAGGTTTTTACAGAATGTTATTCGGGAACACTTTTGAAACATCTGTTGAGATATATTATAAGGAAATAAAGAATATGATCGATTTCAAAGGAGGATCAACCCTTACTATGGCTGATGATATTGAACAGTATATGGTTGATGTTAAAGGGAAAGCCTATGGCATTGAATTGTCACTTAAAAAGAACAAAGGTAAAACTCTTTATAGTGTAAGTTATACATTAGCAAGATCCTTATTAAAGAGCGTTAGCGGTTTCAAAGATGAAATAATCAATTCAGGTAACTGGTATCCTTCTGATATTGACAGGCCAAATAATCTTGTAATTACATACCAGTACTTTTACTCCCGCCGGTTTAGCTTCTCTGCAGATTATGTATATTATACAGGACGTCCGATTACAATTCCGATTTCAACATATTATGTTAATGGTATAAAAATGATGCATTATTCAGACAGGAATAAATACAGAATACCCGATTATTCCCGTCTGGATATTTCCCTTAAAATAAGCGGCAATCTAAGGTCAGATAAAATAGCAAATCCAAATCTGACGATCTCTGTTTTTAACCTCCTTGGGAAAGAAAATGCTTATTCAGTATTCTTTAAAAAGTATATTGAAGGAGTAAAGGGATATAAACTATCCGTTTTTGGCAGACCATTTCCAACCGTAACTTTGAATTTTGATTTTTAGTTTCTTGCAAGCAAGTATTTTATTAATACAATAAAATCATAACAGAAAGGATTCATAAAAACTAATTATTGACCAGGTTGAAAAAACGAATACTATTTCTATTATTGATGCTCCTGATTGGCAGCTGTATTGTAGAATACATTCCGGAGGCAGATGAAAAACCGGAGCTGATCATTATAGAGGGCACAATTACTGATCAGCCGGAGGCCAATAAAATAATCCTCTCAAGATCAACGCCGCTCTGGACTAAGAAGACAACCACAAGGCTTACAGGATGTAAAGTATGGATATCTGACGATCTGGGACAAACAAGCTATTTAAGGGAAACATCAGTAGGTATATACATGACAGATACCTCAGAGTTCAGGGGTGAAGTTGGAAGAACGTATACTCTGCATATTACTTTAAGTCCAGTGAATGGAGGTATTAATTATGAATCTTTGCCTGTGAGGATGAAACCTGTTCCCCCCATTGACAGTATTTATTATGAGAAGTATATAAATAATATAAGAGATCTGGCTGTAGAGGGTTGTAATATTTTCCTCAGCACCAATGATGTATCAGGTAATTGCAATTTCTACAGGTGGAAATTTACTGAAACCTGGGAATTCCATCTGCCTTTTGATGTTGAACATAAGGTATGCTGGATAACAAATGAATATAATGATATCTTCATAAAAAGTACTTCTGCTCTATCAGAAAACAGAATAACAAGATACCCTTTACTATCAATTTCTGATCCAGTCGACAGGCTTAGTGTGAAATATAGTCTGCTGGTGAAACAATATTCCATGAATGAGGAGGAATTCATGTACTGGGAGGGAATTAAATCTATTTTGGATCAGACAGGAGGACTTTATGATCAGGTACCGGCCTATGTACCCAATAATTTATTCTGCCTGGAACATCCTGAAGAGAAAGTCTTAGGATATTTCAGTGTTTCGGCAGTATCATCAAAAAGGTTGTTTATAAAAGACACATTTGCGGGAATGGATTCAAGGTATCAATATGAACGTTGTATCAATGATTCCGATACCATTTACGGTATAGCACCATTACCAGTGCTGAATGATACAGCATGGGTGCTGTTCGACTACTCTGATCACAATCCTCCTTATTATGTTTTTACCTATAAAAGAAGCTGCGGTGACTGCCGAACCAGAGGCACCGATATAAGACCCGATTTCTGGGATGAAGATGAAAAGCAGATAACTAAGTAAGATCCTGCTGATGACAAAGAAATCTATACCTGTAACACTTATCCTGTATGTTTTTCTGCATACGGTTTACTTGCAGGCCCAGCCGATGGGATTGGATTACATAAGGCAAAAGTTACAGGCTTACTGCAAAACAGTACCTAGAGAAGAAATATTCATCCAGACTGACAGGGAGGAATATATCTCAGGAGAGGAATTATGGTTTAACTTATTCCTTATCGACAGGCAAAGCCTCAAACCTTCATCCGGCAGTAAACTGGCCTATTTTGAAATTCTTAATCCTGAAAACAAGCCGGTCATTCAGAAACGTATATTAATTGAAGGTGGATCCGGACCGGGACAGACAGTCTTGCCTGATACTCTGAAGCCAGGCACGTATACTGTCAGAGCATATACAAACTGGATGAAGAATTTTTTCCCTTATAACTGTTTCGTAAAAGATATCAATATTTATAACCCTTTAAATACCAGAACATTCACAAGAAGTGAAAGATTGTCAGATTCTGCGGGATCACATCCTGAAAGTCCGACGGCCGGTTTAATACTGACGGTCAATAATTTACAAAAGGATACCCTGGAAATTTCTATTTTCGCAGATGCAAGATTTCGCTCTGAGGCCGATAACCTTTTATATCTGCTTATCCAGACACGCGGGAATATTAATTATTTAAGCAAAGAAAGGATTTTACAGGATATCACAAAAATCTCTATCCCTAAAGATACGCTGAGTTCCGGAATCAATCAGATAACATTTTTTAATTCAGACGGACCCGTTGCCGAGAGGTATATTTATACACCACCAAAATCAAACCTGTCTATTGATCTTCAGACAACAGATAGCTGTAAGCAAAGAGATAAGGTGAACCTTGGAATTGAAATCGGAAACGGATCGTCAGTCAGACCAGCTTTTA
>Ga0172362_10004713_pt1 | contig 11821 bp, 6 predicted proteins | sample LakKivs1_kivu2a2_FD_114534 | JGI IMG/M metagenome (GOLD analysis project Ga0172362, IMG submission 114534) | Sediment microbial communities from Lake Kivu, Rwanda - Sediment s1_kivu2a2 | ecosystem: Environmental > Aquatic > Freshwater > Lake > Sediment | place: Rwanda: Western Province, Lake...
CAGGATCGAGAAGAACAAGGTGGTGCTCTACGCGAAGTAGGGGCCGCCGCCGGCCTCCTCACTCCATAACCTTTGCATTCCGGCCGTCCCCGCCCCCGCGCCGGGCCTGCCTCTCCCGGGGGAACTGTTGAATAATCGCAACGGCGGCATTGAATCATGCTGAACTCACCGACCGCGGCGTCCGGCGAACCTGGGCAGTTTCGCCCGAAATAAGCTTGATTAACTGCCCGGCGTGCCTATAATAGGATTACCGATACATCCGCAGGGTGGGCGTTTTCATAACCCTGCCGCCGTCTTGAGGCTCCCGTCGATGCGGTCGGCCGGCGACCGGCCGCCGCAGCATCCGCGGGAACGCAACGAAACTGTTGCCGAAAATGGACGGCTTCGGACGACCGCAGCCAGCCGCCGCTCCGGCCGCGAAGGGCCGTCCACTGACACTTGACCTGGATCAGGACGAGCCGTGCCTGAGCAGCCGGCGGCCTGTCCTGGAGGAATCCGGCCCGGGCGCAGCCGACACTCGATGTGGCGGCGGGGCCGGCGTGATGGCGGATGGGGCATCCGAGCGGATGGAGCATCCGAGCGGATGGAGCATCCGGCGTAGATCGATGCTTTGGCGGGGCGGCCTGGATGGACCCGGCCGGCCACGACTTTCTGGTCCTCCCTTCGGCGGCGGCCCGGCGGGGGCCGACTGCTTCCACGGCCATCACGCGAGATATGGGGCCGTGCCCTGCGGTACGGCGCGTTGAGCCGGAGGTCAAACGTCGAACCGCAGCTTCGGGCCGCGGGAGCAGGCTGGTTTTCCAGCGAAGCTGAACGACGTGTCCGAGGAATCTCACGGAGAGTCTCAGGCAAGGCTTCGCGGATGGCGCATCCGTGCGGATGGCGCATCCGCCTTGCCCTGACATCAGCCGCATGAACAAAGTCCATCTCGCCATTCTCTGGCATCAGCACCAGCCCTACTACAAGGACCTGGTGACCAACGAAATGCTGATGCCGTGGGTGAGGCTCCACGGCATCAAGGATTACATCGGGATGATCGCCTTCCTCGACGAGTTCCCGTGCCTCAAGCTCAACTTCAACCTCGTTCCGTCGCTGATGGAGCAGCTCGAGGACTACATCGCCGGCACCTGCACCGAGAAGCACCTCGAGTGCGCCCGCAAGGACGCCGACGACCTCGACGAGAGCGAGATCAAGTTCGTCCTCGACAACTTCTTCACGGCCAACTGGGACAATATGGTGCTGTCGCACCCGCGCTACGGCGAGCTGCTGCAGCAGCGCGACTTCGAGCGCCGCAGCATCGACCGCGTCTGGCGCAAGTTCACCCGGCAGGACCTCCGCGACCTCCAGGTCTGGGCGAACCTCTCCTGGTTCCACCCGCTGATCATCGACCGCGACGCCTTCCTCCGCGGGCTGGTGGCCAAGGACCGCGGCTTCACCGAGCAGGAGAAGCAATTGCTGCTCGACAAGGAGATCGAGGTCCTCGCGCGCATCATCCCCGAGCACAAGCGCCTCCAGGACGAAGGCCGCATCGAGGTCAGCACCACTCCCTTCTACCACCCGATCCTCCCGCTGCTGTGCGACATCCGCTCGGCCCACGAGGCGCTCCCCCGGCTGCGCCTGCCCGACGTCCGCGTGAGCCTCAAGGACGACGCCCGCACGCAGCTCGAGCTGGCCGCAAGCTACTACCGCGAGCACTTCGGCCGCGCCCCCCGCGGGCTGTGGCCGTCCGAGGGATCCGTCAGCCCCGAGATGCTGCCGCTCGCCGCCGGCGCCGGCTTCACCTGGGTTGCCACCGACGAGGAGATCCTCGCACGCTCGCTCGGCGTGCCCATGCGCCGCGACGCGCACCAGCAGATCGACCGCCCCGACGTGCTCTACCAGGCCTACCGCGCCCAAGCCGGCGACGGCAAGGCCGTCTCGATGGTCTTCCGCGATCACGTCCTCTCCGACCAGATCGGCTTCAAGTACCAGTGGGCCGCCCCCGAGGACGCCGCCAACGACTTCATCACGCGGCTCTGGCACATCCGTCAGAGCCTGCCGTCGCGCGACCAGTTGGTCGCCGTCATCCTCGACGGGGAAAACGCCTGGGAGCACCATCGCAACTGCGGTGTCGACTTCCTCCGCGCCCTCTACCGGAGGATCTGCAGCGAAGCCTGGATCGAAACCGTCACCGTCAGCACCTATCTCGAGCAGCGGCCGCCCGCCGTCGCGCTGCCGAAGGTCTTCTCCGGCTCCTGGATCAACCACAGCTTCTCAACCTGGGTGGGCCACCCCGAGAAGAACGCGGGCTGGGAGTACCTCCATAACACGCGGGCATTCCTCACCACCGTCAAGAGCGTCGGCAGCGGCGACGCCGCCTACGACGCCTCCTGGAGGGCCGCCCTCGCCAAGGCATGGAAAGAGATCTACGTGGGCGAAGGGAGCGACTGGTTCTGGTGGTACGGCGACGACCATTTCTCCGGCAACGACGAGGGCTTCGACAGCCTCTTCCGCAAGCACCTGAAGAACGTGCACACGCTGGTGGGCCACACCCCGCCGCAGTACCTCAACAACGCCATCGTCCACGTCGACCGCGACGGCCTCTACACCGTGCCGCGGGCCTTCCTCGACGTCGTCCTCGACGGCAAGCAGACCAGCTACTTCGAGTGGGCGCCCGCCGGCCACTACGATTTCCGCCGCGACCGCGGCGCGATGCACAAGGTGTCGGACAACCTCGTCTCGGACGTCTACTTCGGCTTCAGCCGCGACACCCTCTACATGCGCTTCGACCCGGCGGCCGAGCCCTCGGAGGACCGCCTGCCCCGGATCGAACTCCGCATCTGGTTCGTCAAAGACAAGCGCAACGAGCTGTTCCTGCGCGTCAGCGACCTCGCGCTCGGCTTCCCCAAAATGACGCTCGAGGGCGACAATCTGGCCAACCCGATCCTCCTCGACACGATCGCGTTCCGGCGCGTGCTCGAGCTGGCGTGCCCGTTTGAAATGCTGGGCTACCGCGAAGGACAGACGCTCGAGTTCTTCGTGGAGATCCGAAGAAATGATGAAACAGTGCAGAGAATCCCCGAGAATACAGTTATTGCTTTCACTGTGCCGTCCGGCGACTTCGAGCGCGTCATGTGGCAGGTCTAGGGGGCTCTCGCAGGCGTGCCGGGGCAGGCGCCCCGTCAGTGCTTCAGAACGGAGGTTGATCGAATGCCCGAACTCAGGAAAGATCCTGTCACCGGCAGATGGGTCATCATCGCAACTGAGCGAGGCGCCCGGCCCAGCGACTTCAAGTCCGCCCCGCAGGTGATCAGCCGCGGCTTCTGCCCATTCTGCGAGGGCAACGAAGACAAGACCCCGCCTGAGATCGCGGCCCTGCGCGACTACGGCGAGCGCAACCAGAAGGGCTGGCGCGTCCGCGTCGTCCCCAACAAATTCCCCGCCCTCCAGATCGAGGGCGGCCTCGACAAGCGCGGCGATGGGATCTACGACCTCATGCGGGGCATCGGCGCCCACGAGGTGATCATCGAGACCCCCGAGCACGTCACCACCCTCACCACGTTGAGCGCCCAGCGCGTCGAGGAAGTCCTCGTCACCTACATCGAGCGCCTCAACGACCTCAAGAAAGACAAGCGCTTCGCCTACGGGCTGGTATTCAAGAACGTCGGCTCCATCGCCGGGGCGTCGCTCGAGCACACGCACTCCCAGCTCATCGTCACGCCCGTCGTGCCCATCACCGTGACGCGCGAGATGAACGGCGCCCGCGAGTTCTTCCACTACCGCGGCCGCTGCCTCTTCTGCGACATGCTCAACCAGGAAAGCTCGTCCGCGTCGCGCGTCGTCGCCGACGGCGACGAGTACATCGCCTTCGAACCGTTCGCGTCGCGCTTCCCCTTCGAGACGTGGATCATCCCGAAGCGCCACCGCTCGCACTTCGAGGTCGTGCCCCGCGCCGAGCTGCGCGAGCTGGCGGAAGTCCTCAAGGACTCCCTCGTCCGCATCGAGAGCGCCCTCGAGAACCCGCCCTACAACTACATCATCCACAGCGCGCCGTTCAACGTGGCCGAGACCGAACACTACCACTGGCACATCGAGATCATCCCGCGCCTCACCAAGGTGGCGGGCTTTGAATGGGGCACCGGCTTCTACATCAATCCGGTGCCGCCCGAAAAGGCAGCCGACTTCCTTCGCGACGTCGGCAAATGAACAGGCAGCGTGCAGGGACCAGCCCGGCCCCGCGGCGGCCGCGCCCGGCCGGCTGACTTTCCACTGGCAGTTCGTGAGGAAGAGGACGCTACCATGCACATACTCTTTGCAACGCCCGAAGCCGCACCTTTCGCCAAGACAGGCGGCCTCGCCGACGTCTCCGGTGCCCTCCCGCGGCACCTCCACGACCTCGGCCACAACGTCGCCGTCATCATGCCCTACTTCAAAATGGTCCGCGACAGCGGCGCCAGCGTCCAGCCCACCGGCGACGAATTCTCCGTGCCCGTCGGCCAGGTCCCCAGGAAGGCCACACTCCTGCGCTCACACCTGCCCGGCTCGGACACCCCCGTCTTCTTCATCCAGCACGACCCCTACTTCGACCGCGACGGCCTCTACACCGAACAGGGCTTGGACTTCAAGGACAACTGCGAGCGCTTCGTCTTCTTCTCCCGGGCCATCCTCGAAGCCGCCAAGCGCATCTTCGACACGCTCGACGTGGTCCACTGCAACGACTGGCAGACCGCCCTCGCACCGGTCTACATGAAGACCCTCTATGCCGACGACCCCCTCATCGGCAAGGCCGCCTCCGTCCTCTCCATCCACAACCTCGCCTACCAGGGCCTCTTCTGGCACTGGGACATGCGCCTCACCGGCCTCGACTGGTCGCTCTTCAACTGGAAACAGCTCGAATACTTCGGCAAGCTCAACGTCCTCAAGGGCGGCATTGCCTTCGCCGACAGCATCTCCACCGTCAGCAAGCGCTACGCCCAGGAGATCCAGACGTCCGAGTTCGGCGTGGGCCTCGATCCCGTGATCCGCACCCGCGCCGCCGACCTCTACGGCATCCTCAACGGCATCGACTACAACGTGTGGAACCCCGAGATCGACAAGCTCCTGCCCGCCCACTACAGCCCCAGCGATCTCGCCGGCAAGGCCGCCTGCAAGGCCGAACTCCAGAAACGCTGCGGACTGCCCCAGCGCCCCGACGTCCCTCTCATGGGCGCCGTCAGCCGCCTCGACAAGCAGAAGGGCTTCGACCTCCTCGCCGACATCATCGACGACCTCATGCAGGAGGACGTGCAGTTCGTGCTGCTGGGCACCGGCGACCCCAAGTACCACGCGATCTTCGAGACCATCAAGCTCGACTACCCCCAGAAGGCCGGCATCAACCTCGCCTTCAACAACGCCCTCGCCCACCTCATCGAGGCCGGCTCCGACATGTTCCTCATGCCCTCACGCTACGAACCCTGCGGGCTGAACCAGATGTACAGCCTCAAGTACGGCTCCGTCCCCGTCGTCCGCGCCACCGGCGGCCTGGCCGACACGATCACCGATTACAGCGAGCAGACCAGGGAGACCGCCAACGGCTTCTCCTTCGAGGAGTACACGCCGCGCGCGCTGCTGAACACCATCAAGCACGCACTCGCAGTCTACCGCACGCCCGAATGGAGAAAACTGATGCTCCGCGGCATGCAGCAGGACTGGTCCTGGACACGCAGCGCCGCCGAATACATCGAGATGTACAAGAAGACCATCGCCAAGATCGGCAAGCGGCACACCGTCGAGGCGAGGCAGCCATAGCGTCGCCGATCCGGCCGTGCGGCACCGCGCCGCACGGCCGGATCGGATTTGTTTTTCATCTTTTCAGTTGAAAACCAGACCGCCCACGCTGTAACATGGAGCGCAAACCTCGCCATCCGGAACACAGGTTCGCTCGCGGCGGGGCGGCAACAGACCCCATGAGCAAAGTCCACTTCCTCATCGCGCTTCACGACCACCAGCCGGTGGGCAACTTCGACGCAGTCTTCGAGCGGGCCTGCAACGACGCCTACAAGCCGTTCCTCGACGAACTCCAGCGCCACCCCCGCATCCGCATGGCCCTGCATTACTCCGGCTCACTGCTCGAGTGGATCGAGCGGCACCGGCCCGACATCGTCGGCCAGATCCGCGAGATGGTCCGCACCGGGCAGCTCGAAATCATGGGCGGCGGCTACTACGAGCCCATCCTCACCATGCTCTCCGAGCGCGACCGGATCGGACAGGTCCGCTCCTACAAGGAGCACCTCGAGGAACTCTTCCAGACACCCGTGCGCGGGCTGTGGCTCACCGAGCGCGTCTGGGAGCAATGCCTCACGCGGTCACTCGTCGACGCCGGCGTCGACTACACCATCGTCGACGACACCCACTTCAAATACGCCGGCCTCAAGGACGAGCAGCTCACCGGGTACTTCGTGACCGAAGACGAAGGCCGCCTCCTGCGCGTCTTCGCCGGCAGCGAAAAGCTGCGCTACCACATCCCCTTCGGCGACCCCTGGAAAACCACCGAATACCTCGGCCAGGTCAACAGCCGCGGCACCGACGCGCTCGTCGTCTATGCCGACGACGGCGAGAAGTTCGGCGTCTGGCCCGAGACCAACACCCACGTCTACGTCAACGGCTGGCTGCGGCGCTTCTTCGAGGAAATCGAACGCAACCTCCACTGGATCGACTTCATCACGTTCAGCGAGGCCCTCGACCGCTTCCCGCCCGCCGCGAAAATCTACCTCCCCGACGCCTCCTATCGCGAGATGACCGAGTGGGCGCTGCCCGCCGGCACGCTCGTCGACTACGAGGAGACCGTGAAGGAGCTCGAGCGGCACCACCTCTACGACCGCGCCAAGCTCTTCATGCGCGGCGGCTTCTGGCGCAGCTTCAAGGTGAAGTACCACGAAGCCAACATGATGTACGCGAAGTCGATGCACGTCAGCCGCAAGGTGCAGGCCATCCAGGACCCCGACGCCGCGCGCCGGGCGCGCACCGAGCTCTACCGCGGCCAGTGCAACTGCGCCTACTGGCACGGCGTGTTCGGCGGGCTCTACCTGCCCCACCTGCGCCACGCCATCTACGAGCACCTCATCGAGGCCGAGAAGATCGCCGACTCGCTCCGCGGCCCCGGCACGCTCGACGCGGACGTCGTAGATTACGACATGGACGGCCACCCCGAGATCTGCCTGGCGAACGACTTCGTCGCGGCGGTCGTCAAGCCCGACCGCGGCGGGCACCTGGCCGAGTTCGACTCGCGCCGCAAGAACGCCAACCTCCTCGGCGGCCTCTCGCGGCGCTTCGAGGCCTACCACCGCAACATCACCAATCCCCCGCCGCCCGCCGCCGGCGGCGAGGTCAAGAGCATCCACCACATCGTCGCATCCAAGGAGAAAGACCTCGACAAGCTCCTCCACTACGACTGGTACATCCGCGAGGGCTTCGTCGACCATTTCATCCTGCCGGATGTTACCCTGGTACAGATGATGGAGTGCCGCTTCATCGAGCGGAGCGACCACGTGCAGGGCGGGTTCAACCACGCACTCGTCCGCGTCCCGCACGGCGTGGAGGTGCGGCTCGAACGCGACGGCGCCGTCTGGATCGGCAGCCGGCCCTGCCGCGTCCGGATGGAGAAGACCTACGCCCTCGACGCCGTCACGCCGGGCATCGAGTGCCGTTACGCGATCATCTCGGACGAGCCGCTCGACGTCGTCTTCGCCCCCGAGTGCAACCTCGCCTTCCCCGGCAAGGAGCGCGAGTTCTGGAGCTACCGCCTCAAGGACGGCCTCGAAGCTGGCGAGCTCGAGGGGCAGCACGCCTTCGAGCAGCAGGCCGAGGCGGGCGTCACGGACCGGCTCAGGAAGCAGAACGTGATCATCGCCTACAGCCGGCCCGCCGACCTGTGGATGTTCCCGATCCGGACCGTCTCGCAGTCCGAGTCGGGCTTCGAACACGTTTTCCAGAGCTGTGCGATCGTGGCGCGGTGGCCGCTGCACCTCGAAGCCGGGAATCCGTGGACGGTCACCGTCACCCAATCGGTCATCGACATCTGAAATGGCAGAGATCTTGATCAATTCCTCCAGCGACACCGGCGGCGAGGCCATCCGCTATCTCAGGTCGCGGCAACGCGAGATCATCGACACCTGGATGAACCGGATAGCCACCACCCCGCCCCACCGCTCCGTGGGCTCCTTCGAGGCGGTCCGCGAGATCGCGTCGCTGCTGCCGCTCTATCTCACCTATTCGATCGACCGAGCCGAGGTGGGCGACTACAGCCGCGATCCCGAGGCCCTCAAGCCCATCGCCGAACGCGCCGCCGCCGCCGGCATCCCCATCTCTTCGCTGGAGCGGGCGCTGGGCGTGGCCAAGGATGTCGTCGAGGATTTCCTCCACCAGGCCCTCGGCGACCGCCCTGAGGCGCTCCTCGAGGCCCTCCATTCGATCGGCGTCGAGTTCGACGACGCCCGCAGCGAAGTGGCACAGCTCTACCTCGCCGCCACGCTGCGCAAGCTCCAGGAAACCGACGAGAAATACCTCAACTTCATGCGCAACGCCACCGAGGCCCTCCTCGTGTGCGAGCCCAAGGAGGGCGCCATCCTCGAAGCCAACCGCAAGGCCGAGGAGATCAGCGGCCACAAGACCGGCGCCCTCGTCGCGATGCACCTCAACGACCTCGAGAAGCAGCACCAGAACATCCTCGCCGCCGCCTGCCGCAAGGCCATGGCCGACAAGCAGCTCGTCGTCCTCGAAAACGTCGAGCTCCTCCGCAAGGACGCCGCCGCCTTCACCGCCGACGTCCGCATCAGCCCCCTCCAGAACGAGGAGGGCATGGGATCCTCCGCACTCGTCGCCGTGCACGACACCACCTTCGAGAAGGAGCTCGAAGAGCGGATGCGCAGCTTCGGCGAGCAGCTCAACCGCACCGCAAACGAGAAGGCCGAGGAGATCGCAGCACTCACGCGCCTCACCTCCGCCATCAGCTCCGGGGCCGACCTCGAGAAGGTCTTCCAGGTCGTCGTCTTCGAGATCGGCAAGCTGATCGGCTTCGACCGCCTCAGCATCATGCTCGTGGAAGACGACGCCCAGCGCTACCGCGTGACCGTGCTCGCCGGCAAGGACGCCCGCCACCTCGTGGCGGGCAGCGTCTATCCCGTCAAGGGATCACTCGTGGAGCACGCCTTCAACCAGCGCAAGCCCATCCTCCACGACGACCTCGCCGCGGGGGCGAACCTCGAGGAAGACAAGCTCCTCGCGCAGGAAGGCATCCGCTCCTACATCTGCGCCCCCCTGATGACCGGCCAGAAGCTCGTGGGCTCGCTGCTGTTGTGCAGCGGCCGCCCGCGCGCGTTCGGCGCGCGCGACATCACCATCATGCAGGACATCGGCGAGCAGGTGGCCGTCGCCATGCAGTGGGCCAAGCTCCGCGAGATGGAGCACCGCCGCAAGGCCGAGATGAGCATCATCAACGAGATCGGCCGAGAGGCAATGTCCACCCTCAACCTCAAGACGCTCCTCAAGACCGCCTGCGCCGCGATCCAGAAGAACTTCCAGCTCACGCAGGCCGGCATCTTCCTCGTCGACTGGACCAAGGGCGAGGCCGAGCTCGCCGGGAGCGCCGGCGACAAGCCCCAGCCCGAGAACGTCCGCCTCAAGAACGCCGCCGGGGCGATCGCCCAGGCCCTCCAAGCCGGCCGCGCCGCACCCGCCGCAGGCCTCCAGCGCGAGATCGCCCAGGCCGCCGGGCTGCCGCCCGACGCCGCGCCGGCCGGCGAGCTGTGCGTGCCCATCAAGATCTCGGGCCACGTCGAGGCTCTCCTCCACGTCCAGAGCAAGGACCCCAACGCCTTCGACGAAGGCACCGTGAGCGCCCTGGGCACGCTGGCCGACCTCGTGGCGCGGGCCATCGAGAACGCCCGCCTCTACCAGCGCACCAGCACGCTGCGCGAGCTGAACGAAAACATCATCGCCACGATGCCCTCCGCCCTGCTCGTGCTCGACCGCAACCTCAACGTGATCCTCGCCAACTCCGCCTACTGCCGCATAATGAACGCCCAGAAGCGCGAGGTGGAAGGCAAGGGCATCCGCCAGCTCTGGAGCGACGACTTCCTCAAGGAGAGCAAGCTGCTCGCCAGCCTCGCCGAATCGCTCCAGGCCGGCAAGAGCTTCGAGCTGAAGAACATCCCGCACCACCGCGACGGCCGCCAGATGATCCTGAACTTCGGCATAAGCTCCATCACCACCGGCGAGCAGCCGCGCGTGCTCCTCATCATCGAGGACGTGACCGAGACCGTCGAGCGGGCCTTCAGGCTTTCGATGCTCCGCGAGATCAACCAGGCCATCCAGGGCACGCTGGAGCTCGACCGCATCCTCCGCCTCGTGCTCACCTGCGTCACCGCGGGGCACGCCCTCGGCTTCAACCGCGGCTTCCTGCTCATGGTCGACGGCACGCGCAACCGCGTGGAGGGCACCACCGGCATCGGGCCCGTCGGCCTCGACGACGCCCGCCGCATCTACTCCGACGAGAGCCTCCGGCAGAAGTCGCTCAAGCAACTGCTCGACGAGTGCGACTTCTCCGTCCGCAAGGAAGACCTCCCCCTCTATCACCTCGCGAAGAAGATGGTCTTCTCGCTGGACGACAACGACGAGATCGTGGTCAAGACCGTCAAGGAGAAGAAGGTGTTCACCGTGCTCGACGCCGCCCGCGACGAGCGCGTCAGCCGGCGTTTCCGCGAGCTGATCGGCTCGAACTCCTTCGTGAGCGTGCCCCTCGTGGCGAAAGACGAGGTCATCGGCGTGATCCTCGCCGATAACCTCTACAGCGGCCACCCGATCACGCAGGAGCGGACGGAGATGCTGGCGATCTTCGCGAACCACGCGGGCCTGGCGGTCGAGAACGGCGAGTCGTACGCGCGCCTCCAGGAGGAGATCAGGGTGCGCACGCAGGCCTACGAGCGCCTCGAGGAGATGAGAGAGCGCGAGGTGCGCACCAGCCAGCTCGCGGCCGTCGGCGAGATGGCCGCACGCGTGGCGCACGAGATCCGCAACCCCCTCGTCACCATCGGCGGCTACGCGCGCGTCATCCTCAAGTCGCTCGGCCCCGACGACTCGCGCCGCCAGAAAGCCGAGATCATCGTGGGCGAGGTGATGCGGCTGGAGAGGATCCTCACGGGCGTGGTGGACTTCTCGCGCCCCGCCACGCCCAACAAGGTGATGCTCAACCTCAACACGATCGTGGACCAGGTGTCGGAGCTGATGCATTCCCAGCTTTCCGAGCGCAACATCAGCATCGAACGCCTCCAGCGCGGCGCCATCCCGCAGATCTCGGCCGACCCCGCTCAGATCAAGCAGGCGCTCTTCAACATCGTCAAGAACGCCATGGAAGCGATCGACCGCGACGGCAGGATCATCATCAGCACAGGCTTCGACGGCAAGCTCGTCGGCGTCGAGATCATCGACTCCGGCCCCGGCATCATGGAGGACGTCCGCGACAACATGTACAACCTCTTCTTCACCACCAAGGCCGGCGGCACCGGCCTGGGGCTCGCGATCACCCGCAAGATCATCGAGGACCACCGCGGGTTCCTCAACGTGGCTAGTGCGATCGGCGAGGGAACCACGTTCTCCGTCTTCCTGCCGGTCAACCCCGAGTCCGACGCCGGGCAGACGCCCGCGCAGGCACCTGTTCAAGGAGGCCCACAGCTATGACCAGAATACTCGTGGTCGAAGACGACAAGAACCAGCAGGACCTGTACCGACAGGAACTCATCGACGAAGGCTACGAGGTCGACGTCGCCTCCGACGGCCGCGAAGCCGTCTCGAAGGTCCAGAAGGACCG
>Ga0172362_10004716_pt1 | contig 11819 bp, 11 predicted proteins | sample LakKivs1_kivu2a2_FD_114534 | JGI IMG/M metagenome (GOLD analysis project Ga0172362, IMG submission 114534) | Sediment microbial communities from Lake Kivu, Rwanda - Sediment s1_kivu2a2 | ecosystem: Environmental > Aquatic > Freshwater > Lake > Sediment | place: Rwanda: Western Province, Lake...
GTATGCGATGATATAAAAATTCAAGAAAAGATTTCAGCACGAGGATCAGTTGATACAACTGGAATTGATGTTAATGTACAGAAGGCTTGGATGGAATCAATTCCGCTGTTCAAAGACAAGTTAGCGGAACTTGAAAAGAATCGCAAAAAGAAGAACGATGAAATTGCAAAAGAGGTAAATGAGAAACTTCAGCGTGAAAACGAGACTTCCACGTTAAGAATTGTAGATACATTTGATGCATCCGCTATTAATAATTCTCTTCGAGTGAAACAGGCTGTGCTTACTTTGCCATCGGTTCCTACATCTGAACCGTCGCCAACTTCATTAGCTTCTCCTGAACCGCAAGCACTCCCATTACCTTCAATTCCTTTAGCCGAGCCTGCAATTGCTGCTCCTTCCGTTGAACAAGTGATGATGGGTGCATCAGATGAAGAAGACTTAAAAGTTAAGAAAGCTGCAAATTTAATCGTTGCCAAGGTTCTATTTGGAACCGAAGAAACAACTCCCAATGTAGATACACCGCAAGTTCCTCCAACATTTGAAGAAATGACCACATTTACTCAGCAGATTGTGCAGCAAGCAAATAATCTTCGTCGCGTAGGTGCGAAGCGTCAATCCCTTGCCAGAAAATATGCAAATAAATCACGTCATCAGTGCAAAGAGCCGCCAACAGGTAAATTCATTCGCTCAAATTCAACAGATGACATTTTGAGCTACAATTATGAATTAAATCATTAATTGCGTCAGACATTAATGCAAAAACACAAAAACGTATTTTTTGTACCATCACAACATGATTGTTTTTTATTTAAGAAATTGTTAATGCGGTATAATATAACTACAAAGCAAAGTATCTATAGCTTCAAATGCCACCCACTTTGTTGAAAAAAGGCTCATTATTATCCAACGATGCTAATATTGAACTACAAAAAAGTCTAGACAAAAAAGTTCCACTTGAACATATTATGGAATGGTTCAAAACAAATATGAACAGTAACTCAATTGCGAACCGTGTTCTGGTATTAAAAAGCGACACGGGTAGCGGAAAAAGCACCGCATTTCCAGCACGTCTTTTTGAAGTATTTTTTAAGAAAGGCGGTGGTGGAATAGCATGCGCACAACCCCGTGTACTGAATGCGGTTAGCATTGTAAGAGATTTAGTAGCGTCAAATTATTATCCCTCTTTGAAGCTTGGAGAAACAATAGGATGGCAAACAGGACCTACAAAGCATGCCACAAAATATGGGCTCACTTATATGACAATTGGCGTTCTTGCAATGCAACTGAAAACTCTTACCGATGATCAACTTATGCTCAAATATAAGTTTATTATTGTTGACGAAGTTCATGAATCGAGTCTTGAACAGGCTATGTTGTTATTTTCCCTGCGTAACTTCCTGCGTCGAAATGCAACCAATCCCAACCTGCCATTTGTTATTCTTACATCGGCCACATTCGAGGTTAACAAATTCTTGAAATATTTTGACGTATATAGTGACGATAATGCTCAGCCAAATTTAATTCAAGTAACTGGTTTTACTTATCCGCTTGCTGAGGAATGGTGGCTCGAAAAATCCACCGCAGATTATATCGCAACCGCCGCGGACTTTGTTAAAAAAATTCATGTAAACAATGAAAAAGATACGCCGGATAATGCTGATATATTAATATTTCTACCCGGTGTAGCAGAAATTACTAATTTGCGAGAAAAGCTTGATGCTGTTAACAAAGAACTATATTTAAAAGGTAAGCCCGTATTTCTACCTCTCACTATATTAAGTGAAACAGTAAGCGAAAATAAGCCGGAATATATTGCTGTATTTGCAGCATATGAATCTCTCGAAGTAAAAATCGAAAAGCAAAGATTAAAGCCATCTCGACGAGTAATATTGTCAACCAATGTTGCAGAAACCGGTGTAACAATAGATACTCTAAAATATGTTATTGACAGCGGTTTTAATCGCACTCCGGAATATAACCCTAATTTCAGATCACAAACATTATTAACAAAAGCGGCGACTAAAGCAATGATTCGTCAGCGAATGGGACGTGCTAATCGTAAATCACCCGGTGTATTTGTGCCGTTGTATCCTAAATACGTTTGGGAGAAACTAGATGATATTCAACTCAGCAGTATGGAAACCAACGATATGTCCTCAATTATTCTTTCGTTGCTTCATGAGCAAGTAAGAGTAGATAAATTCCAAGGACATCAGGGCCCTCTTGATATTTCGCGCATTGACATGTTAGACATGCCTCCACTAGATTCTCTCGCCGATTCTATTGAAAAATTGTATGAGTTGGGTTTTATTTCACCCTTAAGTGATTTTGAATATACTCCTCTTGATAACACGAATTATTTAGATAGGGCCGAAATTATTCGAGATAAAACTGCTGAAGTTCCTAAATATAACTTAACCAAATTAGGGGCGCTTGCTGCAACTTCTTTCGGGCGCATTCAGCCTGAAATTATTAGAATGATTCTAAGTTCCTATGCGTGGGATTGTTCTACACTAGATTTGATTACAATAGGTGCCTGGTTAATGTTGGATGTTGATATTAATGTTTCCAAAGATAAACAAATGGATCATCTTGCTGTTTATAGAGATGGACTTCCTTATTATTTTGTAGGCGGCATCGATGGTTCTATTCACGGCGATCTTATATACAAAATAAAATTACTGCTTTCTGATGATTTTATTATGGGTATTGTTATATACTCGGCAATTGGTAAGATATTATCAAATGAGCCAAATAAATATATTGATCTGCTGCGCACTTGGTGTGATAACCGAAATATTAACTTTAAAGCAATAATGTCATTGATCACAATTCGCGATGAATTAATTGATTCTATGATAACTGGCGGTTTACATGTTTTTACTGCTAACAAAACATTGATGAACTTACCTGAAGAAACTTTTCTAGATGGTGTTATGAAAATCAAATTATGCATATACGACGGGTTTAAGTCAAATCTTGCTACATATGATCCAACACTCAATGTGTATATAACTAAGCACGGTATTCCAATCAAAACACCCGAGATATTTACCATTAATGAACTTCGCTTGGCAGAAGACAAAAAATATCAAATTACGTCCACGACCAAGCCCAAGTATATTTTATATAATCAACTGGATATGAAAATGGACAGAAAAACTCAGCTATATAAAGCAAAAGTACAGCACGCTTGCATGTTGGACGGCTTTATTTAAGCATAATCAAAAGTAACACCGGGAACGGCCGTAAGCAGTACATCATTTGTTGGGCACCACTTGTCACCAAATGCATCAATTGCGGTGCGTTCATAAGGGCCATCAATAACTTCTAGATTTTCATTATAGTGATACCAGTTAGTTTGGCAATATTCCTCATCTGCTGGGGTTTCTACGTATTGAAAGTTAACATTTAATTTATTTAGGGGCGAATCAACATATGCGCCGTTAAGAGCACAAATTTGGCTGCCATCTGGCATGGTCAAATAAGGGGTATGAGGCCCCGATACTTTTTTGCCATTTTCATCGAGTTCAACCCACGAAGACAAGCAGCTGCCGGCAACTGGAAGTTTGTTTGTTGGCTCTTCAATAATAAGACTCGCATCTACTTCATTTGAATAGACTGGAGTGTCTGCTACAGGAATTACATTTCTGGATGCATATCGAGTTACAGCCGGTGCAGCTGCTTTATTTGGCACAATCTCTACAACCTTAGGCTTTTTATGTAAATAACCTGCAGCGGCAAGTGCCAAAATTAATAGCACAATTAATAAAACGCTCGAACTCATTCACTTGTTGTTGTAGTCAGTTACTAACAAAAGATATATTTCAAGAAAAAAATATATCTTTTGTTAAATTATAATCCACACATAACACTATGAAAGTAACTCTTGTGCAGGGTATAATTATCGCACTAATTATTCTCGTAGCTATAAGATTAGTGAGAGGTGAACCGCCTGTCAAACATCGAGTAGTTATTGTCCCGAATCGTAAAGATGCCGATTTAATGTCCGCGCTCGACCCGGAAGCAACAGTATTAACGCATTGTGAAGTTAAAAACTTAGTTGATAATAATGAGAAACGAATTCTTGCAAATAATCAGTGGGCAGCCCACACCAACAACACGTTGCCAGTGCGACCGGGTACTAAATATGCGCTTGATTTAAATTCTGTAATCGATCCTAACGAAATGCCACCTGCCTTCGTGATTACACTTCACTATAAGCCCGGATGTGAACAACACCAGCTTACTATGTTGTTTGAACATATTGCAAAAGAAATGATGAACGATGGCACTGCTTCCAACGCAAGCATTCGTTTTGAGCGAAAAATAATTGACGTTACGAATCCTCTTAATTTAGTAGGAGGCTTTCCTAAAATTACTAAGACCCGCCGAAATGGTCAGGTTTTGGAATACAAGGGATACACAGACTATGGCCCATTGCGAGACTGGGTTTTAAATGAAGGTTTATTGTTTTAATGTTTTAATGTTTTCATTGCTGAAGTAGCATCATCCACAACATCTTCTTGAATTTTTTTGTTAAGTTTGCAGTGCTTAATTGCCACCACCATATTCCATTTGATGTGATATGGTATATAAATTGCAAAATCCATTGATTGTTCAATAATCTCTATTATAATAGGCGTTGGTAATTCAACAAGTGAAACTGTAATTTTATACGCAACAGGTCTCAATTCGGACAATAAGTTTTTGTGGATTAATGAAAATGATTCTACATCAACAATTGCCTTTTTAAAGCCGGGTTCGCAATATAGTAACATAGCCATTACTTCTTTATGCTTTGGTTTATAAACCATTAAATAACTAAAATCAAACGAATCTCTTACTTTAGGAATATCTAACAATAATTCAACTATCTCTACTTGATTGTCTCCAATAGCATATTTTAACAATAAATTATTGTCATACATTATATCAACATCTAAATTGTTAATAATAAATTTAAAAAGGTCAAAATGATTTTTCTCTCTGGAATAAAACATAAATAATCCATATGCTATTTTCAGTGCAGATGGATCTGCTGAGACAACTGTTAAAAATGGTAATAGATATTTAAACGTTTTTATATGATTATTTTTAACTGCATCAAAAATTGCTTCTGTAATCCATGTATTGTTATTAGCGCCTAGAAGAGTATGAAGAAATTTCAATATATCTAGGTGTCCACATTCCGCTGCTATTATTAATGCACCACTATTAAGTAAAATTTCAGAAGAAATATTATTTTCAATAATAGTTTTTTTAATAGTTTCTAGATTTCCTTTTTTAATTATGGCTCGAAAATCAGCCATGAACATGATTGTAATTTTTCTTGTGTATAAATATATATCTTTGTAGGTTTAAAGATCTTTGTAGATTTAAATATCTAGGTTCAATTTTTTAAATAATAATATATAATAATATATTTACAAAATATCGTTCTTATTATATACATAGTTTGTTATGGGTTCGCTTGCTGAAAAACTTAAAAAGTTGCCCACTGCGGTAATTATTGTGCTTATTATTATTGTTTTATACCTTTTGTTTACATTTTATCCTCGAGTGTATCCAAATGGTATCTGGCGCAATAAAACTGTTCGTGCTCTTAATAGGTCTAATAATAAAATGTTAGAATCTTTTGGAGCAAATACTAATATTGTCCACGGGCCGGTAAATTCATATTATAAGACATTTACTGAGTCTGAACATGGAAAGAATGCAATTGTAGTAGGTTTGCACTACACTGACTGGTGCGGATACTGCAAACAAATGAAGCCGATATGGGAACAGGTAAAGCGCGATTTAAGCGGCCCTGAATTTTCAGGTATTTTAATGATTGAAAACGATGAACAGGCAAAGCCGACTCCTGGTATTGATGGATATCCCACAATCTTAAAGATGCAGCATGGTAAAACTGTTAAATATCAAGGCCGAGCGGATTATGATCAGCTGCGCACATTTATTCTTAATGCCTCGAATATGGTGCCAACTTATGGTGCGCTTTAAGCATATTATATGTACGTGTAAAGCCGCAAAAACACAAAAAAATTTTTGCTCTTGTTAGAGCATAATAAAGTTTTTAAGCAAAATAGAACAAATACTGAGTTACAATAGATGAATTGTGCGGCACCTCAATTTTCATAACGTGCACCAGTTTCAGTTTTCCCATAAAGATGTATTTACCAGTGTCTGGATTATAAACATGGCAATTCATATATTCACCAACTTTGGTTGCCAGAAGCTGAGTCTTATTATCAGGCTCAGAATAACGAGTGTGATCTCCGGAATAAATGAACTTAATAGTGTCCGCGCCAATTGTCCCATTGGCTGCAGAAGAAGTCCCGCTGCTTTTCTTGTTAATAGTAAGAGAAAAACCATTCTTAATAGAATTAAGATGCTTAAGAATAGCCGGCTGCACTTGTTCAGTAGTCACTGTTTCTCCCTTGATGTTAAGCCAAGTAATAGTACCGTCAGACATAGTTTCCAAGTGAATATCATAATTAAGAGGCTTCTTTCCAAGAGTGGATAGCACACTTTCAACTTTAGTCTTGTCAGTTTCACTCTTGACCAATGACATAGTGGCAGAACCATGAAGAAGAGCCACGTCCTTTTTGCTGGCCTTTTCAACAGACCAGTTGCTATAATCCTCATTGATGTCTTTTAGGGTCATAGTACGAAGGGCACGGTCCAGTTCCTCGACCTTTTCATTAAGAACGACTTCTTTAACCGTGGTTGCGGCTGCTTCAGTGGTGGTCGCCATAGTGGAAATTCGTTACTTGGTGGAAATTTGTTACCTTGATAATGATTAATATACGTTTTTCAATTTTTGTTTTCAGTTATATAAATTATATACTTGTTAAAAAGGCTATTCTTCTGATCAAATTAACATATTATCTAGCCCATATCATATGATTGATATTAATATAATTATACTATTTATACTATTATTGGCAATTGTAGTCTATGTATTACTTTCTTACCTAAACAAGAGAAGGGGTGTTAAAAGCGAACGTATACCCGATAAAACAAAAGTACTCGCAACTACAATAGAAGAATCCGTGGATGAAATGTTTGACAATACAATTAGAGGCGTGTTTGATGCAGTTGTTGGGGGAGACGAATCCGAAGCCGCGCCTAGTAATTTGAATGAATATTATGCAGATTTAAGAAAAATGCAAGAAAAATTAGACCCTAGCATCAAAAATAAAATCATAGTACAATTACACTATGCCGATTGGTGCAAATTCTGTATTATGATTAAGCCGGCATGGATAAAATTACGAAAATCAGCAGGTGCAAAGGAAAATACCGAGTTTTCTAACTATGTGTTTTTGCAAGTTGATCATGATAAAGTTAAAGCACCGGGTATTAAAACCATACCAACTGTTGTAAAACAAATGCCGGATGGTAGTATGTCTTTATATTCCGGCAATAAAACATATTCGGATTTAGTTGCGTGGGTGAAAAAATAAATTTTAATATAAAGGCCGATCACTCAATTACCCAATTACCCAAACAAATAAAGTTGAAATTTATTTTTTCTTATTTTCAACGAACTTTGCTTTAGCCTCACTTACGGATTCATACTTCGCATTTTGCGTAAGTTTTTCAATAAAAGTGTCCACGGCCTTCTTGCTAACTTTATACCATCCACGCGATTTTTCAATTGACTTTGTTGAATTTAGCTTATGCCACGCAGAAACAATAGTATCAGCATCGCCACCATGGCAATAAATGGCTGCATGCGTCTTTAGATTTTGTGGCTGACCTTCTTCCCATGTTTTACGATCATTTCCCACGTTGTTTGTGGCAAATACTTTGATGGGAATTTCTTCTGCACGCAAACCAACGCAGTGAATAAAGCCCACGCAATGCAATTTCTGTGCGCCTCCAGAAACCGGTTCCTCGACAGCAGGTGCACTATCATCTAAACGCATGGTTCGAATAAGTTTTTCGGCTTCGTCAGAGTCGGCATCGGGAGCCAATTTAGGTTGCGGTGGCGGAGTTGCACTTGTTGCAGCTTTCGAAGGAGTTGCAGTTGTCGCAGCTTTTTTAGCCGGTGCTTTTTTAGATACAGCAACTGGGGTTGCTTCTCCTTGATCATCGTCACAGTCGATGAAATCGATAATATTGCTGGCTGCAGTTGCCGCAGCGGCTTCTTGCGGAGCGTTTTCAGACGATTTCTTCTTAGGCGGCATTTTGCAACACAATTGATAGTTATTAATATATCATATTCAATTTTTTAATTCAATTAATGGAAATTATGTGCATGATTTAGCCTACTCAGATTCACCTTCAGGCGTATTTAAAGCAGTATCTACCATGCTAACAATACATTTACTAACCGATATATTCTCTTCCCGATATATGGCAATTACTTCATCACAAATTTCTTCCAAATCAAGTAGGCCCTTCTGAATAGCTCTTGGAATTATTATTTTATCTCGATTAGATTTTTTATCTGTACTATCATCCCAATAAATTGCGTGTCCATTTTTTATTAGCAAATTATTAAGAATTGCATGTGGTTGATAGTTATTATTTACCAAGAAAACAACAACCAAAGGTCGACCATATAAGTCAAAATGTTTAAACTCGACTAATATTGGTTTATCTAATATACACTTTGAAAGAAATTCATGTGCTCTAACACCAAGTTTTTTGGAAATTGCACTGGTAGCACTCCCTAATCTAATTTCGGAAGTATCACATCGCCATAATCTACACTTTATCTTGTTGATACCCCACGGGGAGCCCAAATTTATTTTAATCCAAATTGTGTCACCATCGCATACTTTCACACATATGCCGTATTTTTGCATACCGATAAATGAAAATACAGGTGCATTTTCAACTGCATTTAACTCTTCAATATGTTCCATTATGATAAAAAATCACAATAAAATCACAATAAAAACACAATATACAACACTCGATATACTAACAATATATTTAACAAAACAAAATTACATATTATACTCAAATATATATCCTCTATTACTATATGTGCGATTTATCTTCATTTATAGTTTCCACAGAAGGTGGCTTGGAAGAGCTAGAAAGTACTTTGGGCTTTGATGATCAAGTTCCAATCATTAATGCCCTAATCAACATAATGCCATTTATTGATGGAGTAAATGGTGGAGCAAATAACAATAGTAATGTTCAAGTAGAAGGGGGAAAGTCGGATAAAAATACATTTGAAAATATCAAAAATTCTATGAGCAAAGTCGAAGAAAAAGATAAAGTGTATGAAAAAATATCATCGGAATATGATCCGCAATATAAGCCTGCACTTGATGCGGTTTCTATCATTAAAAAATTTATAGCAGATAAACAATTAATAATTTATGGAGGCACGGCTGTGGATTATGCTTTGCGCTTACATGGGGATAGTATCTATCCTGATGAAATGTTAGACATACCGGATTTAGACTTTTATTCGCCGGATAGTGTGCGTGATGCGTACGAGTTAGCAACTATATTGTATGAAGCCGGATACACGTCAGCAAGAGCAATTCCCGCAATGTATGTTATTACTATGCGTGTAGACATTGCAGATAATCACTTTCTTGCTGATATTTCATATGTGCCGCCAGAAGTATTCAAGACATTACCAACTCGCGAATACGAGGGAATGAAGATCATTGACCCCATTTTTCAAAAAATAGATTTTCACTATTGTTTATCGCATCCATTTGATAACCCGCCAAATGAAGTAATATTTGAGAAGTGGCGCAAGTATATAAGCAGGTTTAACTTAATGCACAAATATTATCCTACGCCCGAACATTCGGATGTAATAACGTTGAAACCCGTAAAAATAAACAACTATAAAGAGGCATGTGGTCAAATGCTACTTACTTCGTTTGGAGCATATGCGGCGTTGCGTAAGGCATTTGTTGAATTAATTGGTAAGCAGCCATCTAGCATTTTGCCCTGCGAAATAAGCATCGTGGATAATATGCTAACCTTTGGATCAGTTGAAGACAATTTAGTATTTATGCATTATGATTTAGCGGCGTCAATTAAATCACTTAACTTAAGTAAAGTAGAGTTTTATCTGGCTTATATTAATATTATGCCCAAACATATTAGTGGAATTGCCGCTGGAGAATCTGACTTGGGAGATTTTGTACATGTAGATATTTATTCGAGCGCCGGTAAACTTGTTAGCATGAATGAAATTTTGATTGACGGCATTATGGTGCCCATATGCAACATTCAATACTTACTTTTGCAATTTCTTGCATTTGCACACACCGCGAAAAATAAGAAGATAGCATCTACATATTATGCTTATTATGAATCAACAATGGAAATGATCAGACTGGTAGAAGAGCACCTAAAATCCGATCCTGAAAAGGCAATAAATAATGTATTCTTTCCTACAATTAATACGCATGGAGATGCAAATACTTCAGGGGCATATGAAATCGCTATGAAGAGAATAAAGGCGGATTTAGGTGAACACGTAGATTCAACGCCCACGCCTAAAGGCTTTTATCCTTCAAAAGGAGCCCCGTTTGTGCCTTTTGATTACTCAACAAGTAAATATTTTGGCAAAAATGGCGCACTGACTACGGAAGACAATTTCTTTGCTGATTAAGTCAACACTATCACAAATTGAATTTATTTACCTATTTGTTTACAATCCCGAATTTCCAATTAAACATATATATAATATACGCAAATAAGTACAAATGGCAGATCGAACTATAACAGAACATATTTCTCGCTCCGAGATGTCGGATCTTGAAAAGATCAAAGCTGCCATGATACAATCTAGTGAGATGGGTTTTCAAACAATTGAAAAAGAAGTTTTTGGCGCCACTGAGTATAATTGGCAGCATGTTAAAGAAACTCAAGAAGACGAAGAGAAATTCCAATATTGCTCAAGCTGCAATATTCCTATGAATAAAACAAATTCTGGACTTGAATGCCCCACTTGCCATGCAACAAAAGAGGTTATTGGTGATATTCGTGATTGCTCAGAGGAATCTACTGGTGTTCTAAAAACATCATATGGTGGTCAATATGGCGGTAAAAAAACCACAGTAATGAGCAATCAAGATAATTCAAAATCTCAAAAGAAACAAATCGTGGATCAATTAACTCGACTTAATGAGCAATATTTGGGCCCTAAGTTTCCCACTGCAATTTTAGAATCCACCGCTGCACGATATAATGATATTCAGAAAACCGCAGTTCAAATATTCGATGAAAACGGAGAAATTTGCGGTATGAAGAAATTCGTTAGACGAAGCAGCATCAAAGACGAGATTCTGGGTGCCTTATTGTATTATGAATGCATTGACAAAGAATGCAGCCGTAAGAAGAAAGACATTGCGGACTTTATGCAGTTGGTGTCAAATGGTATTTCCCGAGGCGATACTATTCTTCGAGACCTTCATAATTCAGGTAAGATTACGATTCCGATTCATATCGAGCCGACTAATGACTTCACTAAGCGTTATTTAATCTCACTTGATCTGTATAAATTTGATGAATACGGAGACGCAACTGAAACCTCAATACGCTATTATGAATTTGTGGAAAAACTCGTAGCAAGAAGTAATGAGCTGCGTATTTCATGGAACTCAATCGGTAGTTCTAAAATCGTTGGTGCTATTTGGATTTTGATTAATAAACTCAATCTAAATATCACTCACATAGCCCTCACAAACGCATGTGATGGAATTAGAAAGAACACATTTACTCGTTTTTCAAAAGAAGTCGAGGCTAAAATTAGTGTATTTAAGGACATATTTAGTAAATATGAAATACCGGTATAATCAAAAAAATAATCAAAAAAAAAA
>Ga0172362_10004717_pt1 | contig 11819 bp, 9 predicted proteins | sample LakKivs1_kivu2a2_FD_114534 | JGI IMG/M metagenome (GOLD analysis project Ga0172362, IMG submission 114534) | Sediment microbial communities from Lake Kivu, Rwanda - Sediment s1_kivu2a2 | ecosystem: Environmental > Aquatic > Freshwater > Lake > Sediment | place: Rwanda: Western Province, Lake...
CTTTTCAAAGACCGAAAATCGTCCGAGCCCTTCCCCTTTACGGGCCCTTCCCTTCTTCCTTATTCCCGTATCCTTCCTTACAAACCTCGCCTATCTTATCATATCTACCCCTCTTTGTCAATCCCTTCCGTGTCTTTTACCGTGTGAAATATCTGTTAACCCCTCAAAACGGTATTCGATAAGTTTCCCCCGCGACAAAAAACACGTCCCGGGGGAAACATCATCGTCAATGGGGTGATTCTGATTACCAGAGATGGCTGAGTCCCTTCAATGCCCCCGCTACACGGTCACGATCCGTCGCTTCCTCCCACGTTAGAAAGACGAAATGGGCGCCGGACTCCGCGGTGATGGCTTTATCTTTCGCTTCGATCCCGCGACCTTCTTCGTAAAAGTGAATCCCGAGACCGATTTCCGCAAAGAATTGTTCAAAGGACGAAATGGTTGAAGGCAAGCTACCTTTTTGAGGTAACACGAAGATGAAATGCCCGCCGCGATCAACGTATTTTTTAAGTAAATCAACATCTTTTTTCGACAATACCGCGAAAGACGGCATCATCGCATCGGAAGGGGGTATGGGCACGATCAGCCAATTACAATTGTCCAATTTGGCCGCGTTGAGAGACCCCTTGATCGGCACCATTTCTCCGCCCAAGTTAATGAGGTAATTTGAGAGCGGTTCAAGTTCTTTCAAATAGTAGTTTTCGTGTGAAGTGTCGATTCCGGCGATAAACGAAACCTCTTCCAACCCGGCGTCACAGTAGGGCGTTCCATCAAGGTAAAGGGTCAAAGCCTTCGTCGGGGCGATGAGTTCGATCACTTCCTTGAATAACCCTAACGGTTCTAAAAAAATAGATTTTTGAAAGAGGATCTCCCCCTCCGGATCTTTTATTTCAAACACAACCGTTCTCTCTTCCTCATTCAGATTGGCGATCTCATAACCGTACTTGAAGGGTTGGCGACGGACAATCCGTTCTGGATAGGAAAAGGTGTTGAAAAGATAGATCTTTTTCGAATCCTGTATCCAGATCGGTGAAGTGATGACCTCGTTGGTATCGCTTTGCTCCACGCGAATGAAAACCCATTCATAAGGCTTATCGATCGAAAGAGAAAAGGTGGTTTCCCATTCGTCACCAAGAACCGGCAGCTCCATGACGCCACCCGAATAGACGGCTTGAGCCGTTTTGATCGAATCTCCCGGATCCGAATACGAAACCGTAAAAGTCACTTCTTCCCGATCATAGAGAATATCCCCCATCATGGCCTCATCCGTACCGAAATAGATCTTGACGTCGGAATCTTCCGTCGCAAAGGTGTGACGGGCTCTTAAAGCCTTATATAAATCGTCAAGCGTTAAACTCTCCATCATAATGCCCGTGCGCAGCGAATTGCCGGAACCCCAATTCGCTTCGTGATTGTCCTGATTGGCAGCCGCGCCGAGATGCCACCCTCTCGCTAAAGCCCGCTGATACCGGTCGTAATATTCTTCGTTGATGCAGCGGGAGACGTAAGTGCTCCCGTTCCCCAATTCAATCAAGTGCATCACTTGGTCAGCCTTTGGAAAGTACTCGAAGTCGAAAAAATCCCCATATTTTTCGCCGGGATGCGCAAAAGAACCAATTCCTCCTTGTGTGTACAGCCAGTCGTACAGTTGGTACAAATCGCTCTCATCCCGATGGGTATAACTTTGCGTATCGTATACAGTGATATGGCCTTGACCGGTCAACGTCCATTCAAAGCCCGCGATCGTCAAGAAACGCCCGTTCTCATTCATCTCTCCCGCGGCTTGCAACGTTTTCGGAAAACGCATCGAACCATCGGATAACGGATACCGTAGATAATGACAATGATCCGTCACACCCTGCACATCGAGTTTTCCAACATTTTTTGCGTGCGTGTAGGCGATCCAGGGATCCCCCACTCCGTCTGAATAAGAGGTATGCGCGTGTAAGTTTCCGTAAAAAATCGGGATTTGCGCGAAAGCGATCTGGGTAACAGAAACAACGGCTAAAACAAATACAAGCATGACGCAAAAACGATGCATAGTGCCTCCTTCAAAGATAAGAGACGCGCCGGAGCGCGTCTCTTGAATCATGGGATCAATACTCGTTAAGGACTTTCTGCGCTTTTTCTGTCGCGGATTTCAAAACCGCTTCGACATCGGCGTTCATGTCGGTCATGATCGTCTGCCAACTGGAAAGCATGATATTGAAAATCTCGCGATAGGGTCCGATGTAGGGTCTTCTGAAGGCGCTTTCCTGCAGTTGCAGATAGGTGACCTCCGCTCTTGGATCCTTGCTAAACAACTCTTGTATCTCCGGGGATTCGTAGGCGGAGATTCGGCTGGCCATGTACCCCGTGGCAAGCGCCCATTTTTTCGTGTTCGGAGTCGCCGTAACGAATTTCATAAACTCCCAAGCCGCTTGCTTTTCATTCTGTGGCTTGTTTTTGAACATATAGATGTTCGCGCCGCCGATAGGCGTTGCTTTTTTGATCTGGTATGGCATAAATGTGGCGCCTAAATCGAATTTCGCATTCTCTTTAAGATAGGCCAGACTGCCTGTAGAGCGGCAGACCATACCGATCTTCCCGGACAGATCCATCGCGTTGCCGTTCGTTCGGGAATAGACGAAAACGCCTTCTTGCAGCCCTTTTTGGAAAAATTTCCAAGCATCAACGGTTCCCGGAGAATCGAGGAGCACGGTCATTCCGTCTTCGGAAACGATGTCTCCGCCGAACTGCCAGGCATAGGATTCCAGTATCCAATCGTCATCGCCCAGGCGATAGCCGTAAAAATCGTCTCCAAGCGTTTTGATCACTTTTGAAGCTTGATATACTTCCATCCACGTTCTTGGAGGATTATCCGGATCCAAGCCTGCCGCGCGGAAAACGTCGCGGTTGATATACATCAAGGGTGTACTGGTATTCAGCGGAAAACCGTATAGTTTTCCAAAGAACGTATTCGCCGAGATAAACCGGGGGAAGAAATCCGATAAGGTCGCTTTGAACTCAGCGTCTTTGTTGATGAACTCATCCAGGTTTTGAAAGGCGTCCCCGTCCAAAAACTGTCCGATCCGGCTTTGCTCAATCTGCGCGATGTGCGGAAGGTTTCCCGCCACCATGGACGCAACGAGTTTCTGCATGGTATCTTCGTAACTGCCCGAATAGACCCCTTCTACCACGATTTTCCCCTCATTGAGTTTGTTAAATTCATCGATTAACTCTAAGAGGGTTTGTGAATAAACACCGGTTTGCGCGTACCAAACAATCACCTTTACGGGCGCGGCGAAAATCATCATCGCGCATAACAAAAGTACGACGGTCGTTACTGTTTTCTTCATGTTCTCTTCCTCCTCTTTTTCATTCTTTGATGCCAGAAACGCTGATACCTTCCACAAACTGCTTTTGGACAAAGAAAAAGAAAATGATAATCGGTACCACTGTGAGCGCGGAGGCGGCCATCCGATAGGTCCAACGGGTTTCCCATCCGCTCACAAACTGCGAGATACCGACCTGGATCATTTGATACTTAGGGTCGCTGACAGAAACGAGCGGCCACATATACTCATTCCAGTGGGCGATGAAGGTAAAGAGAGACATTGTCCACAACGCCGGTTTCGATAGGGGTAGGATAATCGTGAAAAAGATCTTCACACGACCTGCCCCGTCGATGATCGCGGCCTCCTCCAGTTCCCGCGGAATCCCAAGAAAGAATTGCCGCAACAAAAAGATTCCAAAGGCGCTCGACATGAAAGGTATGATGAGAACTCTGTAGCTGTCGATCATTCCAAGGTTCTTAACGATGATATAAAGTGGGACCAGGGTCACTTCCGGCGGAACCATCAAGGTGCCAACCAGGACCAAAAAGATAAGGTCCCGCCCCTTGAAACGCAGACGCGATAAACCGTATGCTGCGAAACTGTTGAAAACCAGTTGGAGCAACGTAACCGAAAGCGCCACAAAAAGCGAATTGAAGAGGTATCGCCCCATCGGAATCTGCTCCATCGCTCCCGCAAAGTTGCGGAAATCAAAAAAGTCCGGGTAAAATCTCGGCGGGAGTGAGAACACTTCGCTTTCGTGCTTAAAGGCGGTTACCAACATCCAGATGAACGGCAAATTGACAAGGAGCATGATGGTAATAATAACGATATAGAGCGGTACACGGATCCAAAGTGAAGGTATTTTTCTCATAAGTAATGCACCCGCTTTTTACTAAAACGGAATTGGATCAAGGTAAAGATCATCATTAAAACGAACATAAAAACAGAGATGGCGGCGGCGTATCCGAATTTTAGATAGGCGAAAGCGTTTTCATAAAGATAGAAGGTGATCACTTGCGTGCTTTGCGCTGGTCCTCCCCGTGTCATAACGCTCACGGAAACGAAAACCCGGAACGAGGCGATAAACTGCATAACCGTCACGAAAAGGGTTGTGGGCGAAAGCAAAGGCCAGGTGATTGAGAGAAATTTCTTGAAAGGGGTTGCCCCGTCGATATCGGCAGCCTCGTAATAGGTTCTGGGAATAACCTGAAGTCCGGCGAGGAAAAGAACCATGTTATAGCCGATCCTCTTCCAGATGCCAATGATCATCATCGCAACCAAGGCGTAGTTCGGATCGCTCAACCAGTTGATGGATTTGATGCCAAACCAGCTTAAGAAGTAATTCAGAAGCCCCACATTCGACTCGAATATCCAAGCCCAGATGACGGCCGCCGCGGCCATCGAGGTAATCACCGGGACGTAGAAAAACGTTCTGAAGGCTCCTTTCCCTTTTAACCACGGAAGATTAACGAGTAAGGCTAACAGCAACCCGATGAAGATGGAAACCGGGACTGTCACCGCCACGTAGACAAAGGTCACCGACAGCGAATGCCAAAAATCTGAAGAGGTGAACATTGAAGTATAGTTATCAAACCCGATATAGCGCATTGGACGGATGAGATTCCATCTAAAAAAACTGACGAAAAACGACCATCCTAAGGGGAAATAGATAAATAATACCTGCGTCACCAAGGCCGGTGAAATGAAGATCCATCCGGCCAACGCTTCCCTGGTTCTTCTTCTCATGAAAGGCACCTATCCTTCTTTCTGCTCATTTTCGATTTGTTTAGATAAACAGCGAAAACTTTTTCCTTACTTTTACGGGCGGGGATTATCCCGGTATCGTCCAGGCGTTTTCTTTCGAAAAGAAAAGCCGCTTTTCTTCCCCGACACGTGGCAGTTGTCTTTCAGACAGATTGTATTCGAGAGCGTTGATTACAGACCCATCCGGCAGCTTCACGATATACTCGAGGTGCGAACCGAGAAAGCTATACGACAGGACGGTACCCGCAATCGAGTTAAGTTCCTCGTTGCGGGCGTTCGAAAGGGAAAAAGCCTCCGGGCGCACGACGATACGGGCAGGGCGGCCTTTCTCCACTAACGCATTTCGGCAGTTAAAGGATTTTTTTAGAGACGAGGACACGACGATCCCGGATTCAGGGTCTTGTTTATCGGCGACGCCTTCGATGAAGTTGACCTTTCCGATAAAATCCGCGACAAAAGCATTTTCGGGTCGTATATACACTTCGAATGGACTTCCCTTTTGCATAATCTTGCCTTTGTCCATAATCACAATCAGATCCGAAATGCTCATCGCCTCCACTTGATCGTGGGTCACGTAGACGCTCGTGATCGCGGTTTCCTGTTGGATACGCCGAATCTCCAATCGCATCGATTCCCTGAGCTTGGCATCGAGATTCGAAAGCGGTTCATCGAACAGCAAAACCTTCGGCTTCATGACCAGGCTTCTGGCTAAAGCCACACGCTGTTGCTGCCCTCCGGACAACTGATCCGGCCTTCTCTTTTCCAACCCGCGCAACCCGACCAGATCGATCATTTCGCGTGTTTCTTTGCGAACCGTATCGCGGGAAATATGCTTGATCTTCAGCCCGAAGGCGACGTTCTCTTCCACGCTCAGATGCGGGAAAAGGGCGTAACTTTGAAAGACCATTGAAATGTTCCGTTGATTGGGGGGCAGAAAGGTAATGTCCTCTCCTTCCAACCGAACGGATCCTTCTGCCGGGAGTACGCATCCGGCGATCATCCTGAGTGTCGTCGTATTTCCGCATCCAGAGGGGCCTAACAAAGTGACTAAGGCGCCGGACGGGATTTCAAGCGCGATGTGGTCGACTGCCCTCATATCCGAACCGTCGCTTCTAAAGATTTTGATAATGTTTTCAAGAACGAGACCCATATGCTCACCTAACCCCGTAGTTTTGATTCGATAGGCTGATTTTGTTCCGCAGCAGGAGCTTGAGCAGCATCATAAAGAACAGGATGATCGTGATCAGGATCACCGAATAGGCGCATGCTTCGGAAAGCCGGCCGGAATCCGTTTGGCTGAGTATCTGTACTGTCATAAGATTCCACTTCGCCGAAACGAGAAAGATCGCCGCGCTGATCGCCGTCATCGCGCGAACGAAAGAAAAAACGAGGGCGGAAAAAAAGGCCGGGATAATCAATGGCAAAGTGACGCGACTGAAAACGGCACGATTGTTCGCGCCCAACGTAAACGCCGCTTCTTCTATGGCAGGATCCACTTGGTTCAAGAGGGCTATCCCCGATTGTATCCCGACAGGGATATACCGGAACACGAAATTGAGCACCAGGATGGCTAAGGTGCCGGTCAGTAAAAAGGGCGGGGTGTTGAAGGCGAAGATATATCCGATACCGATAACCGTACCGGGTACTGCGAAACTGAGCAGAGAGAGAAAGTCCATCGCCCCTTTGCCCGGAAATCGTTTACGAACGATTAAGAAGGCGATCGTCATCCCCAAAAGCGCTGAAAGAGGCGTCGAGGTAAAGGCGATCACCAACGTATCTTTTATCGACTCCCAGCCCACATCGAACACGTACTTGAAATTCTCCAACGTAAAGCGATTGCTCATGCCCCATGCCTGCGTGAACGATCCCCAAATGATCGTCGCGTAGATGAGCAAAATAAAGAGGGAAATCAGAAGACAAAGCGAGAACAAGCACCATTTGACTGGCCGATTGACACTCTTGATCACGGAAGTGGTCGGTTTTCCAGTCAATGTAATGTACCGTTTTCGGCTCACCCAATACTTCTGCGCCAGAAAGGCGAGTATCGAAGGCAGGAGCAACCAAACGGCCAAAGCGGCGCCTGTCCTGAGATTGTACATCCCGGTAATCTCCAGGTAAGCCTGAACAGATAATACAGGGAATCGGCTACCAGCGAGGATAAGCGGATTTCCAAAATCGGCGAGTGATTCGATGAATAAAACCAATAGCGTACTCGCAATCCCCGGAATCGAAACAGGCAAGATGACTTTTCGAAAGGCTTGCCATCGACTCGCTCCGAGATTGAACGCGGCGTCCTCAAGCGTGGGTGATATCGTCGAAATAACACCGTCCAGGGTGATAAAGGCGACCGGAAAGAAGCAGATCATCTGCGCCATCATCAGACCCCAAAGACCGTAAACAGGGAAGTCGCGGATACCGAAGATCTTGGCGGTGATCATGCCATTGAATCCAAACAGCATAATCAGGGACATCGCTCCGATAAAGGGAGGAAAAACGACGGGCATCAACGCGACAAACCGGAAAAACCTTTTGAGCGGAATATCGGCGCGATTGAGCGTATAGGCAAAGAGGTACCCGATCGCGACGCCGAAGATGGCGGTAAGAGAAGCGACCAGAAGGCTATTGTAAAAACCCTGGCGCAAATAGCTGTTTGAAAGCGTCTGCTGGTATACATCCAAACCAAGCGTCCCGTCGGTTCTCTCAAAACTAACCATTGCGACTTTTATGAGCGGGTAAAGCGAGAACAGAAACAGCAGGAAAAATATGCCGATGATTAATAAGAGAAGAAACGGTTCTTTCGTTAACGCTTTGAGAGAGCGAAAAAGCTCCTTCGTCCTCACCATGGCACCCCCCGTCCGCAAGAGTGTGGTCTTTGAAAAACATGGGCTTCCGGCCGATCCGGAAGCCCTTCGTTCTTAGTGCCCTTGCTTCTGCTATTGGACGGGCAATACCTCTTTTACCCAGCGCTCAACAAGGCGCGTTTTCTCTTGCGCAGCCCAGATACCGTCGACGGTTACGAGCTTTATTGTGGAAAGAGGCTGAAGAGAGCCGAAATCGACATCATTTCGAATGGGATAAAAATAGGTTTTTTGCTCGACGATTTGTTGCTGGCCGTTCTTTGAGATGAGCCAATCGACAAGCTTATGAGCTTCATCGATATTCTTGTTCCCTTTTAAAATCGAGATGCATGCGGATTCATAAGGAACGCCTTCCTCCGGGAAAACGATTTCAACGGGATACCCCTGCTCCTTGAACTGGAAAAAAGCGGGAGTAAACTGCAACCCCATCAAAGCCTGTCCAGGCCCGACCGCTTTCGATGGCCCGGTACCGCTTTGCGTATAAGTTTGAACATTCGGGGCCAGTTTCTTCAAGTATTCGATCGCCCCGTCTTCTCCGAAGAGCATGATCAAACCGGTTAACAGCGAATAGGCCGTTCCCGAGGCTTGCGGGTTCGGATACTGGATCATCTTGCGATACGCTGCGTTGAGAAGGTCCGCCCAAGTTTTCGGCATTGGAGCCTTTAACTGGGCTAACACTTGCGTATTGATTCCGACCCCTAAGGGGTTCATGTAAAACGCGTGAAAAAACCCGTCCACATCATAAAACTCAGGGTTTACACCGTAGACGCTTAAGGTCTGATACGCCACTGTCAAACCTTTTTCTTTGGCGAGAATATGGTTTTCCATCGGCGCTCCAAACCAAACATCCGCCTGGGGGTTATTCTTCTCCGCTTCGATTCTTGCCATCGCCGGGCCGGAGGAGAGGAACACGAAGTTCAGTTTTATCCCCGTTTCGGCTGAAAACGCGTTGAGAATCTTTCGCGCGTTGGCTTCATCGACGCTGGAGTAAATGACCAGCTCCGAAAAACCGAGCAAGGAGACCAGAAGGAGAGAGAGAATGAATAAACATTTTTTCATGCTAACACCTCCGATAGTTTAGTCAATTTTATTTCACGACTTATACATTTTACCATAGTCCGTGGCGGAATCTATACCCCATCGTTTTATTCCCAGGCGATGCCCTCGATGATAGCCTTCATCGTTTTCTTCAACACGTTGTAGGAAAAGCATTGCGCCCCCACCGAAAAATTTCTCTCCACGAGACGGGCACTTTCGGGATAGTCTGTGACGAGGTTGAACAATGACTCCGCCGTCTCCGCATAGGTTTGCCAATCCAGTTCGTACAACCCTTTTTCCCCGATTCGGGCATTTTTCCCTAAAGAAACGATTCGCAAACCTTTAGGCAGAATATCGGTTTGAAGAACAGGGTACTCGTAACCCATTATAATTTTCTTAGCGAATATCGCTTCGAGCAACTGATTACCCCAGCCTTCCTGAACGCTGGGAAAGGTAATGATATCTGCCATGGTATAGGCGTCCCAAAGAGAATAAACCTTTGGATCCTGGTTTCGATGACTGCCGATCAGATTATGGATAAAGTGACAGGCATAAGGCATCTTTATGGATAGCGCCTTCATCTCTCGGAGGTAGTTTTTATCCATCTCTTCCGTCAGGCCGCACAAGACAAAATGAATCGCGCTGTGCCGGCTGATTTTTCGATCGGTATAGAGACGTGTTCCCTCTTGGATTTTCGGAAAGCGTTCTTCAAAAAACACGCGAATGAATTCAAACGCCAACTCGATCGCCTTTCGCGGGAGTATCCTGGTAGCCTGTAAAAACACGAGATCATTCTCACCGATGCCCAACCGCTCGCGCAAATCTCTATTGAATTCGTCTTCTTCCCACGGAGACTGGTTAAAGTCCATAACATTCGGAATGACCATACTGGATAGATTCCGTTTCGTCAGCAGTTCTTTTTGAGAAATGCTGTTGATGACGCAATGCAGAATATTTTTTGAATCAGGGGGAAAGAAAGCGCTCAAATAGCGATTGACGATCGGAAGCGTCGGGTGGGAAAATCTTTCGCGCTCCCAATAGAAGTCGTGGTGGTGCGCCATGGCGCGAATACCGGTCTTTTCGATCGCGCGGGAAACGCCTTTCGCGGCAGCCAGATTCAATCCGAGGGAAAACAGGTTATGGACAACGAGCAGCTCGATCTGCTGCTCCAATATCGCGCGGGTAACTTGCGACTCGATTTGGTAGGCGAGATCGGACAGCTCTTCTTCGTATTCTTCCGGAGTGAACGCTTCGAGTGAATCAAAACCGTTCTGCAATAGGACGTCGTTGCGTGCCTCAAGTAAATTAAGCAAAGGGATTTCGATCCCTTCCTCGTCCTTGAGCTCGCCGCAAACGAAGATCACTTCGTGGCCCATCTCCTCCAAAACGATCTTTTGCTTGTCCATCTCCAATGAAACACCGTCGGTAAATCCGGAACGAAAATGCATCAACCCGATTTTCATACGATCACCCCATAACGTTTTTCCGTTTTCTTATTTTATCACGAAATGAAAACGGATTCACAAGCTCTCTTTACCCTTAAGCGTTCAGAATAAAATATTCCGCGCCAAATCTGATGAATGGACTAAAAATCTCGCGATCGATTCCGGCCATGCGATAATGGTTAGGAATTCAAAACCCGAAATACGGACGAAGGAGGTTCCGTTTTCGCATAGCCGGTTTCTATATTGCATAGGGGAAAATCAGCCGGGGAAGGGAGCTGCTTCTCGGCGATTTTTTTTGCCGGTTTTGAAATTATAAATCGGCCGAAGGATGCGATCGATATCGATTGTGTCTTTGAGAGCCGGAAGAATGTCTCGAACCGCTTTGTAGGCCATCGGCGATTCATCGAGCGTCGTTCGATCCACACAGGTGGAAAAAATCCCTTTCATTTGATTTTGAAACTCTTCCAAAAAAAGGCGTTTTTTCGCCTCATGCCGGCTCATCAAGCGCCCCGCGCCGTGCGGAGCCGACCAGTTCCATTCCGGATTGCCTTTGCCCATTCCGAGTATGCACCCGTCTCTCATATTCAGCGGAATGATCACGCGTTGACCCGCATGCGCGGCGATGGCGCCTTTACGAAGAATATTATTGTCGTCGATATAGTTGTGAACCGACTCGAAACTTGCCGATTCTTTTAAATCCATCTTGTATAAGAGCGTTTCGGAGATCCGTTGACGGTTTCGTCTCGCGTAGGCTTGGACCAACTGGATATCGTGAAGATAGTGATCCCTGTCCACTCCTGTCAGATAAGCCAAATCGCGATTCTGCCCGTTTACGGCCGACGCTTTTTTCATCGCGTCCAATGCCTCCGGTATCTGATGGCTCTTTCCCTCGGCTGTCAGGGCGCGGGTCGTTTCTTTTATTTTTGCCTGATCGGCTTTGCCGGAGTCCTTCATGCTTTTAGCCGCCCTCTCCTGATAGAGTTTGGCCACGATTAATCCAAAGTGACGGGAACCGGAGTGAACGATCAGGTACATCCGTCCGTCGTTATCCGTATCAACTTCGATAAAGCGGTTCCCGCCACCCAATGTACCAAGCGACCGTTCGAGCTATTCCATCTTTTCGTGACTCTTGATCCGGTCTTTGATTTTCAAGATGTGTTCTGATTGGTGGGAAATGTATTGTGCCGAGTATGGAGAAGCAGGGTGTCCGCTATTGATAACGGATCCTGCGGGACCCGAACAGCCCGATCCTCCTGTTTTTTCCTTTAAGGTGATGCGAGGCGGGTCCTGGGGCACCGAGGACGGCGATGACGGGCAAACTTATCTGTCCAATGTCCGACGACATTCGATCTTCCCCGAAAACACGGAAAGTGACGTCGGGTTCGGTATCGCAAGAA
>Ga0172362_10004719_pt1 | contig 11817 bp, 10 predicted proteins | sample LakKivs1_kivu2a2_FD_114534 | JGI IMG/M metagenome (GOLD analysis project Ga0172362, IMG submission 114534) | Sediment microbial communities from Lake Kivu, Rwanda - Sediment s1_kivu2a2 | ecosystem: Environmental > Aquatic > Freshwater > Lake > Sediment | place: Rwanda: Western Province, Lake...
GTAAAATTTCCCCTTTATTCATTAATTTCTCCTTATAAACTAAATAATTTCATTTGGTTTTTATACATCAAAGCTTTTATGGCATTAACTCCACCATTATAAGACATCTGTCCACTCGAAACAAGATTTCCTACAACTTTGCATATTATCCTATCAAAAACCTCAAACCTGCTTCCTTCAGATAAAATTTTCCTGCCATCACAGACTGGGCCTCCACTTGAAGTAAGAAGAGAAGATCCGGCAGTATGAAGCAAATATTGTTCCATCACATAAGGAGAATCATTATGCCACCAGGGAAATCCAGAATGGACCTTAGGGAATACTCTTTCCAACATTAAATTAGTATGGGCAAATACTTGGTTCATAGGGTACAATATTAAATGTCCTTGATTCTCACCTTCCCCGCTAAAAAATCTTGTTAATAAGGGTTGCAGATTTTCAATAATATTTACATTTTCAGCTGAAACATCTCCTCCTACATCCGTTCCCCAATTTTTAAATAGATATTCATTGGCATTTCTAATTGCACCATAATGTATTTGGGTAACCATGCCTTTCTCTTGATTCATCTCACAGAACTTGTGCATCATATAGGAAATAAACTCCTTCGTTTCAATAGATCTGAGACTAAATTTTTCTCCTTTACTATAGGCTTGTTGGAAAATCTGCTCAACTCTTTCTTGACCAATCTTTAAACCATAAGGTTCCAATAAACCATGATCACTTGCCTTTGCTCCCCTTGCAGCAAAATAAGTATGTCTCCTTCTTAAAGCTTCTATAAGACCTTTAAGGGAAGTATTTTGCCCGGTTAATTGACAAATTCTCTCCACCTTTGATCTCCAATTATTATCGAAGATATTACAATAAGCATCTGGGCGAAAAGTAGGTAAAAAGATAATACCTTCTATATTTTTAGCCATCTGATGATATGCCAAATCATCTGCAGGATCATCGGTGGTAAAAATAATCTTTGCTCTAATTTTTTTAAGTATTGCTTGAGGCAGCATTTCTTTTTGTCTCAAATTTTCATTTGCTCTTTTCCATATCTTATCCGCAGTATCTGCACTCAATAATTCCTGAATTCCAAACATCCTCTTTAAATCTAAATGCATCCATTGATGAACATGGTTCCCTTCAAGATTGGGAAAAACTTTACATAGAGCTACCCATTTATCATAATCTGAAATTTGAGGATCCCTGGCTAAAGCCTGAGAAAAACCGGGAAACTTTGCTGCCAATTGAATAATATAATGGTCGCAATTTTTATATTCTTCTCTCGTCTCAAGAACTTCAGCCCTCCAAATATTGGGAAAAGACTTATTTTCTACAATCTGCCTTAAATTATGATGAGTATGAGTATCAATAATCCCAACTTCTTGCCTAAATAGGATGGCAATATCGTGATATAATTTTATGCCTTCAGGATCATCTAATAACCAATTCTTACCTAAAAAATCGTCTTTATCGATCATAATTATCTACCTCCAGCCATATAATGAGAAATCATTTTTTTTCAAATGTCTACTAAATTTTTTTATCCAGCTATAAATATTATGAAAAATTCTTAAAAAGTGCATAAAATATGCCTTCAATTTCGTCTAATAAAGTCTTTTTCTTACATCATTTATTTTAACGAAATTAAAGGCAAAAGTAAAATTTTCCTTAATTCCTTTTTGGCTTTGATTGATTTTGACAAGTCAACTTCGCCACTTAATTCCCTTTAAACTCTCCTAAACCCTTACTACAATTGTTTTTCCTTTTTTTTATCCCACATATATAGTGAAATGATTATATAATATGACTTGCTATAATTATCATTTTATGATATTATATGGGGAAACTTAAAGGAGAAAACTATGGCTTTCTTAAGAGAGATAAGAACAAAGAGAAAAAGTGGGAAGGTATACAGTTATTGGGTGGTAATTAAAAGTTTCTGGGATAAGGAGAAGAGAAAGGTGCGCCATCGGATTATCCATAATCTTGGGACACTCTCTCTAGACCTCAAAGTCAAGCAAAATTCCAGAGTAAAAGCCAGACTTTTTTCCATAGTTGTAAAACAAAGAAATTAAAGTTTACCTCCTCCCTTCTTTTAGATTTTTAGCTCGGAAGCTTGGTCCATTGATCTTGATTATAGTAGAATAATGAACTACTCTATCCAGTATGGCTGAAGCCAAGATATTATCGGTAAAGATATCTCCCCATTGTTCAAAAGTTTTGTTGGTAGTAATGATAACCGATCCCTTTTCATATCTTTTAGAGATGATTTCAAAGAAGTCATCAGCACTGTATCCGGGCAGCCTTTTAAACCCCAATTCATCCAGGATCAAAAGATCCGGTTTTAGGTAGTAATCTACCTTTTGGTAATAGGTATTATCTGCCTTGGCAGCATTTAAATTATGCAACATCTCTGCTACCGGGGCAAACAAGACCTTATAGCCTTTCATTAAAGCCTTAATGGCCATCGAGATGGATAAATGGGTCTTACCGGTACCGGGGTTACCGATAAAGACAATATTTCTCTTCTCGGTAATAAAGTTACAGGTAAGACAGTCATTAATAAGACGTTTATCGATAGAAGGCTGGAAAGAAAAATCAAAATCCTCGATGTTTTTATGAGCCGGTAATTTGGCTCTAGCATACCTCTTTTTGTAGCTATTGGCCTTCCGGTTGTTCTCTTCGTCTTCTAGAAGGAGTCCAAGAAATTCTCCGTAAGATAAAGACTTTTCTTGGGCATAACTTACTCTTTCCTCTAAGTTATTGTAGATTCCGGAGAGCTTGAAATTTCTTAATCTTTGCTTAACCAATTGCATAAGTGGCCTCCTTTTCGAATTCTACCGGCATAAGGTAACTGCCATTATGACAGATATTCCTGATCACCGAATATCTGGTTACCCCAAAGGACAGTGCTCGCTTGCAGGCTGCTTCGATAACCTCATGGGGATAGGTCTTTTGTAAAGAGAGGATACCTTGTACTGTTCTATTCCAATCTTTGGAATGTTCTTGTATGATAAGCAAGAATAGCTGCTCGGTGTAGGTTCCGACTTCGGCCATCTTAGCCTGGTATTTTTCCTGATATTCGGTATCAGAATACCTCTTGTAGGTAGGATAATGACTGGGTTTGGTACTGAAGTTACCTCTATCGGTTAATCTGGAATGAAGGGCAATCTCTTTTCCCTGATGATAAACTTTTAATAAATTCCTGGTCAGTTCTATCTCTACCTCCTTACCTACGTATTCGAAAGGAACTGAATAATAGTTGTAGTCTACATAGATGTGACAATCATGGTAGACCTTACGGGTACCTACTTTTGCTAATTTAAATTCTTCTTGAGGGAGAGGAATAAGTTTTATTCTTTCTTCTTTCTCAAATATTTCCTGAGGAACTTTTCTGGTAGTACCGTGTAGCCGATGGTTAGCCCTAGTGTTCCATCTGGTTTTCTTTTCTCTTAAATCTTGTTCATCGGTAAATTTACGTCCGGAAAAGAAGTTATTCTTTATATATTTTATCCCTGATTCTACCTTACCCTTATCATTAGGTCTTCTTACCCGGCAGGGCAGAGGGTGAAAGCCATAGTGAGAGGCAAAGTTTTTATACAACTCTTGATAGATGGGTTCATAAAAGTTGGCCTTTAGGATAGCTGCCTTTAGATTATCTATTTTTATGTACTGGGGTATTCCACCGAAATAATTAAAGGCATGGATATGACCTTGGATAAAGGTCTCTACCCTCTGGTCATAGACTACCTCATAATAATCTAAGCGAGAATAAGAGAGACGCATATTAAAGACCCAGGTCTTTCTCTTTTTACCTTTATAGTAGGTAAGGCCTACATAACCAAAATCAACCTGGGCCTCCTCTCCGGGGAGGGTATGGATGCGGATAAAGATATTTTCTCTCCTTTTGATTCGGCAAATATAATCCTTTACCGTAGAGTATCCCACCTTTATCCCTTCTTCTTGCATCTTTTCATGTATCCTTACCCCGGAGAGCTTTTCTTCTAACCATTCTAAGATCTGTTTCTTATGGTCATCCAATATCCGGGGATGGGGTTTCTCGGCAAGATATTCTTTTCCTGCTTCTATTTCTTTTATTCTTTTAGCCACTGTTTTCCAATCGTGGCCAGTAAGCCTTGCTATTAATGATTTATTCTTATGTCTTTCCCAAAGTGATTTAATAGTTATATACATAGCTACTCCTATCATTTTTTTTACCTCCCTTAAGTTTAGATTATAACTTAAGGGAGATATTATTTAAAGATATAACTAGGGAATTTTCTCTGGCGTTAGCTATGGAATTTATTATAGCTTTGACGTCTAGAAGAAGCAAAAACAATAAGAACAATCCTTTCTTTAAAGGGGATGCCGAAAGATTCTTTCTTCACCAGTTGGCAGGAGATTAAAACTAAAGAGGATTATGAGTACTTGGTCCCTATACTCTTAGATAAACTTTGGTATCTCTGGGAGTTGGACAAAGTGATTGACTCTGGCCGAATATTTAAGGTTCCCTCTTCCATAATGAGTGAAATTCTGGTCATCGATCGGGCAATTTCTCCCACCAGTGACCTCAAAGTTTGCCACTGGTATGAAAGAACCATTCTTCCTGAGCTATTCAAAATAGCCCCAGAGGTGGTTAATCCTACCAGGATTTACCGAAACCTGGATAGGATTCTTCTAAAGGAAGGAGAGATTCAGAATCATTTAGCCAGAAAGGTAAAAGATTTGGGATTCGATGATTTATCTTTAGTCTTTTATGATATTACCAGTTCTTACTTTGAAGGCTGGAACTGCCCTCTAGGAGAATTTGGTCTATCCCGTGATCACCGAAAGGATAAACTTCAATTTCTTTTAGCTCTTGCCGTAACTAAAGAAGGTTTCCCTTTTTACTGGAAAGTATTACCTGGAGGTCTACATGACTCTGTCACCGTTAAAGAAGCGGCCACTTCCTTAAAGAAAAGATTCCCCATAAAAGATTGTTATCTGGTGATGGATAAAGGAATGGTAAGTAAGGATAACCTAAAGTTTTTGGAGGAAGAAGGTTTTTTCTATATCGTTACCATTCCCAGAAACCAGGTGAAAACCTTACCCGATTTCCCCCAAGAACTGCTAGAAGATTTAGGAAAAGAGTTGGAAGAACAAGGTAAAAAGGAGACCCCTGATTTAAAAGCAGTAATGGAAAAATACCCTTATTTTACCTATCTTTTACCAAGAGCCTATTTCCATGAATTAAAAAAGCAAGGAAAAAGAAGATATATCTTTTGCTTTAATCCAGAGAAGTTCTTAGAGGAAAGAAAACAAAGAAAGGAAAAACTGGCTTCCATCTCTAACTATCTGGAAAGATGGAATCAAGAGCTTTCTCGGGCCAAATATACCAAAGATAAAAAATCTCTCAGCAAAGAAATCTACCATTATTTAGCTAAAAGGAAGACTGAGAATCTTTTCACCATAAGATTAATGCCCAAAAGAAAAAAAATAAAGAAAAGAACCATCACTACCTATAAAATAGATTATCAGATAAAAAAGGAAAAGATAGAAAGCTTAAAACTCTCCGATGGAATCTACTGTATCCTTTCTAATCTTCCTATAGATGTGGCCTCTTCCTTTTTAGTCTCCTCTTATAGACAAAGAAGAAAGGTTGAGGTAGCCTTTTCCTATTTAAAAGGATTTATTGAGATCAGACCCTTCTACCATCAGAAAGAAGAAAGGATAAAATCTCACATTCTTATTTGTATTTTGGGTTATCTCTTGCAGGTGACGGTAGAGTATCTTCTAAAAAAGAAGGGTTATAATCTCACCTTTCAAGAATTCTATAGAAGAATAAGCAGAATAAGAGCAGTGAAATTAGAGATAACAAACATTAGAAGGAAGGGGCTAAAACTGACCGAAATTCCGGAAGAGATAAAGCATCTTTTAAAGGCTTTAGACAGTGAAGAGTTCACCACAGAGAATTTTTTAGAAGGAATAGAAAAAAGATGATATAGTGAAATGTTTTTTGTAGCGGAAATCCTTACTACACAAAGAATTTCAAATAAATTGGCGAAGTTGACTTGACATCATCTCTTTTAATAATTTAATACAGAAAAAGAATGCTGGAAAAATTAAAGGAATTAAGTTTCTTTTTATTTCGTTCTATTTTCTATATTATTTAAAAACATTTTTTTCATTTTGTTTTTGGATGTATTGAAAATTGCCTCTTAAGAGAAGATAGCAAAGAAAAAATAGAAATTACGTAAAAAAAGATAGCGATAGGGGATTGAAAAAGCACTGTCCAATCTCCATGAGATATAATAAGAGCTCTTCCAAGTTCATCTTCGGCAATAGGACCTAAAATCACGCCCAAAACAACTGGAGCTGCTGGAAAATTATTTTTTTTCATAATATATCCTATAACTCCAAATATAAGAGCAATAAACATATCGTAAACACTATTATTAAGTGAAAAGGCGCCTAAAAAACATAGAGCAAATATAACCGGAAAAAGAATTGCGTCAGGAGTCATTAAAACTTGAGGGAATAACCTAACGCTCAAAATCCCGAGTAAAAGTATCAGAACATTTGCCAATAACATTCCAGCAAAAATTGAATTAATAATCTCGGGATGCTCCTTAAATAATAGAGGACCGGGGCTTATCCCGATAAGAGGTAAAATACCGAGCATAACAGCTGTAACTACATCTCCGGGAATTCCCAGGGACAAAAGTGGAATCATAGCTCCACCTGTAGTACCATTATTTGCCGCCTCAGGTGCTGCCACACCTATAATATTTCCTTTTCCAAAAGAATCAGGATTCTTCGACCATCTTTTAGCTTCACTATATGCTAAAAATGAGGCAATTGTTCCCCCAGTCCCAGGAATAATGCCAATAAAAGTTCCCAGAAAAGAGGACGCAATAATAACAGTAGCTAAATTCTTTAATTCTTTAAAAGATGGTAACACATTCCTAATTTTTTGTCTGAAATGTTTAATTTTTTCACCTACCGCTTCCAATTGAATAAAAATTTGTGATATGGCAAATAAACCAATAAGAACAGGTAGAAAGGGAAAGCCAGCCATTAAGTTAGGCATATTAAAAGAAAAGCGTGCATATCCTGTGACCGGGTCAAGTCCAATTGTTGCGATTAGAAGACCAAAAAAACCTGAAATTAGTCCTTTGACGAGTGACTTCCCGGAGACACTCGCAATAATAGTAAGTCCAAATATCATAAGAGCAAAATACTCTTCTGGCCCAAATTTAAGGGCTAATCGTGCTAATCGTGGCCCAATAAACATTAAACAAAAAGTGGAGATAATACCACCAGCAGCTGATGAAATTGTTGCAATTCCAATTGCCTTTCCCGCTTCTCCTTTCTGGGCTAACGGATATCCATCGAGTACTGTTGCGGCTGCAGATGGAGTTCCGGGAATAGCAATAAGGATAGCTGATATTGATCCACCGTACATTGCGCCACAAAATTCGCCACAAAGCATGACCATTGCAGTACTTGGATCTAACTGGTAAGCAAGGGGAAGAAGTAAAATAATTCCAACCGAAGCGGTTAATCCCGGGAGAGCACCAACAATAATTCCTCCTGCTACTCCTAATAAAAGAAACAGAAAATGTAAAGGATACAAAACATATAAAAATCCTTGTATAATTGCCGACATTTATATCACCTTTATAAAAATATGCTTAAAAAAGACTAAAACGAGGTAGAAAAACTTTAAATACTATTCTAAATAAAATATAGAGTAAGGCTGTAGTAATAATCGAAACAGCCATAACCCGAAACCACCTTTTTTCATTAAAAAGAAGCATAGCACCTGCCAAAAAGGGTGGAGTTGCTATTATATAACCTGCTAAAGGGAGAATTTGTGTGTAAAAAAAGGCTAAGATTATCATTAATAGCAGCCTAATAATAAATATTTTATTTAATGTCAACTCTACTTTCTTTTGTTCGGAATCCTTTTTTACTCCTGCTATCCCTTGTATTAATAGTGCTACAGAAAGTATGAATAGACATGTACTTACAAACCTTGGAAATACTGCGGGGGAGAGTGCAACTGTTTGTTGGGGAAACTGATATGTTAATATATAAATAGTCATTGAAATTACCATCAAAACAATACTTAAAAAAATCTCTTTTTTATCCATAGAAATCCCTTTAATTCTCAATTTGAAAGGTGACAGGCTTTTTTAATCACCTGTCACCTTTCAATCACTCCAGAATTATTATTTATACTTATCACCCAGTTTATTATTTATAATCAAATCCTTATAAAATTTATCTTGCTCTTCAACCCATTTTGTAAACTCTTCAGTTCCTTTATACTCAAGGAGTATTCCTGCATTTTTGGCAAGTATTAGAAAATCAGGATCCTCTATGGTTGCTTTGAAGGCATCATGGATAACCTTTATCTTTGCTGGATCGGTACCCTTAGGAGCTGCAAGACCTCTCCACTGTCCTAAGGCAAAATCGAAACCTTGTTCTATTGCTGTGGGATAATCTGGAAATTCCTCTAGACGTTGTTTAGAGAAAATAGCAATACAGCGCAGTTCTCCAGCCCCCAGTTGTGGTACTCCTTCAGGTGGAGAAAGAATAACTGAATTAATATGTGCTCCCATTGCTCCAACAATAGCAGGACCTCCACCTTGATAAGGTACATGATTAAAGTTAACCCCCGCTATCTTCTCAAATGCTAAAGCAATCATGTGCGTACCGCCACCTGCTCCTGCATTACCGAGAGTAATATTACCTGGCTGTTTTTTGGCTGCGTCAACTAAGTCATTTAAAGTTTGGAAAGGTGAATCTTTTGGAACCAAAATCCAACAGGGGGCATTGACTAGATTAATAATTGGATCAAAGGTTTTGTAATCATATGGGGTAACACTCATATGAGTTTTAGTAATTGAAGGAGTAGCCCAGGCAAGGATATAATATCCATCTGGTTTCTTTTGCATTGCTTCCGCATACCCCGGAACAGCTCCTCCCCCAGGTCTATTTACAATAATAACTGGTACTTTTAGATATTTGGGAAGAATAGATATAAATGTCCTAAAAGCAATATCTGTTCCACCACCAATACTCCATGGAACCATTAGCTCTATCTCATGAGAAGGGTATACTTCTTGAGCTAGAACCTCGGGAATAAGCACAAAACACATTAAGGTAAACATGATTATGCAAACAATTAATACCTTAAATTTAATAAATACTTTCATTTGATATCTCCTTTTTCATAGTTTTTTTATCCACAATTACTTGTAGATAATTTAATTATTTTTCGAGAATATCTGGTCTTATAAAGATATACTCACCTCCTATTTTTATTTCTAATTGGGGAAAAATTATAGGTTTTGATAAGAGTAAAGGTCCATCAGAAGTAGCCAGCATTGTATCTTCACTTTTAGTACCGGTTATAGATGGATTCCAGGCAAATCCCTGATTTTCCTGTACAATTTCTGTAGTTTGAAAATTAACTTTATAGTCCCTTCCAGTATAACCAATAGCTCCCCCCTGATGATGAAGTTGGTATTCTTCAGGATATCCCATTTCTTTATATGCTTCTATCCCTTTTTTCAATACATCTACAGCTAATCTTCCTGGTATAGTATTGGCCATCATGACACAGTCGATATAAACATTGGCGTTATATTTCTTTCTTAATTCATCAGTAATTTTACCAAATTGCACAAATCTGGTAAGAGAAACAACTAACCCCCATTTTCGGGCATTAACACAGAGCATTGCTCTTTTTTTTATCTTTTTTTCTGTAGCAATGGGATGTCTAAAGTTAGAAATCCGCTCATCTGCAGCACAAAAAGTAGTAATATAATCTAAACGATTAGACCACAATCTTTCTGCAAGTCTCCCAACAATTTCACATTCTTTATCACCTGATTTTATAGTTTGGGCAGTTTCTTCAATAGCTTTGGAAGCAAGATAACCAACTTTCTTATATCTTTCAACCTCCCAGAGGGTAAGAGAATAACGGAGAGGATTTAAATATTTAGAAATATCTATCGTCCCGGGGAAACTATCATCACTACCAATTTTCCCACCTTTTACAATCTCATTAATAATTTTTTCCTCATAATTATTGTACCACTGAAAAGATTTGATTTTATAATTCTGATTTAAAAGTTTCTCTTCTCGTTCTATACGTTTTGCTTCGATATTATTACAGATTACATATTCTTCATTAAAAGTAATTAGAAGGGAAGCTGATCCTATTTCTGTTGCTATACTCACGTAATTTATCCCTCCGCAAGTCAGCCAGGAAAAATTATATTGCTTCCTGAAAAGAATTGCCTCAAGATTTAATTTAATCATTAGATTTCTAATTCGCTTTTTCTTTTCAATTACTTCTTGATTATTTATCATAATACTTCCTATGTTTAAATTTTTAAAATGTCAAACGTAAATTATATAAAAATAAAGAATTTAGAATCTTGAGTAATAAGGAGAGAAGTGTTTTCACCTTCTTGGTGAATGCTGAAATTTTAACACCTCTCTCCGTCTTCCAAAATAAATTCTGTCCTTATTTAAAATATTACTCGATAATTTTTTAATCGAAATATTTCTTTGATCCTCTTCTTTAGTAACTTATGATCTCATAATATAAATTTTTCACTCTACTGAGCTAGTACTTCTGCCCAAGTAGTTACTGGCCATTCTGTCTTGAAGAGTATTTCTACAGCTGGATTCCCCTTTTCTCGAAATGCATCAGCATCAGGAATTACTACCTGCATACCTTTTTTCTGGAGCTCAATGAGGAGTTTAGTCTCACCTTTTTTTATCTTATCATTCGCCCAATTAGAAGCTTCTTTTGCCATTTTCATAACTAGTTCCTGCTCATTATTTGACAAACCATCAAAGAAAGTTTTATTGATAAGGATTCCACCGGTCTGAACTAGGTGATTAGTAATAGTAAGGTAACTCTGCACCTCATCTAATTTAAAAGAAGCAATCTGCGGAAGATCACCTTCGGAAGCTTCTGCCTTCCCCTCTTTTAGAGAATTGTAGAGTTCAGGTAGAGGTATCGGAACTGGATCGGCACCTATCTCTTTCCAAACTGCAATCCAGGTTTTTACTGTAGGTAAGCGGAGTTTCATCATCAAAATATCTTCCGGCGTATAAATAGGCTTATTGGAAGTCGTTTGTCGAAGTCCTCGATAGACTATACCTAAATACATCATATTTCCGTTCTTTTCTACAAGTTCCCTCGCCTTCTTGCCTAAGGGAGCTTCCCAGACCCTCATGAAGTGATCAAAATCTTTCATTACGTAAGGGGCATTGAAAAAGAAATACTGAGGAGCAGAGACTTCAAGTGGTCTTCCTCCTGTTGCCTGCATCTCCACCTTCCCTTCGCTGCACCAGACGTTGACCTCCTCTTCTGACCCTACTGCGGGTTGAACCTGGACTTCAATTTCGCCCCCACTTTCCTTTTCTACCAGTTCCTTGAATTTCTCACTGGCTTCAACTAAAATATGACCTATCGCAAATGGACTTGCCAGACGAATGATTGTCTTACTCTCAGCTGCTTGCGTCGTCATGGCAAAAACAAAAAAAAGAACAAACAAAACAAGAAAGACTCTTTTTAACATTTTAATCCCTCCTTAAAATAAATTTAAAAAACTTGGTAGCGTATACGATTTTGGTTGCTATTTAGGATCTTGTTAACAATTAATTCTTATATGAACTGATAAATAATAGCAGTATTGTGGAGAGTGTGGGCAATCTGAAAGGTTGTCCAAGGAATGTGGGTAATTCTGAAGGAGCTATCTACATTACGTCACTATCCACAATCAGTGCTTTTATAAAAAATTTAATCATTTTAGA
>Ga0172362_10004721_pt1 | contig 11815 bp, 12 predicted proteins | sample LakKivs1_kivu2a2_FD_114534 | JGI IMG/M metagenome (GOLD analysis project Ga0172362, IMG submission 114534) | Sediment microbial communities from Lake Kivu, Rwanda - Sediment s1_kivu2a2 | ecosystem: Environmental > Aquatic > Freshwater > Lake > Sediment | place: Rwanda: Western Province, Lake...
AGGTCAAGACCGCTGGCCGGAAAAAGATTCAGCAGGAAGGAAGGCAGTGGTGGCCTATGTCAAAGCCAGACAAGTGTTTGAAGGGACCTAATGCATTCTATGTCTTTGTCCGATACGACGAGGATAAAGAGAAATTTGAGGCATTTTTGGAGGCAGCTGATACAGTTGCAAAGCAGATTCAGGATTACGTGGCGGAAGAAAAAGCATCGGGTAAGTCAGGGATGCCATTCTGGGGACTCCCTGAGTCTGCTAGAGAACAGAACCGACTCGCCCAAAAATGGCAGGATTGGAGACCCTCGGGAGCAGGTAGGCTGTGAAATCCCCTTAAGTCATGTATCGGTGTACTACATGTAGGAGGTAATCATAGATGACCACGTATGTAAAAAGCATCATTTTCGGTCCAACAAGCGGTGGGTTGAAAGTTTCGCCAGACAAGGTCGACACTGTTGTCAACGATGCGCTAGAGAGAATACAACGTGGAGGAGGGAAGATATTAGACGTTAAAATTACTCTAGTCCCGATGACGCCAGGCAACCACGTCTCCACGTATCTCATCATTTATGATGCTTCCCAGCCCACGGCTTAACTCGGTTTGAGTACGAGTCCACATCGGTAGCAAGTAGTACCACTGCACGAAAGTCAGGAGTGTTACCTCACAATGAGACGAGATGTGAAATCCTGACAAGAGTTATAGTGGTCAATACTATAGTTCGGAATCTATCGCAGTGGAGCCGAGGTATCAATAAGTAATACCAGCAAGGAATTCAATATGATTTTTTATCTTGCCCTTTAGTCTTAAGATACATATAATTTAGTGGTATCGGAGATATGAACTATGATTGAACAGTGGCACGGCTGGGCTCATCTTGGATATATCAATGACTCTAAGTTGTTGTACAGATGGCCAGGGGTATATATTATAAGACTTATTTATGCCTCAAGTGAAAAACCAATACCCATCGGTAGATTCTTGTGTATCGATGAAACTGGAACTCTTCTAATAGGCGTTTCAAACGACCTCGGGCGTCGTTTATATGACTTCTATTATTCTTACTTAGAGGACAGACGTACACACTCTGAAGGCAGGCGATTACATCTTGTCAGAATGTTGTGCAAATTTGAGGAAGAAATATTTCCAGAATCATCAATGCAATTTAGAGTTAGGCACATTCCCGATGAAGAGCAAGCCAAGAGTGAAGAGGAAAGACTATTAAAGAGTTACTTCAAACGCTTCGGGGAGCTGCCCCCACTTAATACAATGCTTGGGAAAAAACGTGTCCTATGGACTAAAACTGATACGGAGACAGATGACCCCTGGTAAAACTTACCGATGAATTGTATTATTGTGGCTGGTTAGCTGTACTAACTAATATCAACAAGGTGAACTTTGTATTGAGTATAGCGATGTGCAGTCAGATTTAGAAGAGCATATCGTCTAAGACACTGCTTTGGCTGTCTGGCCAGTGATATAATTGGGTTATGAATTGGATTGGAATCTACGCTGCCCTTTTGAGTACAGCGCTCGGTATTATTAGGTTACTTGAATACCTACATCAGCGTCCTCAGTTGTCAGTTCGTATGCATCACCAGTCTGAGCTGAATATCACTTCCCACAAACTAATTGTGGCCGATGTGGATATTATAAACAGGTCTAAGGAACGCAACACTATCACTCAGTTTAGCGCCGAACTATTGTCACCACCAAAACAAAAGTTGGAAGTAGTACCACCCATTATAAGTCGCACGAAATCAGCCCATAGTGCCGGCTATATTGAATATTTAGCGGGTGAAACCATAGATGAGGCGGAGGAACTTTATCCTGGCAGACACTTTACTACTGACCTAAGTTGGGGATTACCGATTGAAATCGCTGAACTACACACCCAGCATTTGCTCTTAGTTTTCTTTGCGAGGGAAGCAATTTGTAGCGGGGAAGCAAAGATTCGTCTCGAGGCTATAGATATGTATGACAAAACTCACCGCTCAAAACTTATTGTAAGGTCACGCTCCCACGGCACTCTTTAACAAGTTGGCTTAGTGTAGCACTATCTTGTTTCGGAAGTATTGACTTACTGCTTCAGATCTTCTATTCTTCTATCCAGAAATGAATAACAATATTCAAAAGCTCTTAAGGCACCCGAAACTAATAAAACTCCTGCTCGAATATCCTCAGCGTAGTTTTACTCCGCACGAGCTGTCTAGGCTGACCGGCATACCTTATCCGACTGTTTGGAGATATGTTCATGACCTGCGTGATTTCGACATTATCTCTATCGAGAGAATAGGATGGTATAACGTCTGCAAGCTTAATCAGTCTTCATCTATAGCCGCGAAGCTTGACAGCATCATCGAGTTGGAGACAACTCTTGGAGGACTGAGAAGAGATTCATGAAGCGTTGACAAGTTACTCTATAGGGCGGAAGAGTGTACCTAATCCTAATATTGAATTGCAACAGAGGAAATAAGCGTGGCGAGCAAGAGACCAATCGAGCTAGCAGATACTCAGCTAACAGAATTTCGGCGCAGATACCAAGAGAAACGGACACCCATTAGAGTAAGCTTTCGGTCATTGTGTTCACATTGGTCTTGGGCGAGAAGATCCGATGTATACACTCATTTCTTGCATAAGTATCCGGCTAAGATATTACCTTACATACCAATCTTCTTCCTTTCCTCTGATACCTACGCAGGACAAGACGAGCTTGTGCTAGACAATTTTGCTGGTACGGGTACAGTTCTTCTCGAATCAATCATTCACCCGTATCTCAAGCGAACTGCCATTGGGGTAGAGATTAACCCTCTAGCTAGGTTAATTGCTAAAGTAAAAACGACCCCCATTGACATATGCGATTTGAGAGAAGAGACAAAAAAGTTGATTTCTAGAATCGAGCAATTTTCTGGCCATGCTGAGATACCTGAGTTTGCTAACAGGGACTTATGGTTTTCCCAGCGAATCCAGGCTGAGCTAGCTAAGATACATATGTGCATAGAAGATATCGAGGATCCGGATTTCAAGGATTTTTTCCTTGTCTGTTTCTCCCACATTATTAGGGAAGTATCACTTGCTGATCCTATGATCGCTCCTCCAGTCATATTGAAGCCTGAGCATTTCTCAAAAAATCCTGAAAGACAAAAGGAAGTGGCAGCTCTTCTAAGAAAGAAAAAATGGGCAAGACCGCTGACATACTTTGTGAAGGCTGTCGAAAGAAATATGAAAAGGATTGAGACTCTAAACACTGTCGATGAGCTGCGGGATAAGAAGGTCAAGGCTGAGGTCATCTGGGATGATGCGAGGGAACTTAAGAGGGGTAGGCTAACTGCAAAGGGGAAAATTGACAAATCCACCGCTGAACCTGTCGAGAACAAGAGCATAGGTTTAGTTATCACATCTCCGCCTTACATAAACGCCCAGAAGTACATCAGAACCACAAAATTTGAGCTCTTTTGGCTGGGGCTGTTAAGTGAGAAAGAACTACCTGCCCTAGACAGGACCTTTGTTGGCACGGAGAGAATCTCCTCGAACGAATACGAGGAACTGTCTTTAACCGGTGTTCAGTCAGCTAACAGGGTCATTGAGCGCATACATGAAAGGAGCAAAGAAAGAGCCAGCATTGTATCCCGCTACTTCATCGACATGCGCCAGGTTATCAAAGAAACCCATCGGGTTCTCAAGAAAGGCGGCAGATTTGTGCTTGTGGTCGGTGACAACACGATTTGCGGTCACAGGGTGGAGAACCACCAAATCTTGGCCGATATTGCTACTCATGATTCAGGTTTTGAAGTAGAAACCGTGCTCGTAGATAAGATTCGGTCACGCGGCATGATAACGAAGCGGCATGAGACGGGCGGCATGGTTTTGGATGATTGGGTTATCGTACTCCAGAAGAGGTAGTTGTTATGCATTTTGTTGCTCAGGTATATAAGGACGAGCAGGAAAATATTAAAGAGCAAGGCAAGGCGGCCAAAGATATAGTTCTAAGAGGGTATAACCCCCTGGTTTGGGTTGGCCCTGAGTTGACGGAGGTCAAGTTGCCGGTTAACGCAATCGCATATAACCTTTGCATCACAGGTCGAGATCTCTATCTCGAAAGAATAGAAGAGATTGAAAGTCCAGAAACTTGGGAGCGGTATACCGGGAGGGTAATTGATTCAGTATACAAGCTATCACATAAATGGTGTGAAGCCTATATTTTGAGGCAAACAAATATCAAGTCCGACTTAGAGACATATCTTGTGAAGAATCAGAATAAGATAATAAATCAAGCAAAGGAGGAGCATTTGCCCGTTTTGAGAAAAATAAACCCACCCCCCAACCGAGATCTTATACACAGTTGGGATAACAGTCTACGAAAAATAGTTAGATCTGAGGCGAGGATCGCCTCATCGTTAATCGATTTCGAGATTGGTAGGGTCGCGGGGGCAAATCCGAAGGGAATATTCGATGAGTATCTAGGTTTCAATACCAATGTAGTATTGCGTAGTCCCCACATGGGTTTTACTGAAAAGGTGACGCCAGATTTCATCTACAAACATGAGGTCATCGGTGATATCAAGACTGGTATATGGCAGGAGTTTTTTATGTATACGGCTATTGCTTATGCGTTGGCCTATGAGGAGCATACTAGAAGAGATATGAATTATGGCACAATACTATATCCAGAGTTCTCAAGAACCCGTAGGATACCGGTTTATCACCACACTAGTATTGAATTCCTAAGCGATCCTATGAGGCTGAAGTTCAAGGCTGTTCGTGACAGAAAGCTCCAGATTGTTCATGATAAAAAGGATCCAGGTAAGCCAGATAGCAAGGATAAATGTGACTCAGGCTGCCCATTCCTTTCATATTGCTGGGGGAAAGACAATGAGTAAATATCTACCTTCCCTGAAAGCCAAGCCCGAGTTGATTCCCTTTGTGCTACGCTGCGTAAGGGATAATCCGGGCAACTACAAGAAGATAGAAGAGTGCGTGGCGACTCTGTGGCAAGAAAGAAGCCAGAGGGTTAAGAAACCTACGGTAAGAAACTCTCTTAGGGCCGTATTTGGCCCCTCTCTCCGGCACCTACAACTAATAAGAGGCGAGGGCAATAACTTAATTCTTATGCCCGAGGGTAAAAAACTGCTTAACAGCTATGAAAATGAAGGCGAAGCAGCTTTCAAGAACACATTTGCAAAACATTTCATACGGTTAGATAGAGATGATGGCATGAAGGTTCTGTTTGAGCTTCAAAAACTAGGAGGGCCTGTTTCAGTTGGACACTTGTTGAAGCATTTGAGAGCAGAAAGCCCAGATTCTCAAATCACCGAAGACAGACTCCGAAAGTTCCTTCTATACTGCAATTATTTCAACCTTGTTAAATTTAGGGATGGGAATGTTGAACTTCGTGAACCTCAATTTAAGAATTGCCTTCACAACATAGACGTTAAGTTATCTGATGACAAATTCGTAAATGCCTTAATGCAAGAGTATAATAAACTTCAGTCCGGAATACACGGCAGCCCCTATGCAGCAATACCAGATCTTAGAGACAATGTTTGCGAAGCGACTGGCATATCCCTGGACTATTTCAATGAGATGCTTAAAAATATACCGAAGGAGACATCTAAGTATTTGATTCATTTAACAGAGCCAATGCAACGGAGATCTGGCGGTATTCGGTTAGCAGACAGATATTTATACTACATCGCTGTATATAAAAAACAAGAAGAGGCAAGGAAATGAGTAAATTTGAGAAGTATGCTTTGCAGGAGAACCCTTTCGACATATTCTCCCAGGATCACAAGATGGCGGACAGGAAAGAGGAATGGGAACGCATAACAAACTCTCTCATCTCTGCTTTTGAAGGACGCGAACCGGTATATCTTGTTCTCCTGGGAGATTATGGAATGGGCAAGACCTATATGCTTGAGCAGATTTATAACTGGTTATCTAAGGGGAAGGAGGGAGTCCTGGTTGTGTATGCCAAGCATGATGTTTTGTATGAGAGGCGGCTTGCCTTGATGGGAAGTGAGCCTAAATGGTCGAAATTCGGGCTGGATCTTATGATGCGGATTTTCGACAACATTGATCGGGAGAAAATGGTTGATGTTTTACAAGGGGTAAATCTAAAGGATTTCAAATCGAAGTTCATAAAAGTCTTCGAAGCTTTAAAGGGGGACAAGGAGATTGGTTTTAGGTATATTACGGGGCAAAAATTATTGGCCAAGGACTTCTACCAATTGGGCATTGATGCCCCAATTACGGATTCTCAGACCAGCTTAGCTCTATTTTTTGATTTTCTTAGAGTAGTCAATCAAGCGGGCTACAATAACTTCTTAGTCTTGGTCGATGAATTTGAATATGTGGCCGCCCAAGGGGAGAAAAAGATCATACAAATCCTCAATACTTTTAGGGAAATATTTGATGATTTTGGTGATTATAGCAAGAGATGTGCTGGAGCAGTAGCCAAGCCTCATTTCATATTCGCCACTTCGCCTGGTGGGTGGGATAGGCTTACTGAGCTTGAAACTGCCTTGACAAAGAAGATAGGCGGTGCCGGGATTGCCCCGTTTATGAGGAGACTCAGCAGGCGTAATATGATAACCTTGGAGGCATTCACGGGGGAGAAGACCTTGGAGCTTGTTCAAACTAGGATCTCAGAGGTTCGGACAAAAACAAAAGGATTGAAAGATCCACTATTTCCATTTACAAAAGAGGCCATAGAATATGTTCACTCAGTTTCATTTTACAGACCCGGAAACGTTATCCAGTATTGTGGAATCCTTCTCCAAGATGCGCTGGATGAGAACCTGCATAGGATCGACCTAATTGATGCGAAAAGAATCCTTGATAAATATGGCATATATTCCATTGAGCCAAAAGGAATTGAGAAGTCATCTTAGGCCGCTTTAAGTTTTAGGACCTTAGAAATATATCAAAGGCCCCAAAGCCTAACTAGGATTAACCAAAGTGACGAAATGCTAAACATTCAGCCATCCCAATAGAAATAAGAAACGAGCGAGTGTGTGGGCTTGGTATTCCGCCCTTAGCAGCGAAGTAGAAGCTCAGGAATCCTGCCTTGTCTTACCCTGGTCTGAGACAGCATAGCCGTGTTTCTTCACTATTTCACATAGCTGCATAATTGTTTCTTCTACCGTCTGTTCATCCTGAATATAATTACACCTTCGGTGAACCCAGACAACATTGTTAGCAGTGTGTCCTGCCGTTACCCGTGACAAAGGCACTAAATGACCCATTTGAATGGAAACAAGATCCTTTCTACCATCTCGCTCAAAATCGTGAAATCTTATAGTTTCTAGGCACACCGGACACTTAGTCAGTCCATCATGAGATCGTGAGTCAGTGCATTTTCCTTCATGACCTTCTAGTAGTGTACAGATGGCAGATTTCGTACACCTCAGCTTACCCAACAGACTACTAGGAATCATAGGAGCACCTTCGCTTTTTAAAAGTAGCCAAGTAAGCTTCTTAGCCGCCCCGAGAGCATCTGCAAGCGTACTGAATTCTGCGTCATCTGGCACAAGTAGCCAACGGGCAGTTCTCTCGCCACGAATTGAGAATGCGGCGACCTCAATTTTGTCTATATATTTGTCGCTTAGGATCCCATCTAAGTCCGCCAGAATACTATTCCACTCCTGAGGTGGTTCAGCCCTAGCTGCTATCTTCAATACCCAAGAATTCCAAGCCATGAGAATCTTCCTCCAACCGCCGACTGACTATGCTGACCCTATTGTCGCATCCTGATCAAGGTGTACTTCATGTAGTTGTACTCATCTATCAACTTAGCAAGGGTTTTGCCACCTGCGTGCTTAGAAACATACTCGATGGCTTGATCTTGCTCTAATTTCAACTTCTCGGCGCAGCTAGTTCTTACCTCTATTGCTTCTTGCTGCATCCGTGGCAGGAAGTCATCGATGTAGTCTGTCCCATATTTTCGGTTCTCATTCCCCAGTATCCCTTTACGTATTTTCCGATCCCACATAACGAAAAGTTCTGGCACAATAGTGTGGAGCATTTTTGACGCTCCGGTTGACTCGTACCTTCGCTCTCTGGTGCAGTGCGCCATATTGTCAAAGATTTCCTTAAGGTCGGCCCTCAAATCTCCATTATGAAGATCGACCGAATCTATCGTCATGCCTTGCAGCCTCACTAAGAGGGGATACACTTGCCGATAAGCGCGACAGAAAATTGCCACATCGCCCTCAAAATGCGGATCCCAACTTAGTACAAAACCGAAGAGTTTTATAACCTCAATGACAGGCACGCTACTTCCCCAGCTACTCCAGTCCTTGTGCTTCATGTACTCGTCGTAATAGCACGCCCGGTTCTCATCGCCGTAGAACCTTTCGTGTTCTACCAGTAAGTCCCCATAATTCATTGTTCAGCTCTGTACGCACCCGATCGGTTTACCCGGTGTTACTTCGCTCTCCCCACGGCCATAATGCTATAAATCTTCAATGCTATTCTACTGCCTTGACTATACAAGGTCAACGCATTGTTAGCAGGTAGCTAAGGCTAGAGCTTAGAATAAACAGTTCCTGGCTGTTTCACTTACCTCCACTCAGTCGGGGGATCTTACCAATATGCCAACTCCACAATTCCATCGAATGAAAAATTACTAATGCTAAAGAAATTGCAGGAGCTTAAAACAGGAAAGTTGGAAAGACGGTGATTCCAATTATATACTTACTAAGTAGAGGAAAGCTGGGCTGCAGACCACAATACAGTAGAGCTAAGCAAGGTTATGCTGTCGTTAACCTTTTTCCAGAAACCTCTTGACAAATCGGGCACAGGGTTATATAAACATATAAAGCAGTAAAACTATAACTATATAGAGCAGAACGCGTGAAAAATATGAAAAAGACAACCATAGAGCTTACAGACGAGCAATATTTCTACCTCAAAGAAAAGGCTTTGGATCTTCAGAAAAAGAATGAAAACGTCTCTTTGGTCTCGCTGATTCGAGATTTAATTGATAAAGATAGACAAGACTGGCTCAACAAGACAAAAACAAGGGAGGATAAGAAATAGGGGTTAAAGCTCAAGGAAGCTCAATCATGGCAGAAGAAAGATTTGAAGTTAAGGAAGGATATATAAAAGACCCTGTTACAGGACAGCTAGTAAAAACTACCCCCGAGCGGGCCGAAGCGAAGATCGTTTTTGCTGAAAGACTGCTCAATGAGTATGGGTATTCAAAATACCAAATCCAGACCTTCCCTGAATTTTACATTCAGAAGGGAAGCACAAAGATCGGACCGGCGGATATAGTTGTCTTCAAGGACAACAAAAAGACTTTCGATAACATATATTTGATCGTTGAGACAAAACGGAAAGACAAAAAGGATGGTATGAAACAACTAAAAAGCTATATTGACCCCACACCGGCTGAAGGCGGAGTGTGGTTTAACGGGACTGATATAGCTTATTTCAGAGTGATAAGGAAACCCCCTTCCTACACTCCTGAGTTTGTTGAGTGGCGCAATATTCCTAAGAAGGGACAATCCTGGGAGGAGATAGGAAAATATAAGACCGGTGATGAGTTAATTCCAGCTCAAAATTTGAAATCAATCTTCAAAGTCGTGTATTACCATCTATATACAAATAGTAACCTCCCGAGAGCCGAGAGACTTGGAGGAGAAATGACCCGCCTAATCTTCTGTAAAATTTACGATGAGCTCCATAACTATAGTGACCTTAAGTTTAAGGCAGGTGCGGAAGAAGCAGACGAGGAGATCGCGAAGAGAATAAAAATACTCTTTGATAAGGTAAAAGGGGAATACCCAGATGTGTTTGAAGAGAATGAAAGACTATTGCTTGATGATAAATCACTTGCTTATGTTACGAGTCAACTGCAAGACTATAGTCTCCTAAAGACAGACAAAGACGCTGTGGGCGACGCCTTTGAGGTTTTCATCGGGCCGACTTTGCGAGGTGAAAAGGGGCAATTCTTCACACCTAGAAACATTGTTCGAATGTGCGTAGAAATACTTGACCCAAAGATTAACGAAAGGGTGATCGATCCTGCTTGCGGATCGGGAGGCTTTCTAATTGTAGCACTAGAGCACATTTGGAAGAAGGTGGAAGAGGAGTTTGGTCATCTTTCTGAAGAAAGACGTGGAAGCATCAAGGCAGAGGTAGCCGCAAGGAATTTCTACGGGATCGACAAAGAATTCGATTTAGCTAAAGTGAGCAAAGCTTATATGGCTATTGTTGGTGATGGTCGTGGTGGTATTTTTTGTGCAGATAGCCTAGAACCGTTTAGCGAGTGGACTGCAGTTCAACGAGAAAAGGTAAAACCAGGCTCTTTCGACGTTCTTCTTACAAATCCGCCCTTTGGTTCAAAGATTCCGATAACTAGTAGGTCCCTACTATCGCAATATGAACTTGGCTTCAAATGGATACAGGACAGAAAGACAGGAGGATGGCAAAGAACTGATAGAGTCACAGGCAAACAGGTACCCCAAGTTCTCTTTATTGAAGCGTGCTTACGGTTGCTGAGACCAGGCGGGCGAATGGCAATTGTGTTACCGGAAGGAGTCTTTGGAAACCCAACCGACAGATATATTTTTGAATATATTTTTAAGGGAGCGAGAATCCTGGCTGTTATAAGCTGCCCTCACGAAACATTCCAACCTAGTACCCATACGAAGACGAGCATCCTTTTCCTCGAGAAAACTCCAAGCGACAAAAATTACAGTATATTTATGGCCATTGCAGAAAAAGCCGGGCATGACAAGAATGGAAAAGTGATCCACAAAATGAATGAAAAGGGAGAGTACATTTTAGATGAGGCTGGGAGGAGAATAATAGATGATGATTTGCCAATTATAGCTGAGAGATATAAGCAATTCAGACAAAATGGTAACAGACTAGATGGGTATAGCCATCTCGGTTTTGCTCTTCAATACACAAATGTCAAAAACCACATCCTCATCCCTGATTATTATAATCCAGAAATAGAGAGGGAGCTCAACTCATTAAAAGAAACGGGAGAATATGAACTTATTAATATTCAATCGTTGATAGACCAAAAAGCCATATCTATTCGAAGGGGGAACGAGATAGGTTCACGTTTTTACGGCATGGGAGAAATACCGTTCGTTAGGACGACTGATCTCGTAAACTGGGAGATCAAAATTGATCCTGTTAAATGCGTGCCTGAAGAAATATACGACTTATACAAGAAGAAACAAGATATTAGAGAGAACGATATACTGTTTGTGAATGACGGTACCTTTCTTATTGGAAGAAGTGCCGTGGTGACAGAATTGGATAAGAAAGTTGTTATTCAAAGCCACATTCGCAAGATAAGGGTTATTAAACCTGATGCGATCGATCCTTATCTTCTGTTCTACTTGCTTAATACGAGGATTGTGAGAAAACAAGTCGAAGCCAAGACCTTTATACAAGCAACAATATCCACACTGGGGAATCGACTTAGTGAAATAATATTGCCAGTTCCAAAACAGCAAAAGAAGAAAGAGGAATTGTCCCTGAGAATGAAGGAAATCATAGATCAAAAAATGCGACTGAGAAAGCAAAGTCTCGAAGTTATTGATCTGTGACATCTGCGTCATAAGAGAAAAAATAGGGACTCAGTAATCTAAAAGGGGACAATTTCAAGCGGTAATCTACACTAAGTCACATTTTAGCTCTTACCGGTGGCGTGATATAGCCAATTATCGTTGTACAAAACTGACAATTGTTACCTCATTATCAGAAGTGCTCTTTCATAGCCTTATACACTCCGGCAAGAGTATGGTCCGAACTACTAACAGGCTTACGAATAATATCTGTTAAAGCAGGTTTAAAATCCTG
>Ga0172362_10004722_pt1 | contig 11814 bp, 17 predicted proteins | sample LakKivs1_kivu2a2_FD_114534 | JGI IMG/M metagenome (GOLD analysis project Ga0172362, IMG submission 114534) | Sediment microbial communities from Lake Kivu, Rwanda - Sediment s1_kivu2a2 | ecosystem: Environmental > Aquatic > Freshwater > Lake > Sediment | place: Rwanda: Western Province, Lake...
AACCATAACACACCCTTTTTTATTGCAATGTGTTACTCCAAGCATATGACCGACTTCATGAATAACCTCTTTTATTACTCTCCTTTCTAATAATTCTTTATCTTCTGGTAAATGAAAGAATGTGGGATCTAATCTACATATAGACACGACTGCAACTTTTCCTCTCATTTTTGCTTGACCAAAAATAAAATTCAATCCTTCCGTGTAGATATCTTCTTTGGTAATTCCAATACTTCTACCTTGGTAACTCTTTTCTAAAAAATTTAATAACAGGTCAGAACGATATTGTTTTCTCACTCCATTATATGCGGACTTAGGTAATTTCTCAATAGCTGTAATATCACCAAGCATATGAAATGGCACTTTCAATTCTTCTCTCACTTTTTCTAAAATTTTTTTTGGGACATCTCCAAGTGGAACGATTTTTATTTTGATATAACCACCCTAATTAGATTTAGTTTTCAGAATTAAAAAATTAGGTAAAGTGGGACGGGCGTGATTTGAACACGCGACAACTCGGTCTTCAGCTTCACCTTAACATCGAGCGCTTACGAGAGAAAACTCCCGGGCTGAGCTACCGTCCCATTGAACTAAATATTTCGGAATTAACCCTTTAAAATTTACTTAACCGATATTTAACTCCCTCTTTAATTATAAAAATCAAACATCCAAGAACAACCCTCATACCATTCGCTATACTTCTCTTTCCCTTATATTCTACTTTCACTGGGACTTGTTTTATCTTCAATTTATTTTTTAATGCATTTAGCAACATCATGTTTTCTATTATGTAACCTCCATAAGCAACTTTCATTTTTTTCATTGCATTTTTTGATAATGCGACAAATCCACAATTAGTGTCCTTCAAGTTCGTTCCAAATAACCAGTTAAATGAGGTTCTCCAAACAAAATTTCCTAATCTGTGTCTGAATGGTACATTATTCCAATTTCGATAACCCATAACAAAATCTGCTTCTTTTTTTTCTAATGGTTTTAATAACTTTATCGATTCTTCTGGATAATATTGTAAATCAGAATCAACTATCACTACATTTTTCACATCATGACAATTATTTAATACATATTCGAAACCTGTTTTTAATGTTTCACCTTTTCCCTTGTTTTCTTTATGTCTTAAAACTGTTGCACCAAATTTTTCAGCAATCTCATTTGTTCTATCCATGGAACCGTCATCTATTACAACAACATCTAAGTTTGTATTCTTTAGACGAGATATTACTTCTCCTATAGTTTCTTCTTCATTAAAGGCTGGTACTAATGCAATGGATTTCATTTTATCAGTCGAAACGTTATTATTTCATAATCTTTTTAACTTTTCTATCATTTCTTGATACACTTCTTCTGATATCCTTTCACAAACATAATCATAATGTTTCGTGACCTTATCTTCAGGTTTTACGGTGACAAAATCTGTCTTCAAACTTACTTCATTTTTTAAAAAAGATGATTTGACTATTGCTTGATTCCTTTTTACTGATACAACCTCACATGGAATCACAAGGCAATGTTCAATTAAAATATCTTTGAAGTCTTTGAATTTCTTTTTTTTTAAGTAATAATTATGGTCAAATCTCCAGTATTTTTGTATTGCTTCTAAGTTGGATATTGATTCAAGAAATTTCATGGGACGCCAGAATATCTTTTCTATTCTCTTTTTTGTTAAATAAATTTTTTCTTCCTTAGTCGACCTATAGAGAAACTCATGTTCTTTTTTTGTAATTTCTTTTCTAATCAACAAAACAAATGAACATGGAAATGCGTATTTAAGGAAAAAAATTTCAGGTTTCATATTAGTCTATTTTAATTGAATAAATAAATGTTGTTTAAACACCAGTCACAAATTCACTCTTAATTTTTACCACAAAATATGTCCCTATAAGAATCAATGCAGAACCCAATAATTGATCAATTGGTACAGGTTCATTTAACATAGTTACTCCAAAAATCAAAGTTATAACAGGAGCTAATAATAATATCATTGAAGCTTTTGATACGTTTATGTATTTGATACTCCAATACCAAAACAGGACATAGCCTAACAGGATTACAGTTGAAATCATTATATTCATTGCCTGTTCCAAAGTCAAACTAAATAATAGATCCAACTTACCCAATAGAGGAATACTCAAAAACAGGAATATGGCACCGATGAGCATCCTTGCAAATGTTACAACAAAGTTAGATTCACCATCAATCATAACACGCTTAGCAATAACATTTTCAATTGCCCATAATATCGTTGCAAAGACAATCAGAAGGTCACCTAAAGAGGGGTTCAACCATAATTCTGCTGGTGTAATTTGAGAAGCTGTAAGTATCGCTAGGCCAAACAACATTACAATAAGACCAAAAGATTGTTTTTTGGTGATTTTTTCCTTTAAGAATAATACAGCCAGTATTGTTACATAAACTGGCAGAGTTTTATGAATGAAAGCTGCTTTACTGCCTGTCGTAAGTTTTAAACCAGAAAAGAATAACAAGAATGCTAGTGCACCACCGATAAAACCAATTACAATCAGATAGCCCCATTTCACCTTCTTAAATTTTTTGTAATCGAACTTACATTGAAAAGAAGAAATTATGAAAAAAATAATTCCTATGAGCAATGCTCTTATAGCAGTGAATATCGTGGGATCTATATTAACGATGTAAATCTTGTTTGCAATTATGGAAAAACCACTTATTACTGCAGTGAAAATTGCCAGTAATGTTCCCCAAAATTCTTTGTTCATGTAGAAATAATTCAATTGCCTTTTAATAAATTTAATCTTCCTTTACCATCTTTTCTAGTAATTTTTCAATTTTACATAAACTTTTGAATATACTTTCCAAATTTCTGTTGGCATAACTACGTTGTATTGTTGCAGATAAGAGTGGACAGGAGCTATATTCCTTACAATTCTTACATTTCTCTAGAAGACACATATGGTATCAAATTATGCACCCAATCCTTTTTAAATCTTACACAAAAATACATGGTATTATGAAGATGATTAAACAGGGTGCAGAAGCAAAAATCTTTTTAGATAAAATTGGGAATCAAAATGTCATAATAAAAGATAGGATCAAAAAAAACTACAGGATAAAACAAATAGACGAAAAAATAAGAAAGATTAGGACATCGCTTGAATATAACCTTATAACTGAGGCAAGAAGAGCAGGAGTTCCTACACCAAAAATTTTTGAAATCAACAAAAAAAATCACAAGATTGTAATGGAATATATTGAGGGTGAAACAATAAAAGAATTATTAAACAAATCAGATAAAAAAACCCTAGAAAAAATATCTTTTAAGATTGGCAAATTAACAGGAAAACTTCACGCAAGAGGTATAATTCATGGTGATTTAACTACATCGAACATGATTCTTAAATATAGGGATATTTATTTTATAGATTTTGGACTTGGTTTCTTTTCGAGAAAAATTGAAGATCAAGGAACCGATTTGAGACTACTGCTAGAGGCATTGAAATCCACACACTTTAAAATATTGGATTTATGTTGGAAAAATATTGTAAAAGGATACAAAGAAGAATATGAAAATACAGAACAAGTGCTTAAAAAAATGGAAGAAATTCAAAAAAGAGCTAGGTACATGAAAAGATAATCTTTAAATATGATCAAGAAAATCCTTAAGTATATTCGTGTTTAAATAGAAAAGGTGTTAATATGTGGTTGCTAGATATGATGAAAAGCAAGAAAAATACAGAGAAATTGGAAGGTTACAGTATATTGTTCTTGATAACAGGATCTATTATTATGTCTTCGGGAATAGGTTTAACGGTTGTTAACACTAAAGGAATTCCAGTAATAATGGCTATGCTGGGTGCATTAATTGTTTTTTTAGCTACTATAATTTTAATATTAACTTGGTTATTGCAGGAAATGTTCGGTGAGTAAATGGCGAGAATGCACACACGAAAGAGAGGGAGAGCAGGATCAAAAAAACCTTCAACAAAAACAGCACCAAAATGGGTTAGATACAAAAAGGATGAAATAGAAAAACTTGTATTAAAACTTACTAATGAGGGAAATTCTTCTGCAAAGATAGGTTTAATTCTTCGTGACCAATTCGGCATACCTTCTGTTAAGTTAATTACAGGCAAAAATATTTCTCAGATAATGAAAGAAAATAAGGTTTATCCAAAATATCCTGAAGATCTTTTTAATTTATTGAAACAGGCGATCAATTTAAGAAAACATTTAGAAAAAAATAAGAGGGATTATACTTCAAAAAGAGGATTAGAGCTTATTGAGTCAAAAATAAGAAGAGTCGGCAAATATTATGTTAAAATAGGAGCACTTCCTGAAGATTGGCAGTATGATCCTGAACAAGCCAAGTTATTGATACAGAAGTGATGATGTGCCAAAAAAACTGAAAGGAAAAGAATGGTATACTTTAGTTGCACCAAAGATATTCAAAGAGAAAGTCATTGGTGAGACTCCAGTTGGTGACCCTAAAACCTTAATAGGAAGAAAGTTAGATGTTCATTTAATAAATCTTATAGATGATTTGAGTAAGTACTATCTAAAATTTTATTTCAAAGTAATCGAGATAAAAGGAGATAAAGCTTACACAGAGTTTGCTGGATTTGAATGTATGAAAGATTTCATTTCAAGATTAATAAGATATGGTATAGCAAGAATAGACACAGTTCAAGATTTGACAACAAAAGATAAAAAGAAAATTAGAGTCAAGACAATAATTATAACCAGCAAAAAAATCAAAAAAAATGTTGAAATCACACTTAAAAAATTCATTGAAGAAAAAATTAAAAAAGAAGTTGAATCAAATACGTTAGATGATTTTTTAGAAAAAGTAATCAATGATAAAGTAAAGAATTCAATACAGAAAGAAGCTGGAAAAATTTATCCTATAAGAGCATTTGAAATCAGAAAAATGGAAAGCTAATTATTATTTCACCAAAGCGATTAAATTAGGACCAAAAAGATTGGTGAGAAGTAAGGTTAATACGATTAACGAAACACCATTCACCAAATGTTTGGCATACTTTCCCTTATAAAAATGTTTCAATATTTCTTCAAACATCAATCCTCCATCAAGAGGTTTTATTGGAAATAAATTAAAAATACCAACACCAAAGTTAATCAGAAATATCCAGCCCAAGAAACCTAATATCCAATTTATAGTATACAATATTCTATCAGAAACAATACCAGCCCCACTAAATACTCCATTATAAACATATAGAGTCTTCGGTTCGTTAATTCCAATAAATGCTTTAATTGCATCTTGTGGATTTTTCATGGTCGTTATTTTATACAAACCTTGAGTAGTTTTCATTTCGATTATGTCACCAGGTTTAACGTCTGTCATAATTTTAATAAAATCGTTCATCGATTTTACATCTTTTCCATTAATTTCTATTATGGTTCCACTTAATCCAACTTCAGAAGCACCTGTATCAGGTATAGTGCTCTTAAAAACAACCCCTTCAGGTGATATTATAGAATCTATTAAAAAATTGTAACCCGTTATTAAAGAAATAAATATACCAGCAACAATTAAATTTCCAAAACTACCAGCGGCATAGATTCTTAATTTTTTGAACCATGATAATTTTTCTATTTGTTTTTGATCTGGATCTGCAAATGCACCTAATGGTAAGACAAAGAAAAGAAAAATACCCATATTTTTTATCTTAATATTTTCCAATCTTGCAAACAAGGCGTGCATTGGTTCATGTGCGGTTACGACAACGAAAATAGCAGCTATCCAGTACCAAAATGGAACACTGAAAACAGGTTCAGGGTATTGATAACTCCCAACAGTAGGCAGAACGATACCAGCACTCCTTCTTCCTAAAAAAGTATCATAAGTCAATAAACTAAGTCCAACGATAGATGCAACAACTCCAATACCAACTGCAACATTTCCAACTAACAAAAGAATTCTTTTATGTTTTTTTGCTATTTTAGAAATTATTTTTATTCCCTTTTTTGTGCGTCTTATGACTAAACCTTTATTGAATTCTATATTTTTTTTATCTAGATAGATTAAAATTCCAATTATTCCAAAGAATAAAATTACTGAGAAAACTTCTATATCCATTTTTTTCACCAAAAATCAATTAAAGTATTGTAGGGAATATTATTTTATAAAGGATTAATATTATTTTAGTGGTAACATGGTTTTAGAATATATTCAAAAGTCGTGGGAAGTTTATAAAGAAAATGCGATGAGTTTTATCCTTGCTGAATTAATAATTCTAATAGTCGCAGGAATTATTGCACTTATAGGAATTGGAATAATATTTGGTTCTGTTGGCATATCCACACTAATGAAAATGACTTCATCACAAAATATGTTGTCAAGAATGGCATCTGTGGTTCCATTATTAGTTAATCTCAGTGTTGCATCGATATTTTTCATAATAACTGGATTGGTTTGGACATTCTTAAAAACCGGTATCTATGGAATGGCAGCACAAGCATTAAGGGGAAAAACAAAAGTTGAAACTATGTTCAATGTCGCCAAGAATAAAGGATTGACAGGAATATTGGCTTGTGTGATAGTTGGAATACTGGCGTTATTAATGTTTTCCATACTAGTCGTGGGTTTGGGTATTATTTTTCCTCTATCAGGGGTCATAATTGGAATGATTATATTTGGTTTATTGATGATGTTATTCTCTTTAATATTTCCAGGAGTTATATTAGACAACTTAAATGCAATTAATTCAATCAAAGTGAGTGTTAGCATAGTAAAGAAAAATTATATTGAGATGTTAAGTTTACTTTTAGTTTACCTTGTATTATCGATAGTAATAATTTTCATCCCAATTTTAGGGCCTTTGATAGTCAATTTTGTTGTATCCCCTATGTTATACATTAGTTTATTGATATTTTACAAAAAAAGAAAGTAGATTTCTTTGATAAATATCTTTTAGAAAAGATGCAGGGGCTGGGATTTGAACCCAGGAACCAACTAATGGACAGGATTTCCCAAGTCATTCTTAAGTCTCGCATCTGAGTTTCGCATCTATGATCCTGCGCCTTTGACCAGACTTGGCAACCCCTGCATTCAATAATATTATAGAAAGAGTTATTTTAACTTTCTTAAATCTTTCAAGAAATCATCCAATTTACCATTGAGAATTTCTATTGATTTCAAGAATATTTCTTCTGGTTTAAGACCGCAAGTCGTTTCAACCTTGAATAGATACTCATTTTCATTTGCTTCTATTTTTATTGCACCTTTGGATAAATCCACACACTGTAAACACATATTGCATTCAAGTACTCTTTCGGCTTTCAATTTCTTGTCTTTGAACAAAAAAACATCTTTGGGACATCTTTCTGCATACTCGCTGAAATTGCCACTTTTACCGATTGTTATCTTAGGAATTGCTCTGTAACCAACAACCGATGCCTGCCATTTTGCATGTTCTTTTCCAAGACCTAGTTCTCCAATAGCTTCAAATTCCAATTCCTGATCTTCAGTCAATTCAACTATTGGTATTTTATCATATACAGGAATAACTTCCTTATCTGATGGCACAAGGTCACCAGAATAGACCATAGAAGGGCCTTTTTTCTTAAGTTTTAAAGTTACTTGACAATGTGTACACCCCTTCCCACCACATTTACATTCGCTCTTGAAATTATAGAATTTCGTGTTGTACTTCCAAGGAATCAACCCGAGTCTACTTGCAATAATCTCGTCCCATAGGACTGAATCATTCTTACGAAAATCAACCCACTCAATAGCGAGAGTGGGTATTTCCATCATCATTATTCTTCTTAATTCTCCTGCTAAAGCTGAGTTAATATCTTCAACAATAAATTTCATTTTTTCATCATTTTTTTCTAAAATTTTAATCTCCAATTAATCACCAATTATAAGACTTTTATTGCCCCGAGATTAAGTTTATAGTTTTGCAACAAATATAAACTTTATACTCTGCGACCGCGTCTACCCCCTTTTCTTTTAGTTCCATCGGTTGGGATAGGTGTTACATCCTCAATAACCCCAATCTTTAATCCGCTCCTTGCAAGAGCCCTAATTGCTGGTTGAGCTCCTGCTCCGGGCGCTTTCTTATGATGACCACCCATACCTCTCACTTTAATGTTAACGCCAATTATACCCTTTTCTATTGCATCTTCAGCTGCTTTTTTTGCAGCCTGCATTGCAGGGAAAGGACTTCCACCTTCTCTATCCTTATCTGTCATCATTCCACCAGAATACTTAGCAATTGTTTCTGCTCCTGTTATGTCTGTTATATGAACAATAGTACTGTTTATAGTGGAAAATATATGTGCGATTCCCCAAACACCGGTTTTTGCAGCTTTCATCTCGTATTTTTTTATGTTTTTTTTCTCAGCCACTTACTCACCAGTTTTAGGCTTTATTATCTTAATTTTTGATCCACTATAGAATGAAATCTTGTTTTCAAGCTCTCGCGATACAAAAAAATTTGGATAGATAATTTTTCTACCTTCAAGAGCTATATGGCCATGAGTTATCAGTTGCCTAGATTGTTTTGGTGTATTTGCCATATTTTTTCTTAAAATTATAATTTGCAATCTTCTTTCAAGAATATTCTCTAAATTTAGACTTAAAACATCATCTAGACTTGCGTTTTTATTCAACAATCCCATTTTGAATAATTTATCTAACAATATTTTTTCCTGAATTTTATCTCTCTTCGCAGCTAGATTTCTTGCCCTTCTTCTCAAAGATCTGAGTATCGATTCTGCTTTCCATATCTCATGTTTTCTCCTCAAACCAAAAGTTTTCATGAGCGCATTCTCTTTTTCTATACGTTCTTTATCCCACGGTTCTCTTGGTTTTCTAAACTTATTTCTTATCTTTCTCATTTACTCTCCTTCTTCTTAGCCGGCATCATCTTCTTTCTTACAACTCCTACACTTCTACCTTTTCTGAAAGAACTTCTTGTCCTCTGTCCTCTAACAGGAAGACCATACATATGTCTAACCCCCTTGTAGGATTTTATGTTTATCATTCTCTTGATATCTTGTTGTTGTACAAATGTCAAATCAACTCCAATCAAATGTCTATTCTCACCCGTTTCTAAATCTCTTCTTCTATTTAAAATCCAAGGGGGTATACCAAATTTAGCGGGATTCTTAAGCGTATCTTCTATTTTTTTAATTTCTTCAGGGTTAAGAGTACCTACCTTTCTATTGCGATCGAAACCATGAATTTTACAAATAGCATTAGCCAATACTCCACCGACTCCCTTTATTTTTAATAAAGATTGGAATAACTGTTTCTCTCCTTTAATATCAGTTCCAGCTATCCTAATAATACCTTTTACTTCTTCTGGCATGAAATCAGTGTAGTTATTTTGAAGATAAAAGTTTTTAAAATTACTTAACATGGACCGATTGGGATTTGAACCCAAAGCCTCTTCCTTCGGTGCTAATGCTATGCCAAGGAAGCGATCTACCATTGATCTACCGGCCCATCGTCATAACTAATTCTTCGATGTTATCACATGCATGTTTTACATGACAACCCTTACATACTCTCGTTCTTGAATTTTGTAATCTGCTCGTATTTGGTATTATTGTTCTTGTCGACACTCTTTCTAATTCTTTTTTATAAGATATAAATTCCTTTTTCATCTCATCTGTTAAATGAACTCTTATTTCTGAATCTGCTTGAAAATAAATTAAATATGATTTATCAATTTTAGTCCTCAAGAAATCTTCGACTAGGATTGCTTCCCCTACGTTTTGTAATAAATGCTCTTTTTTGATCCCTCTTCTATCAATCCTTCCGAGTTTTATGTCTATAGGGATATACTCCCCATTAGCTCTCCTACCAATTATATCTGGTGTCCCTATCAACCCCCTTTTAATTGAAAGCAATGTTCTTTCTGATATCAAAAAATCAAATCTTTCATCTTCAATTAACTGATATAATTTTAAAAGAAAATTACTTAGGGCTTCTTTTTTTATTGTTGCTTTATCCTTGAATCTTTCTAAAGCAAATTTTGGCACTTTATTTACTAATTCATCTACACTTTTTTTCATTAGGTTGTCTATAAACAGCTTAACTGAAAGATGTAAAACTTCTCCATCCCATACTTCACCTTTTTCTTTTTTGAATTGTCTAGAAAGAACAACCTTCTCTAAATAAAATCTTCTAGGGCATTGGTAGAATTTAGCCAATTCTAGTGGAGTTACTAAAATTATTTTTTTTTGAGAAATTTCTTTAGTTAAATCGTTCGTTAGTTTTTTAGTCAAAACATCAGTTATATTTTTTTTAATTTTCAGTGTACCATACTTACCTTCAACAAAACCCATTTCTTGTAACTTTGATAAAATGATAAACAAATAATCAGAAGAAGATACCTTGTGCCTCAATAACTCTACTAAAAAATCTTTTATTGAAATTTCTTCATTCGAATATTCATTAATAATTTTAACTATTCTAGCTATCTCTCTAAGATCAACATCAATTCGAGTTCTCATGCAAAGACCGATTACTTTTCCTTCCTAAAGATTTCGGTCCATCTTACTTTCTTAGGGTCTCTTTTCATTTTCCAGTTTTTCTCACATTTTTTAGAACAAAAATATATAATTGAACCTGATCTCATCACAAACATTTTTCCAGTCCCAGTTTTTAATTTGTTACCGCAAAAAGAGCATTTCAAACTATCTACCTTCCAGTTTTCCTACAGTTTCCATTTCAGTTTCCCTCAGCATAAGTATGTCGCCCTCTTTAATTGGTCCTAATACATTTCTCGTAAGAATCTTTCCTTTATCAGGACCATCAATAACTCTACATCTCACACGCATGACTCCTCTAACCCCAGTTCTTCCCAGTAACTGAACTACTTCTGCTGGTACAGCCTCTTCTGGCATTATTTCAACCTTTCTTCATAGTTTTAAGTTTCTTCACGATTTCATCAACCAATTCTTTTGCTTCTCCCAGTTCAACAATACAAGCTGAAGCTGTGGCAACATTTATTCCTACAGCCCTTCCAAGTTCTTCTTTGGAAGGAATATATACATATTCACATTTTTTTTCTTCACATAAAATTGGTAAATGCATGACTATTTCTTTTGGTTCAACATCTTTCGCAATAACAACTAGCTTTGCATGTCCTCTCTCAATTGCCTTTGTAATTTCATTAGTACCTTTTTTAATTTTCCCAGTATTTTTAGCAATTTCCAAAGCCTGTAGGACTTTATCGACCAAATCTTTAGGTATATCAAATTCAACCATCAAATTTCACCTCCGATAAACGGATCAATCTTCATTAATTGCTATTCAACATAGCTATTTAAAGTTTATAAATCTTTTACTTGTGCGTGAAATAGAAGAAAATACTGGGTTTTGTCTTATCCAATCTACAGAAACCAAACCTCTGAAATTGGATTCTACTATCAATTTTCAACTTCTTTACTTCAGGTTCTGCTAATCCTTCTTTCATTTTACCATCTGGCATTAAAACCCTTACTTTCACGTTTTTATCGGAAACCCATTGTATTTTGGGTATTTCCATTTTTACTTCTTTACTCGCAAATTGTGCATTTTTACCTAATTTTACATTAAACAATCCAATCAACCTAACTTCCTTGTCTTTAAATTTATCAAAATCTTCCACCGAAACAAGAACTTTATTTGTATTTACTGGAATAGTCCTGTAACCCCTTTTTGGGAAGTCTGGATGCAGACGAACTCTCACTTTTTTTATTGCAGGTGAATCTTTGATTTTAATCTCAACAGGTTCAAAAACACAAAAGTATCTGTTACATTTAGGATCTATAACGCTCCTGTTGAAACTCTCGAACATA